>Ga0268257_1000043_pt1 | contig 366973 bp, 303 predicted proteins | sample AgamicAtPrz_FD_200249 | JGI IMG/M metagenome (GOLD analysis project Ga0268257, IMG submission 200249) | Agave microbial communities from Guanajuato, Mexico - At.P.rz (v2) (version 3) | ecosystem: Host-associated > Plants > Phyllosphere > Phylloplane/Leaf | place: Guanajuato, Mexico | collected... | reverse complement strand
CTGATCCCGAAGATTTTGTACCGAAATCATCGTTAACCGCAATTAGACCGTTTACAACTTTAACTTCCGCAACTGCTGTTTTACAGTTTGATGGATTTGCATCTTTCTCGCAGATTTCGTAGGTAATGCTGTATATTCCGCTTGGCGTATTTGCCGCTAATGTTACATCTCCGTTTGCATCAACGCTCAATGGTCCCGATATGCCCGCCGTAACAGTTGTATTTGCTGCAGTAACCGATGCGCCATTTAAAGTGTCATTTATTTTTACATTTCCGATAGATGCCGATGCTGATCCCGAAGATTTTGTACCGAAATCATCTTTTACTGCAACTAAACCATTTTCAACCTTAACTTCTGCTGTTGCTGTCTTGCAGTTTGATGGATTTGCGCCCTTCTCGCAGATTTCATAAGTAATGCTATAAGTTCCGCTTGGTGTGTTTGCAGCAAGAGTTACATCTCCGTTTGCATCAACGCTTAATGGTCCTGATGTGCCAGCCGTAACAACAGTATTGGCTACCGTAACCGGTGCACCGTCTAAAGTGTCGTTTGTTTTAACATTTCCGATAGATGCCGATGCTGATCCCGAAGTTTTTGTTCCGAAATCATCATCATTAGCACATAATATTGATTTAATAACAAAACTCACATCGCCAGAAGAACATCCATTAGAAGATACAGAAATAGTATAACTTCCCGCAGGCGCTGTAATCGTGCCTGCATTATTTGTAACTCCGGCTGAAGGAGTTATTGTGTAATTATAAGTTGAATTGTAATTATTAATAGTAAAACTTCCCATCGCATCTAAACATGTTGGCTGTGTTATAGCACTTAATACTGCCGTAGATGGTGTAGTATTCACCGTAACCGATACTGAAGCTCTTGAACTCTCGCATCCGTTTGATGTCTGGCTTACGTAATACGTTCCTGTCGCAAGCGTTTCTGTTCCTGCATAAAGAGTGCCGCCTGTGCTTGCGCTGTACCATTTATACGATGCTCCTGATGGAGACAGATCGCCTACTTTTTTATTGTCCGCCGAACAGAACGTTTGGGCAGAAGCCGTCGGCGCTGACGGCGTTGCATTTACCGTAACCGATACCGAAGTTCTTGAGCTCTCGCATCCGTTTATTGTTTGGCTTACGTAATACGTTCCCGTTGTAAGCGCTTCACTTCCCGTGTATAGGGTGCCGCCTGTATTAGCGCTGTACCATTTATATGATGCTCCTGATGGAGACAGATCGCTTACTTTTTTATTGTCTGATGAACAGAACGTTTGGGCAGAAGCTGTCGGTGCTGATGGGGTAGTATTCACTGTAACCGATACCGAAGTTCTTGAGCTCTCGCATCCGTTTATTGTTTGGCTTACGTAATACGTTCCCGTTGCAAGAGCTTCACTTCCCGTGTACAGGGTGCCGCCTGTATTGGCACTGTACCATTTGTATGATGATCCTGAAGGCAACAGATCGCCTACTTTTTTATTGTCTGATGAACAGAACGCTTGGGCAGAAGCTGTCGGTGCAGTTGGCGTAGTATTCACCGTAACCGATACCGAAGTTCTTGAACTCTCGCATCCGTTTGTGGTTTGGCTTACGTAATATGTTCCTGTTGCAAGTGTTTCAGTTCCTGCATACAGAGTCCCGCCTGTGCTGGCGCTGTACCATTTGTATGATGATCCTGATGGAGATAGATCGCCTACTTTTTTATTGTCCGACGAACAGAATGTTTGAGCTGAAGCTGTCGGTGCTGATGGTATAGCATTTACCGTAATAGTTGTTGCTGTTGAAAATGCACTATAACATCCTGAAGCATTAGATACTTTAACACTATAATTTCCTGAAGCTGATACAATAATTGATTGTGTTGTTGCTCCTGTTGACCATAAATAACTGCTTCCTCCTGTAGAAGTCAAAGTTACACTACCTCCTTGGCAGAAAGTTGTTGCTCCATCTGCTGAAATTGAAGGTGCTGTCGGTGTAGGATTTACAGTGACAGATACTAAAAGCCTTGTACTTTCACAACTATTAATAGTTTGACTTACATAATAATTACCTGAAGTTAAAGTTTCGTCTCCTGAATATTGTGTACCTCCTGCACTTGAATCATACCATTTTAAATTAGATCCTGTTGCAACTAAATCTTTTACTTTTTTATTTTCTGATGAACAGAAAGTCTGTGCTGATGCTGCAGGTGCCGCCGGAGTTTGATTTACAGTTATATTTACAGCTGTTCTTAAACTTTCACATCCATTTGCTGTTTGGCTTACATAATAAGTTCCTGTTACAAGTGTTTCATTTCCTCCGTACAAAGTCCCGCCTGTGTTAGCATTATACCATTTATATGATGCTCCTGAAGGAGATAAATCACTTACTTTTTTTAATTCTCCAGAGCAAAAAGTTTGAGCTGAAGCTGTTGGCGAAGTCGTATTATTTATTGTTACAGATACAGCTGTTCTTGCACTCTCACCGCAACTATTTGTTTGACTTACATAATAATTCCCCGATGATAATGTTTCAGTTCCTGCATATAAGGTACCTCCTGTAGCGGCACTATACCATTTATAAGTAGCTCCTGAAGGCATTAAATCGCTTACTTTTTTATTATCATTTGCACAAAATGCTTGAGAAGAAACCGCTGGTGCAGAAGGTATAGAATTTATAGTAACGGTAACCTTCGTTCTCTCACTTTCCCCACAACTATTTGCTGTTTGGCTAACATAATAGTCTCCATTACTCAAAGCTTGTGATATTGCAAGTGCTGTTCCTCCTGATGATGAACTGTACCATTTTAGATTAGCTCCTGTAGCTTGCAAATTTTGAACTTTACTATTCTCTGCAGCACAAAATGATTGTGACGCAGCAGCAACTGGAGCCGAGGATTTAGAATTTACAGTTACTCGTATTCTAGTTCTTAAGCTTTCGCATCCATTTAAAGTTTGACTTGCATAATAATCTGTGTTATTAGTCAATGCTAAATTTGATGCTAATGCAGTATTACTACTATTACTACTATACCATTTTATAGCACTTCCTGTTACAGCCAAATCACCTACAGTTTTATTCTCTGAAGAACAAAATGTCTGATCAGTTGTTGCAGGTGCAGGCGAAAAATTAACTGTAACAGGGGCTGAGCTATTACTAACGCAACCTGAACTATTTACTATTTGAAGAGTATATGTTCCATCAGTTGTAACCGTTATACTTTGTGTAGTAGCACCAGTTGACCATAAATAAGAAGTTCCATTATATGAAGCGGCAGTATTATCTGCCTTTAAAACTGTAGAAGCTGAAGTTACACACAATGTCGCGTTTCCATTAATTTTTGGAGTTAATGGTTGCGGATTAATTGTCACCACAACTGGTTTTACAAATGTACATCCATCTGCAGAAACTGCTTTTATGTAATAAGTTCCTGAAGCAGTAACAGCATTCGGTGAAGATAATGCTGTTGTTGCACCTGAGTTTGTCCAATAAGAAAGTGTTAGGTTTGAAGAACTTCCTGCTGTCACAGCAGAAGCTGTCAAATTAACAGTCGAAGGTGCACAAACTGAAGCTGGATTAGTTACAACAAGATTTGCAGATTTTGGATTTACCGCTGCACTCGCTGAATTGTTTGCTGTATTGTTATCTACTCCATTTGGCAATGATGCTGTATTGGTATAATTTCCAGATGCATTTACAGTTGCAACAATCTTTAATGTCATTGAAGATTGAGCCTCTACATCACCAATCGTCCAAACCCCTGTTGTTGAATCATACACTCCAACTGATGGTGTTGAACTAACATAAGTATAACCAGAAGGAAGCAAATCGGTTACTGAGATTCCAGATACATTGTTTCCCCCCAAATTACTAACTTTAATTGTAAATTCTACATTAGATCCAATACAAGGCGTTGCATTATCAACTGTTTTAGTAATTCCTAAATCTGTACATAAAGTTACTGCAGCTGTTTTAGAAGGGGTTTGGGCTCCACATGCCAATGTATAAGACACTGAATAATTACCTGTCTTTGTTGCAATATATGTCGAAGAATTAGCTCCACTAATTGCTACGCCATTGTAATACCACTGATAAGGATCAAAACCTGATTGTGTTGTTAATTTGGCAGTATTGTTTGTACATCCACCTCCTTCAATATAAGTTAAAGTAGGATCATCTGGCAAGGCTGCAAAAGTCGAGAAAAATCCTGCCATAGAAAATCCTCCAGCTTGCTGCACAATGGAAACCGTAAGTTTAGCTTTACTTTCAATAGAAAGAACCTCTGGTCTTCCTATTTTCTCACTGTTAAAATTTATTATATACCATCCTGTGGAACCAATTGGATAACGTGCTCCAACTCCTGTTATATCAGTAGTCTTTACACCATTAATTTTTACTTCCTCAGATGCGCTTCTTAATAAAATATATCCAAAATAATCTAAATTGGCTGAATTATAGTTTTTAAATTTCGCTGTTTCTATAAACTGTGATCCTCCGCATTCTGACACTGGTGCAATAGTTGAAATATCAACCTCACAACCTTGTGCTGTTCCCGAAAATACAGCTACCCTCTTATTTGCAACGATATGTGAAGCTGTAAAATTGGTATTATTTGAACCATTCACAAAAGTATAAAACTTACCAGCCTCTTTTAAAATAACTGTATTTGTACTCACTAATGCTCCAGTAGCAGAATATCCCTCAACAGTTACAGATGTATCATCTTGAGTTGCTACTACAGTAGTCTGCTCTGCTGTACTATTACCTGTTCCTCTTTCTAAAAAATATTCTGTCCCCAAAACAGCTTCAGGTGGAATCTGGTTATATGCACTATCACCACAACCGCCCGGGGTATCAATTGCAGCTGATGTATTCATCACGATTGGATTTGAAGATTCAACTAAAGTTCCTATAGGCGCTTTAAATAAATAACTTTGTCCAGCATTTAAGGTGGTAGTAACAATATTATTGATTTTTATAGTTGTATTATTAACCGTAGCCATAATAGTATATATAGGACGCTGGTCCCCATAATCATTAAAATTACCTAAGGAACCATCTCTGTAATATCCAACTCTAAATCTTACTCCAAGACCCGCATCACCAAAACTTGTTAATGCGGCATTTCCTTTAATCTGTTTATCTATATCTTGACCTGTTAAAGCATCAGAAGCCACATTTCTTAAATTAATAGACACTGGAGCACTACCTTCCACAATTAATCCTATGCCGTTTAAAACAGTATCAAAAGCATATGCCTTAGTTCCTGTTGGACTAGGTGCACCAGTAAATCTGTATACAGCAGGAGATCCTTTACTTGCAGTTAAATTAGTTACAAGAGTTCCGTTGCTTTTTGACACACGAATGTTTACAGTACTTACAGAGTTTGTAGCTATAACAATTTCATTAGCATTATTAAAATATTGCCAAGGTGCTGGTGCAATGTAATGCTTAGTATAAAATTGAGCAGAAGCATTGTGTGCGGTTAATAATAAAACAATAAGAAAAATTAGTCTGGAAAATCCAGACTTACAAAAAGTAGAGTTACGCATAGACGATTTGTGTTTGTGGAACAGAAATTTCGGACACTAAAAAACGGATGATCGTTTTTAGCATATGTGTGAGATACGTGAAAAAAAACAAATTGGATTTTGAAAAACTTGAAAAAGTTTTTCTAAGACTTACACAAAAAAAGGATATTATGTAGACCATTACATTGTATTAAAAAGACTAAAAAAGTCTCTTTGGTTTTAAATTACGTAGATTTGGAAAGCGCGAAAGTATATCGAGGAATGAAACCTTACATCATTATTTCGACAAAGTGCACATAAAATCGTCAAACAACAGTTTTTAACAATTGTTCATCACTTGAAAATCAAATTTTTATAAATATTTGATAATGAAATAGCTGAATTTTCTTAAATAATTATGACAATTTAAAATTCTTACAGAATTTGTTGACAAATAAGTAAATTAACGTAAGAAACAATAAAGCCAAAAAAAAGATGGCACTTTAAATGAATACAATGAAAATCAACAACATAAATACAAAACAATCAATAGCTAAATGCTATTTCAAAAAATTGATATTGCGTTTTAAACCGTCAAATTTTGTTCTTTTGATAGGGGAATTTTTAAAGACTGTTCTGAAAGTTTCCTCTGTAATTTCTAACCAGTCTTTTTTGGTAAAAGAAAGCAAGTCTGGATTTGGATTAAACAAAGGTTCTGAGTGTGGTTTTGAAAATCGATTCCATGGACAAACATCTTGACAGGTATCGCAGCCAAACATCCATTCATCAAATTTTCCTTTCATTTCTTCGGGAAGGTTTTCTTTTAATTCGATGGTATAATACGAAATGCATTTACTTCCATCTACAATGTAAGGAGCTACAATTGCCTGAGTGGGACAGGCATCGATACAGGCGGTACAAGAACCGCAATGATCTGTTACAGCATGATCGTATTCTAATTCTAAATCAATAATAAGCTCGGCAATGAAATAAAATGAGCCAACTTTTTGAGTAATTAAATTGCTGTTTTTTCCAATCCAGCCCAAACCGCTTTTGGCCGCCCAAGCTTTATCCAAAACAGGTGCAGAATCAACAAAAGCACGTCCAGAAACTTCACCAATATTTTCTTGAATAGAATGAAGAAGTTCTTTCAGCTTATCTTTAATTACAAAATGATAATCTTGTCCGTAGGCATATTTAGAAATCTTAAAACTCTCATCATTTTGAAAAGAATCTGGATAATAATTCAGTAAAAGCGAGACAACACTTTTACCATCATCAACCAATAAAGTCGGATCTAAACGCTTGTCAAAATGGTTTTCCATATACGCCATCTGACCATTCCGATTATTTTTTAGCCAATTTTCAAGTCGAGGAGCTTCTTGCTCCAAAAAAACTGCTTTCGAAATACCGCAAGAAAGAAATCCAAGTCTTTTGGCTTCTTCTTTGATAAATTTCGAATATTTCTCTTTAGCATTAATCATCTTTCAGAAAAAACAACTTCAACACCAACAGGCTTTAAGGTAATCAAAGGATTAAAATTGACTGTATTTTGTACTGAAACAACTTTATATTTTTTTATGATATAGGAAATAACCAAGCACATTTCATAGATAGCAAAACCAGCACCAATGCACATTCTTGGTCCTGCTCCAAAAGGATAAAAATATTGCATAGAATGTTTCTTCTGCTCTCCTAAAAAACGATTTGGGTCGAATTGATCTGGATTCTCCCAATATTTCGGATTTCTATGTAATTCATAAAAAGAAACACCAATGAGCGTATCTTTTTTGATAGTAAACTTTCCTAAAACATCATCGTCAACATTTTGACGATCTGTAATCCAAGCAGGCGGATACAAACGCATTGATTCATTCAAAACTGCATTTATATAAGTCATTTTTTGGAGTTGCTCTACAACATCCTCACTTTCCGATTCAACTTTAAGGATTTCTTCAAATACTTTTTGCTGCACATCTAAATGACTTCCTAGCAATTGCAATGTAAAAGTCAAAGCATTAGCAGTTGTTTCATGTCCAGCTATAAAAAGAATTTTAATCTCATCTATTAGCTGCTCAACAGACATACCTTCGCCAGTATCTTCATAACGAGTTTCCAAAAGCATGTTCAACAAATCATTAACTTCATTTTGAGAAGCAACTCTTTCTTCTATGATACCTCTTATGATCTCATCGTTTTCTTCTGCTAACTGAAGGTGTTTTTTTACTTGGCCACTAATCGAAAACCACCATGCCTTATGGGGTAATCTAATTTCTTTGATTAGAAAATTCTGAACAGCTTCAATAATGTATTTTATACGATTAAGCTTTTCTTCTTCAATAGAAAATTGAAATAATGATTTAGCAACAACATTAAATGCTACTTCACTCATTATAGGAAAAAGATCAACTTTTTTATCTGTAACAATTTCTTTTAGCTCAGACACTATAGTTAGCTTCATGTTATCAACTAACTGATTCATTTTTTGCTTATGAAAAGCAGGTTGAATAAGTCTTCTTTGTTTCAGCCAAAATTCCCCATCAACCGTTAAAAGACCTTTGCCTAAATATTTAGAAAGATAAACAGATTGAAATTTGGATTTATAATAATTCCTCTGATTTTTTTGCAGTATATATTGCGCCACTTCATTGTCCCTTGACAAAATAATGTGCCTCGATTTTCCAATTCGTATAGAAAAAGAATCTCCAAAACACTCAAAATATCTTTCATGATAAGGTATCGGATTTCTACGAACTCCTTCTGCATCAACAAAAAATCTTAAAATTGAGAGCTTAGGCGGATAATTATATTTTTTGCCTATAGACATTCTATCAGTATTAAAACAATTCTCCTTGAGTATTTGTATTTACTTTTCCAAGATGTTTATAAGCCTTATCCGTAACTTCTCTTCCACGAGGTGTTCTCATTATAAATCCTTCTTGAATTAAAAAAGGTTCGTATACCTCTTCGATGGTTTCGCTACTTTCACTAACGGCCGTTGCCAAGGTTGAAAGTCCAACTGGACCTCCCTTGAATTTATTGATTATGGTCAGTAATATTTTATTATCCATTTCATCCAGACCGTGAGCATCTACGTTAAGCGCTTTTAAAGCGTATCTGGAAATTTCTAAATCAATTCTTCCATTTCCTTTAATTTGAGCAAAATCACGTACTCGTCTCAATAAAGCATTTGCAATACGAGGAGTACCACGACTTCTACCTGCAATTTCAATTGCCGCTTCCAAATCAATAGGCATTTTTAATATAGACGCACTCCTCTCAACAATTGTAGTTAAAAGTTCAGTAGTATAATATTGTAATCTGGAAGATATTCCGAAACGGGCACGCATTGGAGCTGTTAGTAATCCAGATCGCGTTGTCGCTCCAATCAAAGTAAATGGATTCAAATTGATTTGAACTGTCCTTGCATTTGGTCCAGATTCAATCATAATATCTATCTTGAAATCCTCCATTGCCGAGTACAAATACTCCTCAACAACTGGACTTAATCTATGAATTTCATCAATGAACAAAACATCTCTTTCGTCTAAGTTAGTCAGCAAACCAGCCAAATCACCAGGCTTATCCAATACTGGACCAGAAGTAATTTTAATGCCTACCTGCAATTCGTTGGCTAAGATATTCGCTAAAGTAGTTTTTCCTAAACCTGGAGGACCATGAAAAAGCGCATGATCAAGCGCTTCACCACGTTGATTAGCTGCAGCAACAAACACTTTCAAATTTTCCAAAACTTGATCTTGCCCAGCAAAATCATCAAATGACAGCGGACGCAATCTTTTTTCAAGATCTAACTCTTCTGAGTTATATCCTTTAGTAGTAGGATCTAGATTTTCATTCATCCCACAAAGATATATAAACTAATCAGTTTCTAAAATAGTTAAACTGAACGATTAAAACTTTAACTAAACAAAAAAGGCTGTCATTTCTGACAGCCTTTGATTATTTCTAGTGGTGTAAAACTTCTTCACCTTCTTTCATTGGTACATTTTGAGGAACAAAATCTACATCGTGATTAGGGTTACTGTAGTCATACGGCCAACGGTATACGTGAGGAATTTCTCCTGGCCAGTTTCCGTGAATATGCTCAACTGGAGTAGTCCACTCTAAAGTAGTAGATTTCCATGGGTTTTGAGTCGCTTTTTTACCGTAGAAAATACTGCTAAAGAAGTTATATAAGAATACTAATTGGAACGCACCTCCTACAAGAGCAAATGTTGTAATTAAAACATTCACATTTTGTAAATCATCAAATAATGGGAAGTTTGTATTAGTATAGTAACGTCTTGGTAAACCAGCTAATCCGATAAAGTGCATTGGGAAGAAAACTCCATAAGCACAAACTGCAGTTACCCAAAAGTGGATGTAACCTAAGTTTTTGTTTAACATTCTACCATACATTTTAGGGAACCAGTGGTAAATACCAGCAAACATTCCGTAAAGTGCAGAGATACCCATTACTAAGTGAAAGTGAGCAATTACGAAGTAAGTATCGTGAACGTTAATATCTAATGTACTATCTCCTAAAATGATTCCTGTTAAACCTCCAGTAATGAAAGTAGAAACCATTCCAATAGAGAATAACATTGCAGGGTTAAATTGTAGGTTACCTTTCCATAAAGTTGTAATCCAGTTAAATGCTTTTACAGCAGATGGAATTGCAATCAATAAAGTTGTAAAAGTAAACACAGATCCTAAGAAAGGATTCATACCTGAAATAAACATGTGGTGACCCCAAACGATAGTCGATAAGAATGCAATTGCAAGAACTGACATAATCATCGCTCTATAACCAAAAATTGGTTTACGAGCATTTGTAGCCATAATTTCTGAAACAAGACCCATCGCTGGTAAGATTACGATGTAAACCTCAGGGTGACCTAAGAACCAGAATAAGTGCTCAAACAATACAGGAGAACCTCCTTGATAGTGTAAAACCTCTCCTGCAATATAGATATCAGATAAGAAGAATGAAGTACCAAAACTTCTATCGAAAATCAATAATAAAGCAGCTGATAATAATACTGGGAATGAAATAACACCAATAATAGCTGTTACGAAAAATGTCCAGATTGTAAGAGGAAGTCTAGTCATAGACATTCCTTTAGTTCTTAAGTTAAGTACAGTAACGATGTAGTTCAAAGATCCCATTAAAGAAGATGCAATGAAAATAGCCATAGATACTAACCATAAAGTCATACCTGTTCCAGATCCAGGAATTGCTTGTGGCAAAGCACTTAAAGGAGGGTAAATTGTCCATCCTGCAGATGCTGGTCCAGCTTCAACAAATAAAGAACATAACATTACAACTGCTGATAAGAAAAACAGCCAGTATGAAATCATATTCATAAATCCAGATGCCATATCTCTTGCTCCAATTTGAAGTGGAATCAATAAGTTACTGAATGTTCCACTCAAACCTGCCGTCAGTACAAAGAATACCATGATGGTACCGTGAATTGTAACTAAAGCCAGATAAATATCATTTGCCATTACACCATCAGGTGCAAATTTATCTCCTAATAAAACATTAAATATTTTGAAAGACTCTTCTGGCCACGCTAACTGCATTCTGAAAAGCAAGGACATTGCAATCCCAATTACTCCCATAACAATACCAGTAATCAAGTATTGTTTAGCAATCATTTTGTGATCAATACTAAAAATATATTTAGTAATGAACGTGTCTTTATGATGATGTTCGTGCTCGTGATCGTGTCCGTGATCGTGACCGTGCGCTTCTGCTGACATATATTTGTACTTTAAATTTTCTTAATAATATTATTTCATCGCAACTTTAGCTACAGCAGCTTTAACAGTATCAACAACCGTTTTAACAGTATCAATTACTTTTGCAGCAGTATCTGTAGTTGGTGCAGCTCCTTCAGCTGGTTTCTCAGCAGCAGCTGCCGCTTTAATATCTTGAGCTAAAGTAGTTTTCTCACTTAACCATTTTTTGTAATCTTCTGGAGTATCAACTACCACTTTCATTTGCATGTTATAGTGAGAAGCTCCACAAATTTTATTACATAATAATAAATAATCAAATGTGTAAGGATCCAAAGCCGTACCTCCTTTTGCAACTAACTCAGCGCTTCTTTCAGCTCTAAGTTTGTTAATGTTTGCAACTTTTTCAACCATAAATGGTAATTCTCTATATTCCGCAGTAGTATAAGTTGGAACGAAAGCAAATTCAGTAACCATACCAGGAACACAGTTCATTTGTGCTCTAAAATGAGGGAAGTAAGCAGAGTGCAATACATCCTGAGAACGCATTTTAAAGTGAACTTTTTTACCTTTAGGGATGTGCAGTTCTGAAACTACAATATCATCTTGAGCATTAGGATCAGACATGTCAACTCCTAATGTATTTACACCTTCAATTAAACGTACGTTAGCTTTCCCCAAAACATTGTCTTGTCCAGCATATCTTGCAGTCCATTTAAATTGTTGAGCGTATAATTCGATTTCGATTACATCTTCATCTTTGTCAACGAACATAATGTTATTCCAAGCGTATAATCCATAAAGAATTAAACAAGCTAAAACAACTGAAGGAATAATACTCCAGATTGCTTCTAGTTTATTACTATCAGCAAAGAACAATGCTTTTCTATCTTTGTTCCCTCTATTTTTAAAAGAAAACCAGTATAGCAAACCTTGTGTAATTACTTGAACTATAAAAATTAAAACCCAAGTAATATTCATTAAATTATCTACTAAACTACCATGCTCAGAAGCAGGAGTATGAAGTGCCAAATTACCCCATTTTAGTAAACCATAAATCGTAAATATATAAATGAAAGCTAAAAAGCCAAACATAATATATCCCTGAACGTTATTGTCATTATCCGATGCAACCTGAGAATCATCAGAAGAAGCTCCTACCTGAGTAAGATCAAATATCTTCGTCAATTGCCATAATGCAACTGCTAATAAAACTAAAACTATAATTACCAACAAACTTGTCATCTGTTTACTTCTTTAAATATTAATAATGAAAATGTTTACTTTCTTCGATGAAAGGATTTCTTTTTGCTAGCAAAGGAGATTTAGTTAATGCAGTAAATACAACAAATATAAATAAACCTAAGAAGAAAAGAATCGATGCAATTTCAGGAACTCCAATAAACCATTTGTCTCCTACTGTTCCAGGCATAATCATATTAAAGAAATCAACATAATGACCTAATAATATTACAATACCAGCCATTACAACAACCCAGTTAAGACGTTTGAAGTCAGTATTGATTAATATTAATAATGGGAAAACAAAGTTCATAACAACCGCTCCAAAGAAAGGAAGGTTATATAATTGAATTCTTGTTACAAAATAAGTTACCTCTTCTGGAATGTTAGCGTACCAAATCAACATGAATTGAGAGAACCATAAATAAGTCCAAAATACACTAATACCAAACATGAACTTAGCTAAATCATGGATATGGCTTGTATTTACATACTCTAAATATCCTTTAGATTTTAAATAAATCGTTACTAATGCAATAGTTGTAATACCACTTACAAAGAAAGAAGCAAATACATACCAAGCAAACAATGTACTAAACCAGTGCGGATCAAAAGACATAATCCAATCCCAAGCCATAATAGACTCAGAAACAATGAAGAATACCAAGAATCCTGCAGAAGCTTTGAAGTTCTTTTTGTAGTAAAGATCATCATTTGCTTCATCTTGCGCTAAACAGTTTTTTCTTGAGTAATAACGGTATAAGTTCCATCCTAATAAAAAGATAGCCGCTCTTACAATCCAGAAAGGAAAGTTTAAATAACCAGATTTTCCAGCAATAATTGCATCATAATTAGCGTTTTTAGGATCTGTTACACCTTCACCTAACCATACAAAGATATGATTGAAGTGTAATCCGCATAAAACTAATATGATAAAGAAGATAACAGAACCAGCTGGTAAATAAGCTGTGATACCTTGCATAACTCTAAACAACACTGGAGACCAACCCGCTTGAGCAACTTGTTGGATAGCATAGAACGCTAAAACTCCCATTGAAAGCAGTAAAAAGAAAATACAAGCCACATAAACAGCAGACCAAGGCTTATTTTGCAATTGGTGTAATACGTGCTCTAAATGTTTTTCGTACTCATTTGCACCAGAAACTTCAGCATGTGCAGCTCCCTTGTGAGCGTCATGTGCAGCTTCAGCAGCTTCATGATGACCTGCTTCTTTGTGAGATGCCTCCGCTTTTTCTTCATGTGCAGCACCATGCGAACCATGTTCATCTGCAGCTAGTATTTTTTCAACTTCTTGAATATCTTTTGGTGCACTTAAAAAACCATACCCAATTCCTAATAAACCAACGGCCATTAAGATGATAGAAAAAGTTTTTAATTTACTTGAAAATGTATACATATCTATTACGATCAGTTTGTTCAACAATTATAATTGGCTTTTTAGTTTCAGAACATAGTCAGCAACTAACCAACGTTCGTGAGCACTTAATTGATTTGCATGTGAACCCATTGCATTTAAACCATAAGTCTCAACATGAAAAATACTTCCTTCAGTGATCTCTCTGTCTTTATAGCTAGGTACTCCAAGAAATTTTTCTCTTTCAACCAATTTACCTTTACCGTTACCAGTAGCACCATGGCAGCTGATACAGTAAATTTCGAAAAGTTCTTTCCCTTTTCCAGAGTTTTTCTCTTCTTCTGTCAATGGAGATTTTAAATTAGCTTTTGCTAATTCATAACCAGCCGTTGAGTTTTCATATTCATAAGGTTCAAAACCTCTATTGATAGTTCCTGCAACAGGAAGCTGTCCTTCTTTTCCTCCCTTAAATACTTTTGCTTCTGAATATGGCTCGTAAGCAACAGACTCATACATATTTGGGAAATACTGATAGTTCGGTGCCGAATTATTGTGGCAAGATGAAACTAAAATAGTTATACCAACTAAAAGTGTTATTTTATATATCCTTTTCATAGCTACAATTAATTCTTTTCTATTACTTTAACTTCAACAGCTCCAGTTCCTTCGAAGAAAGAAACTAATTCAGCTTCGTTATCATTTACAGCAACCTCCATTAAAAAGTGGTCATCAGTTGTTCTTACATCTGGGTTTTCAGCTTGTTTAAAAGGCCATAATCTACTTCTCATATAAAAAGTAATTACCATTAAGTGAGCTGCAAAGAATACAGTCATCTCAAACATAATTGGCACAAAAGATGGCATATTTTGGATAAAACTAAAACTTGGCTTACCTCCAATATCCTGCGGCCAGTCATGAATCATGATGTATCCCATCATTGTTGTTGCAACAGAAATACCAACACATCCATATAAAAAAGCACATATTGCTAATCTTGTTGGTGCTAATCCCATGGCTTTATCCAATCCGTGAACCGGGAATGGAGTAAAAACCTCTTCAATATGATGATGAGCAGCTCTAGTTTTCTTTACTGCATTCATCAAAACGTCATCGTCATTATAAATGGCGTATATAACTTTATTACTCATGATGTGAATCTTTACTGTTTGCTCTTTCTCTAATGTAATTATCTCCTGTTCCTTTCAAAATTGTTTTAACCTCTGCCTGAGCAATTACAGGGAATGTTCTAGAGTATAATAAAAACAATACAAAGAAGAAACCAATTGTTCCGATGAAAATTCCAATATCAACAAATGTTGGTGAGAACATTGTCCAAGAAGATGGAAGGTAATCTCTATGTAAAGAAGTAACAATAATTACGAATCTTTCAAACCACATACCGATGTTTACTACAATCGAAATGATGAATGAGAACATGATACTTGTTCTTAATTTTTTGAACCACATGAACTGAGGAGAGAACACGTTACATGTCATCATTGACCAATATGCCCACCAGTAAGGTCCAGTAGCTCTGTTTAAGAATGCATACTGCTCATATTCTACCCCTGAATACCAAGCTACAAATAACTCAGTGATGTAAGCCACACCTACGATAGATCCAGTAATCATGATAATGATGTTCATTAACTCGATATGCTGTAATGTGATGTATGCTTCAAGGTTCGATACTTTTCTCATAACAATAAGCAATGTGTTTACCATCGCGAATCCAGAGAAAACCGCTCCAGCAACGAAGTATGGAGGGAAAATTGTTGTATGCCATCCAGGGATTACAGAAGTTGCAAAGTCCATAGATACAATTGTGTGTACAGAAAGTACAAGTGGAGTAGCCAGACCAGCTAATACTAAAGATACTTCTTCAAAACGCTGCCAATCTTTTGCTCTACCGCTCCATCCAAAACTTAAGATAGAATAAACTCTTTTATTAAAAGGAGTAATGGCTCTATCACGAAGCATTGCAAAGTCAGGCAATAAACCAGTCCACCAGAAAACTAATGATACTGAAAGATACGTTGAAATCGCGAATACGTCCCAAAGTAAAGGTGAGTTAAAGTTTACCCATAAAGATCCAAATTGGTTTGGAATAGGCAATACCCAGTATGCTAACCATGGGCGTCCCATGTGAATGATTGGGAAAAGACCTGCTTGAACTACAGAGAAAATAGTCATAGCTTCTGCAGAACGGTTGATGGCCATTCTCCAACGTTGACGGAAAAGTAATAATACCGCAGAAATTAATGTTCCGGCGTGACCAATACCAACCCACCAAACGAAGTTAGTAATATCCCAAGCCCAGCCAACTGTTTTATTTAATCCCCATGTTCCGATACCGGTAGATACGGTGTAAATTATACAACCTAACCCCCAAAGGAAGGCTATTAATGCGATTGAAAATACAATCCACCATTGCTTGTTTGCAGGCCCCTCAACAGGTGCAGCTACATCTACAGTTACATCGTGATAAGATTTATCACCTATAACTAAAGGTTTTCTAATGGGTGCTTCGTAGTGAGACGACATAATCCTTTATATTGTTTCTTAATTAATAATTTTACTAAGTATTTCTAACTTTAACATGGTAAACCACATTAGGTTTTGTACCTACATGCTCTAATAAGTGATATGATCTTTCATCAGCAGCTAATTTAGCAACTTTACTTTCTTTATCATTTACATCACCAAATATCATCGCTCCTGAAGAACAAGCACTAGAACAAGCTGTTTGGAATTCACCATCTCTAACTGGACGGCCTTCGTTTTTAGCTTTTAATTTAGTTGCTTGTGTCATTTGGATACACATAGAACATTTCTCCATAACACCACGAGAACGTACGTTAACGTCTGGATTAAGAACCATACGTCCTAAATCATCGTTCATATGATAATCGAACTCGCTGTTTTTGTTGTATAAGAACCAGTTAAAACGACGTACTTTATATGGACAGTTGTTTGCACAGTAACGAGTACCCACACATCTGTTGTAAGCCATATGGTTTTGACCTTCACGACCGTGAGAAGTTGCAGCAACAGGACAAACTGTTTCACAAGGTGCGTGGTTACAGTGTTGACACATTACAGGTTGGAATGCAACTTGAGGATTATCTCCTGCTTTTTCCATTTCATTAAATGTAGATAATGAACTAGATAAACCAGCAATTCCTTCTTTTCTTTCATTATCACCTTCAAAAGTACTTTCAGAAGAATAGTATCTATCGATACGTAACCAGTGCATATCACGGCTTCTTCTTACCTCTGCTTTACCTACAACTGGAACGTTGTTTTCAGCATGACAAGCAATAACGCAGGCTCCACATCCTGTACAAGCATTTAAGTCAATTGAAAGGTTGAAGTGGTGACCAGTTGTACGATCAAATGATTCCCAAAGATCTACAGTAGTAGCCTCAACTTCTTGGTGATCTAGAGATACCATTGGCTTTTCATTCCAATGTTCAGCATCTTTAGTATTGAATATTTCTAAAGTAGTTTCTTTAATAATATCTCCTCTACCCATTAAAGTTTTCTGACCTTGAACACAAGCAAATTCGTGTACTCCGCCAGCCTTAACGATAGACACAGATTGAACATTATTGAAACCTTTATATAAAGCGTAAGCGTTTAAACCTACTTGCATTTCTTCTTTAAGAGCAGCTTTACGTCCGTAACCAAGAGCTAGACCTAAAGTACCAACTGCTTGACCTGGCTGAACAATAACTGGAACGTTTTCCAATTTAGTTCCGTCTACTGTAATAGTAGCATAACTACCATTTAAACCTCCATTTGCAACAATTTCGTTAGTCAAACCAAGTTTTTTAGCATCTGCATTAGAAACTGTTACATAGTTATCCCAAGAAACTCTTGTGATTGGATCTGGAAACTCTTGCAACCATGGGTTGTTAGCATGTTGCCCATCTCCTAATCCTGTTTTAGTATATAATACTAATTCAAAATCGCCAGCAGATTTAGATCTTGCAACCGCATTTGCAGCAGTAGCAGCATCAATAGCTCCTCCTGATAATGCTGAAGCTCCTAAAACAGCTACACCATCGTGCAATACTTTATTCCAAGAAGTACCTGCAGTATAAGCTCCAGAATTTGCTTTTAAGTAGTCATAATAAGTACCAGCAGTACCATTTACTGACAATAAAATATCTTGAAATTGTTTTGTATTGAAGATAGGACGAATTGTAGGCTGAGTTAAGCTATATGTTCCGCTTGTAAGCTCAAGATCCCCCCAAGACTCTAAATAGTGAGGAGCTGGCGCAGCAATTGAAACAATTGATGCAGTTTCGTCTTCTTTTAATGAAAAAGCAACTGACGTTTTAACTTTTTTCAATCCAGAAACAAAAGAAGCTGAATCAGCTAAAGTATAAACTGGGTTAACTCCACTCATAATTAAAGTATGAACACTTCCTGCATTCAAATCTTTAATTAATTGTGCAACTGCAGCATTAGAACCTTTTCTAATTTGTCTTGCTCCAGCAGTACTAAAAGCTTCACTAGCCAATACTTGATTGATAGCTAAAACTAATAACTGAGCATTTTTATCTTCAATTCCAGATACTAAAACTCCTTTTGAACCAGCAGCTTTAAGCTGTTGTGCAGCTTTTACTACTTCAGCTTTAAAGTTTCCTTCTAAAGCTACAGGAACAGAAGCACCTACAACAATATTATAAATTTGAACTAAAGCTTGCTTTTGAGCAGCTACAGTCATAGGAACACGCTTATCAGCAGCTGCTCCAGATAATGTCATGTTTGATTCAAACTGAAAGTGACGAGACATTTTTCCGTTTTGAGGAATACGTCCTTGCGCATATCCAGCATCATATCCTCCACCTTGCCAGTCTCCTAAGAAATCAGCTCCAACAGATACGATTAAAGAAGCTTTTGAAAAATCGTAATCAACTAAAGCTCTTTGACCATAAACAGCTTCAAAAGCATCTAAAGCTTCAGATGAAGAAACTGCATCATATACAACGTGCTTAGCGTTTGGATTTTTTGCAATAAACTCACCAATTAATTTTTCTGTAGATGGACTTGCTAAAGTATTAGTTAATAATACAACTTGACCGCCTTTAGCTTTTGCCTCTGCTAAACTAGATTTGATTTTCAAATCAACAGCTGACCAAGAAGAATTTTTACCGTCTACTTTTGGCTCTTTTAAACGAGTGCTATCATACAAACCTAAGATAGATGCATGAATTCTAGCATTCGCTGAAAATTTAGCTCCAGCAATTGTATTGTTTTCAATTTTAATTGGACGACCCTCACGAGTTTTCACCAAAAGATTAGCAAAATCAAATCCATCAAAAACTGTAGTTGCATAATAATCAGCAACACCAGGAATGATTTGCTCTGGTTGTAATACATAAGGGATAGACTTGTGAACCGGACCTTCGCAAGCAGCTAATGTTACAGCCGCCGTACTAAACCCTACGTACTTTAAAAAGTCACGACGTGAAGTTCCTGAAGTAGATAAAGCCTCAGCATTACCTAAAAACTCATCAGTAGGAATTTCTTCAACAAATTCGTTATTTCTAAGCGCCTCAACAATAGAGCTATTTTCTAGCTCCTCAACACTTTTCCAGTATTTTTTGTTTGATGACATTGTATATATATATTAAAATCTTAATAAATCGATTAATAGTGGCATTTACCACACTCTAAACCTCCCATTTGCGCTGCAGTTAATTTCTCTACACCGTATTTTTTAGAAAGCTCAGCATGAATTTTGTCATAGTAAGCATTACCTTCCATCTTAACATCAGTTTTTCTATGGCAATCAACACACCATCCCATTGTTAATTTAGAGTATTGCTTCATGATTTCAAATTCCTGTACTGGTCCGTGACAAGTTTGACATTCAATACCTGCAACAGAAACGTGTTGCGAGTGGTTGAAGTAAACAAAGTCAGGTAAGTTGTGAATACGAACCCATTTTACAGGCATTGTTTTTCCAGTATAAGCTTGTTTAGTCTTATCCCATCCAACAGCATCATATAATTTTTGGATTTGAGCATCGTAGAATGCTTTGCTGTACTCAGGAGTAGCAGTGGTTTCAGCAACCTCAGAAATATTTTTATGACAGTTCATACAAACATTTAAAGAAGGAATACCAGCTGTTTTACTTACACGAGCAGCAGAGTGACAATATTTACAATTGATTTCATTATCACCAGCGTGAATTTTGTGAGAGTAGTGAATTGGTTGAATTGGCTCATAATTCTGATCTACACCTACTTGCATTAAGTATCCGTAAACAAAATAACCACTAGCCAAAAGCAAGAAGATTGCAGTTACCAAAACCAAGAATTGATTTTTAGCGAAAGCTTTCCAAATTGGAAGTCTTGCTTCTTTTGGAGCAATTTCAATACCGTTTTTATTAGCAACTTTAGTTAAAACTTTGTTTACCATAAACAACATCACAACTAAAATAGCCATTACAAGAGCAAGAGCTCCTAAAATAATGTTATTTGAAATAGCGCCATCTTGAACATTTGTTCCAGGAGGAGTTGCAGCACCTCCCGCAGCCGCAGCAGGCTCAGCCTTAGGCTCAGAAGTATACGCTATAATATTATCAATATCTCCTTCAGACAATTGAGGAAACGAAGTCATAACAGCTTTGTTATTTTCCTCAAAAAGTTTAACAGCAACAGGATCACCTGACTTAATCATGTCAGAACTGTTATGCACCCACTTGTAAATCCAAGCCATATCATGCTTAGAAGCAACCCCCCTTAAAGCAGGACCAGTTGATTTAGCATCTAATTTGTGACATGCAGCGCAATTTGCATTAAAAAGTTCTTTCCCTTTTACTGGATCACCGCCTCCTGCAGCTGGAGCAGCCGCAGCAGCCTCAGGCGCCGCCGGAGCAGCAGCTTCTTGAGCAAATGAAGTTAGGGAGAAAATTAACGTTAGCGATAAGCCAAGCAGCAATTTTCTTGAGATCGAATTATGGTTACCCACCTTTTTCATATAGTATAAATAATTGTCTACTAATTTTTGGTATGATTTTTTCTGTACTAAATCCAGCAAAAACCTATACCCTCTTTTAAAACTTGCACAAAAATACGACTTATGAGCTATTCTCAAAACCTTAAAATAGTCTTAATTATCAATTTATATCAATTCTAAATAATATTAAAATTTTACACTCAAACTTTAAATAGTATTTTTGCATAAAAACCATCACATTATGAGAATTTTAAGTCCTTCAAAAAGCCTTTTATTAACAATTACAACGATTGCTTTAGCACACAATATTAATGCTCAAGACCAAAATTTAACACTAAATCAAGATCCTAAATTTGAGCAATTACTAAACGAGAAGCGCAAAATTAACACGTCGATAAATACAAACGACACCTATAGAATTCAAATCTTTAGTGGTAAAAGCGACGAAGCAAAAAAAACGTTATCGGATTTCAAAAAAGAAAATTCTGATATTGACGGAACCATTATTTTCAGCACTCCAAATTATAAAGTAATTGTTGGGAATTTCAAAACCAGAATAGAAGCTGAAAGAAATTTAGCAGAAATCAAAAAAAGATACAAAAGCGTTTTCCTGCTTAAACCTGGAAAATGATGCATGCAGAAACAAAAAAAGCGAGATATAAAAATCTCGCTTTTTTTGTTTCTATTTTAGAATTACAACTTTTAAATCTAATTTACCACTTTTATCCCGCTCGCTAAAAAGCGTATTTCTTCTTTTGGCATTTTAATCGCATCTATTTCTGCCTTTGTTTTCTTAGCATCTTTTGCATAATGCTTAAGTTCCTCAACAGGTGTTACTTTCTTTTCAGCATTTCCTTCTAAAACTACATTTTTACCTTTTAATGCAGTAGGTACAAAAAAAGCGTAATCTTTCATTTTTACAAAGAAAGATTCACCATCTTTAGTCTTTAGAGTTATCCAGCACCCTTTTTTCGCACAAACATCCGTTACTTCACCTTTTACTGCAATTCCTTCTATTGTTTTTGTGGTTTTTAATTCCCCTTCAAGTTTTTCAACAGAAACAGCATTATTTACCACAGCTCCAGAAACATCTGTTCCATAATAATCCCCAACTAAAGCATCTCCTGCTGGCGGCGTAGGTTTCTCAACATTTTCTTGTGAAAAAGATAATGCCGTAAAACTTATAAAAAACAAGCTTGTGTATATTAAAATTCTTTTCATTTTTATATTATTTATACCCAAAAATAATACTAAAATTTGAGATATCATTCTAAATTTAAAATCACTAAGCCTTTATTCTAAATTAGAATCTAAAATCTCCTGTATTTCTTTTTTAACACTATCCCAGTCAGCCAGAAAATCCGAATTACCCCAAAGACATTCAACAGTCGCCTGCCCCATAGTTCTTCCCATTTTAACATCACTATACCAATGTACATTACAAACAATACGACTTTCACCAAAGTCATGCCCGCGTTTCAAAATCTCTTTTTCTTTTTCAGGGAAAAGCTTAATTAAAACCAATGACCACGCCCAGCCAACAGCAGCATGACCAGAAGGAAACGAACCAACTTTATATAATATATTTTCCTGATCGGGAGTGCATGTCTTTTGATTATTTACCATAAATGGCCTTTCCCTTTTGTAATAATTTTTAGCCGCATAAGTAGACAATCCCGCATCTGTCATCACCCTTCGCATTAGCACGTAAAGTTTAGGAGTTTTTGACTCACTAATCTGCATACCTATAATTGATTCAAATGATTTAACCGCAAAAGGAAAGGACAAGTCTGCATCTATGGCCGCCTGCAAAAAACGTGCTTCGTCCTTAGATTCCAATGCTTTTCTTGCATGTTCCAAATCTAACTCAAAAAAACTGGAGTTGTGTTCGGGAGGAGGCGATAACAAAAGAAAACTGTTTGGCATTTCCGCTTCAGTCAAATACCCCTCAAGCAAAGCAGGCATTATTTCTCTTAACTGCTGAACATTTGTAAAATTACTAACGGAATTCTCTGATTTAAAACGCCTGCCAAAAATTGCATTCACAATATGATTTATACTTACCCTCATATCAGTATAGATATTTCATTCGACAAACTATTTTCTTAATTTCATTTCACCTAAAAAACAAAAGAAAATTACTATACAAAGAAACAGACATTCCACGAACCAGACCGTAGCCAAATCTCTCATTTATGTTTCATATTATAAAATGAAACACATTACAATGACTAATTTCCTAACACCACATTCATTAATATCATAATTTTAAAATAAAAAAAGTCCCAATTTTCATTGGGACTTTTTTTATATGAATTGAATTTATTTCAATTTCTTTTTAATTGCTACTTCGTGGTAAGCTTCAATAACATCATTAATTTCGATATCATTAAATCCTTTTATTTGGATACCACAATCGTATCCTTTAGTCACTTCTTTCACATCGTCTTTGAAACGTTTCAAGGCAACTAATTCACCTGTATGAACAACAACCCCATCTCTAATTACTCTAATTTTAGAAGTTCTTAAGATTTTACCGTCTGTCACCATACATCCAGCAATTGAACCCACTTTAGAAATTTTGAAAATCTCACGAATTTCAGCATTACCTAAAACTTCTTCTTTCATCTCTGGCGCTAACATTCCTTCCATCGCATCTTTTAAGTCATCGATTGCCGCATAAATAATAGAATAGTAACGGATATCAATTTCTTCTTTATCCGCAAGCTGCCTAGCATTTCCTGCAGGACGAACGTTAAATCCGATGATGATTGCATCTGAAGCAGAAGCCAAGTTAACATCTGTTTCTGTAATCGCACCAACACCTTTATGGATAATATTGATTTGAACTTCTTCTGTAGAAAGTTTAGAGAACGAATCTGATAATGCTTCAACAGAACCATCCACGTCTCCTTTAAGAATTACGTTCAATTCTTTAAACTGACCAAGAGCGATACGACGTCCAATTTCATCAAGTGTAATATGTCTTTGAGTACGAACAGACTGCTCACGCATTAATTGAGAACGTTTTGATGCAATTTGTTTTGCTTCTTTTTCGTCTTCAAATACATTGAACTTATCACCCGCTGTTGGAGCTCCGTCTAAACCTAAAACTGATACAGGAGTTGAAGGTCCAGCTGATAAAACTGTATGCCCCCTTTCGTCATGCATTGCTTTTACCTTACCATGGTGTTTACCAGCAAGCATATAATCTCCAATTTTCAAAGTACCTTGTTGCACTAAAATTGTAGAAACGTATCCTTTTCCTTTATCTAAGTAAGCCTCAACAACAGTTCCCTGCGCCGCTTTATTTGGATTTGCTTTTAAATCTAAGATTTCAGCTTCTAATAAAACTTTCTCTAATAATTCTTTAACTCCCGTTCCGACTTTTGCAGAAATATCATGTGACTGAATTTTTCCACCCCAATCTTCAACAAGTAAATTCATACCAGCCAAACGTTCTTTAATTTTGTCAACATTCGCGTTTGGTTTATCAATTTTATTGATTGCAAATATAATTGGCACTCCCGCAGCTTGTGCGTGAGAAATTGCCTCTTTTGTTTGTGGCATGATATCATCATCCGCCGCAACTACGATAATCGCAATATCCGTAACTTGAGCTCCACGTGCACGCATCGCTGTAAACGCCTCGTGACCTGGAGTATCTAAGAATGCAATTTTTTGTCCGTTATCCAAAGTAACTCCATACGCTCCAATGTGCTGAGTAATACCTCCAGATTCACCAGCGATAACATTTTCTTTACGAATGTAATCCAATAAAGACGTTTTACCGTGGTCAACGTGACCCATTACTGTCACAATTGGCGCTCTTGTTACTAAATCTTCTTCTCTATCTTCTACAACTTCTATTGCTTCTTCAATATCTACTGTGATAAATTCAACATCATAACCAAACTCATCTGCTACAATAGTTAATGTTTCAGCATCTAGACGTTGGTTCATGGTAACCATGATACCAAGAGACATACAAGTTCCAATTACTTTAGTAATCGGCACATCCATCATGATTGCAATTTCACCTACAGTAACAAACTCAGTAACTTTAATTGTTTTACTTCCTTCGTCAAGAGCTCTTTGCTCGTCATCAGATTTCTGACGGTGTGTTTCTCTTTTATCTCTTCTATATTTTGCCGCTTTAGATTTTCCTCCTTTACCTTGAAGTTTTTCAAGAGTTTCTCTAATTTGGTTTTTTACTTCTTCTTCAGTTGGCTCAACTTTAGCCACAATAGCAGGACGGTTTCCTTTTACAAAACCTGGTCTTTGGCTTCTGTTAGCATTAAAACCTCCTCCATTGTTATTTTGAGCCGGCTTGTTTGGATTCGGTGTTCCAGGCGCATTACCCGTAACAGGCTTTGGTGCACCAGGCACACCCGGTTTTGGGCCAATTCTTTTACGCTTATTCTTATTGGCGTTATTATTATTTCCAACTCCAGGAGCTCCAGGTTTATTCTGAGCCGCTTTAGGATCTTCTTTCTTTTTCTTAGGCTTATTAAATTGAGATAAATCAATTGTCTGACCTGTAAGAGTAGTTCCAGTAAGCTTTTGATATTGAGTAGTAATAGTTTCCTCCGAAGTTGTTGGATCAGTAGACACGATTGGCTCCTGCGCAACTTTAGATTCTGCTTTAACTTCTTTTTTCTCAGTAATAATAGGTTCTTCTTTTTTAGTTTCAGCAACAGGAGTTGAAACAACTGGTTCAGATTTCACTGTTTCATTTTGAACAGGTTTTTCTGGCTGCACAGCAGCAGCAACTTTTGGTTCTTCAACCTTAGCTGCTTCCTCAGAAGGAGTAACCGCAGGTTTTTTTGGATTCAAGTCAATTTTACCAACTTGTACAGGCCCCGAAACAACAGCTCTTGCTTTAATTATTTCTTGCTGTTTTAGACGCTCTTCTTCTTGTCTGCGTTTGTCTTCAATTTCTTTCTCACGCTCTACACGTAATGCCTCTTTTTCCTTTCTTTTTTCTTCTCCAACCTCTTTAGAAGCCTCCTTATTCCCCTTATCGCCCGCAAATTGGCTTTGAAGGATATTAAATTCCGTGTCAGAAATTTTCGCATTAGGATTTGCATCAATAGCAATTCCTTTATCTTTTAGATAATCCACAGCTCTTTCTAACGAAATATTTAATTCCCTTAAAACCTTGTTTATTCTTATTACTCTCTCTTCAGACATATAACCTTTTTATTATTACCTTTTTCGTTGTGTTGTTAGAGCAGATGCAAGCTTATTGCTTAACTATCAAACTCTTCTTTTAGTATCTTCATAACATCTAGAATTGTTTCCTCTTCTAAATCTGTTCTTCTTACTAAATCTTCTACGTCGTGTTTTAAAATACTTTTTGCAGTATCTAAACCTATTTTTGCAAACTCTTCAATTACCCACTCTTCAATTTCATCTGAAAACTCTGTTAATTCAACATCATCTTCATCTGCAACGGTTCCAGCGATATCTCCTTCACGGATAACATCTAATTCATAACCTGTCAACTGACCTGCCAATTTAATGTTGTGACCACCTCTACCAATTGCTTTTGAAACTTCTTCTAATTTCAAGAACACTTCAGCTCTTTTGTTTTCTTCATCAATTTTGATAGAAGAAACTTTTGCTGGGCTTAATGCTCTTGTAATAAATAATTGAATATTGTTTGTATAATTGATTACATCAATATTTTCATTTCCAAGCTCACGAACAATTCCGTGAATACGAGAACCTTTCATTCCAACGCAAGCTCCAACTGGATCAATTCTATCATCATAAGAATCAACAGCCACTTTTGCTTTTTCACCCGGAATACGAACTACATTTTTCACTGTAATTAATCCGTCGAAAACCTCTGGAATTTCTTGCTCAAATAATTTTTCCAAGAACTTCTCAGAAGTTCTTGACATAATAATTTGAGGTTTGTTTCCTTTTAATTCAACGCTTTCAATAATTCCACGAACGTTATCTCCTTTACGGAAGAAATCTGATGGAATTTGTTTTTCCTTTGGAAGTACAATTTCATTTCCTTCATCATCAACTAAGATAACTACTCTTGGACGTACGTGGTGTACTTCAGCTGTATAAATATCACCGATAATATCTTTAAACTGCTTGTATAAGTTTGTATTATCGTGTTCGTGAATTTTAGATATAAGATTCTGACGAAGCGCTAAGATAGCTCTTCTTCCTAAATCAATCAATTTTACTTCTTCAGAAACTTCTTCACCAATTTCAAAATCCGCCTCAATTTTTCTTGCTTCAGTCAATGTAATTTCCTCATTTTCAAAATCAAGATCCTCATCGGCAACAATTACTCTTCTTCTCCAGATTTCCATATCACCTTTATCAGGGTTTATAATGATATCGAAATTTTCATCTGAACCGTATTTTTTCTTTAATGCATTTCTAAATACGTCCTCTAAAATTGCCATAAGCGTTACACGATCAATAAGTTTATTATCTTTAAACTCTGAGAATGAATCGATTAATGCTAAATTTTCCATGCGAATTTTTTAATTAAAATTAAAATGTTACCGTAACAACTGCCTCTTTAATTTCTGTATAAGGTATTTGTTGCTCTTTTTGAACTGTTTCTTTTCCTTTTCCTACTTTTTTCGGTTCTCTTGCTTTCCAAGACAAAATTATAAAAACATCATTAGCTTCTACCAATTCCGCTTCGATTTTTTCTGTATTTGTGGTAACAATCAGCGTTCTACCAACATTTTTCTTGTATTGTCTTATCATTTTAAGAGGAGTTCCGACTCCAACCGATGCTACTTCAAGCGAGAAATCCTGTTCTTCACGATCAAGATTATTCTCGATTGCGCGACTGATATCTATACAGTCTTGCAGCGCCACTCCATTATCTCCGTCTAAACCAACACTAATCTTAAAAGAATCCGAAACAGCCAAATCAACCAAAAAGATTGATGGTTTTTCCAGAAGAGCTTCCGTAATTAATCCGTTTACTTTTTCTTTAAATGTCATAATTTTATAAAAAGAGGGGACACTTAGTCCCCTCATTATTTAGATTTTAATAAATAACAGTGCAAATATAGTGATTTTTTTATAAATCAAATAAATTGATTGCTCTAAAATAATTTCTTATCTTTATTATAGCATTAAAACGCGAATTATTCATAATTTTTAACCCTCAAAATCATGAAACGAATTTTAGTACCTACCGACTTCTCAGAACATGCAGAAGACGCTCTAAGAGTTGCTGCTCAAATCGCAAAAAAGAACAATTCCGAACTCATTCTTCTTCATATGCTTGAATTGCCACAGCAATCAAACGACGCTATATTGGGAGGAACCAGCATTCCTGAAACCATGCTTTTTATGAAGAAAGCAAACGAAACGCTAGACGAAGTTGCCTCTAGAGATTATCTAGAAGGAATTCCGGTAACTGAAATTGTAAAAATGGACAAACCCATACACGGTATTACCCAAATAAGCAAAGATTACGACATTGATCTAATTATTATGGGCTCTCATGGATCTTCTGGCGTCGAAGAACTCCTAATAGGCTCAAATACAGAAAAAGTAGTTAGGAACTCAGAAATCCCTGTTTTAGTCATCAAGAAAAATATTCCAAATTTTAATGCATCCAACATTGTTTTTGCTTCTGATTTTTCAGATGAGGCAAAAAAACCATTTGAAAAACTTTTAAATTTCACCAAACTATTTGATTCAAAACTACACTTAGTCACTATTTGCACACCCAACAGCTTCAAACCAACTCATGTTAGCGAAAAAGCAATGAACGATTTTGTAGAGGAATTTAATATCACCAATTACACAACTCAAATTTACAACGACACCAATATCGAAAAAGGAATCATCAATTTCTCAAACAAAATAGACGCTGATGTTATCGGAATGTGCACACATGGCAGAACTGGTTTTGCACACTTCTTTAATGGAAGCATCAGCGAAGGCTTGGTCAATCACGCCGTTAAACCCGTTATAACTTTAAAAATCTAACATAATTATTTTTTCTCCTTAAAGCTTCTCCAGTGAGAAGCTTTTTTTATGCAAAAAAATGAGCTTCTCAACAAAGTTTAACTGAGCTTTTCAACAAAACGGTCAATCCATTTAATGCGGAAATTTGTCAAATAAAAATTCATTAAAAACAACAAAATGAAAACAATAGACAAAATTTACATCAATGGAGAATTTGTTACTCCAAAAGGAACTGAATATTTCGACCTTATTAGCCCAGTAACAAATGAAAAATTAGGAAAAGTTCTTTTGGGCAATACCGAAGACACTCAAAACGCAATCGAAGCAGCGAAAAATGCCTTTAAAACTTTTTCTAAAACAACACCTTCAGAAAGAATCCAATATCTTGAAAAAATCAAATCTTCTGTTGAAAAAAGGAAAGATGACTTTATTAATATAATGACAGAAGAATACGGAGGCACATTTCAGTTTGCCAGTGTAAGCTACGATTACATGCTGAAGAGCTTTGACTCCGCAATCAATCTCCTCAACTCTTACAGCTTTATTAAAACAATGGGCGAATCTGAAGTTCAAATGACACCCATAGGCGTTGTTGGAATTATTATTCCGTGGAATTCGAGCAATGGCTTCATTTGCAGCAAGCTATCTACAGCAATTGCAGCAGGATGCACAACCGTAATTAAACCTAGCGAAATGAGCGCTCAACAGACTCAATTAATGATCGAATGCTTACACGATGCACAACTTCCAAAGGGAATTGTAAATATTGTAAATGGATTAGGAGAAATAGTTGGTGCCGAAATAAGCAGAAATCCAGATATTTCTAAAATCTCTTTTACAGGATCAACAAACGTTGGAAAAATTATTGCAAAAGAAGCCATCAACACCATGAAAAGAGTTACCCTTGAACTTGGCGGAAAATCACCAAATATTATTTTAGATGATGCCGATTTCTCAAAAGCTATTCCGCTTGCCATTGGCGCAGCATTTATGAATAGCGGACAAGCATGTATTGCCGGAACTAGATTATTAATCCCAGAAAACAAATTAGACGAAGTAAAATCTCTTATTAAAGAAACGATTCCAAACTTCATTGTGGGAGACCCAAAAAATCCAAACACTGCAGTTGGCCCAATGGTTAGCGAAAAACAATTTAACCGTGTTCAAGACTATATTCAGACCGGAATTAACGAAGGTGCAGAAATATTAATTGGCGGACTGGGAAGACCAGAAGGACTTGAAAGCGGGAATTTCGTAAAACCAACTGTTTTTATCAACGTAAACAATCAGATGCGTATAGCAAGAGAAGAAATATTCGGCCCTGTTCTATCTGTCATTACTTACAAAACAGAAGAAGAAGCCATTGAAATTGCCAATGACACCACTTATGGCTTGCAAGCATATGTAAGTTCATCAGATTCAAAAAGAGCATATAATGTCGCTTCGCAAATTAACGCTGGCCGTGTTCAGATCAACGGAATTGGCCATGACCCAATGGCTCCTTTTGGCGGATTTAAACAATCTGGAATAGGACGTGAATTTGGAACAATTGGCCTTGAAGCTTATTTAGAGCCAAGAGCATTGATTCAGCCAAAATAATCTTCATCAATCTGGAAATCTTTGATCTAAAGATTTCCAGATCTTTTAGTATTTTTACAATATGAGCATCAAACCAAATACAAAGCCCAAAATTCTCTACTCGTGTTATTACGCACGCAGTCGAGAAGGCGAGCATTTTATACCCGAACATGTTTTCAGCTATCAGATTTCTGGCGAAATGATCGCTTCAGACAGCAAAAACACCTTTCATTCAAAACCGGGAGATTTTCGCTTTAGCAGAAGAAACCATTTGGCAAAATTTACCAAGATTCCGCCAGAAGGAGGAGAATTTAAAACCATTTCTCTTTTTTTGGATCAGGAAATTTTAAAAGAAATTAGCAAAGAGTACAATTTGAAAGCTGACAAAAAAGCTAATACAGAAGCCATGTTTTCACTAGCACCCAACCCACTCTACAAATCCTTCATGGAATCGCTGATTTCTTATCTCGAAGTCGAAGAAGAAAACAACGAAACTTTGTTCAATTTAAAAATTAAGGAAGCCATTCATCTTTTATTAAAAGTGAATCCAGAATTAAAGGACATCTTGTTTGATTTTAATGAACCTGGAAAAATTGACTTGGAAGCTTTTATGAATAAAAATTTCCATTTCAATGTTCAAATGCAGCGATTCGCCTATCTGACTGGAAGGAGCTTGGCAACATTCAAAAGAGATTTTCAAAAAGTATTTCAGGAAACACCTGGAAAATGGCTTTTAAACAAAAGACTTCAGGAAGCTTATTATTTAATCAGCCAAGGAAATCCGCCATCTGAAGTATATATTGGCGTTGGCTTTGAAGACCTTTCGCATTTTTCATTTTCATTTAAAAATAAATTCGGAATTGTTCCTTCTTCTTTAAATCATAAATAGATCCGCAATAAGCCTGCCCAAAAATATGTCTTTCGTAATACGTTCCAGTGGTTGAAACCACTGGCTATATTCAAAACAAGACGCATAAAGCCTAACAAACTCTATATTCTAAAAAAAACTTAGCGCGCTTTGCGTTAAAAGACCTAACTTTAAAGCATAAAAAAAGCCTCTCATTTCTGAGAGGCTTTTCTGTTGGTCTACTAGGACTCGAACCTAGAAAGACGGCACCAAAAACCGTAGTGTTACCATTACACCATAGACCAGCAGTGCGGTTAAGCGGGTGCAAAATTAAAACTTTATTTAATTTATGCAAATTTTAAAGAAAACTTTTTTTCAAATAAAAAAGCCTCTCATTTCTGAGAGGCTTTTTCTGTTGGTCTACTAGGACTCGAACCTAGAAAGACGGCACCAAAAACCGTAGTGTTACCATTACACCATAGACCAGCAGTGCTGTAAAGCGAGTGCAAATTTAAGTCTTTATTTAGTTTGTGCAAACTTTTTGGCCAAAAAAAATCATTTTTTTTGATTTTTTTCACATTCAAATCCGCATCAATATTAAAAACTCCTCATAGACAACGCATTACTTATTGCGCATTGTTTTATAGAATTTTTTGTTAATGCTCGTTTCTTTACATAAAAAAACATTTTCTTTGTAGGATAGAAAAACATTCAAATTTTTAACACCTAAATATGGCACAATTCAATTTCAATAAATGGAATACAATTATTGGTTGGTTTGCATTTGCAATCGCTTTAATAACTTACACCTTAACAGTAGAACCTACAATGAGCTTTTGGGATTGCGGAGAATATATTGCTACCGCAGCCAAACTTGAAGTAGGACACCCACCAGGAGCTCCACTTTTCCAAATGATGGGCGCATTTTTTGCCATGTTTGCAATAGATGCTCAACATGTGGCTCTAATGGTTAACATGATGTCTGTTTTCTCTAGCGCATTTACCATATTATTTATGTTCTGGTCATCATCTATGATTTTGAAAAAAATCGTAGGTCGCTTTACCGAAATTGACCAAAATAATTCGATTGTAATTTTAGGAAGTTCTTTTGTAGGTGCTTTGGCTTATACATTTTCTGATAGCTTTTGGTTTAATGCAGTAGAAGCCGAAGTTTACGCAATGGCTTCTTTATTAATCGCATTGCTTTTCTGGCTTGGTTTACGCTGGGAGCAAGACATGGACAAACCAAAAGGAAATAAATGGCTTTTAATCATTTCATTGGTTGTCGGTCTTTCGTTTGGAGTTCACTTCATGGCTCTTTTGACCATTCCTTCTATTGGATTCTTATACTATTTCAAACACTACGAAAAAGTTACGATTAAAAACTTCCTTATTGCCAATGTAGTTGTTATTGGAATTTTATTATTCATTTTCAAATTACTTCTTCCTCTTACTATGGCATTTTTCGGAAAAACCGAAATTTTCATGGTAAACAGCATGGGACTTCCGTTCAACTCAGGAACTATCTTTGTAGCATTATTATTTATTGCGTTTTTCTATTTTGGATTAAAATACACTAGACAAAAAGGTTTAATATTCTACAACACTATTATATTATGTATCTTATTCATTTTGATTGGTTTCTCAACTTGGTTAATGCTTCCTGTTCGTGCAAATGCCAATACGGTTATTAACGAAAACAAACCATCAGACGCTACAGAAGTTTTAGCTTATTATAATCGTGAGCAGTATGGTGTAAATCCTTTATTTTATGGACCTCAATATACGGAACTTTTTGCTGGTCTTGATGCTAAAACGCCTTATTTAGATAAAAAACCAAACTACGAAAGAGATTATAAAACAGGTAAATATATTATTACCAATAATTATAAAAATGCAGAACAAAATTCTGATGACAACCAGAAAGCCATTCTGCCAAGAATGTGGAGTACAGAAACGGGACACATTCAAAACTATATTAACTTTACAAATCCTCCAAAGTTCCGAATCAATCCTAATTATAATTATGATGAAGATTTGGCAAAATACGGAATCGACGCTAGTCAATTGAGCGAAGACGAATACAACAAAGCTACAGCTCAATTGCGTAATGAAGTTGAAAAAACAGTTTCTGAGTTTAGAAGAGCTTATGCTCAAAAACAAATTGACAACGAAGGTTATGTAAAATTCTTAAGAAGCTACGGAGAATATTTAATTATCGAAAAACCATCTACAGCGGACAACTTCAGTTTTATGTTTGAATACCAGTTTGGATACATGTACTGGAGATATTTGATGTGGAATTTTGTTGGACGCCAAAATGATGTTCAAGGTAAATATGATAATTTGGACGGAAACTGGATCAGCGGTATCAAAGCTTTAGATTCTGTTCATTTAGGCTCACAAGACAACCTTCCAACAGATGTTTTAAACAACAAAGGTCGTAACGCTTATTATTTCCTACCTTTTATTTTAGGATTAATTGGTATTATGTATCATGCAAACAAAGATTTGAAGAGCTTCTATGTACTTTTAGCTTTATTTTTATTTACAGGAATTGCACTAAAAATATATTTGAACGAAAGACCTTTTGAACCTCGTGAAAGAGATTATGCTCTTGTAGGTTCATTCTATGTCTTTGCCATCTGGATCGGATTCGGTGTTTATTCGCTCTATGAAAGTTTGTATAAATACTTAGCTCCAAAAATTGCGGGACCAGTAATTATCGCCGGAAGTTTATTGGCTGCGCCTGTTTTAATGGCTTCTCAAAACTGGGATGATCACGATAGATCTGGAAGATATACAGCAGTTGCAATGGCAAAAGCTTATTTAAGTTCTTGCGACAAAGACGCAATCTTATTTACCATTGGAGACAATGACACCTTCCCTCTTTGGTATGCGCAGGAAATTGAGCATTTTAGAACCGATGTGAAGATTGTAAATACGAGTTTATTTATGACAGACTGGTATATTGACCAGATGAAGGCGAAATCTTATGAATCAAATCCGTTGCCTATTTCTTTTGTTCATAGCCAATATGTGGGAGATAACTTGGATTACACAGCTTATATTCAAAAAATTGATACTCGTTGGAACATTAAAGATTTTATCGATTTCATCAAAAATCCTAAATCGACTGTTGGATTGCAAAACGGACAAACTATCCATTTCTATCCAACAAACAAGATTAGAGTAAATGTGGACAAAAACACTATTATTCAAAATAAAGTAGTGAATCCTAAGTATTACGATTCTATTGTTCCTTACTTAGACATTGATATCAAAGGAAGCGCACTATACAAAAACCGTTTAATGATGCTTGATATTTTAGCTAATAACAATTGGAAGAGACCAATTTATTTTAGCGGCGGAGCTTTTGATGATGAAGATTATTTATGGCTAAAAGATTATCTGCAATTGGACGGAATGGTATATAAATTGGTTCCAATTAAAAATACTCCTTCTAAAGATGGCGGACCATTAGATATGGGACAAATTGATGCAGATAAAATGTACGATATTGTAATGAAATGGGATTGGGGCAATAGCAATGGAAACATCTATCACGATCCTGAAACTAGAAGAAATAGCATTACTTACCGTACTAATCTTTCGAGATTAATGAATCAGCTTATTGCAGAAGGTAAAATTGACAAAGCTAAAAACGTAATCAATTTAGCGATGACCAAAATGCCTTTAGACAAATATGGATATTATTCATTAGTTGAAGCTTTTGCAGATGGTTATTACAAAGTTGGAGAAAAAGCCAAAGCACAAGATCTATTAAACAAATTGGTTCAGAAATATAAAGAGAATCTAAACTATTACAGTACATTGACTCCTTCTGATCAAACTGATTTGGCTGTAGACATTATTACAGATATTGAGCGTTACAGAAGCTTATTGCATGTAATGGATGATAATAAAGACACTGCTTTTTACAACCAGCACAAAACAACATTTAATACTTACGTGAATGTTTTTGAGCGTTTTGGACGTGAAAAAGAATAAATAATATACGAAAATCTTACTTATTAAAAAAATGCAGCGCTGTTTGATAAATAGCGCTGCATTTTTTAATTTTATGCATACTAATACAATTTTAATTCAAAATGAGCTTTTATTGGGTAAAAACTAACGCATTTATAAAAAAGGTATTTTCTAAATATTGCTGGGACATCCCTAACAACGAAAAGAAAATATACCTGACTTTTGATGATGGCCCTACTCCAGAAATCACAGACTGGGTCTTATCTGAATTAAAAAAATTTGATGCAAAAGCTACTTTTTTCTGCATCGGTAAAAACATTAAAGCGAATCTGGCTTTATTTGAAAAGCTAATTACAGATGGACATTCCATTGGCAACCATACGATGAATCATGTAAATGGATGGAAAATCCATACCAAAGAATATATCGAAAATGTAAAAAATTGTGCCGCTATTTTGGATGAGCAAGAAAAAGCTCCTCGCCGTTTATTATTCCGTCCCCCTTATGGAAAAATTAAAAAAGCGCAATCTAAAATCCTTAGAAGTTTGGGCTATAAAATTGTGATGTGGGATGTTTTAAGCGCTGATTTCGATCAAAGCATTACTCCAGAAAAATGCCTTGAAAATGTAACCAAAAATGTAAAATCTGGCAGCGTAATTGTTTTTCATGACAGCATTAAAGCTTCTCCAAATTTAAGATTTGCTTTGCCTAGAACACTGCATTTTTTAAAAGAAAACGGATATAAGTTTGACATTATCCACTAAATAACATCAACAAAAGAGAAGTTATTTAGACGTTAAATTGTTCCTGAACAATTCCGATTATAGTATTGGCATCAAGCTCTCCAGATTGTCTCCAGATCATTTGGCCTTCTTTGTAAATCATTAAAGTTGGAAGCCCTTTAATACGAAGTGCTTCTGCTAGTTCCTGATTTTTATCTACATCAATTTTGATTACTTTGGCTTTATCGCCAAGCGCAGCAGCTACGTCCTTAATGACAGGATGCATAGAAACTGAAGATTCATTCCAATCTGTGTAAAAATCAATTAACACTGGAACTTGGGCATTTATTAGTTCTCCAAATTTTGACATAAAACCAAAAAATTAAGTTTTTTAAATCTCTAAAAGAAATAAATATTATACAAATGTAGCATTTTTAACGAATTAACCGACATTCTGGCCTTTTTTTAGTTCAATTACTGTTATTTCGGGCATAATTCCAACTCGTCCTGGATAAGCATGAAAACCAAAGCCGCGGTTAACATAAACGTATCTTCCAACATTTTCGTACAATCCTGCCCATTGTTTGTAAATGTATTGTGCCAAACTCCATTTAAAATATCCTGGAATCTCAATTCCGAACTGCATACCGTGTGTGTGACCTGCAAATGTCAGATGAAAATTCTTTGGGTGATCTTTGATTTCAGCATCCCAATGGCTTGGATCATGGCTCATTAACACTTTAAAATCGTCTTTGTGAACATTTTCAGAAGCTTTATTTAAATCACCTGCTTTCTTAAAATTCACTCCCCAGTTTTCAACACCAATCAGAGCAATTTTATCATCACCTTTTTGAATATAAGTATGCTCATTCAACATAAGCTTAAAACCAATCTGGCCATACAAATTTTTAATTGCCTTAAAATTTTCGTCTTTTTCTTTTTCAGAAGGCCAAGTCACATACTCGCCATAATCGTGATTTCCTAAAACTGCAAACTTTCCATATTTATAATCTTTAATACGGCTAAAGGTTTCCAACCACGGATGCATTTCTTTAGCATGCGTGTTTACAATATCTCCAGTAAACAAAATCAAGTCAGATTCTTGTTCATTGATTAAATCAATAGCGTAATTTATTTTCTCAGGATTATCAAAACTTCCGCTATGAACGTCTGAAATCTGAGTGATTTTAAATCCATCAAAAGCATCTGGAAGATCTGGAAAAAACACAGTTTGTTTGATTACTTTGAAATTATATTTGCCTTCAAAAATTCCGTAGATAATAGAGAGAAATGGAATCGCTGCCAAACCTAACGCCAGTTGGCTAACAAATTTCCTTCTGTCAGGCATCATTTCTTTGCGTGGAGTATTGTAAATAAAATAATTTACGATACTGGCTCCTATTCTAAAAATATCTTCACTAAACATTATTAGCGTAAGCAAAATTTTAGGCACATATACCGTTAGCATTAAACCTGTGGTAAACATAAATTGCCTAGTTTGACCGACAGATCGATCTACCTGCAAAAAAGAATAAATAATAAAAATTAAAACCAGTAAGCTTATAACCTGATAACCAATCAAAATCCAGCGTGTTTTGATTAAAGTTCGAAAAGCCTGATAGGAATAGAACTCAATAAATAATAAAAGAGCACATAGAATTATAAAACGAAAAATCATTTAATATATAGTTTTAAACAAAGTAACAAAGAATGAAAATTCTATTTCTTTTTATTATAAAAAATTTAACGCTGTTAAAATAAAAAAGCTGAAAGATCACTCTTTCAGCTTCAATCTACCAACCTTTAAAACTATTTAATTATTTTGCTTTTGGAGTTTCTTTTTTTGCAGCTTCTGCTTTTTTCTCTCCTTTAGCTTTTTTGTTTGCTTTTTTATCTTGTTTTTCAGTTTTTACCTCTTTTGTTTTTGCTGGTGCTGGAGTTGTTTGCGCGCTTGCCATTGCAAATGTTCCTAAAACTGCTACTGTTAAAATTGCTAATTTTTTCATGACTTTAAATTTTTATGATTTGTTATTTTCATTATTTATAAGTCAAAAGTATAACCAGAAAATGAAGACAAAATGAAGAAAAAGTCTTACAGAAAAGTTTAACTTTTAATTGTGATTTTGAAACCATAATTTAAAAGAAGTTCCTTTTCCTAATTCAGATTCTACAGTAATTTCTATATGATGAAAAGAAGCAATACTCTTAGCAATTGCAAGACCTAAGCCCTGCCCTTCCTGATCAGAACTGATTCTGGCAAAACGGCTGAATATTTTCTCAAGCTGTGATTCATCCATTCCAATTCCGGAATCCTTTACCGAAATAAAATAATGATGATCTGCAAAACCATCTTCAACAATAATCTTTCCTTGCGGTTTATTATATTTGATGGCGTTGGTCACCAAATTATAAATTAGGATATGAATTAAAGTTTTGTTTCCGGTAAAAACAAAATTGTTTTCCATTTTATTTTGGAAGTGAATTTCTTTATCCTCAATACGATCTTGAAGATCCTCTTGCAGATCAGAAATAATTTCGCGAAGATTAATTGCTTCATTCAATTCATACTGGTTATTATCTATTCTGGAAATCAGCAATAAATTATTGATAATCTTTTTGAGCATATCCAGTGTCTTTAAAGAACCCGCAATTTTATCAACCGCATTGTCATCTAAAGATTCATTCTGCAGCAAGTTTTCTAGTTTATTTTTGAGCAATGCTATCGGTGTTAAAAGTTCGTGCGAAACATTCGAAATAAACTGTTTTTCTTTTTTAAAAACCTCCGCAATTCGATCCATCATTTGGTTCAAAACAAAATCCAATTCTCTAAAATCTCTTGAAGCCGCTTTTATCGGAGTATGGTCAAACGTTTCAGGTTCGTTTACACGCCTAATTTTGGTATCAATTATTTTATAAAATGGCTTTAAAAGGTATTCGATAAAAAAAGTATCAGCCAAAAAAGTAATGAATAGAATCACCACAAATACAATTATAATAAACAGTCTGATTACAAAAGTCAAATCGTTGACTTCACTGAGACTGCTGCCTATTTCAAGCTGATAATCTACACCTTCATAAGTAAAATGATGCTGTAATATTCTGTACTCGCTTTCTTCATTTTCAATCTTACGATATTCGTTCGTAAAAGTTGATTTTTTCTGATGTGGCTTTATAGGAACCCTAGACAGCACCAAAAACTCACTATGCAAAGTTGAAAATTCAGCAAAAGTCTCAGTCGTGTCATCTGGATTTTCTATAAAATCATTTATTTCTTCTTGATTAAGATGTTCAATAAATTTTTTCTTTTTCTCCAGCAATGTGTTATTAATATGGTGATATACCACACTTTCGACCAAAATAGGAAGCATTAGCCATAAAATCAAAATGACCAACAATCTGGTCATGGCATTAAAAATGGCTAATTGATGTTTTATTTTCACAAGAATAAATTTATTCGTTTATACGATAACCCACATTTCGAACTGTTTCAAACCAATCTATTGAAGTATGTTTGTCTAATTTTTTTCGGAGATTTCGAACATGGACATCGATAAAATTAGAATCTGAATTGACTTCTAAAATATCACCCCAGATATGTTCGGTCAATTGCAATCTTGTAATGACACGGTTTTTATTAAGAACTAAATACTGGAAAATATCAAACTCCTTTTTGGTAAGACTTAAAGGAATTTCATTAAAACTTACTTTATAATCTTGAAGCTGTAGCAAAAAGCCATGAATACTTAAATTGTTTAAGGTAAAACCATGAATCCTACGAATCACTGCAAACAATCTTGCCGCCAATTCTGTCAAAGCAAAAGGCTTTGTTAAATAATCATCAGCTCCAAGATGAAGTCCGTTAATCCTGTCATCCAATTCTCCTCGGGCGGTGAGCACAATTACTGCGATTTTTGATTTAGTTTTTCGAATTGTCTGCAAAACCTCAAAACCGTCTCCATCAGGCAAACCCAAATCCAACAGCATGGCATCATAATCATTGCTTCCAAATTCCTCTAAAGCATCTGCACAACTATTGGCAATTTTACAGATATAACCTGCATTACATAAAAAATCGTAAATTTCTACAGCAAGCTCTTTATTATCTTCAACAATTAAAACATTCATAAACAAAGCATTTAAGCACAACTAAAATTAATCAATTATCAAAAATCCAGCTGTACATTATTAAAAAATTAACGAATGAAAAAAGCTGACAAATTTCTTCATCAGCTTCTTCAATCGCATTCTCATAATCATTATTCCTGTTTTTGCCTCCGTTACAGTGCTTCGAAAACAAAACGAGAGCAATTCTTATTTTTTCACAGCTGCAGCCTCTTCTTTTGGCGCTTCAGCTTTTGCTTTTTTGTTTCCTTTATGATGATGATGTTTGGTTGCTTTAACTTCTTTGGCAGGCGCTGCCTGAGCTGGAGTTGTTTGAGCGTTTACCATTACACTTGTTCCTAGAACTGCTACTGCTAATAAAACTAATTTTTTCATGATCTTTAAATTTTTAAATTAACCAACTTTATATATTAAATTATTTTTTTGCTTCTTTTTTTGTTTCTTTATTTACTTTTGCTGTTTCTGTTTTTGAAGCTTCATTTTTTCCTGATTTTACTTTTTTATCAGATTTGTTTTTTGGGTGTTTTGTTGCTTTTACCTCTTTTGCAGGAGCATCTTTACCATCTTTTGCAGGAAATGCGTGAACCATTGCACTTGTTCCTAAAACTGCCACTAATACCATTAATAAATTTCTCATGATTTCTAAGATTTAAGAATTAATACCTTTTATTTTACAGATCAAAATTACCTTCGCAACATGAAGAGAAAATGAAGAAATCCCTGAATAAAAAATTTTAACTTGATATTAACGCTTTGCAGATTTTCACCATATAAGGTATATTAAGTTCATTTTAAATATTCACTATAAAATAATATTACAGATGAAATAGAAGACGCACTGCGGTGCTTCTCTACAGACACATCTCAGCTAAAATGAACTTATATACCTTATATGGTAAAAAATTTCTTTTTTGATTAATTTTTGCAACCTCAATTGTTTATTTTTACAGACTAATATTTTTAATATGTCAACTCAAAAACGCCTTTTTCTTCTAGATGCTTATGCATTAATTTTTCGTGGTTATTATGCATTTATAAAAAACCCGAGAATCAACTCAAAAGGAATGGATACATCTGCAATTATGGGTTTTATGAACTCACTTTTAGATGTTATTAAAAGAGAAAAACCAGATCATTTGGCTGTTGCTTTCGATAAAGGAGGAAGCCATGTGAGAACTGAAATGTTTGTAGAATACAAAGCAAACCGAGATGAAACTCCAGAGGCAATTAAAATTGCTGTTCCATATATTCAAGAGCTATTAAGAGCCATGCATATTCCGATTATTGAACTTGAAGGTTGCGAAGCCGATGATTTGATTGGAACAATTGCCAAACAAGCCGAAAAACAAAACTATCAGGTATTTATGGTAACGCCCGATAAAGATTTTGCGCAATTGGTTTCTGAAAATATCTTTATGTACAAACCTGCCCGAATGGGTAACGGAATCGAAATTTGGGGAGTTCCTGAGGTTTTGGCAAAATTTGAAGTTGAAAGACCTGAGCAAGTAATTGATTTTCTTGGAATGATGGGCGACGCGGTGGATAACATTCCTGGATTGCCCGGTGTTGGTGAAGTAACAGCAAAAAAATTCCTGAAAGAGTTTGGTTCTATGGAAAATCTTTTGGCTAATACAGACAAGCTAAAAGGTAAAATGAAAGAAAACATTGAAGCGAATAAAGAAAAAGGAATTCTTTCTAAAAAACTGGCGGCCATTATTACAGATTGCGACGTTACTTTTAATGAGGAAGATTACGAACTTTCTCGTCCAGATATAGAAAAAACAGATGCTATTTTTCAAGAATTAGAATTCAGAAGAATGGCTGAACAGTTCGACAATTTATTTAGAACAGATGGCGCTCAGACTGCCAATGCTGCTTCAGATGCAAAACCAGCTAAAAAAACTCCTGCCAAAAATGAAGATCAATTTGATCTTTTTGGAAGTGTTAGTGCAGATGAAGATACAGAGGCTCCAAGAACTTCTTTCTATAACACTTTAGAAAACACAGAACATTCCTATCAGACCATACAAGGTGATCTAGGAATTAAATTGCTTTTACAGAATCTGCAAAAACAGTCTGCAGTTTGTTTCGATACAGAAACTACAGGAATCGATGCTTTACACGCAGAATTGGTAGGAATGTCATTTTCTTACGAAAAAGGAAAAGCATTTTATGTTCCGTTTCCTGAAAATCAAGAAGAAGCAAAAGCTTTGATTGAAAAATTTGTTCCGTTTTTTGAAAATGAAAACATTGAAAAAATTGGGCAGAATTTAAAATATGATTTAAAAATCCTTTCTAATTACGGCGTTACTGTAAAAGGAAAGCTTTTTGATACTATGATTGCACATTATCTGATCAATCCAGATATGCGTCATAATATGGATATTTTAGCAGAAACTTATTTGAAATATTCTCCAAAATCTATTGAAACTCTAATTGGTAAAAAAGGAAAAAATCAGCTTAATATGCGTGATGTGCCTTTAGAAGACATTAAAGAATATGCTGCTGAAGATGCCGACATTACACTACAACTGAAAGAAATCTTTACAACTGAACTAGATAGAACTGAAACTAAGAAGCTGTTTGATGATATCGAAATTCCACTAGTAAGCGTTTTGGCTGATATGGAAATGGAAGGCATTCGTTTAGATGTTGATTTCTTAAAACAAATGTCTAAAGAAATGGATGTTGAAATCAAATCTTTGGAACAGAAAATATACGAAACAGCTGGCGAAACATTCAACCTTGCTTCTCCAAAACAATTAGGAGATATTTTATTCGATAAACTTAAAATTGGCGGAGCTAAGCAAAAGAAAACCAAAACCGGACAATATGCAACTGGTGAGGAAGTTTTGACTTATTTAGCAAATGACAACCCAATTGTAAAAGATATTTTAGATTGGCGCCAAATGGTAAAGCTGCAAAGTACCTATATATTAGCATTACCAGAACAGGTTGACAAAAAGACCTTACGCGTTCATACCGATTATATGCAGGCAGTTGCGGCAACTGGTCGTTTGAGTTCTAACAATCCAAACTTACAGAACATTCCGATTCGTACTGAAAGAGGACGCCAGATTCGTAAAGCTTTTGTGGCACGCGACGAAAACTATACTTTAATCTCTGCCGATTACTCGCAAATTGAATTAAGAATTATTGCAGCTCTAAGTGGCGAAGAAAATATGATCAAAGCTTTTCAAGACGGAGAAGATATTCACAGAGCAACCGCTGCAAAGGTTTTTAATGTTGCTTTAGAAGAAGTTTCCCGCGAACAAAGAAGCAATGCCAAAACGGTAAACTTCGGAATTATCTATGGTGTTTCTGCTTTTGGATTAAGTAGCCAAACTTCACTTTCAAGAAGCGAAAGTGCTGCTTTGATCGATGCTTATTACAAAACTTATCCACGTCTTAAATCTTATATTTCAGATCAAGTAGATTTTGCAAGAGAAAAAGGCTATGTGCAAACTATTTTAGGGCGCCGTAGATACTTAAAAGACATTAATTCTGCTAATGCCGTTGTAAGAAGCGCCGCAGAACGAAATGCTGTCAACGCGCCAATTCAAGGAAGCGCTGCCGATGTGATTAAAATTGCGATGATTAATATTCATAAAAAACTTCGTGATGAAAACTGGAAGTCTAAAATGTTGCTTCAAGTACATGATGAGCTTGTGTTCGATGTTCACAATGACGAACTCGAAAAAATCCAGCCTATGATCAAACACGAAATGGAAAATGCCTTTAAAATGTCGGTTCCTTTGGAAGTTGAACTTGGAATGGGTAAAGATTGGTTAGAAGCGCACTAAAAAATAAATTATTTATCATATTAAAAGCTGTTCGATTTTGAATAGCTTTTTTTATTCATTAAAAACAACATTGTAAGAATTTTACTTTTGCTACTTTTACAGTTTTATAACCACCTTTAAAGATTTAAAAGAAAATGAAAAAATATTTTTTCTTCCTATTTCTACTTTACTCAACAATTTCATTTTGCCAGAACAAAATTTATTATCTGGAAGGAACTCTAGGAAAAAGCATCATTTTTATGACTGTACAGGTCTACAATTCTGACAATGAAACCAATTTAAATGCCGTTTACTTCTACAAAAACTCATTAAAAGATATTAAGCTCGAAGGAAAACTAAAAGACAGCAATAATTTTACTTTCTATTTTAAACCAGGCGATGTTATAACTGAAAAATTCTATTTAAAGAAATCAGGCAATAATTTTGATGGTTTTTGGTATGATGCCAAAGACAAGCAGTTAGCCGTTCATCTTGAACCTGTAAATTTTGACAACTACAAATCAAATCTCAAAATTAGATTTGATGACGAACGTTTAAATCTTGTGAAATATAAATTCCTCGAATTTAAAAAACAGAAAACAACACTTTATAACAACAAAGAATTTGTATGGTATTCTGAGAAACATTGCGATTCAAATTTCTTTAGATTGGGAAATAATTTTTCAGAGAAAAATAAAACTTTGATTAATCCTGTTTTAGAAAGCATACATATTGAAAACACATTAGCTCAGCTTAATTGTGCATCTAGTTTTGAATATAGCCAAGTAAAAGGCATTGAAAACACAACAACCATAAATTTTCTGAATAATAATTTGCTGGGATTTGAAATTTTTAGTGGTTGGGATTGCGGAGGTGCACATCCCGATTTTGGTGGCAATGGCTATCTCATTGATTTAAATAATGGAAAACAATATGGAATTGATGATATCCTAGCTTTTGACAAAAGCGTTACGGGCGACAGTGAAAATAATTTTGATGCTTTTTCAAAATACAGAAATGATTTTTTTGCTCCAAAATTACTGGCTGTGATTAACTCTCAGCAACATTTTGAAAAACCAAAAAATACAGATGACGATCCTTGCGATTATACCAACGAAGAATATTGGGATTTTCCTTCTTGGAATTACACAGAAAAAGGAATTGAATTTACTCCTATTTTTTATAGAGCAGCAAGATCTTGCGAGGAATCTTTTTTAGTTCCTTTTGAGAAATTAAAAAAGTACAAGAATCCTAAATTTCCTTATGAGCTTAAATAAAAAAATCCATTCGCTTAACGAATGGATTTTTTTTATTTTTATTTTTTTCGAGTTGATTCTCTTTCTTTCAATTTTGTTTTGATGACGATTGTTTCGTAATCTGAGACTGTTCCTTCTGGCTCTTCTAATCTTTCGATTAATCTTTTGGCAGCCACTTCTCCAATTTCAACTCCATGCTGACTTACTGTAGTCAAACTTGGCGATAAACGTCTTGAAGCTAAAATTCCGTCAGCAAAACCAATGATCGAAATATCTTCTGGAACTCTGTAGCCTTTTTTCAAACTTACTCTTAAAGCCGCAACCGAATCATTTTCGTCCAAAGCAAAAATTCCATCAATTTTATTCTCAAAAAGCGCATCTATTTTGGCTTTCATGTCTTCTTCAGAATCGGTACGAAGAATAATTTTTTCGTTAACTGGAATATTATTATCTTTTAAAGCTTTTAAATAACCATCAGCTCTTAGTTTTCCAACACTTAAATTATCTACAGAAGATATTAAAGCAATATTTTTACATCCAAGATTAATTAAATGCTGTGTCGAGTTTAATGCCGAATCGAAATCGTCTACCACAACCTTATCACAATCAACTTCATCAGCAATACGGTCAAACATTACAATTGGCGTTCCGTCATTAATAATTTCCGAAAAGTGATTGTAATCTTGAAGTTTTTGAGCTTCTTCTGAAACCGAAAGAATAAATCCGTCTATTGTTCCATTGCTTAACATTTCAAGCGTGTGGATTTCTTTCTCTAAAGATTCGTTAGAGATACACGTAATTACATTATATCCTTTTTTATCGGCAACTTTCTCAATACCGCTAAAAACTTTCGCAAAGAAAGAATTTAAAATATTAGGAATAATTACCCCAATCGTTTTTGTTTTACGATTTTTTAGATTCAAACCAATAACATTCGGCTTATAATTTTTGAGTTTGGCATACTCTTTAATCTTCACCTTTGTTTGTTCACTAATTTCTGGACTGTCATTCAACGCTTTAGATACAGTCGAAACAGAAACACCAAGTTCCTTCGCAATTTGTTTTAGAGTTGCTTTAGCTTTCATCCAATTGAATTTTATGTAATTAATACAAATATAGTAGAATTACCTAAAATAAAACAAAAAACACCTATCAGTATTTAAAATAATCAAGCCTTTTCCAAAGAAAACCAGCAAACGATATGATTTTTCTGAAATCTATATTATAAATTGTTCTATATACCTTATAAACAATATTTTTGCACAAAAAACATACAATTTCAAAAGCTTTCTCCGTCAAATAATTCAAATACTTTTTTGAATGTTTTAATTAAAAAACTGAAGCCCTGATTTTCAGCAGATAAAATATTCTTTTCAGGTATTTGGTTTTAAAATAATTAATTGTACTTTTGCATCCCCTTTATTGGGGATGGAATGTTTAATTAAAATAATATTATGGACGCATTAAGCTACAAAACAGTTTCAGCAAGCAAAGCCACTGTAACTAAAGAGTGGATTGTTGTTGACGCTGAAGGTCATAACTTAGGACGTCTTGCTTCTAAAGTTGCAATGATCTTAAGAGGTAAGTACAAGCCAAGTTACACACCGCACGTTGACTGTGGAGATAACGTAATTGTTATCAACTCAGAAAAAATTAACCTTACAGGTACAAAAATGAATGACAAAATTTACATGCGTCATACAGGTTACCCAGGAGGACAAAGAACTTTAACTGCTAAAGTATTGCAAGCTAAAAATCCAGCTGCATTAGTAGAAAAAGCTGTAAAAGGTATGTTGCCTAAAAACAAATTAGGTGCTGAACTTTTTAGAAATCTAAATGTTGTTGTAGGATCTGAGCACAAACACGGAGCTCAAAAACCTAGAACTGTTAACCTAAATGATCTTAAGTAATGGGAGTTATTCACAAAATCGGTAGAAGAAAAACCGCTGTTGCACGTGTATACGTTTCTGAAGGAACTGGAAACATCACTGTAAACAAAAAAGAATTCGCAACTTACTTTCCAACTGCAACTTTACAATACAAAGTTTTACAACCGCTTTCTATGACTGAAAACGCTAGTAACTTTGACGTAAAAGTAAACGTTTACGGAGGTGGTACAACTGGTCAGGCAGAAGCTGTAAGAATGGCATTAGCACGTGTAATGTGTGAAGTTAACGCTGAAAACAGAGCTATCCTTAAACCAGAAGGTTTATTAACAAGAGACCCAAGAATGGTTGAACGTAAGAAATTCGGTCAGAAGAAAGCTCGTAAGAGATTCCAATTCTCTAAACGTTAATATTACCTGTCTTGTTCAGATGGGACAAGACATTATCAATTATTTATTGAAATTAAAAAACACAGTTATTGTTGCTCTCCTATCGAGGTAGGATATAGTTTAGCATCTAAATGTATGAAGCCAGAGAAATCGCCATTCACACATTGCTAATCAACAGAACGTAAACTAGTACAAAAATGGCAAACAAAATAGAAGTAAAAGAATTACTAGAAGCAGGTGTTCACTTCGGACACATGACTAGAAAATGGGATCCAAACATGGCTCCTTACATTTATATGGAGCGTAATGGTATTCACATTATCAATCTATATAAAACTGCAGCTAAAATTGAAGAAGCTAACGAAGCTTTGAAAAAAATCGCTGCATCAGGTAGAAAAATCTTATTCGTAGCTACCAAAAAACAAGCAAAAGACATCGTTGCTGATAAAGCAAAAGCTGCAAACATGCCTTACATCACTGAAAGATGGCCAGGTGGTATGTTGACTAACTTCGTAACTATCAGAAAGGCAGTTAAAAAAATGTCTTCTATCGATAAAATGAAGAAAGATGGTACTTTCAACACTTTATCTAAAAAAGAGCGTTTACAAGTTGATCGTCTACGTGCTAAATTAGAGAAAAACTTAGGTTCAATTGCTGATATGTCTAGACTACCTGCAGCATTGTTCGTAGTAGATATCAAAGCTGAACACATCGCAATAAAAGAAGCTCAAAAATTAAACATTCCAGTTTTCGCAATGGTTGATACGAATTCTGACCCAAGAGAGGTTGATTACGTGATTCCTGCAAATGATGACGCTTCTAAATCAATTGACAAAATTTTATCTTTAGTAACTACTGCAGTAATCGAAGGTCTTTCTGACAGAGGTGCTGAAAAAGAAGTTGAAGCTGCTGAAGAAGCTCCTGCTGTTGAGGCTGAAGCTGCTCCTGCAACTGAAACTGAAGAATAAATCAAATTTTAAATTCCAAATTTTAAATTCCAAATTCCAAATACAAAATTAAAAACGTTATGTTGATAATTTAATAAAATTGGAGTTTGGGATTTAAAAGCTGGAATTTTTTACTTTTAACATTAAAAATTCAAAATATTATGTCAACAATTACTGCTGCAGACGTAAATAAATTAAGACAATCTACAGGTGCCGGAATGATGGACTGTAAAAAAGCTTTAGTTGAAGCTGAAGGAGATTTCGATAAAGCGATACAAATCCTTAGAGAAAAAGGACAAAAAGTTGCTGCTAACCGTTCTGACCGTGAGTCTGCTGAAGGAGCTGCTGTTTCTTTTATCAATGCTGACAACACTAAAGGAGCTATCATCACTTTAAACTGTGAAACTGACTTCGTAGGTAAAAATGAGGCTTTCGTTGCTTTAGCTAAAGATTTAGTAGAAAGAGCTATCAACTTCTCTACAAAAGAAGAATTATTAGCTTCTGATTTCAACGGAATTACAGTTGCTGAGAAATTAATCGAGCAAACTGGAGTTATCGGTGAGAAAATCGAAATCGGCGGTTTTGAAATTTTAGAAGGTGCTTACGTTGGATCTTATGTTCACGTTAACAAAATTGCTGCTTTAACTGCAATTTCTGCTCCAGTTGCAAACGCTGAAACTTTAACAAAAGACATCTCTATGCAAGTTGCTTCTATGGGAGCTGATACTTTATCTTACAAAGATTTTGATCCTGCTTTCGTTGAATCTGAACTAGCTGCTCGTATTGCTGTAATCGAAAAAGACAATGAAGAAGCAAAACGTTTAGGAAAAACTTTGAAAAATGTTCCTAAATACATTTCTTTTTCTCAGTTAACTCCTGAAGTTATTAAACAAGCTGAAGAAGATGCTAAAGCTGAATTAAAAGCTGAAGGAAAACCAGAGCAAATCTGGGACAAAATTCTTCCAGGAAAAGTTCAACGTTTCATTTCTGACAACACTACTTTAGATCAAGAGAAAGCTCTTTTAGATCAAAACTTCATCAAAGATGATAGTAAAAAAGTTGGTGATTATGTTAAAGGATTCAATGTTGAAATTACAGGTTTCAAAAGAGTTACTTTAGGTTAATATATTATTTTCAATATAAAAAGCCCGAATATTTTATTTATTCGGGCTTTTTTATTTTCATATAAAGCTAATTCTCAACTGGAAAATTTCTTGCTCGCATTAATGCATCAGATTTTGGGGCATGTCCCCTGAAATTCTCATACATTTCTTCGTTATCAATAGTATTTCCGACACTTAAAACTGTTTTATAAAGACGTTCAGAAACACTTTTATCAAACGGCCCATCTGCTTCCAGAAAAGCCTCATAAGCATCTGCATTAATGACATCTGCCCATAAATAGCTATAGTAGCCAGCCGCATATCCGTCGCTTGAGAATATGTGAGCAAACTGCGGAATTCTATGTCTCATTACAATTTCTGACGGCATATTAATCTCGCCTAAAACTTTTTTTTCAAATGCATGCGGATCAATCGTTTCTGTCGTTAAATGCAATTCCATATCGACAAACGAACTTGAAATCGTTTCTACCGTGGCAAATCCTTCATTAAAATTAGCCGCCTTCCCTATTCTTTCCACCAATGACTGAGACAATGGTTCATTTGTTTTGTAATGAAGCGCAAACTTATTTAAAACCTCAGGCGTTGCCAGCCAATGCTCTAACAGCTGAGATGGAAATTCCACATAATCTCTGGCAACAGAAGTCCCTGAAAGACTTGGATAAGTAACATTTGAGCACAAACCATGAAGCGCATGGCCAAATTCATGAAATAATGTCGTTGCATCATCCCACGAAATCAAAACAGGCTCTTTGCTATTTCCTTTTATAAAATTGCAATTATTCGACACAATAGGAAGTACATTCCCTTTTATCTTCTGCTGATCCCTATGCGAATTCATCCACGCCCCTGAACGCTTTCCTGTACGCGCATAAGGATCAAAATACCAAAGTCCTATTACTTCTCCTGTATTTTTATTATTCACCTCCCAAACACGGACATCTGGATGATAAACCGGAACATCAAATAATTGCTTAAAGCCCAAATTAAACAATTCTCCAGCCGTCCAGAACATTCCTTCTCGTAAATTTTCGAGCTGCAAATATTGTTTAATTTCATTTTGATCTAAATCGTATTTTGCTTTACGCACTTTTTCTGCATAAAAGCGATAGTCCCAAGGCTGAATTTTAAAATTTCCGCCTTCTTCATCAACCATTTTTTGCATGGCTGAAACATCATTTTTTACTTTTTCTACAGCTGGTTTCCATACAGAACGCATCAAATCGAGCGTTTTCTGTGGATCTTTTGCCATTTTATTTGATAAACTCCATTCTGCAAAGTTTTTAAAACCTAAAATCTTTGCCTTTTCAGCCCTTAATTTTAGAATCGACACAAGTGTTTTGTTTGTATCATTTTCATTCTTATTATCGCCTCGTTTAACGAAAATATCAAAAGCTTTTTCTCTTAAATTTCTTCTGTTTGAGAAAGTCAGAAAAGGTTCAATTGAAGATCTAGTGTTTCCAATACAGCCTAAAGCAGTCAGATTTCGCTCTTTTGCCTCTGCAATAGCAGCATTTTTAAATTCTTCAGGTAAACCCTCAAAATCATCTTCTGTTTTTAATTCTATATACTGATTGTTTTCTTCTGCCAACAACTTTTGACTGAAAGCTGTAAAAAGTGTTGCCAATTCCTGATTGATCTTAGCCACTTTCTCTTTATCCTCTTCATTTAGCTCTGCTCCTTCCCTAACAAAATCAGTATAATACAACCAAAGCACACGCTGCTGTTCCTTGGTTAAATTCTTCTTTTCATCTGATTTGTATAAGCTTTCAATTCTAGAGAACAGTTTTTTATTCTGATACAGTTTATCATTAATCTCTGCCAATTTTGGAGACATTTCGGTATCAACCGCATTAAATTCTGGAGTACTTAAATTGGATCTGTAAATGCCATAAACTGCGTGAATTCTATCCAATTTTTCGCCAGAAAGTTCCAATGCTTCAATCGTATTTTTAAAGGTCGCCTCTTCTGGATTATTAGCAATTGCATCAATTTCTTCTAATTTTTCCTTAATAGCAAATTCTATTGCAGGCTTAAAATCTGAAACTTTGTAGGCTGTAAAATCTGGAACGCCTCCATAAGGTCCAGACCAATCTTTTAACAATGGATTATCTAATTCTATGGGTGTTTTCATAACAAATGCATTAATTAATTTTGTGCAAAATTTGACTGGCAAAAAATGCAACAGAATCTCAAAATTAACTAATCAAGAGCAAACTTCATATGCTAAAAAATTATAGTTTCAAAGATTTAAAGAAATAGTTTATTTTTGAAACATCAATACCAAAAATCAAATGTTTAGAACCAGAAAAGAAATTGTTTTTGTAATTTTAGCAGGAATATTTATAACCAATGCCGTTGTGGCTGAGTTAATTGGAGGTAAATTAATCCAAATTGGGCCTTTTGTGATGAGTATAGGAATTTTGCCATGGCCAATTGTATTTCTAACCACCGATTTAATTAATGAATATTTTGGTGAAAAGGGTGTAAAAAAACTTTCTTTCATAACCGCATGTCTGATTGCTTATGCATTTTTGATCCTTTTTATGGCTATTACTATTCCCGCTGCAAAAGGAATTAGTCCAGTAAATGATGATCAGTTTCAAGCAGTATTTGGGCAAAGTATGTGGATTATAGTTGGGAGCTTAATAGCCTTCATGGCTTCGCAGCTTATTGATGTTTGGATATTTTGGTTTTTTAAAAACAGAACTGGCGAGAAGAAAATATGGCTGAGAGCAACCGGTTCTACTGTTATTTCGCAATTATTTGATTCATTTATTGTTTTAGGAATTGCTTTTTGGTTGCCTGGAAAAATTGATTTTGACACCTTTATATCTTCAGGATTAATAGGATATACTTTTAAATTAGCAATAGCTATTTTATTGACTCCAGCGATATATTTAGGACATCATCTAATTAAAAAATATTTGGACGAAGATCCTGCACATAAAGGATAAAAAATATTTAGGTCATGAAAAAAAATTACTTTTATATTTTATTCTCTGTTACCTATCTCTTTTTCAGCTGTGGCAATGACGAAAAAAAACAGCCTAAAAAAGTCATTCAATCTGTCAATAAGTTGACACCTGCTTCTGTAAAAGTAAATCCTAAAATTTCTTCAAAAAGCATTACGGCGCCAAAAGAGTTTGACTCAAAAAAGACTGTTGTACAAAAAGATCCTTTTGCAATCAAAAACCCAATAGAATTTAAACCATTAAGTTCTCAAACCACAAATAACATAGCCACTCCACCAACTCCTATAAAAAAGGAAGTTAACGAGAAGCTATTAAATTTTGTCAATATTCGCAAAATATTAGATAAATGTAAAATGGGCCAGACCATGACCCAAAAGCAGTTAACTGAGAACTTTGAAATTCCGGAAGAAGCTCTCAAATTAGTAAAAAGTGTAACTAAAACAGCAGAAAATGAATTGGCTGTAAAATGGCAGTCTACTTGGTTTGTCGAAAGAGTCTCTGATGCAGAACTGGAAGACGGCAAAATGAAAGTAGTCTTTAAAGCCAATAAAATGTATACTTCTGGAAATGCGATTGGCATTAAATACAACAAAAAAGTTTACAATAATTTAGTTATAGTTGGACGTTCAGCTTATATTCCTAGTGTAAAAGGATATAGCTGGCAGATTGGAAGGCAGTGAAAAAATCAAATAAAAAGCCAGATTCAACTGGCAATCAGTTGGTTGTGAATTAACAATAAAAAAATACGAAAAAACCTATTAGAAATCCTTGTTTTTGTCTTAAATGATTTTATTTTTGCCAAACATTTAACAAATAAAATCTACCAAAAATGAAAAAACTAAGCATTCTTTTTGTGTCAATCTTGACATTAGGTTTAACAGCGGTTTCTTGCAGCAGTGATGATGACAAGGACGGCGGATCAATTGAAGGAAAATGGGAAGTAACTCACCAAGGAGCAATTCTAAATGGCCAAGAGGTGATACAACCTTATGATAGTGAAGGCTGTGAAATTCCATCAATGACTTTTACTAATGATGGAAAATTCATCGATATCACATCAGAATATTGGGATTCAAAATGTAGCACCTATACTGAAGATGGAACTTGGAAAAAAGATGGAAATACATTAACTCTAAAATATAGTGATGAGGAGGTTAAATGGGAAATCTCTGAATTAAGCAGTAGTACGTTAAAAGTAAAAATGACATATTCTGAAGGAGGCATATCAGTAAGTGCTGTTTCTATATACAAGAAAAAGTAATTCAAAAAAAATAAGTTTACCAAAAGCTTCAGACTTCATAGTTTGAAGCTTTTTTTATACATTTAAAATAAAAAATGGAACCAATAAGATGTGGCTGGTGTTCTGCTAGCGATTTATATAAAAAATATCATGACGAAGAATGGGGAACCCCTGTTTATGACGACCCAACTATTTTTGAGTTTTTAATTCTAGAAACTTTTCAAGCAGGTTTAAGCTGGATCACCATTTTAAATAAAAGAGAAAACTTCAAAACTGCTTTCGACAATTTTGATTATAAAAAAATCGCCAATTATTCTGAAGATAAAGTCGAAGAATTAATGCAGAATACAGGAATTATTCGCAATAAACTTAAAATAAACTCTGCCGTTTCAAACGCTCAGGCTTTTATGAAAATTCAAGAAGAATTTGGGACCTTCTCTGAGTACATTTGGAAATTTACTAATGGAAAACCAATCGATAATAAACCAAAAACTCTAAAAGATGTTCCAGCCACAACTCCAATTTCTGATGCCATAAGCAAAGATTTAAAAAAACGCGGCTTTAAATTTGTAGGTTCAACAGTCATTTACGCTCATATGCAAGCAACTGGAATGGTCAATGATCATGTAGAAGATTGTTGGACGAGAAATAAATAGTTATCAGTCGCAGCCACAGTTTTCAGTGCTAATTTTGAGTATTTCAAAACTTGAAACTACATTTTAAGAACTGCAAACTGAGACCGAGACTGAAAACTTAAAAAAAAATTACATATATTTGCTTCACACTTTAGGGGTGTCTGCATCACGCAGGCTGAGATTTTACCCTCTGAACCTGATCTAGTTCATACTAGCGTAGGGAAAAGTAAGATGACTTCTTGAACGCATTTCTGTGCGTTATTGCAGCCATTCCTAACGTGTATCTATACACTAAACTTAAAAGGAATGGAACTAAAAATCAATCAACAAACCAAAAAATTCAATGCTGAATCGCTAAGCGTTCAATCATTGCTCGATCTCGAAATTCCGAATAAACAAAACGGAATCGCCGTTGCTGTCAACAATACAGTTGTTCCAAAACTCAAATGGAACGAATTCCTCGTACAGGAAACTGACGAAATTCTGATTATTTCTGCAACACAAGGTGGTTAAGATTTAAATTATAAATCAAAAAATAAAAATTCCAATTATATACTGGGTGTTGATGCACTGCAGCGCGCCTCTACGATTAACAACGTGAAATACCCCAATCAGATTAAACGTGAAACTTGAAACAAAAAATACTATGACTACAGAAGAACAAATATCCAGAACCCCATTTCCGAATTCCAAAAAAGTTTATATCGATGGTGAAATCCATCCTATAAAAGTAGCCATGCGCGAAATTGCCTTGAGCGATACCAAACTTTCAAATGGCGGAGTAGAAAAAAATCCTCCCGTAACGGTTTATGATACTTCTGGACCATACACAGATCCAAACGTTGAAATTGATGTTAGAAAAGGGCTTCCTCGTATAAGAGAACAATGGATTTTAGATCGAAATGATGTTGAGATTTTAGACGAAATTACTTCAGATTATGGCCAAAGCCGACTGAAAGATAAAAGCCTGAATCATCTTCGTTTTGAGTATCTGCATCAGCCAAAACGCGCTAAAAAAGGCGCAAATGTAACACAATTGCATTACGCAAAGCAAGGCATTATTACTCCAGAAATGGAATATATTGCTATTCGTGAAAATCAGCGTATTGAACTTTTAAACGAACAAACCAAAGCGATGCAATGCCAGCATAATGGAAATAGCTTTGGCGCTAATACTCCAAAAAACAAAATCACTCCTGAATTTGTGCGCTCTGAAGTTGCGGCTGGACGAGCTATTATTCCAAATAACATCAACCATCCAGAAAGCGAACCAATGATTGTGGGACGTAATTTCTTAGTGAAAATTAATGCTAATATTGGAAACAGTGCCGTGACTTCGAGTATTGAAGAAGAAGTTGAAAAAGCCGTTTGGGCTTGCCGCTGGGGAGCTGATACGATTATGGATTTATCTACAGGAAAAAACATTCACGAAACTAGAGAATGGATTATCCGTAATTCTCCTGTTCCAATTGGGACTGTTCCGATTTATCAGGCTTTAGAAAAAGTAAAAGGAATTGCAGAAGATTTAACTTGGGAAATTTTCCGCGATACGTTAATTGAACAAGCAGAACAAGGTGTTTCCTATTTTACAATTCATGCTGGGGTTTTGCTTCGTTACATTCATTTAACTGCAAACCGTGTTACAGGAATCGTTTCACGAGGGGGATCCATTATGGCAAAATGGTGTTTGTTTCATCATAAAGAAAACTTCTTGTACACACATTTCGAAGAAATCTGCGAAATCATGAAACAATACGATGTTGCTTTTTCTCTTGGAGATGGTTTACGTCCAGGTTCGATTGCAGATGCGAATGATGCTGCACAGTTTGCCGAATTGGAAACTTTAGGCGAATTGACAAAAATTGCATGGAAACACGATGTTCAGGTTTTCATTGAAGGCCCAGGACACGTTCCGATGCACATGATTAAAGAAAACATGGACAAACAATTAGAACATTGCCATGAAGCTCCGTTTTATACTTTAGGGCCTTTAACCACAGATATTGCACCAGGCTACGACCATATTACTTCTGCTATTGGCGCTGCAATGATTGGCTGGTATGGCTGTGCGATGTTGTGCTATGTAACGCCAAAAGAACATCTTGGCTTGCCAAACAAAAAAGACGTAAAAGACGGCGTAATCACGTATAAAATTTCGGCTCATGCTGCCGACTTGGCAAAAGGTCATCCGGGAGCGCAATATCGTGATAATGCTTTGAGTAAAGCGCGTTTTGAATTCCGTTGGGAAGATCAGTTTAATCTGGCTTTAGATCCAGATACAGCAAGAGAATTTCATGATGAAACACTTCCTGCCGATGGTGCAAAAGTGGCGCATTTCTGCTCGATGTGCGGACCAAAATTCTGTTCAATGAAAATATCACAAGAAATTAGAGATGTCGCTGCCGCAGAAAAAGGAATGCAGGAGAAATCAGAGGAATTTATTGAGCAAGGTAAAGAGATTTATATTTAAGTGAAAAGATAAAAGAATCAAGAAGAAAGATATGATTGTAATTTCTAATCCTTTTTTTATTGAAGATGAAATTGAAATGCTGAATTCTTTATTAGAAGAAGGGTTGTCTTTGCTTCATATTCGGAAACCTGATTTTTCAGAAGTAGAAATGGCTCAATTTATTCATCAGATAAAACTAGAATTTCGAAATAAAATGGTTTTGCACAATCATCATCATTTAGCAGAAGATTTTGGCATTAACCGATTTCATTTTTCTGAAAAAGAGAGAAAAAGTAATTCTAATGATCCTGCGAAGTTTTCACAACCTTGTAGGTCTAAATCAACGTCAACACATTCGATTCAAGATTTTAACTCGTTAGAAAATGATTTTGAATATGCATTCTTAAGTCCTGTTTTTAAAAGTATTTCTAAAGAAAATTATTATCCAGAAATTGATCTCTTCGAAGCTTTAAAATCAAAAACCAACAGTAAAACAAAAGTGATTGCTTTGGGCGGAATTGATGCTGAAAACATTCAAAAAACACTTGAAAATGGTTTTGACGATATCGCTCTTTTGGGAAGTATTTGGAACAATGAAAATCCTGTAAAACAATTTAAATTATGTCAGAAAATCGCCCTTTCGTACTCACAATCGCAGGTTTAGATCCGTCTGGCGGTGCTGGGATTTTGGCTGATATCAAAACATTTGAACAGCACAAAGTTACTGGTTTTGCTATTGCGACAGCTAACACAATTCAGACTGAAAATGAATTTCACAAGATTGAATGGGTCAATATCAATTTTGTGATACGGTCTATTGAAGTTTTATTTAAAAGCTATAAAATCAGCGCCGTAAAAATCGGAATTGTACCTTCTTTGTCTTATTTAAATCGGATTCTTTCCTGTATAAAACTAGTTTCACCAAGCACAAAAATTGTTTGGGATCCAGTTTTAAAATCAACCACAGCATTTAATTTTCTTACTATTGAAGATCATTCAAACTTAAATCAAGTACTATCCAAAATCGATTTGATTACGCCCAATTATATAGAAATTGAACAATTGATTCCTGGCTTTATAAAAGACCATCTTTGGATTGAGAATGAAATTTCGACTGCTATTCTGCTTAAAGGAGGACATAATTTAAATGAAGTTGGAAAAGACCAATTGTTTATAAAAAATAAGATTATTGAATTATTCCCAACAGAAAAAAATTGTTCGGAAAAACATGGCTCTGGCTGTGTGCTTTCTTCTGCAATCGCTTCAAATTTAGCACTAAATCAAAATATGGAAACTGCCTGCAAAAATGCTAAAATCTATATCGAAAATTACCTGAGTTCAACGTCAACTTTAATCGGATATCATTATGTATAGCAAACTTCAATATATCTCGCAGGGCGAAACTATCGAAAAACAATTGTACAATATTCATCAAGCGCTGGACGCAGGGTGCAATTGGGTGCAAATGCGCTTTAAAAACCAGACACAAAAGGACGCTTTTACTTTAGCGGAAGCGGTAAAACCTTTATGCGAAAAATATACAGCCAATTTTATTGTAAACGACAATTTGCAACTCACTAAAGAAATAGACGCTGACGGCATTCATCTAGGTTTAACTGATACTAAAATCGACGAAGCTAGAATTTTTCTGGGCCCTTCAAAAGTAATCGGAGGAACGGCTAATACTTTTGAAGACATTCAAAATCACGTCAAAAATGGATGTAATTATATCGGATTAGGTCCTTTTCGCTTTACTGCCACAAAAGAAAAACTGAGTCCAATTTTAGGCTTATCAGGTTATTATGATATTCTACAAAAACTGAAAAAAAATAAAATAAGCATTCCTGTTTATGCCATTGGTGGCATCACATTACGTGATGTAAGTCCGTTAATGGAAACCGGAATTTTCGGAATTGCCGTTTCTGGAATCATTACTGAATGTGATGAAAAGGAAAAATTAATTCAACAACTAAAAGAAAAATTGTATGCAAACATCATTGTTTAATATAGGAGACAAAAGCTTCAAATCTCGTTTGTTTCTCGGCACGGGAAAATTTGGTTCAAATGAAGAAATGGAAAGCGCCATTTTAGCTTCAGAAAGCGAATTGGTTACCGTTGCACTAAAACGCATTGATCTCGAAACAGATACTGATGTTATCTTATCGCATTTAAAACATCCAAACATTAATTTACTGCCTAATACTTCGGGTGCAAGAAATGCCAAGGAAGCTGTTTTTGCGGCACAATTGGCTCGAGAAGCTCTAGAAACAAACTGGGTAAAACTAGAAATTCATCCCGATCCGAAATATTTAATGCCAGATCCGATTGAAACTTTAAAAGCCACAGAAGAATTGGCAAAATTGGGATTTATTGTGCTTCCGTATATTCACGCTGACCCTGTTTTGTGCAAACATTTAGAAAGTGCTGGAACTTCTGCCGTAATGCCTTTAGGATCGCCAATTGGAAGTAACAAAGGCTTAAAAACGATTGATTTCCTTGAAATCATAATCGAACAAAGGACGGTTCCCGTTATTGTCGATGCTGGAATTGGAGCTCCTTCTGATGCTGCCAAAGCAATGGAAATTGGCGCTGATGCTGTATTGGTGAATACAGCTATTGCTGTTGCTGGAAATCCGAAATTAATGGCCGAAGCTTTTAAAGAAGCAGTTATTGCTGGAAGAAAAGCTTTTGAAGCTAAAGTTGCTCATCAGCAAAATTATGCTTCAGCTTCTAGTCCTTTGACTTCTTTTCTTTATGAGTAATTTATTTCACGCAGATTAGGCAGATTTAAGCAGATTTAAATTGATTTTTTATCACTCAAACTTGCACGAATCGATAAAAAGAAGGAAAATTCTTTAATTTTGTACATTAAATAAATTAAAAAATTATGACTGAGAATGAAATTTCGTATCTGATAAGAGGAGCAATTTTTAAAGTGTATAACAATTTAGGGCCAGGTTTGTTTGAATCTGTTTATGAAAGTGCATTGTTTTATGAATTAGAAAAACTGGATTTAAAGATTCAAAAACAAGTTGAAGTTATAATTCCGTATGAAGAGATAACTTTAGATCCTGCCTTTAGGATTGACATTTTAGTTGAAGACAAAGTAATAATTGAATTAAAATCGGTTGAGGATTTAGCTCCTATTCATTATAAACAATTAGCAACATATTTAAGATTAACAAACAAAAAATTAGGCTTGTTGGTTAATTTCAATACAACAAATATTCTTAATGATATTAAAAGAATCGCAAATAAATTCTAATCAAGCAAATCAAAAAAATAAATCCTTTTTAATCTGCTTAAATCAGATGAATCTGCGTGAAACCAAAATAAGATGAACACATTCAAATCTATTTTCGAGCAATATAACTGGGATGAAATTCAATCCAGAATATACAAAACCACCTCAAAAGATGTCGAAAGAACATTGGCTAAAACCAAATACAATCTCGACGACTTTCTGGTTTTGATTTCTCCAATCGCTCAGAATTATTTAGAACAAATGGCACAGAAATGCCATGAAATTACCAAGAAACGTTTCGGAAAAACCATCCAAATGTACGCTCCACTATATCTCAGCAACGAATGCCAAAATATCTGCACTTATTGCGGATTTAGCTTAGATAATAAAATCAAAAGAAAAACACTAACTGATACAGAAATAAAACTTGAAGTTGAAGCCTTAAAAAAAGCAGGTTTTGATCATGTTTTATTGGTTACCGGCGAAGCGAATTATACCGTAAATATCAATTACTTTCTGAATGCTATTAACTTAATCAAAGAAGATTTTTCGATTATTTCTGTCGAAGTGCAACCGCTTTCTACGGAAGATTATCAACGTCTGCATGACGCTGGGGTTTATTCGGTTTTGGTTTATCAGGAAACGTATCATCAGGAAGTTTACAAAAAGTATCATACAAAAGGCAAGAAATCAAATTTTGATTATCGATTGGAAACTCCTGACCGCATTGGAACTGCTGGAATTCATAAAATTGGCTTAGGCGTTTTATTAGGTTTGGAGGACTGGCGAACAGACAGTTTTTTCAATGCTTTGCATTTAGATTATTTGCAGAAGAAATATTGGCAAACGAAATATTCTGTTTCTTTTCCTCGTCTGCGTCCAGCGGAAGGCATTATTGAACCGAATTTTATTATGGATGATAAAGATTTGACGCAATTAATCTGCGCATACAGATTATGGAATGAAGATTTAGAAATTTCGATTTCAACAAGAGAAAACGAAAAATTCAGAAACAATATCATTCCGATTGGCGTGACGAGCATGAGCGCTGGTTCTAAGACAAATCCTGGCGGTTATGTTGTTGATCCGCAATCTTTAGAGCAATTTGAAATCAGCGATGAACGCTCAGCAGAAGAAATTTCAAAAATCATAAAAAATGCAGGCTACGAACCTGTTTGGAAAGATTGGGACAAAGCTTATAGTTGAAATGTTTCAAGTTTCAAGTTTGAAGACTTAACATTTTACAATTCACAATTCACAATTAAAAAAAATGAGCATCATAAAAGAATTCCTTCGTTACAACAGACAAACCATTCTTCCTAAAATTGGAGACGAAGGCCAAGAAAAATTAAAAAAAGCTAGAGTTTTAGTAATTGGCGCCGGTGGTTTAGGCTGCCCGATTTTACAATATATTGCAACCGCTGGAGTTGGTTTTATCGGAATAATGGATTTTGATACGATTGAAATTCACAATCTTCACCGACAGATTTTATATACTGAAAATGAGATCGGACAGCATAAATCTATCGTAGCAAAAGAAGTCGTTTCAAAACTAAATCCGTTGATTGAAGCTGTTGCAATCAATGAAAAATTAACTGCTGGGAATGCTTCAGAAATCATTCAACAGTATGATATTGTTGTGGATGGTTCTGATAATTTTTCGACCCGTTATTTAGTAAATGATACTTGCGTTCAGCTAAAAAAGCCATTGGTTTACGGAAGCATTTTAAAATTTGAAGGTCAGATTGCTGTTTTCAATCATAACGGAAGTAAAAATCTCCGTGATTTATTTCCTGAAATGCCCGATCCAAAAGATGTTCCAAATTGCGATTTAAATGGCGTTTTAGGAACATTGCCCGGAATTATCGGGAATATGATGGCACACGAAACGCTGAAATTGATTCTCGAATTGCCCACTTTAAATAATGAATTGGTAATTTTTAATACCTTAAACTGGAACTTTACAAAGCTGAATTTCTAAAAAACAACTTCATCACCAACAGAAATAATTCCCGAATTCAAACTCACAATATTAGTTCCGAATAAAACCGAATTATCAACATTTCTGTATTTGCTCAACGTTTTTAGAGGTTCTTTTTTTAAACGCCCATTTTCTGGATCATTGTTCACCATAACGCATCTTCCGCAAGGTTTTATGTTTTTAAATTGAACTTCTCCTATTGTAAAGGTCTTAAAATCGTCTTCTTCATGAGGATTTTCAGTGCTTACTACTAGGTTTGGGCGAAATCTTTTTATGGTAATTTTTTCATCCAATTTGTCATTCAAAAAATCTAAGCTTTTGGTTCCGATTAATAAATACGGGTAACCATCTGCCAAACTCACATTGAATGTTTCTTTTAATCTAGAGCTTTCATGTTTGCGATCTCCATTTTTTATTATTTTAACCAATTTGCATTCAAAACCTAAATGCTGGCTAAACCATTTTGAAGTTTCAAGATTCACTTCAACCACTTCGCTTTTATCATCCCAAACATTTACTTCTATAGCTTTTTCTAAATGTTCGTTAATAGAAAATTCATGTTTTTGATCTTGAAAAGTAATACTGATTTTCCCATCTGAAATCTGCGGATAAAACTGACTCATGATTCGATGTTCTCTCTGTGTCAGCATTTGATTTTCTGCATCAATCAGCATCCAACGGCGATCGTTTTCAAATCCCATCTCTTCAGCTTTTGCAGACTCCAAACTGATTCCTGCCAAACTTTTTATCGGATAAATATAAATTTCTTTTACTATGTAAACTGCACTCATTTTCTATTTGCTTTTTAAAATGGACATAAACTCATCACGATCAATTTCGCGGCAGCCTAAACTTTCCAAATGCGGATTATAAACCTGACAATCCAATAACTTGTAATTTTCTTTCTTCAAATATAAAGCTAAAGCAATAAAAGCCGTTTTCGAGGCATTTGAAACTTTAGAAAACATACTTTCTCCGCAAAAAATATTTCCTTTTCCCAAATCAATTCCATAGAGACCACCAACCAAAACATCATCCTGCCAAACCTCAACAGATTTTGCCACTCCTTCTTGATTCAATATGCAGTAGGCTTCAATCATTTCATCCGAAATCCAAGTTCCATCCTGTCCTTCTCGTTTTATCTGTTGGCAGTTTAAAATTACTTCTTTGAAATTTTTATTATAAGTGACTTTAAACATCTTCTTATTCAGAATCTTCCGCATGCTTTTGGATATCGCCAATTCGTCAAAAAATAACACCATTCGCGGATCTGGTGCCCACCAAAGAATTGGTTCTCCTTCATTAAACCATGGAAAAATACCGCTTTTGTAAGCCAATAGTAAACGCTCTGGACTTAGATCTCCTCCTATCGCTAAAATTCCCTCTTCATCAGCTTCTGTAACTGGTGGAAAATATAAATCGTTGAATAAATAGTACATTTTTAAAAATAATCAATTTTTAAATTCCAATACTGAAATTCCAAATTCCAAACTATATGCAAGTTTTGGTTTCTTAAACAAAAGAAATCAAAAATAAAATTCCAAATTCCAAATTCACGAGAATGAATTGGAATTTGGAATTTAGTAAATTGAATTTTAAACTTTTAGAATGGCAAATCGTCTGGTTCGTCTTCGTTTAAGTTTGTTGCTGGAGCAAAAGTTTCTGCTGTTGGCATTGGTGGTGCTTGTGTAGGAGCATCAGCACCCATTCTTTCGATTCTCCAACCTTGAATACTATTGAAATATCTAGTTTCTCCTTGCGGATTAACCCATTCTCTTCCTCTTAAATTGATAGAAACTTTCACCGCATCTCCTTGTTTATAGCTACTCAATAAATCGCATTTATCTTGTGTAAATTCGATTAAAATATGCTGTGGATATTGCTCCTCAGTAGTAACAACTAACTCTCTTTTTTTGAATGAGGCACTAACTTGCTGCTCTGGGTTAACCACTTTTACTTTTCCTGTAACTTCCATCTTCGTCTATATTAATTATTGTTTCTATTTCTTTTATTTTTTAGCTAAAAGCACTTTCCAAGCCGATTCTACATCGCCATTATCCAAGTATTTTTTGGCTTCTAAATGTACTTTTTTCTGGTCGTCTGAGCTTAAAACTCCTTTGACTGCGAAATTTTCTTTCACAAATATACTAACTTCTTCTTTTGTAGGCAAGGATTCAATGTTGCCTAATTTACCTAAATCATTCCCGTCAAAAACAGGGCTTTCTTTTACAAAATTTGGTATCGCATCTACTCCAACTCCCAATGTTGTCAAGGGTTTTGCTACTTCAAAAAGTCCTTGGTTTGATCTTGAATACCAGTTATTTCCCAACCTCGAAACTAAATCAATTTTATGCTGATCAATCGCTCCATTTTCATCTAAAATAGATTCGTCAATATGAATTTTCACCACTTCGCATAAAATCAAATTTCCTGCTCCTCCTTCTATTCCTAACGGAATAATCTGCGTAATCTTGCATTCAAATTGAACAGGTGACTCTTTTACGCGATATGGTTTTACTAAATCTGAAGGAATTTGAGTTAATCCTGCTTTGATAAATTCATTTACGCCGTCTGCATATTCTGTACTTGCTAATGAAGTTTGCTGTACAATATCATAATTAACAACATTTATTACCACTTCGCGAGTTGCTTCGGCATTAATCAAAGTGTGTTTAATTGTATTATCGCGAACACGTCTTGAAGGCGAAAAAACCAAAATAGGTGGATTAGCACTAAACACATTAAAGAAACTAAATGGAGATAAATTCGGAATACCTTTTTCGCTAATTGTGCTTGCAAAAGCAATAGGTCTCGGTCCGATTGAACTCTGCAGATAGCCTTGCAATTTGGCCGTTGGAATCTCTTTTGGGTTAATACTGATCATACTTTAAAATTTAGGCAGAATCTCATTTTAGTAGCTACAAAAGTATTGAAATGGTTTAATTCGAAGAAATAGTTTTACAGATAAAAGCGAAAAAACTTTCCGTATCGGCAAAATATAAAATGTGTATATTTCGTTATATTTATACCTCAAAAAAACTGATATGTCTTTTTCTGAAAGAACAAATACAACCCGCTGGATTATTATTTCGGTATGTTTTATAATCATTTCTTTAATTCTTTGGAACACCTATACTTTCTTCCAAATATTTAAAAATGAAGAGCGTTTGAAAATGAACCTTTTTGTGAAGGCGCAAATTACAATAGTGAACGCTGATGAAAATACCGATGTCGAACTTCCTCTTCAGATTTTCAACAATAATACTTCGATTCCAGGTATAATAATGCTGTATGATAAAGTGGTAAGCGCAGTGAATGTCCCAGACGAAATTCTTAATGACAAGAAAAAAAGAACTGCTTTTTTAAATAAGCTGAAAAACGAAAATGAACCTATCACTTTTGAATATGCTCCAGGAAAATATCAGACATTGTATTACGGGAATTCTTCATTATTAAACAAACTGAAATATTATCCGATTGCTCTTCTACTTATTATATTCTTATGCATCGCTTTAATTTATAATTTTTACAAAAGCACTAAAATGGCGACCCAAAACAAACTTTGGGCAGGAATGGCAAAAGAGACAGCACATCAGATTGGAACTCCTCTATCTTCATTAATTGGCTGGGTAGAAATATTAAAAACCGAAAATATTGATTCGTCGATTAGCACCGAAATTGAAAAAGATATTGAACGCCTACAAACTATTACAGATCGTTTTTCTAAAATTGGTTCGGTGCCAGTTTTGGAACTTCATGACATTGTAGAGGAAACTAAAATAGCTTATGAATATTTACAATCTCGTTTTTCTAAACAGGTTGCATTTTCATTTGAAGCTCCAAAAGAACCTATTCTGGTTATGACAAACCCAACTTTGCATAGCTGGACAATCGAAAACTTGGTTAAAAATGCTATTGATGCCATGAAAGGAAAAGGAACTCTAGATCTTCAAATCGAGCAAGATGCACATCAGGTAAAAATTAATATTAAAGATTCTGGAACTGGAATTCCTAAAAAGCAATTTAAAACCATTTTTGAAACTGGTTTTACCACAAAAAAACGCGGTTGGGGACTTGGACTTTCTTTAACGAAAAGAATTGTAGAAGACTATCACAACGGAAAAATTAAAGTTTTACACTCTGAAATTGGAAAAGGAACTACTTTTCAGATTGCTTTAAATAAAAAAGTGCAGTAATCAATTTACTGCACTTTTAATTATTTGTTTTATTAGACTGAGCGAAGTCGAAGCCTTTACAAATTTGATTGAATATCTTTTGCTAAAGCTTCAAACTCTTCTTTTGAAAGTGAAACTTTATCAATAAAACGCATTTCATCCATATGGTTTAACGGAATCAAATGTACGTGTGCATGAGGAACTTCCAATCCAACAACGGCAATTCCGATTCTTTTGCATGGAACTGTTTTTTCTAAAGCCGCAGCGACTTTTTTAGAAAACTTCATTAAACCTAAATACAGTTCTTCATCCATATCAAAAATCTTATCGATTTCTTGTTTCGGAATACAAAGTGTGTGTCCTTTTGCGTTTGGATTTACATCTAAAAATGCTAAATAGTTTTCATCTTCAGCAATTTTATATGCAGGAATTTCTCCGTTTACTATTTTAGTGAATATTGATGCCATGGTTTTTTGGGTTAATCGTTTAACTGTTTATTCGTTTAACCGATTAAATAGTTAAACTTTTAAAAATCTTAATAGTGTGATTGCTTCGTTCCTCGCAATGACTTAGTCTCTCGTTATTTCAAGAATTTCAAATTTCAAAACTCCGTTTGGAACTGTAATTTCTGCTACTTCTCCAACAGATTTTCCTAGCAATCCTTTACCAATAGGAGATGTTACAGAGATTTTTCCTGTTTTTAGATCTGCTTCACTTTCAGCAACAAGCGTATATTTCATTTCCATTCCGTTACTTTGATTTTTGATTTTTACATTCGATAAAACCAAAACTTTAGAAACGTCTAATTGAGATTCGTCTATTAATCTTGCATTTGCATATACTTCTTCAAGTTTAGCAATTCTCATTTCTAATAAACCTTGCGCTTCCTTTGCTGCATCATATTCTGCATTTTCAGACAAATCTCCTTTATCTCTTGCATCTGCAATATCTTGAGATGCCTTTGGACGCATTACGCTCTTTAAATGCTCCAATTCATCTTTTAATTTTTTTAATCCTTCTGCTGTATAATAAGATACTTTACTCATAACTTCATCGTTTATATAAATACAAAAAATCCCATCGCGACGGGATTTTCTTACCACAAATATACTATAATTTTTAATAGTACATAATTATATGTTAATCATATATAGATTTCAAATCTAAATAAATTATTTTTGTTTTAACTAATTCTTATTCAAATAATGAAAAAAATCTGGTTCTTTATCGCATTTACCGCAGTTTTATTTGCTTGCAGTGACAATAATCGAAGTAATAATAATCCGTACATCCCGAACTATTCGATAAATGCTTATCTCGACACAAATCTTCCGACTTACAACAAACTACTCTATCCGAGCAACCCTGTTTATGTTGCCAATTATGGTGCAAAAGGAATAATTGTCATGAAAACCGGTGAAGGAACTTATACGGCTTTTGATGCTGCATGCCCAAATCAGGCCTTAACTTCTTGTACAGCAATGACAATCGATGGAATTTATGCTGTTTGCTCTTGCGATAAGACTCAATACAACTTATTTACAGGACTTGGCGGAAAAGAATATCCAATGAAACAATATCGCGTCGAATCTTCTGGAACAGTTGTTCATGTATATAATTAAAAACAGAAAAGCCTGAAAATAGTTTTCAGGCTTTTTTTTGTGTCTTCCTTGATTAGAATTTCAAATTCAAACCAACTAAGAAATTTGTTCCCGCTTGCGGATAATAGTACGGATACACATCCCACATGTATCCATTTGAAACATATTTTTTATCAAAAATATTATTCACCAAAGCTGTGATTGTTATAGATTGAAAAATGGTCTTTGGTTTAATTTCGTAAGACGCATTAAAATCGTTTACAAAGTAATCTGCTAATTTTGCTGCTGGAAGTTCAATATTGTTCATGTATTGCTCACCAACATATTTTTGTAACAATGATAGATATAATCTTTCTATAGGCTTATACACGATTACGTTTCCTGCAATTACTTCTGGAGAATAGGCAATTTTTGTTGTTCCATAATATTCACCATCAACAGCTAAATCAACATTTTTGTTGCTGCTTAAAGTAAAGTTAGGTCTTAAAGTAAATTTATCAGAAATTGCAATTGTAGCATCAAATTCAAACCCTAAGCGGTAACTTTTTTCAGTATTCGCACGAATCGGATTTCCAACATCGTCTAATCTTCCAGTTAAAATCAACTGGTCTTTGTATCCCATGTAATACACATTAGAATTCAATTGAAATTTCTCCGAATTAAATCTCCAACCCAATTCAAAATCATTCAGCTTTTCTGGTTTTACATTTCCTCCTTCGTAATCGGTTCTGTTTGGTTCACGATTTGCTCTCGCGTAAGAGAAATATAAAGTGTTTTTTTCGTTGAAAGCATAATTCAAACCAGCTTTTGGATTGAAGAAATTGAAAGTATCATCTACCAAACCAGTCTCAGCGCTATTGGCTTTATAACGAACTCTTCTGTATTGTAAATCTCCGTAGAAACTTAACTTTTCTGTGAATTGATAATTTGCTTTAGCAAAAATATTCCCATCTGTTTTTGAAGAATAATCATCGTAGTAATGATCTCCCAATGTTGATTGATCAGAGTATTGTGCCCAAATTACTTTTCCGAAATGATCTCCTTCATATTTATTCCAGCCTCCACCTAAAATAACATTTAGTTTTTCGGTTACATATTTAGCAGAAAATGTCGTTCCGTAGAAATCATTATCTAACCATTTTTGACGAATTAAATCGGTTACTGGAATTAAATTTCCGTTGCCATCATCAACCGTTTTTGTTGGTTGAATTGGTCCATATCCTTCAACAGGTTCATCTTCTTTATAATTTTCGTAATATCCTTTTCCTTTCGTATAATGAAATGCCAGGTTTGTACTCCATTTATCAGAAATTGATTCACTCCAGTGCAATTGATAATGATCTTGGTTGTAATTATCCGTCTCATTATCATAGAAACGTACATTTCCCGCTTCATCTGTGTACATTCCTGCAGAATTAAAAGTACGATTCGTGTTTAAAGTCTCGCCATCAATTCCGTTCCAAGACTGATACGTTTTTTCAGTTCCTCCAAATACCAATGCTTTAATTAAAGTTGTTTTCCCAACGTAAGTCCCTTGCAAGAAATATGATTTTAAATCTGAACTTGCTCGATCAATAAATCCATGAGATTTTATGGTAGACAAACGTCCCGCGATTTCAAAATGATCATTCAATAAACCAGTACTAAACTTTACTGTATTTTTAAATGTATTAAAAGATCCAGCAGAACTTGAGATTTCGCCAGTAGCTTTATTGACATAACTGTCTGTTAATAAATTTAAACTAGCACCAAATGCTCCCGCACCGTTTGTTGATGTTCCGACACCACGCTGCAATTGCAGACTTTCTACAGAAGAAGCAAAATCGGGCATATTTACCCAAAAAGTTCCCTGACTTTCTGCATCATTGTACGGAATTCCGTTTATGGTTACGTTTACACGTGTAGCGTCGCTTCCACGCACTCTGATCCCTGTATAACCAACACCATTACCAGCGTCTGAAGTAGTTACAACTGAAGGGAGATAGTTCATCAGAACTGGAATGTCCTGACCTAAATTTCTATATTTAATTTCCTTTTTATCCATATTACTAAAACTAACTGGAGTTTTTGAAGTAACACGAACCGCAGAAACTAAAACATCATCAAGCTGATTCACTTTTGTAGAATCTTGCTGTTGTGCAAAAGAGAAAAGAGAATAGAAGAAAGAAAATAGAAGAAAGAAAATAGATTTGCAGTTCAACTCGGAACCTTTAAACCTTTGCAACTTTGTGCCTTTAGAAGCACCTTGAAAAATAGTTTTCATTCGTAAAGAATTACGAATAAAAGGGGGAATTATTCTTTGTTAAATTAATAAATGTGTTTCCCGACAAAATAAAGTGTGCACGCTCGATAGTGTCGTTTTTCCCTTAGCAACATTACTCGCTCAGGTTCTTTGGGTATGATCTCAGCTCGTTATTTAGAGCACCCCTTTGAGACAGTACAAATGTAATGTTAAAAATTACAAAAATCAAATTCCAAATTCCAAAAGCTACCTTGAAGGGTCTTTTTTGGAATTTGGAATTTTAAAATTAAGATTTAATCTATGTTTGGTTTTCTTCTTGATTGCTTTAAATCAGAAAGATTCTTTTTGTCTTTGATTCTTTTCTTAATTACTGCTTTCGGGACTTTTGTTGCTTTCCTGACTTTAGGAACATACAATCCTTTTTTGATAATTTCCAGAAATCGTTTCGTAACAATTTCTTTGTTTTTAAGCTGGCTTCGGTCTTCGTCGCAATTTAAAATTAAGATATTTTCAGAAGTCAATCTTGCTGAAATGTTTTGTTGCAACAATAATTTTTCTTCATCAGACAAGGCTTGAGAAGCATTCAGATCAAAATTCAGAACAACTTTAGACGAAACTTTATTCACGTTTTGTCCGCCAGAACCACTGCTTCGAACGGCTTTAAAGTTTAATTCCGATATAATTTTGTCTGAATCCATATTATAGTGGTTGATGTGCTGCTTTCAACAAATCATTTACCGTTTTTACGGGATTAAAAGTAATCAAAGGAACCGCAACAAAAACGGTTAACCAATTGGCCATCGATCCGTTCCATAAACCTGGTAATTCGTAGCTTCTCACTGTTTTCCCATCAACACTCTTTTCTACAATAAAACCCGCTTTTTGATCTACAAATTGCAATAAATCGAATTTTTCGTTTCTGTAGTTTTTTATACCACAAACCAAATCTACAGGATTAAAATGTGTTGCTTCTGATAAAATTGCCTGTTGCTTCTTACTTGTCAAATCTACTTGAGAAGTTTCAACAATTTGAAGAGAATTCACTCCTTTATCATTCATTACCCAAAATGGTCCTCCTCCCGGTTCTCCTTCATTTTTCACCATTCCGCAAACACGTATTGGTCTATCTAAAAGTTCTTTAATTTTACTTATTTTATTTTCAAAAGTAAATTTACCGAAGTCATTATTCATCTCAACATTTAGCTCTTCTTTTAAAAATAAAATAATATCTGCTAAATGATTTTCTTTAATCTCATTTTCGTCAATTGCCTTTAAATAAGAAAAAACTTTTTGTTGTATTTCGATTAAAACGCCTGCCAGTGCTTTTTTGTATAATGTAATTTTATCAATATGATTCTGAATGACATTATCTATATTTTTAATGAAGATTACATCAGCATCAAGATCATTTAGATTTTCAATCAAAGCACCATGTCCACCCGGTCTAAATACTAAATTATCATTTTTATCTTTTACTAATTTGTTTTCCTCATCAATAGTGATTGAGTCTGTACTTTTATTTTGATAAGAATACCCAATATTAATTTTAACTCCAGCCTGTTCCTCAATTTTTTCTATAACCTCATCAACACCTTTGTAAAACAAATCTTGGTGAATTTCTGACACAGTAAAATGCAAATTAGACACCTTATTTGAAGTAGCATAATGTATGCATTCATTTAAATGCTCTTCAATTGGAGTCGCAATATGTGTTTCGTACCAGTGAAAAGGCAATACCGCTTTTGGTTTATTAGCAAAGTTGAAATAATCAGGAGATAATAATAATTTTATAAAATAGTAATTTTTGTAATCTCGTTCAAGCGTTTCAAAATCAGGATAGATTTCTCTTAATTTTTGATCTATAGCTTTGAAGAAAGGAAACTTATCCATCCCGATGATAAAAATAGCAAGTTCCTTATCTTTTTTTCTATTGATATAAGCATTGATAGTTTCTTTTTGAATATCAAAATCATTCAAAAACGCATTCAAAAATTTAAACATCCTCGTTGCCGCTCCAGAAGCAGGAACAAACTTTTTAATTTTTAAGTTTTCTTTCTGTTCATCAAAAAAGACTGCTTTTTCTTCGAACTCATTTTCCGACAAACTTAAAATTCCATTAGCGGTTGTGGCCGGACTAACTAAATTACTTTTTGCAATTCCATTGTCAAGGATTTCCAGCTGTTTTAGAATTTTTTCAAAAGGAATTCCCCTATCATAAATTTGAACGAAATCTGATGATGTAAATCCTTTTTCTTTAGCAATCGTCAACTCATCAATAATAGCTGTTGCTTTTGCCAAACGTGTTTCTTTGTCGCCAGATAAGGTTATAAAAGGCTTTTTTGTATCGATTAAAGTTTGTTTAAAAACAGAAAATACCGTCTCTCTTCCTTCTGGGGTATCACGAATATCGTCTTTCTCCCAAGGAACATCAATATCTGTCAGGAAAAACAAATCGTACTCGTGTTTTAGTGCCGCTTCATTTAAAAGCGGGTCACAAAAACCATAATACATTTCAGAAAATACTTTGGTCACCATTAAGTTGGTATCACAAAACAGGTATTTATTTGCATTTGCCAGTTTCTCGTTTTCCAATGCTGTTTGACCATACGCAATTGGCATCATATCATCGGCTACACAAATATGCTTATTCTCCTCCCATTTTTGCTGTAAATAGTCGCGCGCAAACTCAGGAACCCATTCGGTTTCGTAATAGTCTGCAAGCTGTTTTGCTAAGGTTGTTTTTCCTGTACTTTCAGGACCAAACAAAGCAATTTTTATGATAGTTGTTTTTTGCTGTCTAAGATCTTTCTCCATTCTAAATAAGCTGAAATAGCCAAAATTGTAAAAATTATATACTGAAGTGACAGCATCCCTAAACCACGATAAGCATAGAGAGGCACAACAATAATATCACCAATAATCCAAAGTGTCCAGTTTTCTATTTTTTTTCTGGCCATATACCACATTCCCGCGAAAAATATTCCAGACGAAATCATATCAATATAATTGTCGGGATGTATTTCGTAATCGAAATATCTATAAATCCCGAAAACTACAAAAACAGTCACAATAAACAGTAAGATTCCAATTATTTTTTCATTAAAATTTGTACGGGTAATTGGCAGATTATCATCAACTGGTCCGCCTTTTGCCCAAACGTACCAACCGTAAATACTCATTATTGAAAAATAAGCATTAATAATCATGTCTCCGATATAACCTGCAACGTAAAGAAGATAAACCGATATTACAGTGGCTATTAATCCTGTTGGATACACCCAGATATTTTCTTTTTTTGCAAACCAAACACTTAAAATTCCACATACAAAAACCAAAAACTCTAAAGCAATATGCCATAAAGGTGCATTTTTGTAACTATCTAGAAAAAAATCTATCATTTAAATGTGGTATTTAACATTTATAACTCAAAAAAACGACTGTTATTTTCAAAAGCAGTTCCGATAACAACCAAATCCGCGCCAGCCTTATATGCTTTTTGAATTCCGTGCAAATCTACAATTCCTCCTCCAACAATAACAGGAATTTGAATGTTTTGAGCAACAAGCTCAATCATTTTTGTCGGAACAGATTGTTTTGCACCGCTTCCCGCTTCTAAATAAATCAGTTGATTTCCTAGCATTTCTCCCGCCTGAGCTGTCGCCAAAACCAAATCAAGATTTTCACGACTTAAAGGTTTTGTTTTACTTACACGGGCAACGGCAGTTTCGTTACCGCTTTCTATTAAAATATATCCTGTAGAAATAACTTCAAGATTAGTTTTTTTAAGAATTGGGGCGGCTTGAACTTGATATTCAATCAAATAATCTGGATTTCGGCCAGACAATAAAGACAGAAACAAAATACCATCGGCTTTTGGTGAAATCTGAGAAGGATCGCCAGGAAATAAAATAACTGGTAGATTTGTTTTTTGTTGTAATGCAGTAATTAATTCTTCTAAAATAGTATTCTGAACAATGCTACCTCCAACAAAAATATGAGTTGCAGGCGATTGGTTAATTTTCTCAATTAAATGATTGATATTTTCCAATACAATTTTATCAGGATCCAAAAGCACTGCCAGTAATTTTTGGCCATTGCTTTTAGCTTCTAAAATCTGTTGTCTAATAGTGAGAATTTGTTCTTGCATACGGGGTGTAAAAGTAAAAGATTTTTAATGCAGAAGAACTATTTTGGATGAATTATATTTGTTCAACGTCTTTTGACAATATAAATAACACATTATGATTACAGTTGAATTACTAGAAAAGTATGGAGTTATAAAAAAATCATTTGATAAAAATGATATTATTTTCGAAGAAGGAAATCTGCCCCTGCATTATTACCAAATTATTTCTGGCGAGGTAAAAATGAGCAATTATAATGATGATGGACGTGAATTTATACAAGGCATTTTTTATAACGGGCAATCTTTTGGCGAGCCACCATTATTTTTAAATCAAAAATATCCAGCAAATGCAATTGCTGTAGAAAATACCGAAATTTTTATTCTTCCAAAAGAAAACTTCATGAAGCTTTTAGAGGAAAATCCAAAAGTGAGCATCAAAATAATCGAAAATCTAGCGCAGAGATTGTATTATAAATCGGTTATGGCAGCAGAAATTTCTACACACGAACCCGAACATCGCGTATTAAAACTGATTGATCACGGAATCGCTTATTTCAATTTTCAAAAAGATAAAAATGGTTATCTCATAAATTTTACCAGACAACAAATTGGCGATTTAACTGGTTTACGTGTAGAAACGGTTATTAGAACGATAAAAGCATTGGAAAAAAAAGGTGAGTTGAAGATTATTAACCGAAAAGTATACAGATAAAAAAAATCTCGTTTTATGATTTTAATCATAAAATGGAGTACTATTGTAGCCGTAATTTTGTTGATATAAAAAACTGAATATCATGACACTATATCAAACAACATTCGACATTTTCAATAGAAATTATATGGGCTCTGCTGCAATGGCAGTAATCGGACAAAGCTGTTTAGGAGGCGCTGCGGCTATGTATGTTTTAGCCAACGGAACTTCTATTCCGCAAATGATTCAGCTAGGAATCATTGTTTTAGCTTGCGTTTTCGCAAATACATCTATCTTAGCACAAATGAAACACAAAGTAGTTTTCAATCTTATAATGCTAAGTGCATCTTTAAGTTTGTTCTTTATACTTTTGAATAGTTTTATTCTATGAAAAAACAAATAGAAAATAGAGTCGATGTTTCCTTTTTGGTTCATCAGTTTTATGCTAAAATAAGAGCCGATCGAGAAATCGGCTTTTATTTTAATGAAATGATTTCTGATTGGGATGCGCATCTCGAAAAACTGACTGATTTTTGGGAAACTAATCTATTTGGCGTTCGCAAATACAAAGGAAATCCGCATGCTGTTCATAATGAAGTTGATGCTCATTTTGATGAAAAAATTACACCAAATGAATTCGGAATCTGGTTAAATCATTGGTTCCAAACCATTGACGAGCATTTTGAAGGAGAAAACGCTGAAACACTAAAAAGACGCGCCCGTAAAATGAGTACTTTTCTATACATGAGCATGTTTCAGCACAGACAAAAAGAAAGTGAAGTTTAAACTGAAAACTGAGACTAAAAATCTATTTCTCAAAAGCATAAACCAAAGTAAAAGTTCCATCAAAATTATCAGATTTGACTTCCTGATAATGTACATCAAAATCTTTAACTAAATCATCAAAATGAAGACTTGCCTGCGTTTGGGTTTCTCCTAAAGAGAGGTTATTTACATTAATATGATCTTTAAAACTTATACCTTTTTCATTTCTTATTTTAAAGATCGCCTCTTTGGCTCCCCAGATTACGGTAAGTTTTTTTATGTATTCTTCTGTAGATTTCGGTTCTAAATACTTGCATTCATAATCGGTAAACTTGTCTGCAATTCTCTGGATTTTCTCTCGTTGTAATTCCATGTCAATTCCAACCTTTTCTTTGCTTATAATAATCGCTGCAAAATGGTACGAATGTGTAATTGAGATATGATTATCACAGTCAAAATACGGTTTTCCGAACTCATCATAATGCAGGTCTTTATCTGTAAAACCCATTTCCTGAATCAGCATTCTAACGCTCAAGAAAGCACGCTGATGCATCTGCGACTTCATTCCGTCCAATCTACGCTGTGTCTTTTCTTTCAAAGTTACTCTGTTATACAATTCCTCAAAAGATTCGGTTATTTCCCAAATTAAGATTTTAGTAGTTGCATTGAATTGTATGGTCTGAAATAAAGGCATTACTTTTTAATTATGAATTATTGGTGGTAAATTTTAAACCATATAAGCCATTTAAGAAAATATGGCTGGCGGCTTAAAGAATGCATTAGTAAATATAAGCAATTCGCAACAAAGGTAATAGTTTCCGAATCTTTTTTAAATGAACTTACATCACTTATACGGTTAAAACGATTTTTTTAGATTAACATTCTAGAGATTAAGAAATTAAAGATTTCACAAATCTTATAGAAATTAGTAAAATTAAAAACCTATTACGTAAATTTGCAAAAATTTTACAATATACAAATATACTATAAATGAGTACTACAACTACGCCTTATGTGGCTTATAAAGTAAAAGACATTTCTCTAGCGGCTTGGGGAAGAAAAGAAATTGAACTAGCTGAAGCTGAAATGCCAGGTTTGATGGCACTTCGTGCTGAATACAAAGACGAACAACCATTAAAAGGTGCTCGTATTGCTGGATGTTTGCACATGACGATTCAAACTGCTGTTTTGATCGAAACTTTAATTGCTCTTGGTGCAGAAGTTACTTGGTCTTCTTGTAACATTTTCTCTACTCAGGATCAGGCTGCTGCTGCAATTGCTGCCGCTGGAATTTCTGTGTACGCTTGGAAAGGTTTAAATGAAGAAGAATTTGACTGGTGTATTGAGCAAACGTTATTCTTTGGCGAAGACAGAAAACCATTGAACATGATTCTTGATGATGGTGGAGATTTAACTAACATGGTTATTGACCGCTACCCAGAATTAGTTCCTGGAATTAAAGGTCTTTCTGAAGAAACTACAACTGGTGTTCACAGACTTTACGAAAGAGTAAAAGCTGGAACTTTACCAATGCCTGCTATCAACATTAACGACTCTGTTACTAAATCTAAATTTGATAACAAATACGGATGTAAAGAATCTGCAGTAGACGCTATTCGTCGTGCAACTGACTTAATGTTAGCTGGAAAAAGAGTAGTTGTTTGCGGATATGGTGATGTTGGAAAAGGAACTGCTGCTTCTTTTAGAGGTGCTGGTTCTATTGTAACAGTTACTGAAATCGATCCAATTTGTGCTTTACAAGCTGCAATGGACGGTTACGAAGTTAAAAAATTAGATACTGTGATTGCTAATGCTGATATCATCATTACAACTACAGGAAATAAAGATATCGTTGTTGGAAGTCATTTCGAAAAAATGAAAGACAAAACTGTTGTTTGTAACATCGGGCACTTTGACAACGAAATCGACATGGCTTGGTTAAACAAGAACCACGGTGCTTCTAAAATCGAAATCAAACCTCAGGTTGACAAATATACTATCGCTGGAAAAGATATCATTATCTTGGCTGAAGGTCGTTTAGTAAACCTTGGTTGTGCTACAGGTCACCCAAGTTTCGTAATGAGTAACTCATTTACAAATCAGACTTTAGCTCAAATAGAATTATGGAACAATAGCGCAGCTTACAAAAATGAAGTTTACATGTTACCAAAACATTTAGATGAAAAAGTTGCTGCTTTACACTTAGCTAAATTAGGCGTTGAATTAGAAACTTTACGTGAAGATCAAGCGGCTTATATTGGTGTAGAAGTTCAAGGTCCATTCAAACCAGAATACTACAGATATTAATTGATTTTAGATTGAAGATTTCTGATTTTAGATTTCTTTAATTACATATTTCAAACCCGACAGGTTTTAAAACTTGTCGGGTTTTGTTTTTAACAGTCAAAAAAGATTTCTATAAAAAATTTACTTTGTAAAGAATAACTCCTTAATTTTAGTAATTAAAATAAGTTACTATTTCTCAACTACATAAACACTGTAATCTTGAAAAAAACATCTTATTTATTTGTCTTCTTATTTTTTCTAGCTCTTCCGCACTTTCTTTTCTCTCAGGAAAAAAAGCCTAAAGTCGTATTGGTCTTAAGCGGCGGCGGTGCAAAAGGAATTGCACATATTCCTCTTTTACAAAAACTAGATTCTTTACATATTGTTCCAGATCTTATTGTTGGAAACAGTATGGGAAGCATTATAGGTGGTTTATATGCAATGGGATATTCTGGTGACAGTATAGAAAAAATCACTAAAGATATTTATTGGGATAAACTCTTAGGCGGAGGCCAATCATTACGAGCCGTAAGTGCTGAAGAAAAAAGAGAATTTCAAAGGTATTTGGTTGGAATAGGTGTTAAAGACGGAAAACTTAACAGCATTGGTTCTTTGTTAAATGATCAAAACTTAAGAGAATATCTTTCCGAATTAACCTTTCCTGTTTACAATGTTAAAGACTTTGATAGTCTGCCGATTCCTTTCAGAGCTATGGCTACAGATTTGGTCGAAGGAAAAGAAGTTATTTTAAGCAAAGGAAGTTTATCTTACGCCATGCGTGCCAGCATGTCGTTACCAGCTATCTTCAAACCAATGCCTTACGGAAAAACAGTTTTGGTCGATGGAGGAGTATTAAATAATTTCCCTACTGATGTCGCCAAACAAATGGGTGCCGATATTATTATTGGAAGTGATGTCGGTGGCGGAATGGAACCTGTAGATAAGCTTAACAATCTTATGACCATACTGATGCAGACTAGTATGTTTCCGAGTAACATCAAAAATCCTGCGAATCGTGATTTATGTACAATATTGGTTGATCACTTACCTAATCTTCGTTTTTCTACTGCCGATTTTACCAATAGCAACGAAATCTATAAAGACGGTAAAATTGCCACAAATCAAAATCTTCCCGCTTTAATCGCATTATCAGAAAAGTTAAAAGGATTTCAGCAGAGAACTCATAAACTGCCCGATATGCCAAATGAGTTTGTTCTCGATACAATTGTTTACAAAAAAATAAGTCCTGAAAATATGCCTCTTGTTGTTGGAAGGGCAAACCTTAGAACACATGTAAAATATACTACCAAAGATTTGATAGCAGGCATTAACAGAGCCATGGGAACTAATCTTTTTGATGAGATTACGTATAGTTATTTCATTAAAGACGAAGACAAATTAGGTATTACCTTATTCGGTTTTGAACGTGCTAAAAACCAGCTCAACACCTCAATTCATTATGATACATATAGAGGTGTCGGAATAATTTTTAACTACACAGGGAGAAATGTCCTTGCAGATGCATCGCGTCTTCTCTTAACCGTAGATATCGCCGAACAGCCAAAAGCAAGAATTAATTATCAGAAAAATTTTGGACAGCATAGAGAATGGTGGTGGATGTCGGAAGCTTATGGGGCTCTATTACGCCAGGAGATATATATCAATGGCAAAGCATCAGACAATATACTTTACAACACTCTTGAAATCAATAATGAGATAAACAGAAATTTAAATTCTCTAAAAAGTTATGTCGGTTTTGGACTAAACTACAGTTACACAAATCTAAAACCAAAATATGACCGCGAATACAATCCCAATTCTTTAAGCATCAATAACTACAGCTTTAACAATATTGAATTCAACTTGCATTATTCTTATAATGACATGGATAAAGTTTTCTTTGCCACAGAAGGAACTATTATAAAATCAAATTTGGCACGATCGTTTCTAACCGATCTTGATGTCTCACTTTACGATCCAGACCTTTCACGTGTTTCTGGCTCAACAAATGGCTACACCAAATTGGGCCTAACCTATGAAAAGAGATTACCCATAAAAAAGAAAATTACAGGAATTGTAGGATTCGATACTTATTTTATTTTTCAGGATAAAGTTAAAAATGAGGATCTTCCATTTTCAGGACTTGGCTATGCAGCAAAATATTTTATAGGTGGCATTATTCCAAGTTCTGGTAGCAATCGCTTCTCGTTTGCAGGGCTTCATGAAGATGAACTGAATGTAACACAGTATATGGGGCTGAAACTTGGATCTCAAATAAACTTAATTGGAAAAATTTACCTCACCCCTCACTTCAATATAGCATCTGTCGGTTTTGACACTTTTAACGACTATATAAACCATGCTTTTAATCCAAAAGGAAATTGGGATGATAATTTAGAAACTAGTCTTGTAATATCAGGAGGCGCAGCTATCTCTTATCAGTCCATTTTAGGTCCAATTCATTTTGATACTTCTTGGATCAATAATATTGACAAAGTAAGATTATTTTTCAGCGTAGGATTATCACTAAACCCTTAAGACAAATAATCAAATAAGTAAAGAATGATAGTAAATTCGTTATAACACTTTCACAAAGACACAGAATCGCAAAATTTTATTTTAAGTTTATAATCTTTGTAAAGTTATTTGAGATCCTTCGGCTTAGCTCAAGAAGGCAAAATTGAGAAAAACCTTTGCGATTCTGCGTCTTTGCGAGATTAAAAAACATCGCGAACTTTGCGTATCCCCATAGTTATCGGGATTGCGCGGTTTGCGGTTAAAAAACTCAGCAAGTTTCGGATTTTAAACCTGCCAAAACCAATCGATCTTTGCCTTATAAAATGGAAGAAAAATGAACACACAAGAAACCATTAATTATAACCGTATTGCAGAAGCAATTGATTATATCAAAGCAAATTTTAAAGATCAGCCTAATCTAGATGAAGTGGCAGAAAAAGTACATTTAAGTCCGTTTCACTTTCAAAGGCTTTTTAGTGAATGGGCAGGAACTAGTCCGAAGAAATTTTTACAATATACAAGCATCGAACACGCCAAAAAATTACTCAAAGAACATCAGGCAACCGTTTCTGAAACTGCTTTTGAAACAGGATTATCAGGAACAAGTCGCCTTCATGATTTGTTTGTAAACATCGAAGGAATGACTCCTGCCGAATATAAAAACGGCGGAAAAAACTTGGCCATCAATTATAGTTACGCAGAAAGTCCATTTGGAAATATTATTGTTGCATCGACTTCAAAAGGTGTTTGTTTTATGGCTTTCGCCGAAGATGAATTAACTGGATTTCTTGCATTGAAAGATAAATTTCCGAATGCGTCTTTTACCCAGAAACTAGATTTAGCACAGCAAAATGCATTATTCATTTTCCAAAATGATTGGAGTAAATTATCAGAAATAAAACTGCATCTGAAAGGAACAGACTTCCAACTAAAAGTTTGGGAAGCTTTGCTTAAAATCCCAATGGGACAGCTTTCTACTTACGGTTCGATTGCACACCAAATTCAAAAACCAAATGCATCGAGAGCGGTTGGAACTGCCATTGGAAGTAATCCTGTTGCGTTTTTAATTCCGTGCCATCGCGTGATTCAGTCTTCTGGAACCTTTGGCGGTTATATGTGGGGAAATACCCGAAAAACAGCCATAATTGGCTGGGAAGGTGCACACATAAATCTTTAATTTTTTTAGCCACAAATTCACGAATTAAACTAATTCTATGCACATAGATTTTAAAAATAATTCGTGAATTACTTCGTCCGTTCGCTATCACTCGGGTCGTGGCGAAAAATCCCAAATCTCAAAACCGCAAGTTTCGGATTTTTTACCCTTTCCGATTTTAGAAACTTTGCATTCTAAAATCATACGAAATGGAAAAACTAAAAAACAAAACCGCTTTTATTACAGGCGGAACCAACGGAATGGGATTTGCAACTGCTCAAGAATTTATCAATAATGGAGCAAAAGTAATCATAACCGGACGCAGTGAAAAAACAGTAAATAAGGCCGTTGAAGAATTAGGAAAAAACGCAATAGGAATTGTATCGAACGCAGGACAGTTATCAGACATTTTCGAACTTCAAAATCAGATAAAAAAGCATGCCAATAAAATAGATGTTTTGTTTGTAAATGCTGGATATGGAAAATTCAATTCTATTGAAAATGTCACAATCGAAGAATTTGATGAAGTTTTTGATATGCTGGTTAAAGGAACTTTTTTTACCGTACAGCAGATTTTGCCATTAATGCCAGAAGGAAGTTCAATTATTTTAAATACGACTTTTTTAACCGATATCGGCCAGTCCAATATGTCAATTTACACAGCTGCAAAAGCTGCTGTTCAATCTTTTATCAAAACTTTTGCCGCTGAATGCACTTCAAAAAAAATACGCGTAAACGGAATCAGTCCAGGTTACATTGCCACAAATATTTTCAATAATACAGGTATGAGTCAGGAAAATATCCAAAATACAATCGATGCCGTTACACCTTCTCTACCGTTTCAACGTTTTGGAGAACCATCTGAAATTGCCAAAACAGCACTTTTTCTAGCTTCAGATGATGCTTCTTACATTCACGGAATCGAAATAAGAGTTGATGGCGGTTTATCAAAAACAAAACCATGAAAACAAAAATAGAATCTCTAAACTGGGAGAGCATCACCGAATCTATGCACGAAAATGGATTCGCAATCATTCCAAAAGTGCTTAATAATGAACAATGCGAAGACTTAAAATTTGATTATGACAATCCAAATTTATATAGAAAAACAGTTATAATGGAACGCTACAGATTTGGTTTAGGCGAATACAAATATTTTGATTATCCTCTTCCAAATTTAATCCAGAACATTCGATCTGCAATCTATCCGAAATTAGCGCCAATTGCAAATGCTTGGATGAAAGCCTTAAATATCGAGACAGTATTTCCAATAAAACATGAAGATTTGCTAAAACAATGCCACGACAATAATCAGCTCAAAGTAACGGTTTTAATTCTAAAATATGGCAAAAGTGGTTTTAATACTTTACATCAGGATTTGTATGGAGATGTTTATTTTCCTATTCAAATTGTGCTTTTTCTAAATGAACCTGATGAAGATTTTACTGGCGGTGAATTTGTTTTAACACAACAAACACCTAGAGCACAATCTAAAGCGATTGTTTTAAAACCAAAAAAAGGAGATATTTTGATTTTTACCACCAATTTCAGACCTGTAAAAGGCACGAAAGGTTATTATCGTGTGAATATGAAACATGGCGTAAGCGAAGTTCATTCGGGTGAAAGATATACATTGGGAATTATTTTTCATGATGCCCTTTCGTGAATATTTTTTCTGCCACGAATTCACAGATTAAACAAATTCGATCCGCATAGATTTAAAAATAATTCGTGAATTCGTGGCGGAAAAACTTTAAACGCACTGCAATGCGTCTCTACGATAAAAAAAAACAAATGCTGCAACACAACAAAATAACCGATTCAGAACTTCGAAATAAAATTAAAAAAGGCGAAATTTGTTTCGGTGGCAATCAAAAACTAAAAATCTACGGAACACTTCGATGTTCTTTAGGAAAACGAATGAAACGGGAGAACCGAGTCTTCTTTTCTTCTGAAAAAGATGCCAAACAAAATGGTTTCAGGCCTTGTGGTCATTGTATGAAATCAGACTATCAAAAATGGAAAAATGGACTTATTTAATCCGCAAATAGACGAAACAACAAATCTGCTTCCGAAAGATGGAACGGTGAATTATTACGGAAAACTATTTTCGAGAACAGACGCCGACTTCTACCGTGATATTTTATTAAATACAATTGAATGGAAAAATGATGAAGCCGTCATCTTTGGTAAATTAATTTTGACCAAACGAAAAGTTGCGTGGTATGGCGATCAGGAATTTGAATACACGTATTCGAATATTACCAAAAAAGCTTTGCCTTGGACTCCTGAACTTTTAGAATTAAAAAAAATTATCGAAGAAAAAACAGGAGAAACTTTCAATTCTTGCCTTCTGAATTTATATCACACTGGAGAAGAAGGAATGGCTTGGCACAGCGATGCCGAAAAAGATTTAAAGAAAAATGGCGCAATTGGATCGGTAAGTTTTGGTGCCGAACGCAAATTTGCTTTCAAACATAAAGAATCTAAAGAAACCGTTTCTCTGATTTTAGAACATGGAAGCTTGCTGGTTATGAAAGATGAAACACAAACACATTGGCTTCACAGGCTTCCTCCAACAAAAAGTACTCAGAAACCAAGAGTTAATTTGACTTTTAGAACCATTGTGAGATAGAAGTTTACTTCTTTTGCGAAGCCACAGTTTCGTAAGATCGGATCAAGGCATCTTCAAACATTTCTGGTCTTACTCTTGAAAGTTCGACAATTGTCCAGCCTTGTTTCCCCCATTTGTTTGGAATTGGATAAAAAATCTTTTCGCTCGACGCACAAAAAACTGATTGATCGATTTCGTTTAATTTTAAAACGGCATGATGATTTTTTTCGTCAAAAGTGGCAAAAATCTTCTTTTTAACTCGAAAGGAAGTTTTCTCAAAATGAGGTTCTTCAGTTGCATTAGGAAATGATAACGCTAATTTTCTAAAGTTTTCAATTGTAATCATATCGGCTTTTTTATCAGACCTAACAGGTTTTAAAAACCTGTTAGTCTACGTTATGTTAAATTTACCAACCTTGATTTAATCCGTTCTTCAAGACTTCTTCATATTTATCTTTATCAAAAGAATACAAGTTTGGAGCTTTGTGCGCTACATTGCTTTTCTTTTCGTCGAGTTTTGTTAGAATTCCGATATTAGTAATTTTGCGCAAAAAATTTCGGCGATCCAGCTTTTTGTCCAAAATCGTTTCATATAATTTTTGCAATTCTGGAATAGTAAATTTCTCTGGCAATAAGTTGTAACCAATTGGCATTAAATTCAATTCGATTCTTAAAGTATCTAGAGCTTTATCCAAAATTTCACGATGATCTAGAATAAGTTCTGGAACTTCTTTGTGATCAATCCATTCAACAACTTCAAATCTGCCTGCAGGATTTGGATGAATTTTAGAAAAATCTACCAAAGCATAATAGCCAATCGTCACAAAACGTCGGGTGAGCCACTTCGCTTTTTCTTCTTCAATTTGAAAGTATTCTAGCGTTTTTTTATCAAAATGCTGATCATTTCGATTCACTTTTCCAAAAGTTGCAAATTGCCTTAAAAACACTCCATCAACACCAGTTCTACTATTCAGCACTGTAATCGCCGCAGCATCTATGTCCTGATCAACAGGAATAAATCCGCCAGGCAAAGACCATTTATTGGCTCGTTCTACTTTAATCAATAAAACTTTTAACTGATTATCGTGAAAACCAAAAATAACGCAGTCAATAGAAAGTCCAGGCTGATAGTTTTCGTTGTTATCTAAAATGTCTTTTAACATCAAAATATTATAAATTTTCTTTTAATAACTCTGCAATTTACTTCAATTTTAGAAAACTAAAGTGATTTTCAATTATATCAGAAGTGTCGAAATTACAATTTTAACGAAAATTTAAATTCAAATTTAAAAAAAATAAGTACATTGCGTCAGAATAACACATTAATGATTTCGATTGTTAAAATTGAAAACAAAAAACAACAAAAAATAATACCAACTACCATTTATCTTCAAAGTGAGTGTAGAAATTAAATGTAGAAAGTTATGAATGCCAATCCTTTAAAAAATTTTAATCAAAAGATTAGAAGTAAAATTCTAAATTCTTTTGGATTTGTTTCTAAAACCTATCTCTTAGAAGCTTCATTGAAATACAGTGAAGAACAGGAAAGAATTTTCAATGAGATGATTATTGAAACTGATGCGAAAAACAAAAAAGAAAAGCAAGAAGCATTCGATAAAGCTTTGTATGCTTCTTATAAAGGAATTGGCGCTATGGATTTTGTAAATACTGTTATAAAATAACCCTGTCCTGTTTATAATTTATAATGCAGCCTCACTAAAAGTGAGGCTTTTTTTTATTATAAATTTCACATCATTATGAAAGAAAATCATTATTTATTAATTATTTTAGCCTTTTTTAAAAGTAAGAATATACCCCTATAGAAAAAGTACATGGAAAACATCATTGAATCAGAAAGCTACAAAATTCAAAAACCAGAAAGCTGGGCGCCTACAATTAACGACGATCAACTTATTGAATATATAAAAGAATCGGATTTCTCTAATAAACAAGTTGACGAAGGGCGTGATTTCTGCTATTTCTTAGATAAAGTTTATTACACAAGTGATACTGAAAACAGCGAATATGCCTGCGTTGCCTATACACTTAACGAACCATCAAACCTAGAAAGCGCTTCGGTAAGAGATGTTGTCGTCGAAGAAAATGAGACGTATGTTATACACCGAATCAGCGTTTTGAGAGATGGCATTTTGATTGATAAAATTGCCGATACCAAAATTAAAGTTTTAGACAGCGAAAATCAAAGTGAAGGCGGTATTTTGAGCAGCAACAAAAAAGTAAATATTACCATTAAGGATTTACGTTTATATGATGTTTTAATTACTGAAGATTCTCGCACAAAGGTTTTTACAGATCGCGATTTTATGCGAAAAGAGTTTCTTAAATATGTATACGTTACACCAAGTTCGTATTGGGCTTATGGAAAATATAAATTTTCATTTATCAATGATAGAAAAGAAACAATCGCTTATAAAAAAACATTTTTCAGAAATGAAGAGGGAAATGTCATAGAACCAGAAATCAATTACCTGAAAAAAGGAGAGCGATTTGTAATCGAAAAAGAAAATTACATTAATTCGTTTGATGTTAATAGAGAAATTGCGCCTTTTATTGATTTTGCCACAGATCGAAATTGGATTGATTTATCTAATTATATTTCTCCATTTTATGAAGAAATCTACAGTAAAGCTTCTCTAAAAGAATTTGCTCCAAATCTTGTTGAAAAACTAGATGCCATTGCAGATCAAGACGAAAAGTTACAGTTTGCTATTGACTATGTTCAAAGTCATGTTTACTATATTTTTAATGCTGATGAAATGAACGGCCACAAACCGCAGGAACCATCAGTAACTTATGAGAACAAGCAGGGGGATTGTAAGGCAAAATCGGTTTTATTGAAAGTCGTTTTAGATTACATCAATGTTGATTCTTCTGTAGTATTGGTAAACTTCAACTCAGATCATTACATCAAATATTATCTTCCGTCTCTATTGACTTTTAATCACGTCATTGTAAAAATCAATTACAAAGGCGAAACTTATTTTGTTGATGCCACTTCGAGAGATGAATTTGGTTTAATTGAAAACCGTGGCTACATCTATTTTATGCATTATTTGGAAGTGAAACCAAATCAGGAATTGGCGATTAAAGAACCTCATAAATTTTCTTATTATGGCATAAATGAGAAAGTCGATTTTAGTGCTCAAAATAATACAGGAAAGTTAAAACTGGTTACGACTTACAAAGGAAATCGTGCCAATTATATGCGTAAATATTTCAAAAACACCAACAAAAGAGAAATAATAGACAGCTGGAATAATTTCTTGTTTTATACTTTAAATTATTCTAACGATCGAAACGGAACAGATATCAGAACCATTTTTAAAGATGCAACAATTGAGATTGTAAGCGATGACAAAAAGCTAAACGAGTTTACAATTCAGTACAACACTTCGATTGAAAATCCGTATTTTGTCGATGCAGAAAAAAATCGTTTTTTAATGTATTTTGATCGAAATGTGGTTAAAAATGCAGCACGTGATTTTATGCACAATGACCTTTCGTTCTGGCATAATTTTGATAACGAGAAATATGAAATCAACTTAACGACAGATCAGAAGATAGACACTCAGGAAAAATATACTATTCAAGAAAGTACTATTGTAAATCCGTATTTTGATTATATAAGCCGTAAAAAAGTGACCAAAAACGGCGCTTCTATAAGTATTGATTATAAACCATTAATCAATCTAGAAATTCCAATTGAAGATTTTGAAAATTTTAGAAATGCGCATCATGAAGTTGCTGACAGTAATTTCGGAATTGGAATCGACATTATTGAAGAAGGCTTGTTGAATATGCTGAAATACAGTTTTAAGAAACGTCTTAAATAATAAACGAAAAAAAAGCGGGATTTTAAAATCCCGCTTTTTTTATACAATTCATTGTCTATAATTATTTTTTAACACATAGAAACATAGCTGTTAAAGACTTAAAAAAAGGCGTTTCACTATTTTAAATACACATAGTTTGCTATGTGTGGAAACTTGTTTCTTTTGTTCTCTTTTTACAACAAAAAAAATCTATGCTTCTATGTGGTAAACTTTATTTTTTTATTTTGCCTAATGAATTAATTTACTAATTCAAAATCAGATTTTAATTTTATATCTGCTGACGAAGCTCCGATCATTACTTCAAAATCTCCTGGTTCAGCAACCCATTCTAATTTATTATTGTAGAAAGAAAGTTTCTCTTTGTCAATTGTAAATTCGATTGTTTTAGATTCACCTACATTTAATTTCAATTTTTGGAAATCTTTCAATTCTAAAACTGGTCTCACAACAGATCCAAATTTATCTTTCAAATACAATTGAACTACTTCTTCTCCAGCAACTTTTCCAGTGTTTTTCAATTGGAAAGAAACTTTAATTGTTTCGTTGCTTTTTATTTTATTTGAAGATAATTTTAGACCAGAATACTCAAACGTTGTATAGCTCAAACCGTATCCAAAAGGAAATTTTGGAGAATTTTTCAAATCGATATAAGCCGAAACATAGTTAGTTGAATTTTCATCTTTTGCAGGTCTTCCCGTACTGAAGTGATTGTAATAAATTGGCACTTGCCCTACTTCTCTTGGGAAAGTCATTGGCAATTTTCCTGATGGGTTGTAATCTCCAAATAAAACATTTGCAATTGCATTTCCAGCTTCAGTTCCTAACCACCAAGTGTACATAATTGCAGGAACATTGTCTGCTGTCCAATTGAAAACAAGAGGTCTTCCTGCATTAATTAAAACTACAACTGGTTTTCCTGTAGCCATAACTGCTTTTATCAAATCTTCCTGAACTCCTGGCAAATGAATATCGCTTCGACTTTTTGCCTCACCGCTCATATCGTGTCTTTCACCAACACTCAAAATAACAACATCGGCTTGTTTGGCAGTTGCCACAGCTTCTGCAAAACCATCTTTATTGTCACCTGTAACCTCACAGCCTTTTGCGTACAATAATTTAGTGTTTTTGCCTACTTTATTTTGCAAACCATCCCATTGTGAAACTACCCATTTATCATAGTTTACTTCTGGTAATTCAACAGCCCAAAATCCCATATTGGCTTTGTATTCTTTTACCATTGGTCCGATAAAAGCAATTGTTTTCGTGCTTTTTGAAATTGGTAAAGTTTGGTTTTCATTCTTTAATAAAACGATACTTTTCTCAGCCATTTCAAGAGCCGCTTTTCTATGCTCTGGATTGCTTAATGCTTTTTCTTCTCTCTTTGGATCTGAATATTTGTAAGGATCATCAAATAATCCTAATTCAAATTTCTTGCGAAGAATACGTCTTACAGCGTCATCAACCAAATCTATAGAAACTCTGCCTTCTTTTACTAATTCTGCTAAATTCTTGCGGTATGCATTACTTTCCATATCCATGTCGCTTCCTGCAGTAATAGCAGAATATGCAGCTTCTTTAAGATCCTTAGAATAACCGTGAGCAACCATTTCTCCAATTGATCCCCAGTCTGAAACTACGAAACCTTGAAAATTCCATTTTCCTTTTAAAATATCTCTTTGCAAATGCGCATTTCCTGTTGCAGGAATTCCGTTAATATCGTTGAACGAATTCATGAATGTCGCCGCTCCAGCGTCTAAAGCTGCTTTGAAAGGCGGCAAATACGTTTCCAAAAGCATTCTTTCGCTCATATCAACAGAGTTATAATCTCTTCCTCCAACACCTGCTCCATAAGCTGCAAAGTGTTTTACGCAAGCCATAACCGAGTTTAAATCTCCTAATTTATTTCCTTGAAAACCTTTTACTCTCGCATAAGCAATTTTAGAACCTAAATAAGTGTCTTCTCCTGCGCCTTCCATTACACGTCCCCAACGAGGATCGCGTGCAATATCAACCATTGGAGCAAATGTCCAGTGAATTCCGCTTGCTGCTGCTTCGGTCGCAGCAACACGTGCACCCAATTCAATGGCCGCTAAATCCCAGCTTGCTGCTTCAGCTAAAGGTAACGGAAAAGTGGTTTTGTATCCGTGGATAACATCCTGACCAAACAACAACGGAATTTTAAGTCTTGACTGCATCGCCAATTCTTGATATCCTCTGGTATATTTTGTTCCGATAACATTTAGCATCGAACCGATTAAACCTGCTTTTATTTCCGCTTGTTTGTTTGGATTTATGGTAATTGGTCCCGTAGCCTGATTATCGCCAGTATATTGATTCAACTGGCCGACTTTTTCTTCAATTGTCATTTTTTTCAACAGATCATTGACTTTCTGATCTATTGTCTGCTGTTGTGCCGACGCCAAAAGCGAAATCATAAACAGCGTAATTGTGGTTACTTTTTTCATAGTTTAAGTTTTTACCAAACGAAAGTAGCAACTGCACCTGCGTTTAGTGTGGTTGTAGTTTGTTTTTGGTTGTATTTAATATTAAATGTTTCTGCCGAAGCTCCATCATTTTCTACAATTAAAACGGTTTGTCCCGATGGAGTTTTAAAAGCTACATTATGTAAGTTTCCTGCAATATTACTTCCAATTCTTACTGAACCTTCTGGAACAAATTTAGAAGCATGTCCAATAATATAATATCCTACTTCTCTTTTGATGTTCTGATTTTGGTCAATCATCAAAGCTCCTTTACAAGTTGAACATCCTCCTGGCGTAAAAGGTTTGTAGAACTCATCATTTGCCAATCCCCATGAAAGTGCATTTTTACTCCAGTTTCTCATAGAACCAATTACTACATTTTTCACGCTCCATTTCAAATCCGTTTCAAAATTAGTTCCTGAACCTGTGTATTGTTCGGTAAAATACAAATCTTTATTTGGAAATTCATTATGAACAGTCGTTAAAGCGCTAATGTCTCCTTCGTACAAGTGAAAAGCTGATCCTGTTACAAACGGATTTGCTTTTGGATCTCTTAAAATCGTCAAAGGATATTCTGGCTTATTACAATTGTGATCGTAAACAATAATTTTGGTTTTGATTCCTGCTTTCGCGAAAGCGGGACCTAAATGATTTCCAATAAAATCTGCCTGCTGTTCTGCCAACATTAACATACTTGGATTGTTTCCTGGATGTAATGGCTCATTTTGAGGTGTAATGGCGTCAATAACAATTCCGTGCGATTTCATTGCTTGAATATATTTTACAAAATACTGCGCATAAACTCCGTAGTATTTTGGCTGTAAGCTTCCGCCTTTAGAACTTCCGTTGTCTTTCATCCAAACTGGAGGCGACCACGGAGAACCCATTATTTTAATCTTAGGATTTATGGCTAAAATCTCTTTCAAAACCGGAATTACATCGTTTAAATCTGGACCAAGATTAAAGTGCTCCAAATTCATATCGGTTTGTCCTTCTGGCATATCATCATACGAAAAAACTTTTTCATTCAAATCTGATGCTCCAATACTTATTCTTAAATAACTTAGACCAATTGCATTGTCTTTTCTTGAAAATAATTCCTGAAGTAACGCTTCTCTTTTGGCTTTATCTAATTTTTTGATAGCCTGAGCGCTTCCTCCTGTTAATGAGAATCCGAAACCTTCTACAGTTTGAAATTTCTCAGCTGGATTTACTTCAATAGTCTGATTTGAATTTGTTTCTGAGCTAAAAGCCAAATCAGTTTGTTTTTTAAGTTTTGAACTTTCATCTGTAGTAGTAATCCAAGATTCTACTTTTCCAGAATTGGCAGTAACATTTTTTGAAGATCCACAGTTTAACTGCATCGCAATTAATGGCAGCAAAACTAGGATTTGAAGTTTTTTGTTGATGTTTTTCATTTTTAATCTATTTCTATTAAGACAGGCAAATGATCTGACGGATATTTTAAATCTTTAGAATCACTTAACACTGCGTGTTTTTGAACTTTTAAACCACTATTTTTGGATATAAAAATGTAGTCTAATAATAAGGTTACGGGTTCGTTGTGTTTGAAATCATTGAAAGTTCCAGAAGGTCCAAAAGGTTTTTCTTTTGAAACAGCTTTGGTATCATCCATCACATTTTTAATTTCTTTAATCTGTTTTGTATCTGGTTCCGAGTTAAAATCACCCATTAAAAAAGCTGGATAATTTTTTGTATTCAATTCTTTTATTTTAGAAAGAACAAGCTGTACGCCTTTTACCCTTGCTTCTTCACCCATATGATCTAAATGCAAATTGAAAACCCAAAATATTTTTTTAGTTTTTAAATCTTTAAAAAGTCCGTAAGTACAAACTCTATTGCAGGCTGCATCCCAACCTCTAGAAACTACATTTGGAGTTTCAGACAGCCAGAAAGTGTTAGATTGTTCGACTTTAAAACGATCTTTTTTATAGTAAATCGTACAAGCTTCTCCCAATCCGCCTTCTTCTCTTCCTAATCCAAATCTGTTATAATTTGGCAAAGCCGATGCAATATCTAAAACTTGATTTGGCGTTGCTTCCTGAACTCCAAAAATTTCTGGACTGTAAAAACCGATCTGAGCTGTGAAATAATCCTTTCGTTTTGGCCACGCATTTTCTCCGTCTGAAGCAACATCCAAACGGATATTATAAGTCATAATTTTTAAATTCTGACCATAAAATGAGTTCACGGCTAAAAGCAGCATCACTGCAAAAACAAGTTTGTTTATCTTTTTCATGTTAAAAAATTTTAATCTTGTAAAGCTAGTGTTTACGAGGCTTTAAAGAAAAAAATCTATTTAAAAGTTATGTTAATTATACACTCTTACGTAATCAATTTCATAAGTGGCACTTTTGAAATTTGGATCTACGGCTCCTCCAAAATTTCCTCCCATTGCTAAATTTAGAATCACAAAAAATTTGGCATTAAATGGAGTTGTGCTTGAGTTTTTATAAGTGTAAAATAAATTATCGTCTACATAAAATTTGATGTTTTCGGCATCCCATTCGGCTGCATAAATGTGAAACTCAGTTGTCGAATTTGGAACTGTTGTTGTTTTGGTATCTGGCGTATTTCCTGAACGTCCTGGAGAATGCAGTGAAGAATGAATTACGTTTGGATTGTTTCCAACTGATTCTAAAATGTCTATTTCTCCGCATGCTGGCCAGCCCACAGTACCAATATTGTCTCCTAACAGCCAAAAAGCTGGCCAAGTCCCGCCACCAGCTGGTAATTTTGCGCGAACTTCTGCTCTTCCGTATTTAAAAGAAAATTTACCTTTTGTCAGCATTCTTGTCGAAGTGTATTGGCTTCCTTGATAATTTTCTTTGATTGCTGTAATCTTTAAAAGTCCATTTTCAATTTTTACATTCTCAGATCTATCAGTATAATATTCTAATTCGTTATTTCCCCAGCCATTGCCAGTTCCCAAATCGTAACCCCATTTTGAAGAATCAGGAGCTCCATCTGTATTAAATTCGTCTGCCCAGATTATTTTTCTGGCTACGAAAACATTTACTGTTGTAGATGTATTAATATATTTTATGCCATTAAATGCTGTAACATCAATAGTGTAGGTTTTGGTTCCTGGCTGAGTAAATTCATATGAAAAATTGCTAGTTGTAAACTCTTTTGTTTCATTGTTTACCACAACCTTATATGACTTTGCATTAGGAGCTTCGATCTTTAAATTAATTTTTCCGCTTCCGTCTCCATTTGGCATTTCGGCAGTTTTTCCAATTACATCAACTTGTACTGAGATTTTATCAGGAGCTACGACAGGACTATCGGTCGTATCATTGTTACTGCTGCAAGACTGAAATACAAACAATAGGATTAAAGTAAATACTGCTGCTCTATTGGCGAGATTGATTATTTTCATCTTTTTATTATTTAAATGGTTTAGTTAATAAATTGAATATCAAGATAAATATTATTTCGTCTACTTTTTGTTTTTGTTCATAACAAAGTCAAAATAGTTCAGATTAAAACCTCCTTTTTCAAATACAGCTTTTACTTTATTTGAACCTGATCTCAATACAACATTAGATAAAACAACTGTTTTCCATTTATCATTTCCTCCAGTTGAAGGAAGTGATATCACTGTTGATTTTGCTCCTCCTTCAGTCTCTAAATACAATTTCCCTTCTCCTTTTTCGCTCGAATAACGAATCGCAACATTGTAAGTTCCTTCTTTTGCGTCGACAGTGTACTGAATCCATTCTCCATCTTCAATAAATGAAACTTGATAACCGTTTGAATCTTTATCCTTACATGGCAAAATATCAACTCCATCATTTCTCATGCTATTACCGCGATTCCATTGCTCATCTTTTCCAGTTACCGATCTGTAATTTATAAAATCAGTATCAGAATAGGCTTTCCCGTTGGTTCCCAAATCATAATGCGTTGCCGCAATTTTGCCAGGAACTGCGTTCTTCTTGTATGGTTTTGTATCGTCTGTCTGCACTTGTCTAAACATAGCATCTATTACATCTGGCTTAACAGTTACGTTTTCCATTTTGTAATTGTCTGCTATTTTCATCAAGGTCTTTTTTGCAAATTCTGGAGATGGTTTTGGTCCTCCGTCTTTCCAATATTTCAATAAAACATCATATTCTGGAATTTTAGTAACAGAGGTTACACCAGCAATATTGTCTATTTTTTTCATTGGCCAAAAAGCCCATCCAATGTTGTTTGTTTCAACCAAAGTCAAAGCATCTTTAAACCAAACATTCGAATTTTCTCCGCTTTCTCCCATCCAAATTGGCACATTGTATTTTTCTCTATAGCCCAACATCTGTTCAATCGAAGCCTTGTCGGTATAGTTCCAATATTTGTGAAAACTTAAAGCTAGATTGTCATCCCAAAGAGGAAAAATTCCGTTGTAGTTATTTCCCCAGCAGTTTCCTTCAATAAAAATTAAATGATTGGTATCGACTTCGCGAATGGCTTTTGTAACCGCAACCATCAAATCTCTTAAAGGTCCGTTTGAATTTTCGTCACAGCCATTTTTGTTTGATCCTGTAAAATTCCAGTTTGGCTCGTTGATAATATCATAAGCGCCAATCCAAGGATTATCTCGGTAACGAGAAGCTAATTTCTTCCATAATGCAATCATTTTTTTCTGATTAGCTTCGCTTTGCCAAAGTGCAGGTTTTGTCGTGTCAAAGTCCGAAATTGCCGCATCATTTCCTTGTCCGCCTGGAGCAGCGTGCAAATCTAAAATCAGGTATATTTTATTTTCTGCACACCATTTCAGCAAATTGTCTGTCATGGTAAAACCTTCTTCGATCCAAGTGATTTCACCGCTTTTTTCTTGCTCGATTGGTGGAGTATAAAGATTGTAATGCATTGGAAGACGAATAGAATTAAATCCCCATTTTGCCAAAGAATCGATATCTCGTTTTGTGATTCCGTTTTCTTTATAGGCTGCGTAGAATTCTTTTGTTCCCTCTTCGCCAATTACATCTTGTATTTTTTGTCGAATTTGATATTGCGGACTGGCAAATGGCTGGGTCTTCAACATATAGCCTTCCTGCACCATCCATCCGCCAAGGCCTAAACCTCTTAAAAGAACATTTTTGCCATTACCATCAACAATTTTTTGTCCATCTCTGTGCAAGAAACCTTGTCCGAAAGAAGCAATCGAAATGAGAAGCTGTGCTGCTAAAATTATTTTTTTCATACGAATGGCTCTAAATTTATTTCCAAGTATAAGTCCCAACTGAACCTGCATCAAGCGAAGTTGTTACCCATTTTCCATTAAATTTAATGTTGAAAGTTTCTGTTGCAGAACCATCATTTTCAACAATCAGGACTTTAGAACCAGAAGGCGTGATAAAAGCAACATTTTGCAAACTTCCACCAGAATTGCTTTCAATTCTAGTAGATCCCATTGGGACAAATTTTGAAGCATGTGCAATTATATAATACGCTACATTGCGTTCAAAACTATTGCCTGAAGTTATAGTTATAGCACCTTTACACATTTCACATCCTCCATCTGTATGAGGACCAAAACTTGCATTATTTGCTAGATTCCACTCTAATGCATTTTTACTGTAATTTCTCATTGAGCCGATAATTACATTTCGAAGATGCCATTTTAAATCGCCTTCAAACTGCCCTTGTGATGAAGTCCATTGCTCTGTAAAATAAACATTTTTGGCTGGATACGAATTGTAAACATTAAGTAAAGCTGTGATGTCACCAGCGTATAAATGGAACGCAGATCCATCAACATAAGGATAAGCGTCTGCATCTGCTAAAATGGTTTTTGGATAATTTGGATTATCGCAATTGTGATCGTAAGCTATAATTTTCACGTTTAGATTTGCTGTTTTAAAAGCCGGCCCTAAACTATTTTTAATAAAATTGGCCTGATCTGTAGCAGACATATACATACTCGGATTGTTTCCGTCATGCAAAGGTTCGTTTTGAGGAGTTACAGCATCAATTGTAATCCCTTCTGCTTTCATCTGCTGAATGTATTTTACAAAATATTTAGCGTAAACATCATAATATTCTGTTTTCAGTTTCCCTCCTTTAAAACTTGCGACATCTTTCATCCAAATAGGTGCAGACCAAGGTGTTGCTAAAATTAAAATTTTAGGATTAATTGCCAGAATTTCTTTTAGCATGGCAATTAGATTTTTATCTTTTTCTAAACTAAATTTATCTAGATTTAAATCTGTTTCTCCTGTCGCAAGATCATTATAAGTAAAAGGCGTTGCATTTAAATCTGAAGCTCCAATACTGATTCTGATATAACTTACTCCTATTGAGTTTTCTCCATTCCCGAATAATTCTTGTAAAAGAGCAGTTCTTTTTGTTGCGTTTAATTGGTTTATAACGTCTACGCTTCCTCCTGTCAAAGTATATCCGAAACCATCAACGGTCTGATATTTTTGAGCGGCATTTACTTCAATATTAGCATACGCATTCACTGTTGTGCCAAATCCTAATTTTACTGTTTGTTTCTCTAACAATGCACTTTGATTTCCTTTTGTCAACCAGAAATCAACATCATTTGCAACTACTACTGGAGGTGTTACTGGTGGATCTACAGGTGGATTTTCTACAGGATCACTTGACGAAGAGCATTTAACCTGAGCCATGACGGCTGCCATGACGAAAAACGCTTTTATAATATTCTTTAAATTAAATTTCATTTTCTGTGGTTTTTTAGTTAGTCTGACAATTAGTATACAATAGTCTGTATAGCATGTGCCGGAATGGTAATTGTGGTTTTTCCTGTTTGATTTTCTAAAGAATAAACAATCTCTTTTCCAGATTGATTCATTACAATTGTAATCAATTGTCCGTCAGAATTTTTAAAAGAAGTACTCAATAAAGATTTATCGCTTATGGTTTCAAGCACTCTTTTTGCGTTTGGTCTAATGAATTTTGAGAAATGCCCAATATAATAATACATTGGAGTATAAATTAATTCATCTTTTGTTGTATCAGCATGGATTGGCGCAAAACAGAAATTACCAACATGGTTTGGCCCTCCATTTTGATCTAAAAGAATATTCCAGTCTGTCCAACCAACCGTTCCGTTATTAAAATCATGAATCATATTGATTCCGTAACGCTCTGCATTTCCCCAGAATTGATATTTTGAAGCATCAAATTTTTCGATACAGCCTTCTGTAAAAAGCAGATTTTTGTTTGGAAATGCTTCATGAACTTTTGCTACCGATTCAAATTGAGGCGGACCTCCATTCCAAGTTTCATACCAGTGAAATCCAATTCCCCAAGCATATTTAGAAACTTCAGGATCTGAGAAAACAAGATTGGCTCTTTTAGTTAGCATGTCTCCTCGGTTATGATCCCAGATAATGACATTTTTAGAAGCAAGCCCTTCTTTTTCTAAAGTTGGACCAAGATGATTTTTAAGGAAATCTCTTTCTGCTTCTGGAGTATAGATGCAAGATTCCCATCTTTGCTTGGCCATTGGTTCGTTTTGAACTGTCATTCCCCAGATTGAAATTCCTTCTTTTTCGTATTCTTTTATGAATTTGGTGTAATACAATGCCCAAGCTGGAGCAAATTCAGGCAATAAAACGCCGCCGTGCAAAATATCATTATTGTCTTTCATGAAAGCTGGGGGACTCCATGGGCTAACAAATAACGTTAGTTTCCCGCCGGCTGTTTCAATTGCTTTTTTGATTAAAGGAATTCTATATTTTCGATCGTGATCTATATTAAAAGTCTTTAAGTCTTTGTCTCCTTCAGAAACATAAGTATAGCTATCACTGCTGAAATCACAACTGTGAATGTTTGTTCTTGCCAAAGTATACCCGATACCTTTATTTTTATCGTAATAAGCATTTAAGAATTCCTGCTGTTTTTTTGGAGATAATTTTGCAAAAACTTCAGCGCTTGCATCTGTAATTGCTCCTCCGATTCCCAGGAAGGTCTGGTCAGTTTTTTCGGGATTTAAAGTAATAGATACTGTTGATGTTTTTTGTTGTGTAGTGTTGTTTTTTGAAATTAAATCATTTGATAGTGACAATTTCAATTTGGTATTTTCGGCAGTAGTATAAACCTTTATTTTATTATTTTTTTGAGCCGTTATTTTTGAGGTAAAACAGCTTAATTGCATTAAGACAAAGGCTGATAGAAATATTTGAGAGGTAACTTTCATGTTGCTTAAATAATCGTTTTAAAATTAAAAGCAAGAGAAGACTAAAATGGATGATTCAAATTAGTCTTCTACATTACTTTACTACAAAATATTAATAAACAAGTGTTTGTATAGCATGTGGCGGAATTTTTACTTCTGCCTTTTTATCTCCAATAATCAAATTGTAGGTAAGGTCGTTTGCTGATTGGTTCATGACAATAGTGGCCATGGTTCCGTCAGCATTTAAAAAAGAGGTGCTTAATAAAGCGCTTTTGCTTACTGCTGTACTTACTCGAGTAGCATTTAAACGGATAAACTTTGAAAAGTGTCCGATGTAATAATAAGATGGCGTGTAGATTAATTCTCCTGTAGTGATATCTGCATGTATCGGTGCAAAACAGAAATTCCCAACATGGTTTGGTCCACCATTCTGATCGAGAAGAATATTCCAATCCGTCCAAGCAACTGTTCCGTTATTAAAATCATGGATCATGTTAATTCCGTAACGTTCTGCATTACCCCAAAATTGATATTTCGATGCATCAAATTTTTCAATACAGCCCTCAGTAAACATCAGTTTTTTGTCTGGATAAGCTTCATTTACTTTACCTACATTATCAAACATTGGCGCTCCGCCTGACCAAGTCTCGTACCAGTGAAATCCCATTCCCCAAACATATTTTGATGCTTCAGGATCTGAGTAAATTACGTTTGCACGGTAATTCATCAAATCACGGTTATGATCCCAAACAATTATTTTTTTATCACCAAGATTTTCTTTTTTCAAAGTTGGCCCAAGATAATTTTTGATAAAGTCTCTTTCGGCTTCAGCCGTATAAATACAAGATTCCCAAGTCTGTACAGCCATTGGCTCATTTTGTGTTGAAGTTCCCCAAATCGGAATTCCTTCTTTTTCGTAGGCTTTAATAAATTTTACATAAAAGTTGGCCCAAGTCTGATAGTATTCAGGAAGCAGAGTACCGCCTTTTAATACATTTTTATTGCTTTTCATAAAAGCATTTGGCGACCAAGGAGCAGCGTAAGTCATCAATTTTCCACCTGCTTTCTGTATAGCTTGCTTTATTAAAGGAATACGAAATTGCTTGTCGTGATCAATAGAAAAAGTCTTCAGGTCTTTGTCCCCTTCTTCGATATAAGAATAACTTCCACTGCTAAAATCAGAACTTTGAATTGTGGTTCTTAGCAAAGAATATCCTATTCCTTTTTGTTTATCGTAGTAAGCATCTAAGAATTCTGCTTGTTTTTCTTTTGAAAGTTTAGCAAATATTTCGGCGCTAGCATCTGTAATAGCTCCTCCGATTCCCATAAAAGTCTGAAACTTTTTCGATGGTTCCACAAAAACAGAAGTTTCTGTTTCTAAAGGTTGTTTTGCAGCAGAAAAAGTCAAATTATCTGTAGTTGTTAATCTCAACTTTGAGTTTTCTGCGGTAGTATAAACGGTTATTTTTTTGCCGTTGGTTGTAAACTCTTTTTTTGTTTTTGGCTGTTGCGCAAATGCTGCAGCAGAAAACAAAAGGCATAAAATTTTTAGGCTATTTTTTTTCATTCGCTTCCAATTATTATGTTTTTAAATTGAAGTTTAGAAGAAATCAAAATAGAGTTCTACCTATAAAGGATTTAAAAAATAGCCCATACTCATAATGATTATGGGCTATTTACAACCAAACTTAAACTTAAACTTAACTTAACTTTTTATTTTCCTCGGAATTCAATTTTTGAAACCGTAATTCCGTCTTTAGTGAAAGTATTACCACCTGAGCGAATCAATAAGTAGATTTTTCCGCTTTCACTGAACTTCACAACATTTGAAACTGTACCTGTTGCATCGTTTTTCACACATCCAATTCCAGACAATCTACCTGAAAATTTATCTTTTGCGCAACCATCCCATGTACTTAATCCCATTACTTTATTGTCTTTATATTCTACTCCTGGTTGAGGTACCGATTTACCAGCATAAACTTCAAACCAAGTTTCATCAGAACCGCTTGGACAAGAAACATTCATATCAATAGTATATTCTCTATCTTTAACAACCTCAATAGCTTGATAAATACCTTCTTGAGCCCATCCCCCTGGCGAATGAATTGTAGCGCTATTATTAGCAAAAGACCAAAAAGCTGCACCTGATGGACTTAATTGTGCACTAGTCCATTTAGCTTGATCTGCGGCTGTAGCAAAAGTTCCTCCTTGTACCAAGTTTCCTTTCGCTGGATCTGTTTGTGCTACTACAATCTGTTGCGAAGAAGTTGTCATTGCAGCTCCTGCACCAACTGCTGTATGTGTAACGGTATAGGTTCCCGCATCAGGTAAAGAAATCACTTGATTCATTTTTCCATTAAAAGCACCATCTCCAAGATCCCATTTTGAAAAAATAACTCCTTTCGGCTGAGCAGTTAGCAAATAAGTATTCATAGCGCCAGCAACTGGTGTTATAGTAAAGGAAGCATCAACATTTGTTGCTACAAGAGGATTCTCATTAACATCTTCAGTACAGCTGTTTAATGTTCCTAATGCTAAAAATAGCATTAGATATACACTTTTTCTGAAATATATATTTAGGTTCATTTCTTTTTGTTTTGGTTAATTAGTAAATAACTACTATTGGTAATTAGGATTTTGTTTCAATTTAGTACCGTTAAGTTCTGTGTACGGAATTGGGAAAATCTCATCTGTTCCGGTATCAAAACCTCTATCAGATAATGCTGCTGCAGCATCTCCCCATCTTACTAAATCGAAGAATCTATGTCCTTCACCTGCTAATTCCATTCTTCTTTCATGCTTAATAGCCGCTAATGTTACAGGCACTGAAGGCAATCCAGCTCTTTCTCTTACGGCATCAAGTAATGCTTGTGCTCTTGGCCCAGATCCTAAAGCTTCTGCTTCCATTAGGTAAGTATCTGCAAGTCTAATTACATAAGAGTTTTGTTTGTAGTTCAATTCTGAGTTACCTCCTCCAGTACTAACATCTGACTGTCTTGGAAGATATTTGTTCAAGAAATATCCTGTATCTTGATAAGCTGGAATATAATCTGCTTTTCCTGCTGCTTTTAACGCTTTTAAGTCAAGAATTGTAGCGTCTTTACGTGGATCACCTTGCATTGCATCATACAATTTTTGAGTTGCAACATTGAAAGCCCATCCTGAAGGAAGATTTGGTGCATCAGAACCTGTTGGTCTAGAATAACCTCTAGGTCCAACCATAATGTTCAAAGAGTTACCCTCATCTCTACCAGATCCCCAAAATGTCCAATCAGAGTTACCTGCGCTACTATGAGATACTTCGATTAATGACTCTGCGTTGAATTTGTTTGACGTTACCCATAAATCGCTAAAATTATCCAGTAATTTATTACCATATTGGTTTGTCTCGCCTGGTGTACCATTTACTTCTGCCAATACAGCTGCTGCCTGAGGTTTTTTACCCTCAAATAGGTACACTTTTCCTAAAAGTGCTTGAGCCGCTCCTTTATTGAATCTTCCTGCTTCAGTATCCTTAATAACAGTATTTGGTAAAACTGCAATCGCCTCTGTTAAATCTTTCTCTATCTGAGCATAAATTACTTCTGGTGCAACTTGCTCAGGAGTATAGATTGTTTCTGTACTTAATGGCTCTAAAACTAATGCAATGTTTTTAAACATTCTTACTAGGTTAAAATAGTAAAGCGCACGTAATGTTTTAGCTTCTGCAGCAAATCTGTTTCTAACAGCATCATTCATTGAAGCTGCAGGCAATTTAGACAACAAAATATTTGCTCTAGAAATACCTTGATAGTGATCATTCCAGTAACTACCTGGGATGGTAATTGAAGAAAGTGAGTGTGTAGAGAAATTCTGGATTCCAGTTCCATCTGTAGAACTACCACCTCCAGCATAAAAATCATCAGAGCCTGCATTAAGCATTGCCACCATGTTTTCAAAACCTCCAGTATTTTTTCTCATTGGATCATACACCCCAATTAAAGCAGCATAACATTGCTGTTCATTAGAAAAATATGTATCTGTATCAAATTTTCCTTGTGGATTAATGGTAACAAAATCTTCAGAACAAGATCCTAAGACTGCCAATGCCACAGCTATATATATATATTTAAATTTTATCGTTTTCATGATTCTTTAATTTTTAAAATTGAACGTTAGCTCCAAACAGAATAGATCTTGCTTGCGGATAAACTCCTTTATCTACACCATAAACCTGACCTCCAATTTCTGGATCAAATCCAGTGTATTTTGTAAAAGTGATTAAGTTCTCTCCTGTTAGGTAAAAACGAACTTTATCAGCTCCAATTTTAGATGATAAATTAGTTGGCATTGTATACCCAAGAGTTACCACTTTCAGACGTAGATAATTTCCGTTTTCAAGATAAAAATCAGACATGTTAGTGTAGTTTTTATTTGGGTCATTATTTGTCAATCTTGGGTAATCGTTTGAAGTTCCTTCTCCAACCCAACGCTCTAAAGCTTTTGTTTGGTAGTTTGCATTCAATACATCCAATCTTCTTAAACCTTGGAAAATTTTGCTTCCAGCTGCTCCTTGAGTAAATGCCATAAAGTCAAAGTTTTTGTAATCTAAGTTTACTGTAAAACCAAAAGTATACTTAGGCAAGTTTGTTCCTAAGAATTGTTTATCATCATCAGTAATTTTTCCATCACCATTAGAATCTACCCAGCGGAAATCTCCAGGTCTAGCATTTGGCTGGATTAAACCTCCTGAAGCGTTTTTATATGCTGCAACTTCAGCTTCGTTTTGGAAAATACCCGCAGTTTTGAAACCATAAAATTCGTTAAACGAGTGACCAACTTGTGTTCTTGTTACTGGCCCCATAGATTGGAAAGAAGCATCTCCAACAATGAAATTTGTAGATGATCCTACATATGTAATTTCGTTTTTCAAGTAAGCAAGGTTTGCATTAACTCCTAAATTGAACTCACCAAGTCTTTTCTTGTATCCTAATTCAACCTCAATACCGCTGTTATCCATATCCGCAATATTTGCAGATGGAGCATCAACTACCCCCACATATCCAGGAATTACGATGTTTCTTAAGATTCCTTTTGTTGTTTTTTTGTAGTAATCAAGAGTAAGAGAAAAATCATTGAATAATTTTGCATCAAGACCAACTGTTGTCTGAGATGTTTCTTCCCATCCTAAGTTTGCGTTTGGAAGAGTTGAGTTTCCGTAGCCTGTAGTTATGCCTCCCGACGTTCCTACAGCATAGTTATAACCCCCAACAACTGTTGCTCTATATTTGAAGTCATCAATATTATCGTTACCTACGACTCCATAACCTCCACGTAGTTTTAAAGTATTAACTACGTTATTTTCTTTCCAGAAACCTTCTTTTGAAACCACCCATCCTAAAGAGAATGAAGGGAAAACTCCCCATTTTTTGTTTTCGCCAAAACGAGTTGATCCATCACGACGAACAATACCTGTGAAAAGATATTTTTCCATGTAATCGTAGTTAGCACGTAAGAACAATGAAGATAATTTGTGCTCTGTAAAATCACTTGCTCTATTAACTCTATCCGTTTGCGGGATATCAAAGTTAAATGATGCATCTTTATAACTTGTAATTGGCAATCCGAACATTGTTACTCCAATAGAACCACCAATATTTTCAACATACGCACCTTGCCCAGCTAACACACTAACATTGTGATCTCCAAATTTGTTAGCATAGCTTAAAGTATTCTCAAGTGTCCACGCTAAAGATTTGTTATTATTCTGACTGTAGTTATTTCTATCAGCTTTCATGTTTGGGTTTAAGAAGAATACTGGAGTAAACATTTCATCTCCCCAATAAGCTAACTTACCACCAAGTGTAGTTCTAAATTTTAAGTGGCTTGTAATGTTAGCTTCTAAATAAGCATTCCCAACAAAATCATCTGACCAGCTGTATCCTCCTAATCTTGTTTGAATATATCCAAGAGGGTTTGTCATCTCTTGTTGTACTAAAGAAGATATTCCGTAAGGATTGCCATTTGCATCTCTAACTACATTTGGATTAGTATAGAAACCTGAATTTGCTACAGCAGGATCGGTAACCACTAGTGGAGTCAATGGATCTAAGTTGATTGCAGAGCTTAAAGGTCCACCAAACTCACTGTTTGTATTACCAATACCTTTTGTCTTTTGGTGTGTGTATCCAAAAGTCTGTCCAAAAGTAAAGTAATCAGAAATTTTGTGTGTAGAGTTTAATCTGAAGTTTTTCTTTGTGTAGTTAGAAATATCTGTAGTAACGATACCTTCTTGATCTTGGATTCCGAAAGAAGCATAGAAAGTAGATTTTTCACCACCACCACTAATACTTAACTCGTGTGTGTATCTGAAAGCAGAATCATTAAAGATTGCATCTTGCCAATTTGTACCTTTTCCAAATGCTGCAGGATTTGTGTATTTAATAGCGCCTCCGTCATTTAAAGATTTTTCATTCATTAAAGTTGCATACTGAGTAGCATTCAACATATCTAATTTTTTAGCTGGAGCAGATATACCAGCAAAACCATTATAGTTTACAGAAATTTTCCCTGATTTACCTTTTTTAGTAGTAACTAAGATAACCCCTGTAGCCGCACGAGTACCATAGATTGCAGCAGAAGCCGCATCTTTAAGAACCTCAATAGATTCGATATCACTTTGGTTGATAAAACCAATTGCGTTTGCATCTACAGCAATACCATCAACAACCCAAAGAGGGTCATTTCCACCTTCTCTAAATGTAGTGATACCTCTTACACGAACTTTTGAGTTTGCCCCAGGTTGTCCAGAAGTAGCTGCAACAGAAACCCCTGCTACTCTACCTTGTAAAGCTTGCTCAACTCTTCCGTTTGGTACTTTTTCTAAATCAGCCGATTTTACACTAGAGATTGCCCCAGTTACAACAGATTTCTTTTGAGTACCATATCCAACAACAACAACCTCATTTAAAGATTGTGATTCTGGTTTTAATTGAACTGTAATTTTTGTTCTTCCGTTTATAGCTTCAGTTACTGTAGCATAACCAATAAACGTAATTGTTAATGATCCGCTTGAAGGCGCTTGAATCTGGAATTTCCCGTCAAAGTCTGACGCAGTAGATTTTGTAGTACCTTTTAATAAAATTGTTGCACCTGGAACAGGCATACCATTTTCATCGTTAATTATTCCATTTACTGTGACATCCTGAGCCACAGCTATAACCGAGAATAACAAAGATGAAATACAAAAAACAAGTAATTTTGTTAATTTCATTTTTCTAAAAATTTTGGTTAATTAATTAGTAATTTGATGCAATACTAAAACTAAATTTTCACTTTTCACATCTTGAAGTCACTACAAAAACACATCAAATTAAAAAAAATAATATTATAAAAACACATCAAAAAAATCATAATTATTTGATTATTAAATAATTAAAAAATCAAAAAATAGTACTAAAGAAAAGTTAATTTTAAAAAATAACACTACACTATATTTCTGTATGAAAAGTGTATTAAAAATTATCAAAACTACAACGTGATAGTAGCACTAACAAAGCCATAAACAACTATACTATAGACAATTACAACAACATTACGCTCAATTTTAACGAAAATCAAAAAATAGAGAATATCATATTTTTACCCTACTTTTTTTACATTATTGACAATATTTTTTACAGAAAGAAAAATCTTATTTTTAATAAATTTATAAGAAATATTTTACTTTTAAGATGATTTATAAATAAAAAATTGAAAAAAATCACTTCAAAAAATGAAGAAAAAAGATGTTTTTTACTGAAAATAATGAAGTGATGGTCCTTTTCTATAATATCCCAAAATTTAAGATCTCTCAGAAGATTGATTAACTTATAATACAAGAGAAGAAACAATTTCTAATAATCATTCAAAAGAGATAGCAAATGATCCAGCTTAGTTCTCAAATTCTTTAGTATTGCTCTACACGAAAAGAATATAGAATCGTATCCGAATACAGTGCTAAATTGAATTAGAGCAAAGATTTCACCTCTTTACATTCTCTTTTTATAGGCATATTTCACAGTTATTTAACTCCAACTAAAACAAAAAAAAATAGCCCATAATCGAAATTATGGGCTACCCAGGCAATAAACTTAACTTAAACTAACCATAGTTTAAATTTTAAAATATGCTTCTACAATTAAAGAAGCATAAGATGTTTGAAATTCGAAAAAGGAATCTTTTAGTCTTCCTTTTTCGAAATAACTAACACAAAATATTATTATTCAGGTCTGTAAACAAATGTCCAACCAGTTCCTGCATCCTTTAAACTTCTAGGAACATACAGTACTAACTTATCTTCAGTAAGTGTAATAATAGTATACTCGTTAGCAGCATTTCCAGCTTCATATCCTAAAATTTTTGAATCCTTGATGAATAGCTTTTTATTAGCAATATCCAAAACAAAACTTCCCTTTTCTGCTGTTGCAGAAGCAGTTTGATAATGATTATAATTTGCTGCTCCATTTAAATCAAAATGCATTTTACCATTAACATCTAACGGAGGACAGCAATCACCTGCATTCCACCATGCACTCATAGCTGAATCTGGATTATCTGGAGGTGACATAAACCAGTACATGTCACCTGTACCAGCAACACCATCAAAAACCCATGTTTTACCAGCCGAAGTGTTTGTACTTACTAAATCATACCAATCCTGTTCTAATGGAGTGTCAAGTCTGTCGACCTGCACATCGATTTTTTTAGTAAAAAATTCTGCTCCTAGAGTCCCTACGAATGTAAAAGTCGATTTACCTGGAATTGGATAAACAATAGTTACTTCGTTAGTCAGCGCTTTTCCTAAATTATAATCCCAATAACCTGTAACTCCAGGTGTATTCATGCTCAATGTGATCTTGTTTCCTCCTGCAGGGCTTTGTTTAGCAACTAATTCAACTCCCGCGACATCAGTAGAATTTTTTAAATGCTGTTCATCCACAATCGGATCGCAAGCCGAGAAGACTAGCACAAATGCAGCAATTAGTAAATATTTTATATTATTAATTTTCATCTTTCTTGTTATTAATAGTTATTGAATTACCAACCTGGATTTTGTGCATAAACTCCATTTAAAATTCTCATTTCTGTTTCTGGAATTGGAACCAAACCTTTTGTTTCAGGTCTATACTTCACGCTATAATTAGCCTCAACACCAGAATTTCGAACTGGAATTACATCATTAAATGAGCTTTCAACATCTCCCCAACGAAGTATATCGAACCAGTGGATACCTTCAAATGCAAATTCATGAAGACGTTCATCTTTAATAGCCTCCAGAGAATATCCAACTGGAGCCAATTTTGCTCTAGCTCTAACAGTATTCATACCATCGGGAGTTTTTGTAATTTCAGAATGCATTAACAGTACATCGGCAAAACGCATAAAAATAAAATCTTGAGCATGCATTAACTGCATATCTGTATTTGCCCATGCATATAATTGAACAAACATACCAACATTTGATCCTGAACCATTATCGTGCTGAATAGATGTATATTTTTTATTAAAATAACCAGTTTCGTGATCTCCTTTATCTTTCGCATATCCTGCAGTTCCCTGATCTGCTCTTCCAACTTCAAGAATAGAACCTCTTTTTCTCGGATCCAGGTCTGACCATGAGCTGTATAATTTTGGATTTATAGTACACCATCCCCAGCCTTCACCAAACGGAACTAATGAATTACCGCGCATAGAATTAAATAAAACAAGTCTATTGGTATAGATATTACCGTTAGTCCATCCCCAGTCTCCAAAAGAAAATCTTTGTACAAACATAGTTTCTGGATTTCCTGTTCCAAATGTTGGACTAAGACCATCTTGCCCTACCCATGACAACCCCTCAGTAGCTGCCCAAGGCAATACATTGTTTCCTGCACTTTTATTGACATAAGAATAAGGCCATAGATTTCTAAAATCTGGAACCAATTTATGCCCACTATTTTTAATACAATCATCTAAATAAGAAGCTACTTGCGTTGCTGTTATACTACCTCCACCTTGAAGAGGCAAATCTGTAGTTGCTTGTTTTTCAACATTAGTCATATACCCTGTATAAAACAAGTAAACACGCCCTAAGTATGCCTCAGCAACCCATTTGTTAGCATGTCCATATCTAGCTGTTGGAATACTAGTGAAAGGCGTTGAAGGCATGGTCTCAATAGCAGCTTTTAAATCAGAAGCTATAACTGCAAAAGTCTCGGAATAAGTTGATCTTCCTACATATCTATCTGCATCATACGTCATAATAAGTGGCACTCCACCAAAAAATTTAGCCAATCTGAAGTAAAAGAAAGCTCTCATGAATAATGCTTCTCCTAATGCCTGTTTCTTAAAGTCTTCTGCTTCAGCAGCAGTTTTAAAATACTTAGAAAAATCTGCTTTTGGAACCGACTCTATAATAGCATTAGCTCTCGAAATACCGTTATAAGATTGTTTCCACATATCATGATAGGTATCTTCTGCCGGGTCTTCAAAATTATCAACCCATTTGGCTGTTTTATCATCGGGACCACCGCCACCAAGCATCATATTGTCCATCAAATTGGCTGCAATCTGTTCTTCGCTATGGATATTTGCTGTGTAAATGGCATTGTAAACACCTGCCATTGCTTCTTCAATATCTGTTGGCGTCTTATAATAAGTCTCCAAGCCTTTTTCTCCAAGATTATCCTGATCCAGATAATCATCACAACTTGTTGCGATAAAAATTGCAGAAACCGCTATAATATATTTTAGTTTTTTCATTTTCGTTGTATTAATATTAAAAATCAGCACTAAGTCCAAACATCACTGTTCTTGCTTGCGGATATAAACCTAAATCAATTCCAGAAGCCCAACTTGCATCATGTCCAAAACGAACATCTGGATCCATACCATCATATTTAGTGAAAGTGTATAAGTTGTTTACTGCTACGTAGAATTTCAGATTACTTATAAACTTGACATCTTTCAATATTTCATTAAAATTATAACCTACCGTTAAATTATTGATTCTCAGATAATCTGCATTCTGCATGTAGATATCAGATATCTCGTTTGTATTTCTATTAGAAACTGAACTTAAGCGCGGCATTTTGTTTGATGTTCCTTCTCCGTGCCAACGATTAAAGACATCTGACGTATAGTTTTGTTTTGGCATATCAGAGAATGATCTATAAGACTGCATTATTTGCATTCCATATTTTCCAGACATTGTAGTATTTAAGTATACATTTTTATATTCTAAGTTTAACTGAATACCCAATTGAAAATCTGGATTTGGATCTCCTATCATTGTTTTGTCTTTTTCATCAATAACACCGTCATTGTTTAAATCTACAAAACGGACATCTCCAGGGCGCTGATCATTAAAGTAAGGCTGTCCTGTTGGACCTACATAAGCATTAACTTCTTGCTGATTCTGCAAAATTCCCGCAGTTTTAAATCCATAGAAGTATCCAATTGGGTAACCTATTTGTGCTCTAGAAACTTCTGAAGTTCCCTGAGACAACACATGACTTGGCCCATGAATTATTCCATCAGCATTTGCAACCTTAATAACTCTATTTTTGTTTGCAGCTCCACTTAAAGTAAGGCCATACTTAAAATCACCTACTTTATCTTTCCAGCTCAAAGAAATTTCAAAACCTTTATTTTCAACATCTCCACCATTGATATAAGGAGGCGCTGCACCAGATGTTCCTGGAGGTTTGGCTTCAACTAGCCAATCTCTTGTAGTCTTATTGTACCAGTCAAATGTAATTCCTAATCTAGAATCAAATAAGCTTGCGTCCAATCCAAAGTCTAGCTGTTCTGATGTTTCCCAGCTAACATATGGATTTGGAACTCTAGCAGGATATGATGTAGGGCCTGAAACTGGTTTCGTATCTCCAAAAAAGTAACCAGGAAAAGCATATGCAATAGTAGAAGAATAAATAAATGGAGGAATAGCCTGATTACCATTTTGCCCCCAACTTCCTCTTAATTTCAAGAAGTTAAGAACTTTTGAAGTGCTTGCCATAAAATCTTCTTTTGAAATAACCCAACCCGCAGATACAGAAGGGAAATTACCATATTTATATCCATTTCCGAAATTAGAAGATCCGTCACGACGTATAATAGCAGAAAGAAGATATTTTTCTTTGTAATCGTATTGTGCTCTTGCAAAATAAGACATAATACCACCTCCGCCAGCAGCAGAATCAAATCCTGAAGTATTGATATCTGCTATAGAAGTTGGGCTCTTAGTATTGTTAATGTATGCATATCTTGGATCCCCTGGATATAATAGCCCATTTCGAGAACCACTTAAATTATTGTTTGCTATATTTTTAAATTGCTCGATTCCGACAACAGCATTAACATTATGATTACCAAATTGCTTTTGATATGAAACGGTATTGGTCCAAGTAGAAGTAGCCCCAAAATAAGAATATTGAGAAGCCCCATCAACATTATCATTATACAATACTCCTAGGTGATATGTTGGGTTCATAGATCTACCATTTCCAAACCAAGAATCTATACCAAAAACCGATTTAAATCTAAGATTAGCAATGGGTTCAATCTCTACAAAAGCGTTTCCTGCAATTTTATAATCTTTAGGATAGTTGTAATTACTTCTATAGAATAACACTGCTAAAGGATTTGTTTGATTTGTAGATAAACCATCTAAAGTTGGTGAAAAACCGAATTCATTAATATTTCTTTCTACACTAGTCTCCCAATATGCTGGCTGCAATGGATTCTGAACAATGGCATTATGCAAATCGTTACCATAAATGTTACCGGATGAAACCCCTCTATTTTGAGTATTTGTAAAAGTTAAGTTCTCTCCTATGGTTATAATACTGTGGTTATCGTTCTTTTTCAGAACCATTTGACTATTCATTCTTGCAGTTAACCTTTTGAATCCGGCATCTACAATATTACCTCCAATTATACCATCTTGATCATAGTAGGAAAGACCAACTGAGTAAGTAATATCTTCACTTCCTCCTGTGATATTAAGCGCATGATTTACAACAGGAGCATTCTTTTTTGACATTTCATCCACCCAATTTGTTCCTTTCCATCCATTTTGAAGCTTTTCCCAAATTTCATTTCCATATTGAGTTCCAGCTCCTGGGTAATTATTCTCCAACCAACTATTATTTGTTAAAATAGCTTTCCAATCATGAGGAGCAAGTCCGTCATTAACTCGTCCTTCATCCATAATATACATATACTCTTGTGCATTTAGAGGATCTACGTTTTTATACGTGTTTTGAATTCCAAAAAATGAATCATAACTAATTCTGGCTGGTTTTCCTTTGCGACCTTTTACAGTAGTTACTAAGACAACTCCGTTTGCTGCTCTAGACCCATAGATTGCGGCGGAAGCAGCATCTTTAAGAACATCAATAGACTCAATATCTGAAGGGCTCAAATAATCAATATTTCCAACAGTTACACCATCAACAATATATAAAGGATCAGAATTCCCTACGGTTCCTAATCCACGAATGGTAACCTTAGTACCAGCACCCGGAGCTCCGCTATTTCTAGTAATACTAATACCTGGCGCAATACCTTGAAGCGCCTCCATTGCAGATCCTGTATTTAGTTCCTGCAGCGTTTCTCCTTTAAAATTCGAGGAAGCGCCAGTAATTAAAGCTTTCTTTTGTGTTCCGTATCCGATAACCACAACTTCATTTAAACTTTGAGATACTGCCTTGAGGACAATAGTAAGTTTTGTTTTTCCGTTTATTGCCTCATTTAAAGTTTCAAAACCAACGAAACTAATTGTCAAAGTTCCATTAGAGGGAGCGCTAATCTGAAATTTCCCATCAAAGTCAGACGCAGTTGCCTTATTGGTTCCCTTTACTAAAACTGTCGCACCTGGGACGGGTAATCCACTTTCATCATTAATGATTCCATTTATGGTCACATCCTGAGCAAATGTGACAACAGAAAACAGTAAAGACGAAATACAAAAAATAAATAATTTTGTTAATTTCATTTTTCTAAAAATTTTGGTTAATTAATTAGTAATTCATTGCAATTATAATGTTAAATTTTAATAAGTATTAGATTAAATTTCTTTACAAAAACACTTCAAATTAAATTTTAACACACTACAAAAACACAACATTTATTACATAATTATTTAATTTACAATAATTTAATTTTGAAAAAAAAATGTTACAAAAATGTTAATTAAAAAAAACGTATATTACAGTAGTTTAATAGTAAGTTATACGTTATAAATTAAAAATAATTTAAAAAATTCGATTTATTCTGTTTGATAAATCAACAATTTAAAATCAAAATAAAGCATTTATAATAAAAATATATTTAAAATTTTATGAAATCCGTAGTTAGATCTTTCGCATTGTTTTTATTATTTTTCTTACAAACGAAAAGTTTTTCTCAGGTAAAAAATATCGGAATTCCAGATATAAAAAATTATAAAAGATCAGAGTACAAAGGTGGAACTCAAAACTGGAGTATTGACCAAGATAAAAATGGAAATATTTATTTCGCAAATAACAGCGGTCTAATCCAATTTGACGGCTCTAACTGGCATAAATACTCTTTACCTAACAAATCTGAGATCAGAAGCTTGAAAATTGATGCCTTAGGAAGAATATTTGTTGGAGGAAATAACGAATTTGGATATTTTAAAAATGATGAAAAGGGAATTTTAAAGTATCATTCTTTATACAATCTATTGAGCCCAATAGATAAAGAAAATATAAATCTCATTTGGAGAATTCATATTTTTAATGGAGAAGTTATTTTTCAGTCTTTTAGCAAAGTATTTTTTCTTAAAAATGAAAAAGTTACCACTCTAACCGCTCCTCACAAGTTCCAATTTTCTTTTTTGGTTAATAACCGTTTGTATTTTCAAGATAAAACGTTAGGAGTACTTGAATATAAAAACAGAAAACTTACAGCAATAAAAGGAACTACTGTTTTTAATGACAAAGAAATATGGTCTCTTTTTCAATTGCCAAACAACAAATTATTATACGCTACTTTAGAAAAAGGGTTATTTATATCTGAAAATGGCATAATTAAACCGTGGGCAACAGAAGCCAACGAGTTTGTCAAGAAAAATACCTCGCTTGGCGGATCAATCATCAAAAACAAATTTATAATTCTTAATTCTGTATTGGACGGAGCCATTATCTGTGATTTAAACGGAAAAATAATTCAGCATTTAAATCGTCAGAAGGGTATTCAGAACAATACGATTCTCGCCTCTTTTGTTGACAAAAAGAGCAATATCTGGCTTGGGCTTGATAATGGTATTACCTTTGTAAATGAAAATTCGCCCTTTTCCTATTTTGATTACAGTTATAACATCGGTACAGTATACGCCTCAACAACACATAACGGAAACCTGTATGTAGCTACCAATCAGGGGTTATTTTACCATCCTTGGGGCGCTTCATTTAAAGACAGTCCATTCTCAAGAGTTGAAGGAACCATTTCTCAAGTTTGGAATATTCAAGTCTTAAATAATGTTTTAATATGCGCCAGTAATAGTGGGGCATTAATTATCGAAAACAACAGGGTGTCAAAAATACTAGACAATAAAGGATACTTTGGATTTAAAAAAATACCAGATCACGAAAATTATATTATAGGAGAAAGCTATAACGGATTCTCTGTTTTTAAACGATCGGCCACTGGATATGACTATCTGCATCAAGTAAAAGGATTTGATGAAACGACCAATAATTTTTCTGTAGAAATTGACGCAAATTATTTATGGCTGAAAAAAAATCCTTTTTTATATCAAGTAAAGTTATCCGAAGATTTAAAAAGATTTGATTTCATAAAAAAGCATGTCAACATTTCAGAAAAATTTAAAGGAATAAACAGTCTCCAAAACATTAACGGTAAAGTATATTTCCAAGTAAAAAATCATTTTTATAGATATTCTGTCGAACAAGAAACGTTTTTTGAAGATAAAAAAATAACGAAATTATTTGAGGGCATACCTACTATCAACACTTTAATTGAGGATTCTGCAGGAAACCTTTGGTACGCGTTTAATGAATCTCTTGGCGTATTAGTCAAAAATAATAATGGAACTTTTACCAAGAAGCAAGCGATATTTTCGAATTTAACAGGGAATTTGGTAAATAACTACATTTCGGTTAACGCAATAGATCCACAAAACATTTTCATTGGCTTAACAGATCGTTTGGCGCATTACAATTCGACTATTCCAAACACTTTTATGACAAAACCGAAAGCTTTTATTGAAAGCTTTACGAATCCTGGAGATACAATTTTGACTGGAAATCTAACAAATAAATTGGAATCATACAGCATACCGTACAAACACAATCGTGTCAAATTTACTTTTGCATCGCCAACGTACGAAAATCAGGAAAATGTAATGTACTCCTACAAATTAGAACCCTTTGAAGAGAACTGGCGCGGTTGGTCGTCTACAGCTATCAAAGAATACACGAATTTAAGGGAAGGCAATTATGTAATGAAACTAAAAGCCAGAAATAGTTATGGCATAGAATCGAATATTACCGAAGTCGAATTTACGGTATCGCCTCCTTGGTACAGACACTTTTTGGCTTATTTATTTTATTTGGTACTCATTTTACTTGGCGCTTATCTAATCTCAATCAGAATCAAACTGAAGATTAGAAAAAACAGGTATTATGAGACCATCGAACAGAGAAGATTATATCTTGAAAAGGAAGCGAAAATCAGACACGAACAGCATGATTTGGAAAAAGAAATTGAAAAACTGAAAAACGATAAGCTCCAAATCAAAATTTTAGCAAAAGATAAAGAACTAGTAAACAATTCCCTACAAGTTGTAAAAAAGAATAAAGTTTTAAATGGAATCATCCATAAACTAAAAGATATCGATACTGGAATTCTAGATGAAACCACTAAGGCCGAATTCAGCAAACTGCATAAAAGCATTGTAAAAGAAGTAAATACCGACAAGAGCTGGAAAGACTTGGAAAAACACATTAAAAACGTACATTTCGAGTTCTTAAAGCGTTTAAAAGGCCAATATCCAACTATATCTCCTAGAGAGTTGGATTTGTCAACTTATTTATTAATGAATATGTCGACCAAAGAAATAGCAGAAATTATGAATATTTCGACAGGCGGCGTTGAGTTAGCCCGTTACCGTTTAAGAAAGAAATTGGGATTAAACAAAAAAGAAAACCTAATTGGATTTTTAATGAGTATATAAAAAAAGAAAACCATTCAGTTTGAATGGTTTTCTTTTTTTTAAATATAATCTAAAGTTCGCTCTAAGGCCATACCTCTCGAACCTTTTATCAATATCATGTTGGAATCAAATTTGAAGGTTTTTAGAAATTCTGCAAAGGCGTCAAATGTCTCAAAAAACTGAATATTTTTATTTGAAATCTTATTGGCAAAAAATGATTTTCCTATTAAGAAGCATTGTGCCTGTTTTTGATCTGCCAAAGAATCAACAATAACCTTATGCTCATAAAGGCTTTCGTCTCCCAATTCAAACATATCTCCAAGAATCATAATCTTATTTTTCTTGTCTAACTGTAAGAAATTAGTAATAGCAACAGCCATACTGCTCGGATTGGCATTATATGCATCTAAAATGATCTCATTTGATCCTTTTTTCATCATTTGAGATCTATTGTTGGCAGGGATATAATTTTCAATAGCGCTCTTTATATTGCTCTCTTTAACATCAAAGTATTTTCCAATTGCTGCAGCCGCATTAATATTATTAGCATTATAAAGTCCAATCAAATGTGATTCTACAGAAAAATCATCATAGTCAATAGCTACAAAAGGATTAGCAGCAATATTTTGAATATTTAGATTAGCATTTTCCTTTTTTACCCCGAAAGTAAATGATTTTATTCCTCTTGATTTCTCAATCTGAATAGGATCTTCAAGATTTACAAAAACAGTTTTCTGGTACGCTGCAAGATATTGATACATTTCACTTTTACCAGCAATCACCCCTTCAACTCCTCCAAAACCTTCCAAATGCGCTTTTCCGAAATTGGTTATGTAGCCAAAATCTGGTTGCGCAATCTGGCATAGAAATTCGATTTCTTTTTGGTGATTGGCTCCCATTTCTACAATCCCAATTTCTGTTTCTTTGGTAAAAGAAAGCAAAGTTAATGGCACGCCTATATGATTGTTTAAATTGCCTACAGTCGCTTTTGTTTTAAACTTTTTTGACAGTACAACATTGATTAATTCTTTTGTAGTTGTTTTTCCGTTGCTGCCCGTTAAGGCAACAATTGGTAGAGCCAAATAAGTTCTGTGAAATTTTGCCAATTCTTGCAGCGTTTTCAGGCTGTTTTCCACCAAAATCGTCCTATTATCAATAAAATAAGATGCATTGTCAATAACAACAAATAAAGCACCTAAATCTAATGCTTCTTTAGCAAATGTATTCGCATCAAAATTCTCTCCCTTAATGGCGAAGAACATTGAATTCTTTTCGATTTTTCTCGTATCAATAGACAGGGAACTGCACTGTAAAAACAAGTTATGAATGTCTTGAATATTCATTTATATATTTTTTAATAAGTCATAAAAGTAGAAAAAAAACAATAAAAAAATTCCAAATTCCAGACTGAATATTCAGCTTTTGGAATTTGGAATTTTTAGTATTTGAATTCCTAAATCTTAGTTTCTAGGAGATTTTCTTTTTTCAGATTTTGAACCTACTCTAGACATTGCACATCTGAAACCAATATAGTCAGTTGCCATATCTTGAGGGAAATATCTTCTTTGAGCTGGATCTAACCAGTAAGCTCTATCTCTCCAAGATCCTCCTTTGTAAACTCTTACTTTATCATCGATTAAAGTTGTACGTTTACTAGAGTTATCATATTTTCTAATCATTTTCCCTAAACTGTCTGTTGTAACATTGTGTTTAGGAGAGTTGTACATTGCCTGATCTGCTTTTGGCCCAGACTCTGAATCACCAAAATCGAAAAATCTAGAAGATTGCTTATCACCATCTCTGTAGTTGATGTTATCGCTTTGGCTAAAGTTTTGTCTTAAATAAGTTTCTTGTTCGTCAACTGGTACTTGAGCAATTTCTCCTGGAAGGTTTCTTGCAATAACTTTACCGTTACTTAAAGTGTCATATTTAATTGTAGATGTTGTAACAATTTCAATTTTACCATCTTTACCAATTTTGTTTTTAGCATATTGGTTACCTCTATAGTAGTTGAAATCATTTGCTTCGTTATCAATGATAGGTCTGTAAACGTCAGCTACCCATTCTGCAACGTTTCCTGCCATATCGTATAGACCGAAATCGTTCGGCGCATAACTTTTCACAGCATTTGTGATATCTGCTCCGTCATCTGACCAACCTGCAATTCCACCGTAATCACCGTTTCCTTGTTTAAAGTTAGCCAATTGATCACCTCTGTTTTTACGTTTGTTAGAACGTGTGTAATCTCCAGACCAAGGATATTTCTTTTGTCCTTTGTAGATATTGTATTCTCTTTGTCCAACGTCAGCTGCAGCTGCATATTCCCACTCAGCTTCTGTAGGAAGTCTATATTCTGGTAAAATAATTCCAGATGAACGTTGTGCGTAAACATTTTTCTCTTCTGGCACAACACCGTCTTTACCAGCTTTAGGTCTTCTTCCAGTTGGATTTTTCTTTAAAACGATTTCTTCGCTTGCACCACGTGATGTACTTGGAGACATTAAGTATCCTTCAGTATTAAATGCATTTTCAGCATTAACATCATTTGTTTTAGCTCCTTTTTTAAGATATCCGTTTTTCTCTAAAACAGCCTCGTTAACACGGTCTGTTCTCCATTTACTAAATTCAACTGCTTGAATCCAGTTCACACCAACTACAGGATAGTTAGCATAAGATGGGTGTCTTAAATAGTTGTTAGTCATCGTTTCGTTGTATCCTAAACGATTTCTCCAAACTAATGTATCAGGAGATGCTCCTTCGTAAATGTTTTTGTAATTTTCTTCTGTTGGCGGGAAAACTTTCTTTAACCACTCTAGGTATTCTAAGTACATACCGTTCGTAACTTCAGTTTCATCCATATAGAATGATTGAACGTGTTGTTGAGTTGGCGTGTTATTCCAATCGTGCATAACATCATCCTGTACTTTACCCATAGTAAACGTACCTCCTTCAACAAAAACTAAACCAGGACCAGCCTGTTGTTTTTTACCTGCATTTCTGGCAGCAGTTCCATTCTGACTATCTACATCCCAGCCAGTAGCTCTAGAAGCGTGAGTGGAACTCGATTTTTTGCTACAACTAGCCGTGCCCAACATCAATACCATTGACATCATTAACTGCAAGACTACAATTTTGTTTACTTTCATACTCATTCTTAGGTGATAAATTTAGGTGCTGCAATATAATAATTAACATTTAATTGGCAACATCTGTTCTAATAATTTTATTTAGCTGTTTTTTACCAGAAAATAACCTTTAGTTACGAACGCAAAAATATACTTTTTATTATTACTATAACATGAAATACTATATTTTTACTTACTAATTATTTTTTAATTAAATTTCGCCTTTTTAACAGATGAAGCAAGCATTTCTAATTTACATTTTTTTAATCCCAATTCTCTCATTCTCACAGTTAAATGGGACGATAACAATCGATTGGCAAAATAAGAAAGAGGTAAATTATGGCGAAAACAAAATTATAATTCCATACTTCTCAGGAAGCAGTTTCCGCTTCGACATTACAAAAAAAAGCATAACATTGCTTCAAAACTTAAATCAGTCTGGCATTTCAAACGGCAGTTCAGCACAAATTAACAACGTAGTTTACGAATCAATTTCTCGATCTGATTTAGGAGATTTAACACCCGAAAACATACCTGAAAAGCCAAATGAATCTGTAATAATTACAAACGCAAGAGATATAAAATATTCTTTTCTTTCTTTGTCTCCTATAATTAAGGAAGGAAACAGCTACAAACGCATAAAATCCTTTTCTTACTTTATTAGCAATTCAAACTCACGAACCGCATCGACTTCTTCATTTCAAAAATCGGCAGCAATAATAAATTCTGTTTTGGCCTCTGGCGAATGGTATCGGTTTTATATTCAGAAATCAGGCGTTTACAGAATAGACAGGTCTTTTTTACAAAGTTTAGGATTTGACGCTTCTAAAGTTGACCCAAGAAGAATAAAAATTTATGGAAATGGCGGAAGAATGCTTCCTCTTGCCAACAGTACTTATTATCCCAATGACTTAATAGAAAATGCCATACAGATAGCTGGCGAAAACGATGGTGTTTTTAACAACGAAGATTATATTCTTTTTTATGCCGAAGGAACTGACAGCTGGAATTCTGAAAGCCAGACCAACTTAAATTTATATGATAGCAAATCCTACTATTATATTACCGCTTCTGGAGGAGATGGAAAACGCATTCAAAATCTAAATCAGCCGACAGGAAACAGCACTTTAGAGTTAAACACGTTTGATGACTATCAATACCACGAAATTGATCAAACCAATATTGTGCATCTTGGACGCCAGTGGCTCGGAGAATCATTTGATATTAACCAAGAACAGGAATTCTCCTTCAGCTTTCCAAACCTCGACACTTCTGTACCTGTAAAAATGGAAGTGAGCGCAGCAGCTGCATCATTAACCACCACTTCTTTTGCCATAACAGCCAACGGACAAAATGCAGGTTCGATAAGCTTTCCGCCGTTAATAGCCAACTCTGACACCAAATACACAACAGGAAAGCTCCCTTCAAATACCGAATTTACCGGAGCCGACAATATCAAAATAAAACTTACCTATAATAATAATGGTGTTCCAGGATCAAAAGGCTATTTGGATTACATCAACTTAACCGCAAAACGAAAACTGTTAGGCACTGGCAAGCAATTCCATTTTCAACACAATGCGGCTGGTTCTGCGGCTGGAATCGTCAATTACACAATTGGAAATGCATCACCGATAACGCAAATCTGGGACGTCTCAGACCTATATAATGTTTCTAAAATTGAAAATGCCAATCAGTCTTCTTTTAGCTTTAAAGCTAATTTAGGAGAAGTTAGAAAATACGTTGCCATAGATCCTTCTGATTATTATGCTCCATTAAAAGAAAATCAATCAAAAATTGCCAATCAGAATTTAAAAGGAACACTTTTTAGAAACAGTCAAAATGTTTTTCAAGATATTGATTATGTTATTGTGACCCCAAAATCTTTAGCGTCTCAAGCCGAGCGATTAGCCAATTTTCATAGAACAAACTCCGGCTTAAACGTAAAAGTTATTTCTTTAGAAAACATCTATCAAGAATTTTCTTCAGGTAAACAAGATATTGCCGCTATTAGAAATTGTGTCAAATATATTTACGACAATGCTTCTTCATCAGACAAGAGAGTACGTTACTTAAATTTATTTGGAGACGCTTCGTACGACTACAAAGACAGAATTTCAAACAACACCAATATTGTACCTATATATCAATCTCTAATAAGCAATACTGTAGGCGAAGCTTCATTTCCCTCTGATGATTTTTATGGACTAATGGATGTTAACGAAGGAGTTATTATTCCGTCTCTTGCTGGGATTGATATTGCTTTAGGAAGAATGCTGGTTTCAGACAACGCACAAGCTCAGGAAATGGTAAACAAAGTCATAGAATATCATGACACAAAATCTTATGGAAATTGGAGAAACAATATCGTTTTAATTAGCGATGACTCTGATAGATCTGGCGACCAGACTTTACAAGCAAACCAAAATGCTCTCGCAGATCAAATCGCGACTGAAAAGCCTTTTTTTAATATTGATAAAATTTTTCTGGACGCCTATACACAGGAAGCTTCCGCTGGTGGATCGCGATATCCGAAAGCAAGAACAGATTTTTTTAATGCTTTTGAAAAAGGCGCTCTTATATTTAATTATTTAGGACATGGTGGCGAAGATGGACTGGCTAGCGAAAGAATTTGGGAGAAATCTGACGGGCAAAACCTTGCAAATCAGTACAAATATCCGCTATTCATTACCATTACATGCGAATTTTCCCGTTTTGACGACCCGACAAGACCAACAGCTGGAGAATATGTGTATTGGAATCCAAAAGGAGGCGCAATTTCAATGCTGACCACTGTTAGAGAAATCGGACAGACAAATGCTGAAGAATTCAACAAAACAATTAGCAAAAATCTTCTTTCTTATGGCTCAAATCAATATAACACTATCGCCGAATCTTTAAGAATATCCAAAAATGAAAATCCGAGCTCTTCGAGCAATGTTGTCTTTTATATAGGCGATCCTGCTTTAATGCTTTCCATTCCAAAACCGCGAATTAATTTAACGAAAGTAAACGATATTGTGATTTCACAAACTATTCCTGATTTAAAATCATTATCAAAAATTAAAATTTCAGGAGAAATCACAGATGAAAACAACACTCTTTTAAGCAATTACAATGGAGAATTAGCCACAGCTATATTTGACAAATTAATTACAAACACTACTTTAAACAATGATGGTTTTAGCCCACCAATGCAATTTAAAACACTTGGAGAAACCATTTTTAGAGGAAATGCATCTGTAACCAACGGACAATTTGAATTTAGTTTTGTCGTTCCTAGAGACATTAGAATTCCTGTTGATAATGGCCGAATCAGTTTTTATTCGAAAAAGAACGAATCATTAGAAAACCAAACTGGCTACAACAACACAATTAAAATTGGAGGAATAAACGAAAATGCACCACAGGACAATATAAGTCCAAAAGTGAAGTTATATATGAACGATGAAACTTTTGTATCGGGAGGAATTACAAATGAATCGCCATTTCTTTTGGCATTTTTAGAAGACGAGAACGGAATAAATACAGCAAGCGGAATCGGCCATGATATTGTCGCCATTTTAGATGGAGACGTGAGTAATCCTTATATTTTGAACGATTACTATCAGACAAAATTAGACGATTACACCAACGGAAATCTACGTTTTCCGTTCCGAAATTTAGCTCCTGGACTGCATACCATAAGTTTTACTGCTTGGGATGTTTACAATAATCCCGTTACGAGTGAAATTCAATTTACAGTTGTCGGAGACGATTCCTTGACATTATCACACGTTCTTAATTACCCAAATCCATTTTCAACTTATACACAATTTTGGTTTTCTCATAATAGACCTTATGAGCCATTAGATGTGCAAGTTCAGGTAATGACTATTACAGGAAAAGTAGTCTGGACAAAAAATCAAACCGTTACGACAGAAGGATTTTTATCGAGAGAAATAACATGGGACGGAAGAGACGATTTTGGCGATAGAATCGGAAAAGGAGTGTATATTTACAAACTGACTGTAAAATCTAATTTAACAAATAAAAAAGCAGAAAAATACGAAAAGCTTGTCATCCTATAATATTATATATATTTGCATCACCAAAACACTAATCCAATAAATGAAAAAACTATCACTTTTATTAATTTGTATTTTTAGCATTTACACTTCAAAGGCTCAGGAATCAAGGCCTATAGTCACTGGAGTGCCATTTTTATTAGTCGCTGCTGATGCTAGAGCAGCAGGTTTGGCTGACCAAGGTGTTGCCACTTCTGCAGACGTTTTCTCACAACAATGGAATCCTGCTAAGTATGCATTTTCTGAAGATGCACAAGGTCTTTCTATCAGTTACACTCCTTATTTAACCGATCTTGCCAATGATATTTCATTGGGTCAAGTTACGTATTACAACAAAATCAACGAACGAAGCGCGTTTGCAGGAAGTTTCCGTTATTTTGGTTTTGGAGGAATCGAGCTAAGATATACTGGAGATCCGAATGAGGCAGTAAGAGAAGTTAATCCTAACGAATTTGCTTTAGACGGATCATATTCGCTTAAACTAAGCGACAAATTCTCTATGGCTGTTGCTGCGCGTTTTATTAATTCGAATTTAAAAGTTGCTTCAGAAGAAGTTGACGCCACATCTGCAAGCTCTTTTGCTGTTGATGTAGCCGCTTTTTATCAATCAGAAGAAATTGCTTATCAGGATTTCAACGGAAGATGGAGAGCTGGTATCAACCTTCAGAATATGGGGCCAAAAATCAGTTACGACAATGATAATGTAAGCTCTAACTTCTTACCTGCCAATTTAAGATTAGGAGGAGGATTTGATTTTATTTTTGACGATTACAACAAACTTACCTTAAGTGCCGAGCTTACTAAACTTCTAGTTCCGACCCCTCCAGGAATCGGAACCCCAGTTGACGTAAATGGCGACGGAGATTTTGACGATCCAGAAGATATTTCTCAACAAGAAGCAACAGATATTGGCTATAGAAATTATAACGATATTGGCTGGTTTGAAGGAATGTTCAAATCTTTTGGCGATGCTCCAGGCGGATTTAAAGAAGAAATGAAAGAGGTAACTTACAGTATCGCTGGGGAATACATGTATCAAGATGCATTTGCTTTCCGTTTAGGATATTACCACGAAAGCCCAGAGAAAGGTGCTAAGCAATTTTTCTCTTTAGGAGCAGGATTTAAATACAACATCATGAAAATTGATGTTTCGTACCTATTCTCTGCATCTAAAATAAAAAATCCACTAGAAAACACGCTTCGTTTCTCTTTAACGTTTAACTTTGGAGACAAATACGACAATTACTAAAGAAAAAAAGATTACAATAAAAAATAATTCAATCCAAATTCCGGCATTTTAGGAATTTGGATTTTTTTTCCCTTATAAACAGATGAAAGAAATCAATATAACCTCTTCATTTACAATATTTGACAATTTAAATGAACTTCCAGCCGAAATTCAGAATTTAATGAATCAAGCTGTAGAAATCAGAAAAAAAGCTTATGCACCTTATTCAAAGTTTAAAGTTGGCGCTGCTTTACTTCTAGATAATGGAAAAGTTATTTTAGGTTCCAATCAAGAAAATGCGGCTTATCCTTCTGGACTTTGCGCTGAACGAACCGCTATTTTTTATGCGGGAAGCGCTTATCCTGAAGCAAAAATCTTGAAAATGGCAATTACAGCAGCTTCAGACACCAATCAGACCACTGCTCCTATTCCGCCTTGCGGATCTTGCCGGCAATCAATAGCAGAATATGAGATAAAACAAGACACTCCTATAGAAATCTATTTTATGGGAGAAATTGGCGAAGTTTACAAATCTTCATCTTTGAAAAACTTACTCCCTTTGATGTTCGACAAAAAGTTCTTGTAAAAAAAAGCCAAAAAGTAGTCATTTAATTTTAGTTCTTAAATGTAATGTCTTATTTTTGCATCCCGACCTTTCGGGCGCAAATTTGTGGGAGGAAACTATTTTGCGTTACAGGCACAATAATCGATAACACAAACAACTTTAGCAAAAGAAAGAATTCAGATGAAAGAAGTTACAAAAGAGGTATATTTAAAGTGGTATGAGGACATGCTGCTTTGGAGAAAGTTTGAAGACAAACTTGCAGCATTATACATCCAACAAAAAGTTAGAGGTTTTCTACACCTATATAATGGTCAAGAAGCTGTATTAGCTGGCGCATTGCACGCTATGGATTTGACCAAAGACAAAATGATCACTGCTTACAGAAACCACGTTCAGCCAATCGGTATGGGAGTTGATCCTAGAAACGTAATGGCAGAACTTTTAGGAAAAGCAACAGGGACTTCTAAAGGTATGGGAGGTTCTATGCACATTTTCTCTAAAGAACATGGTTTTTATGGTGGGCACGGAATCGTAGGTGCTCAAATTCCTGTGGGAGCTGGTATTGCTTTCGCAGACAAATATTTTAACACTGGCGGTGTTACCTTAACTTATTTTGGTGACGGAGCTGCTAGACAAGGTTCTCTTCACGAAGCTTTCAATATGGCAATGTTATGGAAACTTCCAGTTGTGTTTATCGTTGAAAACAACGGTTATGCAATGGGAACTTCTGTAGAAAGAACTGCAAACCACACTGACATCTGGAAATTAGGTTTAGGTTACGAAATGCCTTGCGGACCTGTTGACGGAATGAACCCTGTAAAAGTTGCTGAAGCAATGCACGAAGCTATCGAAAGAGCTCGTCGCGGAGATGGACCAACTTTCCTTGAAATGAAAACGTACCGTTACAGAGGACACTCTATGTCTGATGCACAATTATACCGTTCTAAAGAAGAGGTTGAAGAGTACAAAAAAATCGACCCAATTACTCAAGTTCTTGATGTAATCTTGGATCAAAAATATGCTACAGAAGAAGAAATTGAAGTAATTGATCAAAGAGTTAAAGACTTGGTTGAAGAATGTGCGAAATTTGCTGAAGAATCTCCATATCCAGACTTACAACAATTATACGATGTAGTATACGCACAGGAAGACTATCCATTTACACCTCATAAATTATAATATCATGGCGATTAAAGTAACTATGCCTCGTTTGAGCGATACTATGACTGAAGGAACGGTAGCAACTTGGCTTAAAAAAGTAGGCGACAAAGTAAGCGAAGGTGATATCTTAGCTGAAATTGAAACAGACAAAGCAACAATGGAGTTCGAATCTTTTAACGAAGGAACTCTTTTACATATCGGAATTCAAGCTGGAGAAACTGCTCCTGTTGATTCATTATTAGCAATCATTGGTAAAGAAGGAGAAGATATTTCTGCTCTTTTAGCTGGTGGTGACGCTCCAGCTGCTGAAGCTCCAAAAGCGGATGCTCCTGCTGCTGAAGCAAAAACTGAAGCTGCTGCTCCTGCAAAAGCTGCAGCTGAATTACCAAAAGGTGTTGTAGTAGTAACTATGCCACGTTTAAGTGATACAATGACAGAAGGTACAGTAGTAACTTGGTTGAAAAAAGTTGGTGATACTGTAGCTGAAGGAGATATTTTAGCAGAAATTGAAACTGACAAAGCTACTATGGAGTTTGAGTCTTTCAATGCTGGAACATTATTATACATCGGAATTCAAGAAGGAAGCACTGCTCCTGTTGACAGCTTATTAGCTATCATCGGACCTGCAGGAACTGACATTTCTGGAGTTGCTGATAACTTTACTGCTGGTGGCGCTGCAACTGCAAGTGCTCCTGCTGCTGAAGAAACAAAAGCTGCTCCTGCTGCTGCGCAAGCTACAGAAGCTGTTGCTGAAACTTCAAACGGAGGAAGAATTTTAGCTTCTCCATTAGCTAAAAAAATTGCTTCTGATAAAGGAATTCAATTAAGCCAAGTTAAAGGATCTGGAGAAAACGGAAGAATCGTAAAAAGCGATATCGAAAACTTTACTCCATCTGCTCAGGCTCAAACGACTGCTTCAGCACCTGCTGCTAAACAAGAAGCATCTGCTCCTGCTGCTCCAAAAGTATTCGTTCCTGCTGGTGAAGTTTACACAGAAGAGATCAAAAATTCTCAAATGCGTAAAATCATTGCAAAACGTCTTTCGGAGTCTTTATTCACTGCGCCTCACTACAACTTAGTGATCGAAGTAAGTATGGACGAAGCTATGCAAGCTAGAGCTGCTATCAACAGCGTTCCAGATACAAAAGTATCTTTCAACGATATGGTAATCAAAGCTTGCGCATTAGCATTGAAAAAACATCCAAAAATCAACTCTACTTGGAAAGAAGATGCTATCATCATCAACCACCACGTAAACATTGGTGTTGCTGTAGCTGTTGAAGACGGATTAGTTGTTCCTGTATTGAAATTTACTGACGCTATGAGTTTATCTCAAATTGGTGGTTCAGTGAGAGATCTTGCTGGAAGAGCTAAAAACAAAAAATTGGGACCACAAGAAATGGAAGGAAGTACTTTTACAGTATCTAACCTTGGTATGTTTGGTATTACTGAATTCAATTCAATTATCAACCAGCCAAACTCTGCAATCCTTTCTGTAGGTGCAATTGTTGAGAAACCAGTAGTTAAAAACGGTCAAATCGTAGTTGGAAACACAATGATGTTATCATTAGCTTGCGACCACAGAACAATTGACGGTGCAACTGGCGCTCAGTTCTTACAAACATTAAAACAATACATCGAAAGCCCAGTTACAATGTTGGCGTAATCGTTGTTAATTTTATAATTAAATCCCGTTTTGTTTATTCAAAACGGGATTTTTTGTTTAATTTTCATCCTCAAATTCAAAACCTCACAAAATGAAGAAACTAATTCTTGTCGCTTTATTTCTGACAGCAATTGCCTGCCAGAAAAAAGAGAAAACAGAAAAAACTGCTGCTGTTACAGACGAACACAGTTACTCTAAACCAGAACTCGCTGTTGCAAAACATCTTGATTTGGACATCAAAGTTGATTTTGACACTCAGACCATTTCAGGAAAAGCATCTTGGACAATTGACAACATCAGTAAAGGAAATGAAATTATTTTCGACGAAAACACTTTAAATATTACCAAAGTAACTTTAGGCGACGAAGAAAAAGAAACTAAATTCGAGCTTGGAAAAGACACAGAATTTCACGGGAAACCGCTTCATATCACTATTGAACCCAACACGACTAAGGTAAACATTTACTACAACACCACTAAAGATGGTGTTGCACTACAATGGCTTAAACCAGAACAAACTGCAGACAAAAAGAAACCTTTTGTTTTCTCTCAAGGCGAAAGCGTTTGGTCTAGAACTTGGATTCCATGTCAAGATTCGCCAGGAGTTCGTTTTACTTACAATGCAAAAGTTACGGTTCCGAAAGATTTATTAGCGGTTATGAGCGCTGTAAATCCGCAGAAGAAAAATGAGACTGGAGTTTATACTTTCAAACAAGACAAAGCAATTCCTTCTTATTTAATGGCAATTGCAGTTGGAGACATCGAATTTCAGGCAATAGACAAAAGAACTGGAGTTTATGCAGAACAATCTGTTTTAAAAAGCGCTGCTTATGAATTTGCTGAGCTAGGCAAAATGGTAAATGCAGCAGAAAAATTATACGGACCATACAGATGGGGACGTTATGATGTTTTGGTTTTACCTCCAAGTTTCCCTTATGGCGGAATGGAGAATCCGAACTTGACTTTCTTAACTCCAGGAGTGCTTGCTGGAGATCGTTCGCTAACAAGCTTATTAGCACACGAATTAGGACACAGCTGGAGCGGAAACTTAGTTACAAATGCCACTTGGGATGATATTTGGTTAAACGAAGGTTTCACTACTTATGTTGAACACAGAATTGGAGAAGCAATCTTCGGAAAAAAAGAATTTGACATGCAAAACGTTATCACCAACAAAGAATTGGTTGATAATGTTGCTGAATATGGAGATACAAATCCAGATACAAGATTAAAAGTTAGCTTAACAGGAAGAAATCCTGACGACGGAATTAGCATGATTCCTTATGTGAAAGGATATTCTTTTTTAAGAGTGATTGAAAATGCGGTTGGTCGCGATAAATTTGATCCGTTTATCAAAAATTATTTTGATTCTCATGCTTTTCAATCTATCACAACTGAAGATTTTGTAAAGTATTTAAACGAAAATCTTATCAAAGGAGACAAAGCTTTAGCAGATAAAATCCAATTAGACAATTGGATTTACAAACCAGGAATTCCATCAAACATCGTTCCTGTAAGTTCAGCAGAATTTGATGCTATTGACGCAATTCAAAAAAGCTGGAGAGAAACGGGCGTTGCAGGTTTAAGCAAAAAAATCACCACAACTGCGGAAAAACAACATTTTATAGATCATCTTCCTGCTGATATTACAGCAAAAGAAATGGAAGCAATTGATAAAGAATTCAACTTTACAAAAGGTGGTAATTTCATTATTAAACGCCAATGGTTTGTTCAAGCCATTCGCCATCAATACAAAGCCGCTGATTCTGCAATTGAGCAATTCTTAATTGGAAGCAGCAGAACTGGATCTATCATGATGCTTTACAAAGAAATGGTCAAAACTCCAGAAGGAAAAGTTTGGGCTAAAAAAGTTTTCGATAAAGCAAAATCTGGTTATCACGCAACAACAATTCAAGATGCTGCAAGTGTTTTGGAATAGTTTTTTCAAAATTATAACTCTAAAAAGAGGCTGTTCTTTAGGAACAGCCTTTTTTTTTACGCCTTATTTGTCATTTCGACGTAGGAGAAATCTTCACAAGAAGCTCGAGAGATTTGATTTTCGTTGCGGAGTTACTTGCGAAGATTTCTCCTTCGTCAAGATTGCGTGAATTGTTTGCAGAATTTCTAAGTGCGATCCTTCCTTCATCTGGATGACAAACTAAACGAAAACAATCTTATAAAAACGAGAGCCCTAGCCCCGATAGAAGTGGAAATCCTTTTGTGCCGGGGTTCGGCACAAAAGATTGGAACGGATAGCGGGAAATAGCTCCTAAAAAAACCTTAGGGAAAATTGTCCATTACATAGCGTACATTCTCCATGTTCTAAAATCTGCAATCGTTGCAACTTTGTAATGTCAAAAGACAACAACAAATAACAACTTTAAAAAATTAAATAAAATGGCACGATTAACAGCATTAAACCCAGAAGAAGTAACAGGAAAAACTAAAGATTTATTCAACGCAGTTCAAGCAAAATTAGGCGTTGTACCAAACATGATGAGAACAATGGGGAATTCTCCAGCGGTTCTGGAAGGATATCTAAACTTAAGTGGCGCTTTGAGCCACGGAAAATTAAGCGCGAAAACTGGTGAATTAATCGCTTTAGCAGTTTCAGAAAGCAACTCTTGTGATTACTGTTTAGCAGCACACACTTTTATTGGAGAAAAATTAGTAAAAGCAGATCCAGCAGTTTTAAAAGCAGCAAGATCTGGAAATTCTGATGACGCAAAAACAGAAGCGATTTTACAATTGGCTAAAACATTAATCAGCAAAGGTGGTTTAGTAAACGATGAAGATGTAAATAAAGCTAAAAACGCTGGAGTTTCTGATGCTGAAATTGCAGAAACTATCGGTCACGTAGCTTTAAACGTTTTAACAAACTACTTTAATAATGTAGCAAATACTGAAATAGACTTCCCAACAGTCTAATCAAGATTTACACATTTACTATAACAAAAAACAATTTATAAAGATAGCTGCGGATTTATTTCATTGCTATCTTTATATTTTCAAAAACAAAATAAATCATGAGTTCTCAAAATGTTTTTACTTTAATCAATCCACAAAATGGTAATTTGGCTTTCAAAATTCTTCCTTTTGATGACAACAGCCATTTCGACCATTTACAGCGAAACAATTATTACTCTTTAATTTGGGTCACAAAAGGAAAAGGCAAAGTAAAAGCTGATTTTGCAGAACATCATTTTGAAGAAAACTCACTTCTCGCCTTTTCTCCGTATCAGCCTTTTATGCTTTGCGTAACCGAGCCAATTGAAGGAATTGCCATTCATTTTCACCCTGATTTTTATTGCATTCACATGCATCAAAAAGAGGTTTCCTGCAACGGCGTTTTGTTCAATAATATCTATCAGCCACCTTATGTTCAAGTGACAGAACAAGCGGAACAAACTTTTAATATGGTTATTGATCAAATGAAAGCTGAAATTCAAAACGCAGAATTGGCACAATATGAATTGCTAATTTCTTATTTAAAGATTTTTCTAATTACGGCTTCAAGGCTAAAAACAGAGCAATTGGAAGAAATGAAATCGGTTCCAGATTCTAAAGAACCTGTCATTCTTCAAAGCTTAAAAGATGCGATTGAATTGAATTTTAAAACCAAACATTCAGCCGGAAATTATGCCGAATTATTGAATATTTCTCCAAAAGCATTAGCGAAATTGTCTAAGAATTATTTCAATAAAACTTTAACCGATTTAATTTCGGAAAGAATTATTATTGAAGCTAAAAGAGAACTTTATCTAACCAACAAAACTGTAAAAGAAATCGCGTACGAATTAGGCTATGACGATGAGCATTATTTCAGCCGTTTCTTTAAGACGAATGCCGATGTTTCTCCTCAAATTTATCGTGAAACAGTAGGTTTTGGCAAAATGGATGCTTAAAGTTTGAAGTCGCAGTTTATCAGTAATCACTGACCTGCAAACTGAGATTATTTATTCTTCGCTTCAATCCATTTGGACATATACATTGTACTTTTAAACGCATGATGCTGCAGCAGATTTCCCATAAAATTGTGAAGACGATGACTTTTGGAATCAATCAAAAGAGAATTTACCAATGAAATTAATTCATTTGAGTAATTACTTTTCTGATAACATTTATTGATGATTGCAATTCCGCTTTTTTGAGCTTCTTTCCAAAGATTTTCATTTTGATAAAGTTCAATAGCTTTTTTAGCAAATTCTGCTGGATTATCTTCAATGAAACCATTCCAAGGCAGACCGCCGTGCATAGCTTCAGAACCAACAGATGTTGTTGCGCTTGGCGTTCCGCATTGCATAGCTTCTAATAATTTTCCTTTCAGACCTGCTCCAAAACGAATTGGCGCTAAAACTACTTTGGCATTTTTCACAATTTCATTAGCATCTTCTGCCCTTCCCATAATGAAAAACCCGTTTTTAGGCTGATGCAACTGCAATACTTTTTGCGAAGGATAAGCACCATAAACCTTCAAAACTGCTTCTGGAAAATCTTTTTTTATAGTAGGCCAAATGGCTTCTTTTAGATATTGAACGGTATTCCAATTGGGCTCGTGAAGAAAATTTCCAATAAAAACAAAATCATTTCGTTTTTCAAAAGAAGGCAATTCTAGCAAATCTTCTTCTTTCATTTCATCAACCAAAAAAGGAAGATAAAAGAGTAAATCCTCATTGATTTTAAAAACCTCTTTCAGAATATTCATTTCAAATTCTGATATAATCAAAGATAAATCGCAACGTAAAATACTGGCAATTTCTCGTTTTGCTACTTCTTCAGACAGTAAATCCTGAAGCTCAAAAGCTCGATTTTCTTTAAAAGCTTTTTGCCTTGCGGTTCGCAGACAATGCAAATCTTCCGTATCTAAAATTCGGATCGCATTTGGGCTTTTTTCAACAACTCGCCAACCAAACTGTTCTTCGACCATAAAACGATCAAATAAGACAACATCTGGATTTAATTCGGCTACAAAATCATCAAAACTTGAAGAATTAAGTTCAATGCTTTTTTTTATTACTCCAAATTCAGACAAATCAACCATAAAATCGCTTTCCTGAGCCGCGCTTGCAAATGTGATTTCAAATCCATTTTCCTTAAAAATAGAAATCAATTGCATCATTCTTCCGCCTGCTGCAGAAGACTTTGGCTCGGGCCAGACAAACCCAACAATTAAAAGTTTTTTTATTTGATTCATAAACTTTGTTTCACATTACAAAATAATGCTTTTTTCCGCGGATTTGCACCCAATTTCCTGAAATTCGGTCGCAAAAAAACACTAATTTTGCAAAATCTAAATGCTGGGAAATTATGTTGGGATTAAAATTAGCTACAGACCCTCGCTGGGTAAATATCGTTGAGTCAAATATCGAAGAAATTTTAACGGATCACGCCTGGTGCGAACAAAAAGCGGCTTCAAACGCGATTAGTATCGTCACTTACAACTCTGAAATCGAAGAATTGGTAACCGAAATGCTTGAAATTGCCAGAGAAGAACTGGAACATTTTCAGATGGTTCATAACATTATAAAACAACGCGGACTTACTTTGGGACGCGAAAGAAAGGATCATTATGTAAATGAACTTTTCAAATTCATGAAAAAAGACGGAAGCAGAAGAGACGCTCTCTGTGACCGATTATTGTTTTCGGCAATGATTGAAGCCAGAAGCTGCGAACGCTTTAAAGTGCTTTCAGAAAATATAAAAGACGAAGAATTGGCTAAATTCTACCGCGATTTAATGATTTCTGAAGCAGGACATTACACTACTTTTTTAGGATTTGCCAGAAAATATCAAGACAATATTGACATTGATAAAAGATGGAAGGAATGGATTGAATATGAAGGTTCTATCATTACCAATTATGGTAAAAGTGAAACCGTTCACGGATAAATTATATTCTTTTTCAATTCTATTTTAATATAAAAACCACAATTCGCTATGCAGAAAAATAAATCCAGATCAATCGTTTTTAAAATTGCGAAGTATACCGGAATAACCTTTGCGGTAATTATCGGATTATTATTTTTAACGCCTATCGTCTTTGAGGATCAGATTAAAGAACAAATCAAGAAAACTGCCAACGAAAGGTTAAGTGCAGAATTGAATTATTCTGATGTTTCGGTGTCATTTTTTCACCATTTTCCATCACTTACCTTGACCTTAGACAACTTAAGTTTGAATGGTTCGGCTCCGTATACCAACGAAAAATTCATTACCGCAAAAGAGGTTTCTTTCGGAATAAATGTAGCGAGCCTGATTTTCAGCAAATCGGTAAAAATTGATCAGATTTATTTATCGGATTCTTTTATAAACGTAAAAGTAAATCCGGAAGGAGAAGCGAATTACAACATCTACAAATCACAAGAACAAGCTTCTAAAGCTAAAGACAGCAGTGATACAGCGCTAAAACTAGAACGAATCGAAATTTTAAACAGTAAAATTGTTTATGATGATAAATCGACTAAAATCCATTTTGACGCATACGGATTTAACTATTTAGGAAAAGGAGATTTAAACAAAGCTGTTTTCGATTTATATTCTAAAGCGAACATCGAAAAATTAAATATTGTTTATGAAGATGAACCGTATTTAATGAACAAAAAGATCGATGCTGATCTGATTACAAAAGTAAACATCAACTCGCTTTCTTTCTTTTTCCAGCAAAATAACCTTAAAATCAACCAGCTTTTGGTCGATTTTAAAGGAAAATTCGATATTTTAAAGGACGGCTACAATATGGATTTCGTTATTAAATCCAATAACAGCAAACTTTATGACGTCTTTACAGCATTGCCTCCAAAATACATTACATGGCTTTCTAAGACAGATTTAAAAGGAAACACAGATTTGCTGTTAACTTTAAAAGGAAAATATATTACTTCTGAAAACATTGCGCCAGATTTAGATTTGGATGTAAAAGTAACTGACGGTTTTGTCAATTATAACAAAAGCGCATTTCCTGTCTCCAACCTTAATTTAGACATCAAAACAACTGTCCCTTCTCTAAATCCAGATTTGGTAATTGTTGACGCAAAAAACTTATCGCTAAACATCAATCAGGATTATTTAAAATCGAAATTCTTGATTAAAGGCGTAAACACGCCAGATATTAATGCTGATTTTAAAGCTAAAATTGATCTTGAGAAATTAATCAAGGCACTTGGGATTCCTGATATCGAATTAAAAGGAACTTTGGCCGGCGATGTAAAAGCAAACGGAATCTTTGATCAAAAAAACAAACGTTTCCCTGTTACAAACGGAGTTCTTAATTTGGATAACGGTTATTTAAAAACGCCATACTATCCAAATCCGATTACAGATATTACGATTAAATCAAAAATAGAAAACCAGAAAGGAACATTTGCCGATTTAAAAGTAAACTTAACGCCAACTCAATTTACTTTTGAAGGCAAACCTGTTTTTGTACAGGCCGACTTAAGCAATTTTGACGATTTGAGTTATGATGTAAGAGCAAAAGGAGAATTGGACATTAGCCGAATTTATAAAGTTTTCTCGCAAAAAGGTCTTGATCTTGATGGTTTTGTAAAAGCTGATGTATCTTTAAAAGGAAAGCAAAGCGATGCCGAAAAAGGAAATTACAGCAAATTAAACAATAAAGGAACGCTCGAATTAAGAAATATCGGAATTGCTTCTGAATATCTCCCAAAGAAATTTATTATCAAAGAAGGAATTTTTAAAATCAATCAGGATAAAATGTCATTCAATAACTTCCTTGCCGCATACGGGCAATCTGATTTTAAATTGAATGGATATTTACAGAACGTTTTCAATTATGTAATGACTAATACAGGCGTTTTAAAAGGTTCTTTTAAAGTTACTTCTCGATATATCAATGTTGACGAATTCATGTCGAGCGTAGATCCAAATACATCTGTAACACAGACTTCTGCTCCTAAAAAAGAAGCAAAACCATCTGAAAACACTCAGACTGGCGTTATCATTATTCCAACCAATTTAAACTTACAGTTGATTGCCAATGCTCAAAAAGTATATTTTGACAAATTAAATCTTCAAAATGCAACTGGAAATCTAACTATGAAAAATGGCAAATTGACCATGCAGAATACTGGCTTTAATTTAATTGGATGCAATGTATCTATGAATGCTAATTATCAAGCTGTAACGCCACAAAAAGCCAATTTTGATTACGCCATCAAAGCAACCGATTTTGATATAAAACGAGCGTATAATGAAATCGAAGTTTTCAGAAAAATGGCAAGTGCCGCAGAAAAAGCGCAAGGAATTGTTTCATTAGATTACCAGCTTAAAGGCCGTTTAAACGGAAATATGGATCCTGTTTATCCTTCTCTTATTGGTGGCGGCACTCTTTCTGTAAAAGATGTAAAAGTACGAGGTTTGAAAATGTTTAATGCCGTAAGCAAGCAAACCAATTCTGAATCTATTAAAAATCCAGACCTTTCTAAAGTTGATATCAAAACAACGGTTAAAAACAATATTATAACTGTAGACCGCTTTAAATTTAAGTTTGCAGGCTTTAGACCAAGAATTGAAGGAACAACAAGTCTAGACGGAAAACTGAACTTAAAAATGCGCTTAGGATTACCTCCTTTTGGTATTTTCGGAATTCCATTAACTGTTACCGGAACTCAAGATAATCCGAAAGTAAAAGTGGGCAAGAAAACAGAAGATCTGGAAGAAACTAAGGATACTGAGGAATAAATGTTTTAAATTCCAAATTCCAAATTCCAATCACACGAAAAATCTTTATAGCCTTTGTCAAGTTTAAAACTTTGACAAAGGCTTTTCTTTTACAGATAACTAAACTGCAAATATTTGCTTTGAAACAAACAAAATCCCTTTACCCATCAGCCACAATAGTAAAGCTAAACCAAGAAGTTTCCAAGCCCAGCCTTTTCCTCTTTTCCAATCTGAGAAAAAAGAAAAAGCTTCCATGTACTTTAGTATTATAAACAAAGTTGATCCTATAATTGTAAACCAGATCACTTCGTTTAAGTGAAGATAAAAACCGTACATAAAAACGGCGCTAAAAAACAGAAGCGTAACTAATTGTATAAAATAATAGTTTCTTAAACTGTATTTATGATTCATTTTTAATGATAAAATTAAAAATGAGAAAATCAATAAACCAATTAGAGCCGAGATAATATTATAAAAAATAAGATTTTCTTGCAGTGCCAATACTATCGTGACAATAACCGCAACAACAGTGCAAGCCGCAAGAGAATTAACGCTTCTGTCTCTATCATCCTCTTTATAAAAGGGAAATAAAACAGGATAAATATATTTTTCTAAGGAACGCCAGAAAGGCAAAGCATAAACTGTAGCAATTCCAGACAAAACTACTTCGTAATTATAAAAAATATCGGCAGGAACTTTATACAGCACATATAAAAGCGCAATTGTAACTATAAAAGCTGGAAAGCATATCGTTTTTATGGTTTCCCAAGAATCTTTGCCCCAAAAGTTATTTTCTATTTCGTAAACATATCTTTTAATCCAATATTCTTTTGTAAATAAGGCCGTAGACTGGCTCCATAATAAAAACAAGCCTAGATGTATAATTACGGTTCGCAATACAAATTCTTCAACAATACAGCCATAAATTACGCAAGCTGCTCCAATTAAAAGCAATTCAAGAGTCAGTAAAACCGGTGAAAACAAAATCCTTACTATAGGAGCCAAATGATTCACCAAAAATCGAATTAGTAGACTCCAATATTTTTTAAACAAAGCAATAGCAGCACAAATAGCTATAAATGCAGAAAGATAAAACATCCAATTGGTTAGCAATTGCGTCTGCATCCACAATTGAACAGCAGAATCTTTTTGCGGAGTATAAACAATATCTGAATTTAGAAAAATCTCTTTTGCTAGCTCATCTCTTAGATTATTACTTAAATCAGGAAGTTCATTTTTATGCGCATTCCAAAACTTATTTGTATTGAAACCATTCTTTTTTAGAACTTCAAATTCATACAGAACATTTTTCTGCTTATTGCTTAAAGCACTCAAATGAATAGCAACACTATCTGATACAACTTTACCGTAAGTGCTTATACAGAACAAAAGGGCAAATAAGAATATTTTTTTCAACTTATAACATTTAAAGAGTTTGAAGATATCCAATTATCCCCAATTTTACAAATGTAAGTTTTTTACTTAACGCAATGTGTTAAAAATAAAAAACCCGATCTTTTCAGAACGGGTTTTTTATAAAAAGTAATCTATGATTATTATGCCTCGAATGGGATAATAGATACATAAGATTTGTTATCTCTTTTCTTTTGGAACTTAACAACTCCATCAACTTTAGCATGTAAAGTGTGATCTTTACTGATGTAAACGTTTTCACCTGGATTGTGTTTTGAACCTCTTTGTCTAACGATGATGTTTCCAGCAATAGCAGCTTGACCACCATAAATCTTAACGCCTAGACGTTTTGATTCTGATTCTCTACCATTCTTCGAACTACCGACACCTTTCTTGTGAGCCATGACGTATGAGTTTAAATATTGTTATTATTCTTTAGTAGTCTCTTTTTTTGCTTTTGGAGCTGCTTTTTTTGCTTTTGGAGCTGCCTCTACTTCTTCAATAGCTGCTGCATCTTCTGCTACAACTGCTTTTTTAGCTGCTGCTTTTTTTGTTCCTCCTGCTGCAGTAATACCTTCAATTACAATTTGAGTAAGATATTGTCTGTGACCATTTCTTTTTTTGTACCCTTTTCTTCTTTTCTTTTTGAAAACGATAACTTTATCTCCTTTTAAGTGTTGTAACACTTTAGCTTCTACTGAAGCACCTTCTATAGCTGGGGCGCCTAAAGTTACATTTCCATTGTCATCTAACAAAAGAACTTTGTCAAAAGAAACTTTTGAACCTTCTTCGTTAGCTAAACGGTGAACATAAACCTTTAAGTCTTTGCTTACTTTAAATTGTTGCCCTGCTATCTCTACGATTGCATACATATCAAATTGATTTATTGAATTTTAAGGTTGCAAATATACAACTAATAATTTACTATGCAACCCATAAAAGCAAAAATATTTTCTGCTAAAAAATCCTTGTTTTTCAAGCAGTTCCGCACAGAAAACAAAATTAATTTAAAGTAAAAGATTGTTAAAATAGCATTTATTTGAAAACAATTCTGCAATACATAACTAAAAAAAACTATTTTTGATGTAACTAAAATCAACTCTTGTCTACCTACTATTGTTGATATTTTAAAATTATTAATCTTTATGAAAAAATCAATAATGATGTTAAGTGCAGCATTAATGCTTGGCGGAGTGGCTCATGCCCAAAAAGTAGCTTTTGAAGAATACGATTTAGACAATGGATTGCATGTCATTTTACACAATGATCCGTCTGCTCCTGTTGTTATCACCTCGGTAATGTACCATGTTGGATCGAAAGACGAACGTCCCGACCGAACAGGTTTTGCACACTTCTTTGAGCATTTATTATTTGAAGGAACTCAGAATATAAAACGCGGGGAATGGATGAAAATCGTTACCGCAAATGGTGGAGTTAACAATGCTAACACTTCTGACGATAGAACGTATTATTATGAAGTTTTTCCCTCTAACAGCTTAGAGCTTGGCTTATGGATGGAATCTGAAAGATTAATGCATCCTATTATTAATAAGGTCGGTGTAGATACACAAAATGAAGTTGTAAAAGAGGAAAAAAGAATGCGTTACGACAATCAGCCGTATGGAAATATTCTGGCAGAGGTTAAGAAAAACATGTTCAAAAATCACCCTTATAGATGGACGACTATCGGCTCAATGAAAGACTTGGACGCGGCAACTCTGGAAGAATTTCAGGCTTTTAATAAAAAATTCTACACACCAAACAATGCCGTTTTAGTGGTTGCCGGAGATTTCGAAAAAACAAAAACAAAAGAATGGATTCAGAAATATTTCGGACCAATTCCAAGAGGTGAAGAAGTTAAAAAGCAAACTTTTACTGAAGAGCCAATTACACAAACCATTAAGGCTACTTACGAAGATCCAAACATTCAGATTCCGATGATTGTGGCTTCATACAGAACGCCTTCAATGAAAACTAGAGACGCTAGAGTATTGGACTTAATTTCTTCTTATTTGAGTGATGGGAAAAGCTCTAAACTTTACAAAAAAATAGTTGACGATAAAAAAATGGCGCTACAGATTGGCGCAGTAGGATTTAGCCAAGAAGATTACGGAACATACATTCTTTACGGCCTGCCGATGGCTCCCTACACCATTAATGATATTTTAAAAGAAATGGATGAGGAAATTGTAAAAATCCAAACCGATCTTATTTCTGAAAAAGATTATCAAAAATTACAGAACAAATTCGATAACAATTATGTAAACGCCAATTCAAGCGTGGAAGGAATTGCAGAAAATCTTGCTTCGTATTATTTACTTTATGGAGACGTTAATTTGATCAATACCGAAATCGACATCTATCACTCGATTACAAGAGAAGAAATTAGAGAAGTTGCCAAGAAGTATTTGAACCCGAATCAGCGTTTGATTTTAGATTATATTCCAGCAGCCAAATCTCAAAACTAAGAATATCGAATCATGAAAAAAATACATACTTTTTTAATCCTTATTTTCCTAACTGGAATTATGCAAGCACAAGATCGTCCACAACCCAAACCAGGAAATGCCCCAGTAGTCAACATCAAAAAACCCCAGACCTTTGTTTTAGCAAACGGTATGAAAGTTTTGGTTGTTGAAAACCACAAATTGCCAAGAGTGAGCTATACACTTACTTTAGATAATGCTCCATTTACTGAAGGAAATAAAAAAGGGGTTGATGAATTAACTAGCAGCTTAATCGGAAACGGAACCAAAAAAACAACTAAAGAAGCTTTTAACGAAGAAATTGATTTTTACGGAGCTAATATCAATTTCACTTCTCAAGGTGCTTATGCAAGTACATTATCAAAATATTCGGGACGTGTTTTAGAACTTTTGGCAGAAGGAGCCTTACAGCCAAATTTCACTCAGACAGAATTTGACAAAGAAAAAGCAAAACTTTTGGAAGGATTAAAAGCCGACGAAAAAAGCGTTCCTGCCATTTCAAATAGAGTCGTAGATGTTTTGGCTTTTGGAAAAAATCATCCAGCAGGCGAATACCTTTCTGAAGAGACTGTAAAAAATGTTACGCTGGCAGATGTTCAAAACAACTACAACACTTATTTTGTTCCAGAAAATGCTTATTTGGTGGTTATTGGCGATGTAAAATTTAAGGAGGTAAAAACAGCTGTTGAAAAATTATTCAGCGGATGGAAAAAACAGGCAGCGCCAAAAAACACTTATCCAAATCCGACGAATGTTTCAAATTTACAAATAGATTTTGTTGACGTTCCAAATGCCGTTCAATCTGAAATTTCATTGGTGAATACTATTAATTTAAGAATGAGCGATCCTGATTTTTTCCCGGCAGTTATTGCTAATCAAATTTTAGGAGGCGATTTTAACAGTTATTTAAACATGAATCTTCGCGAGCAGCACGCATGGACTTATGGAGCAAATTCAAGCATTGGAAGCGGAAAATATGTGACTAAATTCAAAGCGTCTTCGGCGGTTAGAAATACCGTTACAGACAGTGCAGTTGTTCAGTTTGTAAAAGAAATTAAAAGAATTAGAACCGAAAGAGTTGATCCAGAAGTTTTAAGAAACGTAAAAGCAGGTTATATAGGAAGATTTGTAATGCAGGTTGAAAAACCTCAAGCTGTTGCACGTTATGCCTTAAATATTGAAACAGAAAAACTTCCTGCTGATTTCTACGAAAAATACATTCAAACCATCAATAACGTTACTGCTGATGATATTTATCGCGTTGCCAACAAATACTTTTTATTGGACAATATGCGAATTGTTATTGTTGGAAAAGGATCTGATGTTATTCCTGGTTTAGAAAAACTTCAGATTCCGATTTCGTATTTCGATAAATACGGAAATCCAGTTGAAAAACCATCAGCAAAAAAAGAAGCACCAAAAGATATTAGCGCAAAAACAGTTTTTGAAAACTACATTAATGCTATTGGCGGAGAAAAAGCAGTTACAGCCGTAAAAACATTATACATGAATGGTTCCACAACGATTCCGCAAGCTCCTACTCCATTGACTTTTACATCTAAATTAGATTCAAAAGGAAAAATGATGGTTTCGCTTTCTATGGGAACAATGAATTTAATGAAACAGGTGGTTAATGAAAAAGGCGCTTACGTTGAACAGCAAGGGCAAAGAAAAAACCTTGAAGGCGAAGATTTAGCTGAAATGAAAGCCAATGCAGCTCCTTTTGAAGAACTGCAGCTTGTAAAAAGAACTGATCTAAAAGTAGAAGGAATTGAACCAATTAACGGAAGCGATGCCTATGTCATTAAAGACGGCAAAACAAAATATTATTACGACGTTAAATCAGGATTAAAAACTGCCGAATCTAAAGTTCGCGAACAAGGCGGAAAATCAGTTGAACAAATCACTAATTTCAACGATTACAAAGAAGTAAAAGGCGTTAAAGTTCCTTTTAACTTAGTTCAAAATGTAGGCTTTGAATTGGATATCAAAATGTCTGACATCAAGATTAACGAAGGAGTTTCTGAGAAAGATTTTTTATAAGACGCTAAGGTACTAAGGTACTAAGATGCTAAGATTTTAAGGCTTTGTCAAAGTTCGAAACTTTGACAAAGCTTTTTTATTTCATCATGTTTGTCAGGCTGAGTGGAGTTGAAGCCAATCCACTTATAACTCATTAATTTATAATTCATAATTCAAAAATCACTTCTTAGCCGACAGATAAACCCCAATCAAAATAATAAAAGCACCAACAGATTGAATTGGCGTCAGGAATTCATTATCCAATAATCCCCAAAAAAATGCCACGATCGGAATCAAATACGTTACTGATGTTGCAAAAACTGGCGATGACATCTGAATCAGTTTGAAGAAGAGAATATTCGCGATTCCTGTTCCTAAAACACCCAAAATTGCCACAAAAAGTATAGAATGCTGCGTTTCTGCAAAATGTATTTTCTGGCTAATATCGGTTGTACTTAAAATGATTAATGCAGGCAAAAGCAAAACCGCAAAATTTCCTGTTGTGATACTTACAGAATTTAAATCGTGCAGATATTTTTTAATCAGATTTACATTGATAGCGTAACTAAGCGTTGCTATAACCACCAATAAAACATATAGATAATTTTGAGTTCCGCTCTCAGAATCTCCACTTAAAACCAAAAGCAGACATCCTAGAAGTCCAACAAAAACGCCCAAAACTTGTCGTTTTTGAAATTGAATTCCAAATGCTATAATTCCTAAAACCAAAGTATTTAAAGGCGTTAGCGAATTTAAAATCGCCACAATAGAACTATTTACCTGAGTTTCTGCAATAGCAAAAAGATACGCTGGCATGAAAGTTCCGAAAAGCGAAGTTATGGCAATAAATTTCCATTGACGGCGTGAAATCTTTTTTAGACTATTAAACCCTACAATCAGCAAAAACAAAGCAGCAAAAATAATGCGGAACGATCCAACTTGAACAGCGGTTAAACCAACCAATCCTTTTTTGATCAGAATAAAAGAGCTTCCCCAAATAAGAGAAAGAATCGCTAAGTAAATCCACTTTAACTGTTTTGTTTCCATAAATTGCATTTTACTGCAAATTTGTAATTATTTTACGAACTGACCTCTCTCTTTTTATTAATTTTGCAAACAAGTAATTAGCAATCTAAAATTTAATATATAATGAAAATTTCAAAAATCTTATTCGCTGCAGCAATCGTTGGTTTAGTGTTCGTTGGCTGTAAAAAAGCAGAAGACAAAAGTCTTGAAGTCGTAAATAAAGAAAAAAGTGCTCCAAAAGAACACAAACCAATCGCAGCTGAAAATCTTCAAACTGCAAGCTTTACAATTGACGGAATGACGTGTGCCGTTGGATGTGCTAAAACCATCGAAGAAGAATTAGCAAACCTAGACGGAGTTGAAAAAGCAACAGTTGATTTTGACAAGAAAACAGCAACGGTAAGTTTTGACAAAACAATTCAAAATCCAGAATCTTTAACTAAAGTGGTTCAAGAAACTGGAGATGGTAAAACATATAAGGTTTCAAATTTTAAGTCTTAAATTCTAAATTAACAAACTTCAAAAGGCGCTCAAATTTGAGTGCCTTTTTTTAATTTATATTTGTTAAAAAAATAAATTAAAAACACTAATAAGAAATACATCGAAATAAAATAAATGCCAAAAACAAATTATTTAATAAAAAGACCACTTGCCGCAACAATCGATGTATTATCTTTTGCTTTAATAGTAGAAATAATTGGTCCATTTTTCGAATATAAATCTACAGACGGCACAAATTATATCCCTACAGGAATTTTTATTCTGTTATTCTACGCTATACTTATCATACAAGATGTTATTTTTAATAAAACCTTAGGCAAATATCTATTTAAACTTGAAATACAATTTGAGAACGACAATCAAATCAAAGGATATAAAAAATATTTCAAATTAACTTTAAGGCGATTATTTGATCCATTGGAAATGATTTGCCCATTCATTTATATCCTTTCTATCATTTTCACAAAAAAGAATCAGAAACTAGGAGACTTAATTTCAGGAATAGTTATACTTGAAAAAAAACAGCCATTATTACATTAATCAAAGAGCATAAAAACCTAAAACTAATTTTATTGAATAAATCGTATGCTTTACTATATTTATATGATTTTTTTCTTATTGTTAAATATTTATATTTATGTGTATTTAAATAAAGTGTCAAAAGTAAAACCTGTTTTTCATTTCTTGATAACATCAATATTTGTAGTTATAATTTTATTACATGAGCTAGAGTTTATAACATTCCAAATAACAAGGTCTCAATTTAATCGTATATTCTTTTTTAGTTATATGCTAATCCTTTTCTATTTTTTCAATAAACTGCTCATCCGTGAAATTGCAAAAAAACAATCTTTTAATGCCTTTAACACTTTAATAGTTTCTACAATTGAGAGAGGGATTTTTTTGAAATTCATTTTTCTAGTCAGTTCTATAATACAATTACAGATAATTTACAAACTGAAACAATTATCAAATCTTTAATTATACACGAGCGAGACGCTCGCGCTAGCGAGGGAATTGGTGGCCGAGGCGAAATACATGTCGAGATTCCTGTTAGAAAAATAGCCAATTTTCTTAATGATCAATTAAATTAAATTTTATAAATAATGTCAGTAAATTTCATATTAACCGTAGTATACGGTTTAGTAAATTATCTAATCTTAAAAAAAATAATATTAAATGATTATTTTAGTTATAAAAAATTTTTCCTAATAAGCGTTTACTTTTTTCTATTCTTGCTTTTAATAAAGTTTTTTTACTTTGATGAGTATATAAAACAGCCCAACGCAAAAAAAATAAAAATAATTTATTTAACCTTAATTAGCTATGGAATCATTTTTTTTAATGCTATAAAATTTCTATTTGACGAAGCATTTACAAACTATATACAGAACTTTAATATTAAAAAACTTAGCCAAACAAAAGAGAAAAATTATAGAAGAACACAGTCTATTATTGCTTTTTCTTGCATAAGTACTTTGCAGCTTTTTTACATTTGGAAATCATAATTATAATACAAGACAAAAAATAATATTAATATCTAGAATAATATGCTGAAAAAATATTCCCGATAGCGCGGATTTGCAATCCGTGCCCGCAGCAATGAGACACGATACAGAATATTAAATATAAAAGCGTTCGGGTTAATATATTATTTTTGAAACGCTCAACTGTTGCGCTTACTAAACTTTGTCGGCACAGATTGCAAATCTGCGCTAACAGACGGATAGTGGTACAATTATAAACCCATAATTATGAAATTACAAGAGTTAAAAAACAAATATGAAGCAAGCGTATTTAATGAGTTATCAGACGAAAGTTTAGTGGAAAAAGCAGCTGAATGGGAGTACCATTCGGCTATTCATCTAAATGGAATAATAGCAATTGGATGGCTTTCAGATGATAATATTTTGCTGATTAATGCAGATGGAATTTTTATTTATGATATTCTTAAAAAGAATATTATATTTAGTGATTATGAGAATTCATTTAAAAAAAGTATATCTGATGATAATCTGACTTTTTTTGTTCAGAGTAAGTCTGAAACTGTATTTGTTTTTGGATTAAGGGGTGGTGGTGGAAATTTATTAACAAAAGATAATATATGGAAAATAGAAGTTGTTGATATTACTTGGAACATTAAGGTGCCAACACTCTTAAATTACAAGACTGCAGAAAAATATTTTTTAGAGTTGCAACAAAATAGTTACGAGGGAAATAAATATTTAGGATTCTCAAAGTCAGAAAATTATTTTCTAATTATGGGAGATGGCGGTGTTGACATTTTTTCCAGATTACCTAAATTACAATGAACCAGATAGCCCGGATATATCAACACGATGATAAGACACAATCAAATTAAATGAAAGTAAACTTTTATCTGTTTGCTTTTTACTTCCACTTCAACGTTTCCATCAAACGCTGCATATCATTTTTAACATAACTTGCGGCAGGCATAATCGAGTCGAAATTTGGTTTTGCGTAAAAATACATCGAACCAATTAAAAAGTGTTTGGTACTGTCGGTAACGTAAAATTGAGAATTTGTCGCTGCGTTTCCGTCTACTTGATAAAACATTCCGAAAACCTTTTTCTCTGGATTTAAATACGGTTGTTCTAAAATATCATCAGCTTTAATTACGTGTTCGTAAGTCAGTTTTTGAGCGTCACGTAGTAATTTATCAATATTGCCATTTACGGGCTTATAAGTCAGATAAATAGTTGCCTTCATCTTTGGGTACGTGATTGCAAATCCGCATTCTTTTTCTCCTTTGATAATTGCATCTTCATTCATTTGAAAAGTGAACGGGCAGGTGTTTTCAAAATTCACATATTTTGCTTCTGGATAATCTAATCTCAGATAACTCGCTGGTTTTGGCAAAACATCATTTTTACAGCTTATAACCGTTAGCGCAAGCAAAATTGCCGTTATTGAAAGTATTTTATTAAGCATTTTAATTTATAGTTACTTTTATTTGTTTTACACGCTTTTTATCTACTGTTTCTACGGTGAAAATACAGTTTTCAAAAGGCACTTTTTGATCTTTTTTCGGAAAATTACCCAAAATTTCCAGAATAAATCCAGCCAATGTTTCGGCTTCTCCTTTGTGGGCTTCAAAAACATCTTCGTCAACATCTACAATTCTGTAGAAATCTTTCAGGTTTATTTTTCCTTCAAAAAGAAAATTATTTTCATCTATTTGTGAGAAGTTCAGATTTTCATCATCAAATTCATCACTAATATCTCCGACAATTTCCTCGATAACATCTTCTAACGAAACCAATCCGGAAGTTCCGCCATATTCATCAACCACGATTGCCAAATGGCTTTTTAAACTTTGAAAATCCTTCAACAGATTATCCAGTTTTTTATTCTCTGGAACAAAGAACGCTTCTCTGATCAAAGAAGTCCAGTCAAATTCTTCCTTATCAATATGAGGCAATAAATCTTTTACGAAAAGCACGCCTTCAATCTGATCAATATTATCTCGATAAACTGGAATTCTTGAAAATCCTGTTTCGATTATCTTAGGATAAATTTCTTTGAATGTTTCTGATATTTCCAATGCAAAAATATCAATTCTTGGACTCATTACCTGCTTTGTATCGGTATTTCCAAAAGAAACAATTCCTTCAAGGATTTTCTGTTCTTCTGTTGAAGTCCCTTCAGAATCCGTAAGTTCCAATGCCTGAGAAAGTTGATTGACAGAAAAATTACTTTTTTGCTTTCCTAATTTGTTTTGAAAATATATCGTAACAGCACGCATTGGCAAACTGATCGGAGAAAGCACTTTATCTAAAAATGCCAGCGGATAAGCGACACGTTTGGCAAATCGAATGCTATTTCTGCTTGCATAAACCTTAGGAAGCACTTCGCCAAATAATAAAATTAAGAAAGTAACCAGAATTACTTCTAGCGTAAATTTAAAAGCTGGTGAACCTACATTGGCAAAAATATTTTGTCCTATATACGCAAATAGGATCACTACTCCGATATTGAAGAAGTTATTTGCAACCAATAAAGTTGCTAGAAGTTTTTTAGGCTTATCTAATAAATTTGAAATAATTTTTCCTTTTGCAGGATTATCGTTTAAAGAATTGTCGATATCTTGCTGTGACAAAGAAAAAAGAGCAACTTCAGCACCAGAAACGATTGCTGAAAGAAATAACAAAACAAATATTCCGACGAAACCAATAATTAAATTGGCGTCAAGATTGGTAGAAAAAAGTAAACTGGGCTCTGGGTCCAAATTGCATAAAATTAGTTAAACATCACTCTAGAAAGGCAAATCATTAATTGGAAGCCCTTCGTTAGCAGCATCAAAGTTAGTATTTTTTGCCGACTCTACATCCTGGTTTTGTTTTGTATAAGCAGTTTCTTTTTTGGTTGTCAGAAAAGTAAACTCTGTAACCTGAATTTCGGTCGTATATTTTGTCGTTCCATCTTCTGTCTGCCACTGACGAGATTTTATTCTTCCTTCAACATAAATTTTATCTCCCTTAGAAAGATATTTTTCGCAAATCTCTGCGGCTTTATTACGCACAACCAAATTATGCCATTCTGTAGAGGTAATCTTTTCATTGGTCGTTTTATTGATATACACTTCATTTGTAGCCAGCTGAAAACGTCCGATGCAGTTTCCTCCATCAAAATAATGCATCTTTACATCATCGCCTAAATGGCCAATAAGCATCACTTTATTTAATGTTCCGTTCATAGTTTTTGGTGGTATTTCTACCAAAGATACATTTTTTTAGCAATTTATTTCTTGCTTTTCTATAAAATTATATATCGCAATAGGAAAAGGAAAGGTTTTTAATTTTTGGGAATCTATTCCGTTTTCGATTTTTTCTTGCACTTTGATTTTCCAGAATTGTATATGCAGATGCTGATGCGAAAGCTTATGTACAATGGTCGATTTACTGCAATCTTCTATACTTATAATAGTATATTCTGGAAAAATTTCATCTTTTGCTTTTTTGGAAACTTCGTTAAAACCAACAATAGATTCTGTTTCCAACAACGGAAACTCATATAAATTATGCCAGATTCCTTTTTGGGTTCTTTTCTGAATTAATGTATTTCCTAAAACATCTTCCAAAATCAGATAATTAAAATATCGATTGGTCACTTTAAGCTTTTTAGATTTTACAGGAAGCATATTTACCTTTCCTTTTTGCAATGCAGCACAACTTTCATTGAAAACGCAAACAGAACATTCAGGGCTTTTAGGCACGCATTGCAGCGCTCCAAACTCCATTATTGCCTGATTAAAAAGCGCTGGATTATCCTTTGGCATTAATTCTTGTGCCAAAGCCGCGAACTCTTTTTTAGTTGCCGGAACCGCAATATCAGATTCGATATCAAAATAACGAGCCAATACTCTAAATACGTTTCCATCAACGACAGGAACAGGTTCATTATAAGAAAAAGAAGCTATTGCCGCTGCGGTATATTCGCCTACTCCTTTAAGCTTAAGCAGTTCTTTATAAGAATCAGGGAAAATTCCATTTAAATCATTACTTATATATTGAGCTGTTTTATGAAGATTTCGAGCACGCGAATAATATCCTAAGCCTTGCCAGAGTTTCAAAACCTTCTCTTCTGGAGCATCTGCCAAATGTTTTACAGTAGGAAATTTCTTTATAAATGAGAAAAAGTAAGGCATTCCTTGCACAACTCTCGTCTGCTGAAGCATAATTTCTGAGAGCCAAATTTGGTACGGATCGACGGTTTTTCGCCATGGCAAATCGCGTTTATTCTGTAAATACCATTTTATCAATATGTTATGAAAATTCATTGCAAAATACTTAGATTGCAAAAGTAAATGTTTATGTAATTAAAATTTAACGAATTAGCTTGATTAATTATTTTTTTAATTCCTATATTTGCAAACTCAAAAAAATAGTACACCATTTATAAAATAAAATAGGAAAGAAAATGACGAAAGCAGATATCGTAGCGAAGATTTCAGAGAAACTAGGTCTTGAAAAAGGAGACGTTCAAGCAACAGTAGAAACTTTTATGGAAGAAGTTAAGACTTCTTTAGAAACTGGAGACAATGTATACTTAAGAGGTTTCGGTAGTTTTATCGTTAAAACTAGAGCTGAAAAAACTGGAAGAAACATTTCTAAAAACACTACTATTAAAATTCCAGCACACAACATTCCTGCGTTTAAACCTGCAAAAGTTTTTGTAGAAGGAGTTAAAACTAACAACGAAGCAAAATAATATTAATTAACATAAATCTGACACAATATGCCAAGTGGTAAAAAAAGAAAGAGACATAAGGTAGCTACTCACAAACGTAAGAAAAGAGCGAGAGCTAACCGCCACAAAAAGAAAAAGTAGTTTTAAACTACTTTTTTCTTTTTAAACGTTCATTGAAATTGGAGTTTGATAGTCTCAGTCACAGAATACAGTTTGCAGCTTAAACTGCTTACTGAGACTGAAAACTGGCAACTAACTCCACCGGGTTAATACCTGTTAAAATATTGTTTAATCCATCCTTACAATTCAGTTATGAGTTATGAGTTATAAGTTATGAGTTGTAAAACTTGAAACTTGAAACTTAAAACCTGAAACTATAAGTCTGGATAAAAATTTACAGTGTGAATAAAGAATTAATCATTAGATCTAGTTCTGATGCAGTAGATTTTGCCTTATTAAAAGATGGAAAACTAATTGAATTACACAAAGAAGAAGAAAAAAGCAACTTTCAGGTTGGTGATATTTTTATTGCAAAAATCAGAAAACCAGTTGCGGGACTTAATGCTGCTTTTGTGAATGTAGGTTTCGAAAAAGATGCCTTTTTACATTATCATGATTTGGGTCCAAATCTAGCTTCTCAGCTGAAATTCATAAAACTTGTAAGCGCAGGTAAATTAAAAGATTTCTCCCTAAAAACCTTTCAGTTTGAGAAAGAGATTGACAAAGATGGCATCATTACTGATATTTTAAGTGCCAATCAATCTGTCTTAGTTCAAGTAGTTAAAGAACCTATATCAACCAAAGGCCCAAGAATAAGTGCTGAGCTTTCTCTTGCCGGAAGATTTATCGTTCTAGTTCCTTTTTCTGATCGTGTTTCTATTTCTCAAAAAATAGAAGACAAAAAAGAAAAGGATCGTCTAAAAAAACTTGTTCTATCGATCAAACCTAAAGGATTTGGTGTTATTGTTCGTACAGTAGCCGAAGGCAAAAACGTAGCCGAATTAGAAAAAGATTTGCAGAACCTGCTTGGCAGATGGTCTGCAATGTGTAAAAAATTACCAACTGCTCATCATCCATCAAAAGTATTAGGAGAGCTTAATAGAGCTTCTTCGATATTAAGAGATGTATTTAACGATACCTTCAGTGGTATTCAAATAGATGATGAAGAGTTGTACCACCAAACGAAGGAATATCTGCAAGAAATTGCACCTTCAAAACAATCGATTGTTAAGTTTTATCAATCAAATGATACTCCGATTTTTGAGAAATACAATATAGAGAGACAAATCAAAACTTCATTTGGCCGAACTGTTTCCATGAGCAAAGGTGCTTATCTTATTATTGAACACACCGAAGCTCTTCACGTTATTGACGTAAACAGCGGAAACCGTTCTAATAAAGCGACCAACCAAGAAGACACAGCCATGGAAGTGAATATGATTGCCGCTGCAGAAATTGCCAGACAGCTTCGTCTGCGCGATATGGGCGGAATAATCGTAGTTGATTTTATCGATATGTCTAATCCAGAAAACAGGAAAGTTTTGTTCGACTTCTTGCGAGAAGAAATGAGCGACGATAAAGCAAAACATAAAATATTACCGCCGAGCAAATTTGGTTTGGTCCAAATTACAAGACAGCGAGTAAGACCAGAAGTGAATATCAAAACCAGAGAGGAAGATCCTAACAAACATAATGGTGAAATTGAAGCTCCAATTTTAATCATTGATAAGATCACCGCTGATTTAGAAAGACTTTTAAAAACCCACAACAAGGTTGTGCTTAATACACATCCGTTTGTGGCTGCATACCTCAGCAAAGGTTTTCCATCATTACGTTCAAAATGGTTTTTTGAACATAAGAAATGGGTGAAAATCATACCTCGTGACGCTTACACGTACTTAGAATACCATTTCTATGACAAAAAAGGAAATGTTATTACAGAATAAAAACATCAAACCGTCCCGACGCATCGGGACGGTTTTTTTATGCTTTTTCGGATCTCATTTTTATGTCCTATAATGGCATATAAAAAACTTCTATCAGCCATCTAATTATCTACCATACATTATGTTTGTCATATTTTAATTGATTTATATGACAGCTGTTGCACGTCTTTTTTCGTTAGCCAAAACAAAAAATATCCATTACCTGGTTATTCTTTTTTTGTTTTCATTCAAACTATCGGCACAAAATGACACTATTTATTTTAATTTGGAATGGAAAACTACTGTAAAAGATTCTGCTATTTATTACCGATTGAAACCTGTTAAAATAAAAACAAGAAAAGCCATTGGACGAAAAATACCATATGTAGATTCTCTTTATGTTATTAAAGATTATTATGTAAAAAATAATGCATTGCAATTTGAAGGTTACACAAAAGATATGGAGGGAAACGATAATGTCGGAAAAGCAAAATGGTTTAAGGAAGACGGCACTGTTCTTTACTCAAGAGATTTCAATAAACCTGCTCCAGGAACATTTAGAGTGCCCAGTCCACCAATCACTTATATAAATTATAGCATCACTGACAAAAGTCTTCTAACTGCAGGTTATGAATTTTGCGTAGACTGCAAAACCAACAATAAACTATTTTTAGGCATTGGATACAGTGTCACAAATAGTTACAATGGGCAATATTATGGTTTACCCGATCTGCATTTATCACAAAACATTTCCATATTATTTGCAAAAATTGGAACCTCCCACAAAAATGGCTACATAATGGGAGGACTATCACTAATGAATTTCATAGATTTAGGGTTTGGATATTCCTTACCGTATAATTCAGATAAAGCTCCGGCTTTTGAAGGATTTACGATGAGTCTAAATTTAAGATTTACAAGAAATAGAAGAGCTTACAGCCAATTTATAGGCTACTAAATAATTTAAAAAATGAAAACCTGCATCACTATAATCTTCTTAATGTTACTTGCTCCATTGTCAGCTCAAAATGACACAATCTTTTTTGATAAAAACTGGAAAACAAGCAACAAGGAAATAGCTTTTTATTACCGAATTAAACCTTTAAAAGTAAAAACAAAAGATGCTAAAATCAAAAACATCGATTCTCTTTTTGTTATTAAGGATTATTATCTAATCAATAATCAATTGCAATTTCAAGGCTATTCAAGTGATTATAAAGCGGAACAATTATTTGGCAGAGCGGAATGGTTTAATAAGGATGGAAAAATGATTGACTCCAACAATTCCAATTACAAGAAAAGCAATACTAATTCAAAATTTAAAATTCCAGAATGGCCAATTCTATATTTGAATTATTCAATTGCTGATAAAAGTCTTCTCACAGGAGGTTTAGAATTTTGCCTAACTCAAAGCAAAAATAAACTCTTTTTGGGCGCAGGATATGGAATTACAAACAGCTATAATGGCAAATATTATGGACTTCCCGATATTCATTTATCATACAATACAGACTATCTTCTATTTGTAAAAGCAGGCAGTTCCTCTAAAAATGCTTATGCAGTAGGTGGTTTAACTGTATTTAATATGATAGATTTAGGTTTAGGATATTCGTTTGCATACAACAAAGAAAAGATTCCAACTTATGAAGGATTTACTGCTTCAATCTCGTTTCGAATTTCTAAAAACAAAAACGTGTACACGAAACTCAACATCATACAATAAACCTATTCCCTCACAATTTCAATTTTTCTTCTGATTTCATTTCCTGAAGCATCAACAACCGTGATATAATGTATTCCTGTTGTTGGCGTAATGGGTAATTCATGAAACGTTTTGGTAGTAGCTTTATAAACATCATCAACATACCAAAACAATTCTTTGTCTCTTTCGGAATAAGCCACTTTTAAAATCACGGGCTGGACATTACTATTGAAATCTTTTGTCAAATAGATTTTACTATTCGCCTTTGGATAAATAAAATCCATTGTAGTAGTTTGCGTTCCTTCGCATCCTTCTTTGAATGGCGGTAAAGGCAAATATTCGATATGCTGGCTTTTGTAATACCATGCCATAACAGGAGGCAATACAAACCAGTTTTTAGCTACAATATTATCGATACTCTCGCAACTGCTGTTTACCTGAAACTGCTCTGTTTTGTCTAAATGGATTGTCTTGTGATACGGACAAACTTTAGTCGATTTCCCTTTTTTAGAAACCCATTGTTTAATTTTCGGGCAATTATCTTTTGCCAGATAACCGCTTAAACTGCAAACCTCAACTTCGGCCAAATCATTATAAGGCGTATCAAACCATCTTTGTCTTGGCAGCAAATTAAAAACATCGAATAAAATTGGAGCCGCACTGGTTACTCCCGTCAAAGTTGGCCTTCCCTCACCTGTCGCATTCCCAACCCAAATTCCGACCACATATCTGGAATTTGTTCCAATTGCCCAAGCATCTCGGTTTCCGAAACTGGTTCCCGTTTTCCATGCAATTTTAAGCGAACTGTCGTAAAACTTCCAAGCTTCGTCTCCTTCGGGCCTGTTGACTTCTTCCATTGCGTTGTACGCCAACCAAATTGATCCTGCACCCAAAATATTCTTCTGATCAGTTTCTGAGCCAAAATCAGGCTTAAAATCGTTTTTATAGTTGAGTTCTGTAAATTCGTTAGTTCTGTATTTCGCTTGATGCTTTGTGTAATAATTTAACGTTGAAGATAAATTGGCGTATGTTCGACATAAATCCCATAAGTTACTTTCGGCACCTCCTAAAATTAGCGACAAACCATAATGATCAGGCGTTTTATTAATATTCTTTAATTTAAACTTTTGAAGCTCTTCGTAAAATTTATTTACAGTAAATTCCTGAAGCATTAAAACTGCGGGAATATTTAACGAACGGGACAAAGCACGATGTGCAGGCACAGCTCCGTCAAACGTTAAATTAAAATTCTGAGGCGTATATCCCGAAATCTGCGTTGGAATATCCGCCACTAAAGTATTCGGCAACAATTCGCCATCATCAAGCATAGCGCCGTACAAAAGCGGTTTCAAAATACTTCCTGTACTCCTTGGCGCATCAATAATATCAACATCTTTTTGATGATCTTTATCCGTTGGAGAATTTCCAACATAACTCATTACATTTCTGTTCTGCACATCAATTACCAAAATAGCCAGATTATGAACTTCATTTTGTTTGTACTGATTATAATAATATCGTGCAATTTGATTAACTCTATTCTGCAAAGCATAATCAATTGTAGTTTTTACTCTTGTTCCTTCTTCATCTTTTGCCACCCTCTGCAATAAATGAGGCGCAATTTGAGGAAGATCATACGGTTTTTGAGGCAAAGGTTCTTCTATCGAAAGTTCATACGTCTGCTTGTCGATTATGCCTTCCTGATGAAGTTTTAGCAGAAGCCGGTTTCGTTTGTTTAATAATTTTATCTGATTCTTTCCTGGATAAATTAAACTTGGCGCATTGGGCAAAACGGCTAAAACTGCATTTTCTGCCCACGATAACTGATTGGATTGTACGCCAAAATAACGCCACGAAGCCATTTCTAGTCCAACAACATTTCCTCCAAACGGCGCGTGCGCTGCATACATTTCAAGAATTTCATTTTTAGAATAACCTAGTTCTAATCTCGTTGCGAGAATAATTTCTATTAATTTTTCAAAATACGTTCTGTTTTTTCCTTTTCGGGAAAGTCTGATTACTTGTTGTGTCAGCGTACTTCCTCCTCTGACTACTTTTCCTGCTTTTCTATTTTGTTTAAAAGCATTTATCATCGCACCTGGATTGAAACCAGGATGTTTATAGAAATATTCGTCTTCAAAATAAACGATACATTTCTTGAATTTATCTGGAACGCTATCTTGTGCTGGAAAACGCCATTGTCCGTCTCGGGCAATTTTAGCCCCTAAAAGTTCTCCTTCTTTGCTTTCTATTACGGTTGAATAGGGTTCTTTGAATAAAGTTCGGGGTATCGAAAAATAGTAAATCAGCAAGAGCAGAAATGCAATTGCTGATTTTAGTTTGTTTCTTTTTATCCAGTTTATAACGCGCTGGAAAAACGCTTTTAACTTATTATTCAAAGTACATTGTTGTTTCGTATCCTAACAGGTTTTTTAAAACCTGTTAGGTATTCTTTATCCATTCCTAAAAGAAAAAATAAAAATTTCTTTTCTATATCTATAAAATACCTAACAGGTTTCTAAAACCTGTTAGGATAGCCAAGTACAATTTTCTATTGGTCAAGTAAATTTACATCATTAAGAACTCCTTCATAAATTAACTTTCTTTCATCATGACAAAATATAAAATTTTCTAAATCATTAAATAATTCTAGAATAAATTCTCGATCAATACTACTTTGCTTATCCGATAAATATGAACGATAAGAAGAATGTCTATAAGATTGGAAATCTTTTGAAAATTGATGTTTTACAGGATTCAAATGAACATACAAGATTAACTGTCTTAGATACTTTTCATTTTCGATTCTATTTCGCTGTAAATGTTCTTGAAACAAACTTCCCGTCCTATCATAAGCTTTGTTTATGCTTTTAGAATAGGAGTTAAATAAATTTGAAAATGGAAGATGAATTCTTTCTTTAAACTTTTCAGGCAAATTAATTTTATCTTTTATTCGCAGAACAATATGAAAATGATTTTTAAGCAAACAATAAGCATAAACATCAGCAATTGGTAAAATATATTTTTTAAACTTTTCTAAGAAGTAATTGTAATTTCTCTCTTCAATAAAAATGTCCTCCCCATTATTTCCTCGATTATAAACATGATAATACTGCCCAGCCTCAAAAACATCTTTCTCCAAAATATTACTCTTTTTTTATTATCCTAACAGGTTTCCAAAACCTGTTAGGTATGTTTTTTCTTTTCCTAAAAACTTAATATGATACCTAACAGGTTTTAGAAACCTGTTAGGATACGTGTAACTACATAAACATTACTTCACAACCTCAACCCAGAATCCTTTTGTTCTCGCTAAGAACGTATTATCATACATTGCTTCGCATTGCAAGCCAGGTAAATAATAATTTCCTAAATACGATGCGTTTAACAGAATTCTGAACACTTTAGTTTCTCTCGCTTTCATTACGAAATAGAAATTCGTTCTGTCGTCGCGAATATCAATATAATCAGCGATGTTATTTACAGCGTCTCCATAATCTGTGAAGCGAGTATTTACAATTTCGAATCCTGATGGTAGAATTTGTGATAACGCTACGTTTTGAACACTTTCTCCTCTTTGGTTTTTAATCGTAACCTCAGCAATAAACTCCGTTCCTTGATTAATTCTTGAAACATTGATCACGCTTCCTTTTCTATTTTTGAAAACAATAGAAGCTGTAACATCGCTTTGCACTGCATTTTCTTGTCCTATCGGCAATATTCCTGTATTCAATACACGAACATAAACTGTATTCGCCTTATTGTTTTTCAAAGTAATACTGTTTGTGCCAGAAGCAACAGACAAACTTCGGTCTGCAACCGATTTACCTGTATTTATCGTCTCTCCTTTTCCGTTTTTACTAAACTGAATATTGATTCCTTTTGGACCGTTACTCACAGCAAATTTTGACATTGCATATAAACAATAAGCCGTTGTCTGGGTACTCATCCATTGGTTAGCTGACATTTCTTTGGCTAGTTTTGTGGCCGTTACAAATGCTTTCTGCTTTTGGTCTAATAAAAGCATGGTTTCTAAAGCCATTGCTCTGTTTCTTTCGCTTGAGCCATAATAGTAATAACTATAACCATCTGAACTTCCATCAATACTCGTTTTCAAGAACAAACTTTGTCCAGCAGATTTTTGTCCTGCCAAAACATAAGCCGCAGCCAAACGAAGCATACTTTCATTCGAAATTCCTTTTGTCTCTCGAAGTCTATTCATTGACGATAAATCGGCATTTCCTGCTAAAGCCAAAGTATATAGACGATATGCTTGCGCTAAGTCATTTCCGTATTTCGCTTCAAAACGCCATTGTTTTGCTTCTTTCTGCTGATAACCTAACCATTTTGATTTGAAATTAATTGGCAATACATATCCTTTTTTCTCAGCTTCAATCAAGAAATGTCCTGCATAAGAAGTTCCCCAATCGTCTGCAATTGTATTTCCTTGCCAGTAAGGCATTCCGCCATTTGATAATTGGAAATTACCCAATCTCGCAATTCCAGCAGCAATATTTTTCTGAATCAGATCTTTGCGTTTCGCATCAATATCAGCCACATCACCTAAATACAATTGCGGGAAAACTGACGAAGTAGTCTGTTCTACACAACCATGTGGATACTGAATTAAAAATTGCAATCTTCCATTTAGATTCATTGATGGCATTGAAGAAACTTCCAATCTTGCTTTGTTGCTTCCTGCAATTCCAAATGTTTTCCAAGAAATTGTTTTAGTGCTATTTGGTGTTAAAACAACATCTGTAAAAGTACTCGTAACTGGATTTGGATTGGTCATATCGATTTCAACATCATAAACCGATTTCTCACTTCCAGATGTTGCAATTACTTGAACTTTTGCAATTCCAGTCGCAGAACCAACAACTAAATTAAAATACGCCATTTTTTCATCAGGCTGTGCAAAATTTAGTTTTTGAACCGCACTTCCCGCAACTTTCAATCCGTTGCTTGTTTTTACCTGAATTGTTATGTTTTTAATTTTATTTTCAGTTGCAAAAACCGTCACTGGCAATGTCACTTTTTCTGATGGTGAAATTTTTCTTGGCAGCGAAGCTAAAACCATCAGCGGACTCTTAACTTGTGTTGCTTTTTCAACACTTCCGTAAGCGCTTGTAGCAGCATCTCCCGCCACAACCATTGTTCGAACTGAACCAATATATTTTGGCAATTTTAACTGATGTGATTTTGTTTCGCCTTTTCCTAATTTGAATGGCCCGTAATACAGCACTACAGGTTTAAAACGGTTGGCTTTTTTAGCTTTTCCGCCTCCTAAATCCTGATCACCACCAATACTAAAAATTTGGTTTATTTTTCCGCCGTAAGCACCAATTACATCATCGTAAACGTCCCAAGTTTTTACTCCTAAAGCTTCGCGAACATAGAAGCTATCCCACGCATTTGGTGTTTTAAAACGAGTTAAATCCAAAAGACCTTCATCTACAACAGCAATTGTATAGGTCATTTCTTTACCTGATTTCTCGCCCACTTTTACTGTAAATGGCTGTTCTGGTCTTAATATATCTGGCATATTTAGAGTTGGTGCCAAAATCGTGTTTTTATCTACCACTTCGATTGGTACAATCCCATACATACGAATTGGCGAATCGTTTTTGGTTGAAGCGTGTGGCTGTAATAATGTGATATTAAAATATACATTCGGCGCCATCGCTCCTGTAATTGGAACCTCAACTTTAGTTTCTCCTTTTTTAGTCTCAGCCCAAATAGTCTGCACTACTCTTGATCCGTTTTCTACAGAAATCAAAGCTCGTCCTCCTTCACTTGAAGGGAAAGAAATTTGTGCTTTTTCTCCAACGGCATAATTCTTTTTATCTGTAGAAAAAACCAACATATTCGCTGTAGAAGCGTCTCTGTTGCGTGTTTTCCCAGACCAGATTGGCCAATCGATATTTACCGTTAAAGAAGTTGCATGCCCACTTTCGCCATCTTCAACACGAATTAAATAACGTCCCCATTCTTCGTCTGTCAAAGCAAATTGGAAACTTCCTTTTCCGTTTGAATCGGTATTAATGACAAATGTTTTGTATGAAGTCGTTGCATTCGAAGAATTATAATTTGATAAATTATCACTTGACGAATCCCACCACCATCTCCAGTCTACTTTATAAACTCTTACTTCGAGATTACGAACTGATTTTGGTCTTCCGTTTTCATCAACCGTCACAACATCAAAACGATTATTTGCTCGCGTTTCAAGCATGCTGTACTTGTTCAGTTCTGGCGTTTTAAGTCCAACGTAAGTTTTGTACGGAGAATAAGTCGTCGACATCACATCTGTACTAAAATCTCCTCCTTCTTCATACACTTTTGTAATGAATGAAGCGCGTAACATTCCCGGCGCCTGACCTTGTAATCTTGGCTGAATATTCACAGATGCTTTTCCGCTTTCGTTTAATTTTCCAGAGAAAACATTGATTTCTTCTGTGCTGAATTGACGAGCCAAATCATCAAAAGTATATTTTTCATAACCTTTAAAAGTGGTTGCCTGCTGAGAGAATTTAGCCTGCATTTCTACATTTAAATTCTTAGCGATTGCACCGTGAAGCCACGTTACTTCAAGATTATCCGTGTTTGGATAAGAAGCCGAAAGTGTTTTTCTGCTAAAGGTATTTTTGATTTTTAAACGATTTGGTTTAATCGTTTCAATCTTAATACTCTTATAGAATTTAGCCCCGCCAACGCTCACCATCGCTTCCCAGTTTCCTGTTGGCGCATCTTGATTTGTTGGCACTATAAAAGCATAATGATTTAAATCGTTCGTTTTTTGAACGGTTTGATAAACTGTTTTGCCATTCGGATCATTTAATCTGAATTTAATTGGGTGCGATTTCGGAAGTTTATTCGCGGCATCATTCAAGATGAAAGATAAATACAAATTATCTCCAGGACGCCAAACCCCTCTTTCTCCGTAAATAAATCCTTTCAGACCTTTTTGTAAAGTTTCACCCGCAACATCAAAATTACTTACTGATAACGAAAGTCCATCATCCAATTTCACATAAGTCGATTGATCGCCCAAAGTTACAATAGCAAAATAAGCGAATTTGTCCAATTGGAAAGATGCTATACCTTCACTGCTTGTTGCTTCTGTTGCTATTTTTTGCTGTTGGAAATTATACAAATCAACTCTAGCATTTGATACCGGCTCTGTTGTAACGATATTATTTACAGCAAATAAATACGATTTATTTTCGCCTCTTTTAGCAATAACCCCTAAATCTGATGCTAAAATATTGGTTGCAATTCTTGCATTGTAATAGTAAGAGCCTGTACAAGGATCTTGGCTTTCTCTCCAATCGTAATCATCATAATAGTAATAATCGTCGTAAGAGTTTCCGCTGTAATTCACGTCGTTTTCATCTACTTCTTCCTCCTCCGCTTCGTCGTCATTTCCTTCTGAAGTTTCACATTTGTATAATGAATATTTCTTTTTGTAAACAAACTCTACTCTGTAAATTGCTCCCGGTTCTGGTTTAATAATTTTCGATAAATCTAAAGCATAAGTATTCCATTTCGCCAGATTTACGAGCGTGCTTTCCCTTAAATTCAGCGTAGTTTTGGCAATTGGCTGCGCTACTTTTTTGAGGTTTTGTCCGCCGTTTAATTCGTTGTATTGAAGAAACTGCAGAATGTTATTTTTGTAAATCTTATACACTTTTACATCAACAGCGCTTAAGTTTACTGCTTCGAAATTTAGTTTTAAATTGTTTGAACTTGGCAGAATCGTTCCGTTTTTCACAAAACGAATATTTGGTTTGATTTGATCAAAAGAGATTTTCTCACTATAATTGTTTTCCAGTTTTTTACCGTACTGGCTTTCTATTCCCTGAAAAACTTCCAACAATAATTCGCCCGTTACAACTTGTTCGGGTTCTTCTTCTGGCACATATTCAACTACTTCTTCCGTAACTGTGGCAACGGAATCTACGGCAACTGCGGCTGAATCAACCACAACAGCAGCCGAATCTACAGCGACGGCAGCTGGCTCTTCTGCAACTACTGCTACGGGTTCTTCTTTTTTAGGCGCGTTTTGATTCGTAAAATATACTTTAAGTAAATTTCCTTGTGTAGAAAATTTCAGATTATTAGTATTTTGGATCGAAACCAATCCAGCAAAATCCTGTCCTTTTTCTAAAGGCTCTGAGAAATTAATTAAAACCTGCTGATTGTTTCCGTCTGGAACTTCAACTTTTATAACTTTAAATTCATTGATGCTTGTAATCGGGAAATCGATTTGCCCTTTTTGATCAATATCGAAATCACTTCCATCATAAATAATTTCCAAGTTTGAAGCTTCTGATTGACGCTGAATACTATCAATTATAAAACGGAATTCTTTTGCGGGACCAGATACTTTCTCAAATTTAATTTTAAGATTATTTCCATTGTGTTTGGCTTCAACCAGTTTTTGAGCGGTTTCCAAATCAATATTATCTGCTGTTTTTAAAACGCAGTTTAGATATTGATATTCTTTGCTGTACGACTGAATATCGCCTGTATTTATGGTAAAATCCTGTTTTACCGTTTTTACAGTAAAATTGAATTTCGAAAGCTCCTTTTCTTTCTCTTTTGGAATGGCAGTCAGTTTATCTAAGTTTAAAGTAACCTGATATTCTGTTCCCATTTTAAGTTTTTTCTCTGGAATAAAAGCCAAAGTATTTGTCGAAAGTGCAATCACTTTTCCGCTTACACTGGGCGAAATATCAAACAAATCGCTGTCTAATTCCTGATTAGGTTTCCAATCGTTTTTATCGAAAGCCAAAACCACACGGATATCAGAATCTGCAGAAACGATACCGCCAGTAAAACTAGTAATGTAATCTTTGAATAACGAAAAATCAGAATTGAAATCTGCAGCTGATTTGCGTCCACAGGATTCAAATATAAAAACCACTAAAAATACGAGAAATAGTTCTTTTGCCTTCACTTTTATTGAGAGTTAAATGGTTAACAAATTCAAAATTCAATAGATTTTACTGTTATAAGATGCAACAGAAAAATACAAATTAAATCACGATAAAAGTAAATTATTTCTTGATTTATTTAAGAAGAAAATTCTCTAATAATGATTATTTAACTTTTGTTGAAGTTTTATCATTGCTCTCAAAGCTCAGAACCTAATTTTGACAACACTTTATCCATCTCAAGAAAGTGTTCTTCGGTATTTGAGGAATAATGCATTTGATTGCCGTTTATGACAACAATTACATCATCTGAATAATTTCCATAGAATTTTATTCCTTCAACCCATTGCCTGAAAAAGACTCCTTTATTTGAAAAATTCTGAGTAATGAAATCTAATTCATTTGGTTCGATTTCATAAAATGTATCACAAGTAAAATCTAATGCGAAACTTGCTTGTAAATAAGCCATTGCAGTGAAAAAATCTGTCAAAGTTTCTGTTTCCAGACTCCATTCTTTTTCATCATAACTCATGTAAACTGGAGGATTAGATTTTGACAAATCCTCTTTATAAATTCCCCAAACGCATGCCTTTTGATTTTCAGAATAAAATATCAAATAATCATCGTTTTTATAGTATTGAAAACGTTCTGGAACAATCAACAAATCCTGTGTATGATTTAAGTTTTGAATTTTACCTAATTCAGCATAATAATCAACAAAAACGTTAGGAAGCTGTCCGAAGATATCTTTTACAATTTGAATTTCATCGTTTGTAAAACCATTTGGCTCTGCAATATGAAATAGCTTTTTTATTACTGAAAAATCTGTCATGTTATTTAGTATTATTTACGTCTTTCGAGAAAGAAACGTTTCATTAAATCGGCAGCTTCGTTTGCCATTACACCAGAAACAACAGTAGTTTTAGGATGCAGTTTTGTTCCCATATTAATAAAACCGCGTTGTTCATCTCGCGCACCAAAAACGATTTTAGAAATCTGGCTCCAATACAAAGCTCCTGCACACATTTGGCAAGGCTCGAGTGTTACATAAAGCGTACAGTCTTTTAAATATTTTCCGCCAAGAAAGTTTGCCGCTGCGGTAATAGACTGCATTTCGGCATGAGCCGTAACATCATTTAGCAATTCTGTCAAATTATGACTTCTTGCAATAACTTTATCGGCTACAACTATAACAGCACCAACAGGAATTTCGCCTTTTTCAAAAGCTGCTTCTGCTTCCTGCAAAGCTTTTTTCATGAAATATTCGTCAGTAAAAGGATTTTCCATAGATGCAAAAATAGGATTTTAGAACTTATTTTTTATTACTTTTAAATCGTGATAATAGAATATGGAAAAAAAACATAAAATAACTCTTCAGACAAACTACAAATTGTTTTTGCCAATGCTGTCTGCGGTTATAACTGTATTTTTTTTCGGCTGTCAAAACAAAGAAGATAAAAAACAAGAAATTAAAAATGTTGAAGTTGTCACAAATATTTCAGCAACAAAATCACAAACTGTAGATACTACTATAAGCAGAAAGAAATTAGAACAAACGCAATCGCCTACACTAAAAGTTGAACAAGCTACATTAAAGAAAAATATACTAACAGTATCTGGAGAATCTACCAAAGATAAATCTTCTGAACCTGATAAAGTAAAAAAAGATGATCCAGCATCATCCCTAAAACCCTTTTCAAGTTCTAACGCTGAGTTCCCAGGCGGTATCGACCAATTTCATACTTTCTTCATGAAAGAATATAAAAAGCCAGAAAATGTAAATTATTGGAAACTTAATTTTACGCTTGCATTTGCTGTAGAAAAAAACGGAAGTGTTTCATTTCTTGAATGTTCTCCAGCAGTTGAAGAACCTTTAGAAAAAGAAATTATCAGAGTTTTAAGTTTATGCCCGAAATGGCAACCCGGAGAATCAAATGGAAAAAAAGTCAGAATGCAATATTCTGTTCCTATTTTATTGAAGTAGACTCGGCAAGAAAATTAAATTTAAAACCGTAAATTTGCTTTTTACCATACAATGAAAAGCGATTTACTTTCTAACATATACAATCCTGCCGATTTGCGTCTTTTAAAAGAAGAACAGCTTGCTAAAGTTGCTCAAGAACTTCGTCAGTTTATTATTGATATTGTTTCTGTAAAAGAAGGTCATTTAGGAGCAAGTTTGGGCGTTGTAGAACTTACAATTGCTTTGCATTATGTTTTTAATACACCAGATGATTTATTGGTTTGGGATGTTGGGCATCAGGCGTACGGACATAAAATCCTGACCGAAAGAAGAGAAATTTTTCATACCAATAGACAGATTGGAGGAGTTTCGGGTTTTCCGAAAAGAAGCGAAAGTGTTTACGATACCTTTGGTGTTGGACATTCTTCCACTTCGATTTCTGCAGCACTCGGAATGGCGATTGCTTCTAAATTAAAAGGCGACTTCGATAAAGAACATATTGCAGTAATCGGCGATGCTTCTATTGCAAGCGGAATGGCTTTTGAAGGTTTAAATCATGCCGGAGTTACAGATGCCAATATTTTAGTGATTCTAAACGATAACGCCATCGGAATAGATCCGAGCGTTGGTGCTTTGAAAAAATATCTTACCTCGGTTAAAAACGGAAAAAATCCGCGACAAAATAATATTATTAAATCTTTGAATTTTGATTATTCAGGGCCAATAGACGGTCATGATCTTCCTAAATTGATCAAAGAATTAAATCGTCTAAAAAAGATAAAAGGTCCAAAATTCCTTCACATTGTAACAACAAAAGGAAAAGGATTGCAGCAGGCCGAAGAAAATCAGGTGAAATATCATGCGCCTGGAAAATTTGATGCTTCGACTGGAGAAATTCATTTAAAATCTGAAGAAAATCTTCCGCCTAAATTTCAAGATGTTTTTGGCTTGACCATTTTAGATTTAGCCAGAAAAAATGAAAAAATAATCGGAATCACACCCGCAATGCCATCTGGAAGTTCATTAAAATTTATGATGGACGAATTCCCAGAACGTGCTTTTGATGTAGGCATTGCCGAACAGCATGCAGTAACGCTTGCAGCAGGAATGGCTACTCAGGGTATGATTGTATATTGCAATATTTACTCCACATTTTTACAGCGCGCTTACGATCAGGTTATTCATGATGTAGCGTTGCAAAATTTACCTGTAATTTTTTGTTTGGATCGTGCCGGATTAGTCGGTGAAGATGGTGCAACACATCATGGTGTTTTTGATATCGCTTATCTGCGTTCAATCCCGAATATGGTGATCTATGCTCCGTTGAACGAAATTGAACTGCAAAACATTCTATATACGGTTCAATTTGGAATAGATCATCCTATTGCGATTCGATATCCAAGAGGTCGTGGAGTCTTACCAAATTGGGAAGTAGAAAATTTCGGACATTATGAAAAAATAAATTGGAACGAAGCAAAATGCTTGAAAGATGGTACGAAAGTTGCTGTGCTATCGGCCGGAACAATTGGAAATAATGTTATAGAAGCGCTAAAAGAATCAACCCATTCCAACGAAATTGCCCACTATAACTTTAGTTTTATTAAACCACTAGACATCAATACATTAAAAACCATTTTTTCAACTTTTGAACGTATAATTACTATTGAAGACGGGGTTAAAAATGGTGGTTTTGGAAGCGCAGTTTTAGAGTTTGCAGCATCACATAATTTTAAGAATTCTATTGAAATTTTGGGTGTTCCAGACGAGTTTATCGAACATGGAACCGTAAATCAACTGCAAGAATTGTGTAAAATTGACGTTAAAAGTTTAATAAATCTTTTTTCTAACGGTTCAAAATAATTATTTTGCGAAACCAAAAAAAAATTACCTAAATGAAATTATTGCGTTCTACCCTTTTGCTATTATTGCTTTTGTGTACTTCTAATAACTTTGCCCAGATTATACAAACCACTTTAAGCCCAAATCAAGCACCTAAACCGCCATCCAACTGGAGCAAAAAAAATCAATTAGGCTTTGACATTTCCGAAATTGCTTTTGTAAACTGGAGTGCCGGGGGAACAAGTTCTATTTCAGGTTTATTTAAAGGTGAATTTAATAGAACTTACACAAAGAAAAATCATAAATGGGTAAACGAGCTTATCGTAAAATATGGTTTAAACAAACAAGACGGAATTGAGTTAAGAAAAACAGACGATGCTTTTCAGTTCAACTCAACTTATGGTTTTAGAAAAGATACGGCTTCAAACTGGTATTACTCTTCTAAATTAAACTTCAACACACAATTTACAGACGGTTATAATTATCCAAACCGAGATGTCGCGATCTCTAGACCTTTTGCGCCAGCTTATATCTTTCTGGGAGCCGGAGCAGAGAATTCAAATAAAGAAAAAAACAGAGTATTTTACTTCTCTCCTATTACATTAAAAACTACTTTAGTACTTGATCAATATCTTGCCAATCAAGGTTCTTTCGGGGTTAAAAAAGCGGTTTATGCGCCAGACCCGCTAGATCCTACACAACAGATATTAATTGAAGAAGGCCAAAAAGTAAAAGCCGAATTTGGTATACTTTTTACAGCTTATATGAAAAACGAAATCTATAAAAACGTTTTTTATGAAAACAGATTAAGCTTGTATACCGATTACCTAAACAAATTCGGAAATGTCGATATTGATTATGATACACGCCTTGATCTTGTTGTCAACGCATATGTAAAAGCAAATATAGGCGTTCACTTAATTTATGACGATGATATTAAAACCAAAAAAGATGTGGTTGACCCAACTACAGGAGCAACGACTCAGGTAAATGACGGACCAAGAATGCAGCTAAGACAAGTTCTTGGCGTTGGTTTGGTTTACGCTTTCAAATAAATAAAATAAGAATTAAAAAAAATGCCTCTTTCATGAAATCTTGGAAGAGGCATTTTTTATTTTAAATGAAAATCAATTAACGTTTTTTCTGTCCTTGAATGGTTTCATACAATTCAAGTGCATTTCCATCTGTAAGAAGCGAAACATAATGACAGATATGCAATAAACGTTCGTATAGATTGGTTTTCTCTAAATGATGTTTCTCTGGCAACATTTTCAAAATCAGTTTATCGTAGTTTGAAGCCGTTCCTTCATATTTATTATTGAATGCTGTTATGAATTTATCTAATAATGTTTGAATGATTTGATAACCGACAATTTCTTTTTCAATCACTTCACGGCTCTGATAGATTTTATCAACACTAAGTTTGATAATATCATTCATTTGTGCTTTGTACTTGCTTTTATCTGTTAATGCATACGGGAAGTTTCCAGCCAAAATTGCTTCTTCATTTTCAACAAAAACATTTACCGCATCATTAATTAAAGTACCAATTGCCAAAGCTCGCAAATAACTAATGCGATCTTCTTTTGTAGTTAAAGATTTATATTTAGAAACTCCAATATTGTCTTTTACCAAATTAATCAAATACTCTAAGGCAAAATCTTCAGAAACCAAACCTAAATTGATTCCGTCCTCAAAATCGATAATTGTGTAACAGATATCATCTGCTGCTTCGACCAAATAAGCCAATGGATGTCTTTCAAAACCAATATCTTCACCAGATTTATTGGCAATCATTCCCATGTCTTTGGCTACTTCTTCAAAGAATAATTTATCCGACTGAAAGAATCCGTACTTTTTATCAGCAATATTATTGGTCGGTTTTTTTGGAAGACTTTCTTTTGGATACTTCATAAAAGCACCTAAGGTTGCATACGAAATACGAAGTCCACCCTCAATTCCTGGGCGACTTGCTGTTAATACAGAAAATCCGTTAGCATTCCCTTCAAAATCAATCAAATCCTGCCATTGTTTATCGGTAAGCTGGTTTCTATATTTCTGACCATTTCCAATAGAAAAATATTCACCAATTGCCTTTTCTCCAGAATGTCCAAAAGGCGGATTCCCAATATCATGCGCCAATGACGCTGCAGCAACAATTGCTCCAAAATCATTCATATGGTAACCATGAACTTCTTTCAGATAAGGATACTTTTCAATGATTTTTTTTCCAACCAAACGCCCAAGCGAACGTCCAACAACAGAAACTTCCAAACTATGCGTTAAACGCGTATGCACGAAATCTGTCTTAGAAAGCGGAATAACTTGTGTTTTATCTTGTAAACTTCTAAAAGCGGAAGAAAATATAATTCGGTCATAATCTACCTCAAATCCTAAACGAGTATCATCTTGTTCTACGCGTAATCTTTTGCTTGTATCTCCCTGACGTTTTAATGATAAAAGTTGTTCCCAGTTCATTGTTGAATTTTAGATATTAGATTGATGATTTTAGATTAATCATCGAGACTTCAAAAATACATTTTATTTTAGGATAAAATATGGCTCAGATTAATTTGATTAGAAGATTAAATGTTTTCTTTGCCACGAATTTTAGTTTTCCATAATATCACCAAACAAAAAAAGCACTCCAAGTTGGAGTGCTTTCATATTATAAGAAATCAAAAATTAAAAGTTTTTAGAAATTCCGATGTTTACTGTTTTTCCAAAATTGACGAAGAATTTGCTATAATCAGAATCATATCCTTCATCATCAAGATCATAGCTTAATGTTTCATATCCTAAACCACCAATACTAAAGTTTAAACCAAAACCTTTTTTCATATTGATAAAAAGCGCAGGAGTTATACCAGTGTAAATCCCGTTACCCCCATTGGTAGAAGTAAGTGATCCATTATCATAATATTTATTTTTCTGATTTTGATAACCGATGCCTAAATCTGCAAAAACTGAAAAAGATTCGTTTAACGGAACTGTGTAACGTACAAACGCTCCTGCTTTATATGCAGTGTATTTTCCTTCTCCATCTTCAATACTAGATTTTGAATACGTTAAAGAAAGCTCAGCTCCAACTGTCCAGTTCTCATGAAATTGATACCCTACTTTTGGAGAAAAAGCAAGTGCATCTGTTTTGGTAGGCGAAATTTCGCGCTCGTTTTTTTCAGAGTTATAACTAAAATTTCCGCCAACTAAAATTGTTCCCTTTTGGGCATTTGCAAAGCTAACCATAGCTAATGCAAGAATAAGTAGCATTTTTTTCATATATGGTATTTATTAAGATTTCATACAGCAAACAATTAAAATACCAACATCGAATCGCAATGATTTTCTTAACGATTAATTAAAAAACACTTATTTCAAACAGATTAAAAATTAAAATAACACTAAGAAATGGTTATAAAAAAAGCGCCCCATTTGGAGCGCTTTCTGAAATTGAATATAAAAACTAAAGATTAGAAGTTTTTAGAGATTCCAATGCTTGCTGTTTTACCAAAATTGAAATTAAATCTGCTAACATCTGGACCGTTGTTATCATAATTTAATGTTTCGTACCCTAAACCACCAATGCTGAAGTTAAGACCGAAACCATTTTTCATGTTAATAAAAAGAGCTGGAGTTACACCAATATACATTCCATCTGCTTTATATTTTGTGTAGTTTGATCCAACGTAATCTTTTTCAGTTTGATTTTGGAAACCAGCTCCTAAATCTGCGAATACTGAGAAAGTTTGGCTTAATGGCATTGTGTAACGTACAAATGCACCAAATTTAGAACTGTTTGTTTTGTATTCATTTACACCTTGATCATCTTTTGAAGAAGCAACTGTAAACTCACCTCCAACTGTCCAGTTTTCGTGAAATTGGTAACCTACTTTTGGAGAAAAAGCAAATTCATTTGATTTTCTTTCTGCATTACCAAAATCTCTTGTTTCAGAAGAATAAGAGATGTTTCCACCTACTAATACTGTTCCTTTTTGTGCGTTTGCAAAACTGCAGATAGCTAAAGCAGCCATCACTAACATTTTTTTCATAATTTGGGTTTTATTTTAATTTTAGCATTCCCTTAACAATAACAATGCCGTGAATGAAGGGCTGCCCATTTTTTTTATGATTACTTTAAAAGATAAAATTTTAGCAATCGAGACTATTTCTGTTTACTTTTGTAGCAAATAAAAAGTCATGTCGATAGAAGTAAACAGCATATCAAAAAGTTACGGAGAGCAAAAAGCTTTAAATGAAATTTCTTTTAAAATTGAGAAAGGAGAAATCGTAGGATTTCTTGGCCCAAACGGAGCTGGAAAATCTACGTTGATGAAAATTTTGACCACTTATTTACTTGCCGATAGTGGCTCAGCCCTTGTAAATGGTCACGATGTCATGACAAACGCAAAAGAGGTGCAACGCTCGATTGGGTACTTACCAGAACATAATCCGTTGTATTTGGATTTGTATGTTCGTGAGTATTTGGCATTTAATGCTGATGTTTATAACGTGCCAAAATCAAAAATCGAAGAAGTTATTCAACTGACAGGACTGACACCAGAAAGCCATAAAAAGATTGGACAGCTTTCTAAAGGATATCGTCAGCGCGTCGGATTGGCAAATGCTTTACTTCATGATCCAGAAGTTTTAATTTTGGACGAACCAACTACCGGGCTGGATCCGAATCAGTTAATGGAAATTCGTAATGTGATTAAAAATGCGGGGAAAAATAAAACAGTTTTTTTATCCACACACATTATGCAGGAAGTCGAAGCAATTTGCGATCGTGTCATAATTATTGACAAAGGACAAATTGTTGCAGACAATAAATTAGACCATTTGGTAACTGCCGACAAAGAGCAAGTTATTGAAGTAGAGTTTGATTACAAAGTTGAAGAACAACTTTTGGCTAAACTAGAAAATATTTCTTCGTACGTAAATACTCATGACATGACATGGGAACTAACTTTTGTTACAGACAAAGATATGCGTCCTACCATCTTTGACTTTGCCAACGAAAATGGATTAAAAACTTTACAATTGAATCAGAAAAATAAAAATCTGGAAGCTGTTTTTAGAGAAATTACTAAGTAAGTTAGTTTTCAGTCACAGTCACGATCTTCAGTTAGAAAAGCGGTTTGTTTTATAAAAAACAAACCGCTTTTTTTATTGTCTTTTTTCTACAAATCAGAGAAATATAGGTTTTTTCAAAAAAAATAATTATTATTTTTATTTAGACTTGTTATAAATAATATTATATTTGGCAAATCAAATTTTAAATGCCACTATAAGTCATGCATAATTCTTCTATAGCAACAATTGCATTTACATACCGCATATAAATTTCGTTCTTTAAATACCTTGTTTTTGTTTTTTTTGTGTTAGTCAAGAGCCTGTTCCTTCAAACAGGCTCTTCTACTTTTATAAGGTTTATATTTTTGAAAGCACTTCTCGCATTTCCTCAATTACAACTTTCACATCATCTTCTGTGGTTCTCCAATTCACAAAAGAAGCGCGAATACCTTTTCTGTTTTGATAAACTGTAGGCGTCATAAATACTTTTCCTGTATCATTCAATACAGATAAAAACTGGCTCACTTTTTCCTGATTGTGTTCTCCTTTCAACGTAAAGCAGACATTATTCAAACGAATTGGTGCTAAAAGTTCAAAATCATTTTCTATTAAAGCATTTCCAAAATGCAAAGCCAATGCTGTGCTATCTTCAATAAGATCTCTGAAACCTTCTTTTCCGTAAGCCTTAAGCGAAAACCACACAGGGAGTGCACGCAAACGGCGTGAATTTTCAGGAAGCACATTTAGATAATTAAAGTTCTCCAGTGCATTTCCTAAATAAGGCGCATTTGAATTCTGAAAGGTTTCAATCTGAAGATTAATGTGTTCTTTTTTAATTAAATAAAAAGCACTTTCATATGGCACATTCAGCCATTTATGACAATCAATGGTAATACTGTCAGCGCCCTCCCAGCCTTTTACATAGTGTTTGTATTTTTCCGAAACAGCAGCAAATCCGCCAAAAGCTCCGTCAATATGCCACCAGAAATTGTATTTTTCTTTTAATGTTGCAATGGCTTCAAAATCATCAAAATCTGCTGTATTTACAGTTCCTGCACTCGAAATAAGGATAAAAGGTTTTCCGTTTAAAGCTTTGATTTTTTCTTCTAAATCAACAATATCCAAAGCCTCACGATTTCCTTCAATTGTTTTTACAACCGTATAATTCTGGCTTCCAATTCCTAAAAGCGACAAACATTTTATAGAAGAAGAATGGGGTGTCGCTGTTAAGATATTGATTGGTTCTGAAATTCCGTTTTTAGCAAAATCTTTCCCTGACTGTTTCCCAAACCATTGTCTAGCAACTCCAAGAGAAGTAAAATTTGACATTGTAGCACCAGTAACAAATCCGCCTAAAAATGAATCAGGAAGCTCTAATAATTGCAATAATAAATTAATAGTTTCAAATTCTATTAAAGCTGAATTCCCGCCTTGGGATGTAACTGACTGCGTGTTTTGATCGTAAACCGATGCCAGCCAGTCTCCTACTATAGAGGCTGGTGTTGAACCTCCTGTTACAAATCCCCAATATCTTGGACCTGGCGAAGAAACTATCAAAGGAGCCAATCTTTCATTAAATTCTTTTAAAGCTTCAATAGATCCCAAACCTAATTCGTTTAAGACTGTTTTAGGATCAATCGAATAAGTATTCGATGTTGGAATATTTTTGATATCATTGAGAAAATCAATTCCCTGCTGTTTTGTTTTTTCTAAAATATTCTCAAAATTGTTGAGATCATGCTGTAATATTGAATTCATAAGTTTGTTGTATTAGTTATGTCGCACAGATTGCGCGGATGAGAAAGATTAATAAAAAATTGTGTGTTTTTAAAGAAAAGCTACCACTTCGTTTTCTCTGAGAATCTCGAAACCATCATCGAGCAGATTACATCTCCGTTTGCATTTAATAAAGTAGCAATTGGATCTACCAGTGTCCCTAGAATCATAGCGACCGGAAGTGCTTGCTCCATAGGAAAACCATAAACTGTTATGGCTAAAATTTCTCCAATATAACCTCCGTTCGGGATTCCTCCTTCGACAATCGAAACGATAACTGTAATTCCGAGTGCCAAAAGAATCGTCATAGGGTCTGAAAAATCTTTACCAAACATGGCAAATAAAAAAGTTATTTTTAAGATAGATGACATGCTCGAACCGTCTTTATGCAAAGGCGCTCCAAGCGGAATCACTAAGTTTCTAACATGTGCTGGAATTCCCATTTTTTCTGCTGCAGCTAAATTGGCTGGAATCGTTGCGATACTACTGCAGGTTCCTACCGCTGTTAAAGAAGGCATTATATTGTTGCTCCAAAAAACTTTAAAAGCTCTCTTTCCGCCAGCAACAAGCGCATATAAACTGAAAAAAACAAAGAAATAGAAGACACAAGCCGCATAATAAACTGCCATAGGTTTTGCATAAACTCCTAGCAATTGTGGTCCGAAAACACCAACCTGATAAGCAAAATAAGCTCCTAAACCAATAGGCGCCAATTTCATGATAATATTCAAAAGCTGTTTCATTACTTCGTTTCCTGAATCTAGAAAACTTTTGAAGGAATTTCCTTTTTCTCCTGATTGTAATGTGGCAAAACCGACTAAAAAAGAGAAAATAATCAGTGCCAACATACTTTTTCGAGACAATAATTCGAAGAAATCATTGGCCGTAAGCAGTTTCGCAATTTGATCTCCTGCTGATCCCGATGCTACTTCTTCCAAGGGAACTTTTGCAATCGCAATATCTTCATGAATTGGAAAAAGATAAACCGCGCAAATCATCACAATTGCCGAAATCAAAATGGTAGCGAGAAAAACCAATAACATTATGACAAACAGTTTTCCAAGCTTTTCTGTTCTTTCCAGATTAGCGACCGAAGAACCAATCGTGAAAAAGATAAGCGGAATAATAGCTGTGAAAAGTAAATTTAGAAATATATCGCCAAGGGGTTTTATAATCAAAACATCTTCTCCAAATACTAACCCGAAAATGCTCCCGATTATGATTCCGCCAAGAAGCCATAAAATACTGCTGTAACTCTGCAAAAAATTGATTTTCTTAACTTCCATAATGATAAAAGGATTTAGAATTCAGCAAGCTTTATATTTCCAAACACATAGAAACATAGTTCTCTTTTCATTTGTTTAAACAAACATAGACTATGCGTGAAAAATTTGTTTTTCTTTTAATTCTTCTCAGTTAAAATTAAAAAAATCTATGTTCCTATGCGTTTAAAAATTTCATTTATTTCTCCAAAACAATAGTCGTAAAAGCCCTGTCAACCAATTCTCCGGTTTTGCTTTTTACTTTTTCGGTCTGTGTTTCTGTATAAACAATTTTAAATTCTGATTTTTTGATTAATTCCTGCGCTTTTTGTGTACTGTACAATTCAAATTCGAATTGTGTAAAAGGCAATGTTTTCATAAAATCTTCTTCGGCAAATGTCAAACAGAAAGTACCGTTCGATTTTAAAATTCTATAAATTTCTGAAAGCAATTCTTCAGGCTTTTGCCAAAAATAAATCGTATTTACAGTGAAAATTTTATCGAATGATCCATCTTCAAATGGAATCGTATTTCCGTCATAAATTGAAAAAAAAGCCTGTTTTTGAGAAACAAAATTTCTATTGATCTGGCGTGCTTCCTGAAACATCAGTTCCGACATTTCCAGTCCGTAATATTTTAGTTTTTCGGCTTGTTCAAACAGAAATTCTACGTGACCTGCGTTTCCGTGGCCTAATTCTAGGATTCTGTTTTCGTTTGAAATATTTAGATTTTGGATGGAATGTTTGGTCATATTGATGTTCGTTTCGTTCATCATATTGGCCATTTCAATTCCTTTTTCTCCCGATGGATGTTTCAATTGAGAGGCTATGGCTTGTAATTCTTCTTGTTTCATGACTGCAAAAGTTAAATTCCAAAATTTAAAAATACAAAATTCCAAGCCTGTTGGTCATTGCGAGGAACGACAACTAGACCTCAACAACTTTGTCAAAGTTTAAAACTTTGACAAAATTCTATGCGTGTGCAATTAAAAAACCTGACTTGCAATCTGGCGTATATTCTCAGATTTACCCATTGAATAATAGTGTAAAAATGGAACTCCGGCGGCTTTTAATTCTAATGACTGCTGAACTGCCCATTCGATTCCAACTTGTTTGATTTCAGCGTTGTTTTTGCATTTGTCTACAGCATCAATTAAATCTTCTGGTAAATCGATTCTGAAAATCTGCGGTAAAACTTGTAAATGTCTTTGAACAGCAATTGGTTTAATTCCAGGAATAATTGGAATTGTGATACCCATTTCTCTTGCTTTTTCTACGAAAGCAAAATATTTAGCATTGTCAAAAAACATTTGTGTTACTACGTAATCAGCTCCTGCGTCTACCTTTTCTTTTAATCTTTTTAAGTCTGATTGTAAAGAAGGAGATTCTAAGTGCTTTTCTGGATAACCTGCAACTCCAATACAGAAATCGGCTTTATTATCAGTATCAATTACCTCATGCAGATATTGTCCGCAGTTTAAATCTTTGATTTGTTTTACCAAATCAATTGCATAATGATTTCCTCCAGCTTTTGGCGTAAAAGACTGTTCATCTTTCATAGCATCTCCACGAAGCGCCATTACGTTGTTAATTCCTAAATAATGACAGTCAACCAGCATATATTCGGTCTCTTCTTTTGTAAAACCGCCGCAAAGCAAATGCGGAACTGTGTCAACATTGTATTTGTGTTTTATAGAAGCGCAAATTCCAAGCGTTCCCGGACGCATACGAGTCAGTTTTTTATCCAAAAGTCCGTTACCGCGATCAATGTAAATGTACTCTTCACGAGAAGTTGTTACATCAATAAATGGTGGGTTAAACTCCATTAACGGATCAATATTATCGTATAATTCCTGAATGCTTTTCCCTTTTTGAGGAGGAATAATTTCAAATGAGAATAATGTTTTTCCTTTGGCGTTTTCTATATGTTCTGTTACTTTCATTAGTTTTTAGTTGATAGTTTTTGGTTGATGGTTGATGGTTCTTTCGGAACTCAACAATTACAATCTCAACTATATTAATTTTTTATAGTAGTTAATAAAACCGTTTAATAACTTTTTACAAATCTGAATCTGACTAAGCGCTATGTTAAAATTATTTTCTTCAATATATTTTTGATCTAATGCTATATAAAATTGAGTTTCTAATTCATATAATGATCCTCTAGATATATGAAGAAAATGTATTGTTTCTTTTGAAGTTTGCCTTCCACAACCTTCTGCTATATTTGAAGGTATTGAGATTGCTGCTCTCTTCATTTGATTTGTCAATCCAAATAATTCTTCTTTTGGAAACAATTTTGAAAAATCATACAACAAATTCACCAACTTCCGCGCTTCCATCCAAACTTCCAATTTACTGTATTCCATTTTTTTATAGTTGTTTGCTGATGGTTGATAGTTGTTGGCATTTTACGTTCAAATCTATCAACCAAAAACCATCAACCATCAACTATTCTAGTCTGCTATATTAGGGTTTAACCATTTCATTGCGTAATCAAGCGGTACATTTCGGCGTTTGGCGTAATCTGTCACCTGATCTTCTTTTATTTTTCCGAGTCCGAAATAACGGCTTTTCGGATTTCCAAAATAATATCCTGAAACTGATGAAGCTGGCCACATCGCCATACTTTCTGTTAGTTTCACTCCAATTTGTTTTTCAACATCCAAAAGTTTCCAGATGGTTGGCTTCTCCAAGTGATCTGGACAAGCTGGATAACCCGGAGCCGGACGAATTCCTTTATAACTTTCTTTAATCAATTCTTCGTTGGTTAAAGATTCTTCGCTATCATAACCCCAGAAATCTTTACGCACTCTCTCGTGAAGATATTCGGCGAAAGCCTCAGCAAAACGATCCGCAAGCGCTTTAACCATAATCGAATTATAATCGTCTAAATTCTTTTCGTATTCAGCAGCCCATTCATCAACACCAAAACCTGTGGTTACGCAAAACGCTCCCATATAATCTTCTATTCCACTTTCTTTTGGCAGAATAAAATCGGCCAAAGCAATATTTGGAGCACCTTTTGTTTTTTGCGACTGCTGACGAAGCGTTAAGAATTTCTCTAATACTTTTCCGTTTTCATCGCGCAATTCGATATCATCGTCATTTACCTGATTCGCAGGGAAAATTCCGTAAATACCTTTTGCTTTTAGTTTTTTCTCAGCCAAAATAACTTCTAGCATTGCCTGAGCATCATTAAAAACAGAAGTGGCTTCTTTACCCACAACCTCATCAGTCAAAATCGCTGGATATTTTCCGTACAATTCCCAAGTCTGGAAGAATGGCGTCCAGTCGATATACGGAACCAAAACATCTAATTCTACTTCGATGGTTTGTGCGCCGATTACTTTTGGTTTAGTCGGCGTATATTCAGACCAATCCAATTGCATTTTGTTTTTGCGGGCATCTTCAATCGTCAGGAAGTTTTTGTCTCTTGAACGATTTAAAAACGTTTCTCTAAACGAATCGTATTCTGCACGAATATCTGCTGCATATATTTTTCTATTATGATCCAAAAGATTTCCTGCAACCGTAACGGCTCTCGAAGCGTCGTTTACGTGAATTACAGTTTCTCTGTATTGAGGTGCAATTTTCACGGCTGTATGTGCGCGCGAAGTCGTTGCCCCACCAATCATAATTGGTATTTTAATATCTTGTTTGTCTAATTCTTTGGCCAAATACACCATTTCGTCAAGCGAAGGCGTGATCAGTCCGCTTAATCCAATGATATCAACATTATGTTCGATTGCAGCCGAAATAATTTTCTCTGGAGGAACCATAACACCAAGATCTACAATCTCATAATTGTTACAAGCCAAAACTACCGAAACAATGTTTTTACCAATATCGTGAACGTCACCTTTTACAGTCGCCATCAGGATTTTTCCGTTTCCTTGTTTGTCTCCTGCTTGTTTGCTTGCTTCAATAAAAGGCAATAAATAAGCAACTGCTTTTTTCATTACACGAGCCGATTTTACTACCTGTGGCAAGAACATTTTTCCACTTCCGAATAAATCTCCAACTACATTCATTCCGGCCATCAAATTGATTTCGATAACTTCTATTGGTTTTGTGGCAGCCAAACGAGCTTCTTCTACATCTTCTTCAATAAAAGTATCGATTCCTTTTACCAATGAATGTGTAATACGATCCTGAACCGATCCTAAACGCCATTCCTGAACGGCTTTTTCATCTGTTTTTGCTTCTCCTTTTACGCTTTCAGCAAAATCCAAAAGCCTTTCGGTTGCATCGTCGCGTCTGTCCAGAATTACGTCTTCAACGTATTCTAATAAGTCTTTTGGAATATCATCGTAAATCGTCAGCATTTCCGGATTTACAATTCCCATCGTCATTCCGTTTTTAATGGCATGGTATAAGAACACCGAGTGCATCGCTTCACGAACAACGTCATTTCCTCTAAAAGAGAACGAAACGTTACTTACTCCACCGCTGATATGTGCATGCGGCAAGTTTTCGCGAACCCATTTTGTTCCTCTAAAAAAATCCAATGCGTTCAATCTATGCTCTTCCATTCCCGTTGCAACTGGGAAAATATTCAAATCGAAAATAATATCCTGCGGAGGGAAGTTTACCTTATTCACCAAAATATCATACGAGCGCTTACAAATCTCTACTCTACGATCGTAATTATCGGCCTGACCTACTTCGTCAAAAGCCATAACAATTGCCGCCGCTCCGTAACGTTTGATTAATTTGGCGTGGTGAATAAAAGCTTCTTCGCCTTCTTTTAACGAAATCGAGTTTACAACGCTTTTTCCTTGTACTACTTTCAGACCTGCTTCGATGATTTCCCATTTCGAACTGTCGATCATAATCGGCACTCTCGAAATATCTGGTTCTGCAGCAATTAAATTCAAAAATTTAGTCATTGCAGTAACGCCATCAAGCATTCCTTCATCCATATTAATATCGATGATCTGTGCCCCTCCTTCTACCTGCTGTCTTGCAATATCAAGTGCCTCGTCATATTTCTCTTCCTTGATTAATCTTAGGAATTTTCTTGAACCTGTTACATTTGTACGCTCACCAACATTCACGAAAACACTTTCGGGCGTAATAATCAATGGTTCTAATCCTGATAATACAAGGTCTCTTCTTTTTTCTGTCATTTTTTTTAAAGTTACTAAGATCCTGAGATACTAAGGTTCTAAGTTTTTTATTCTATTTTTTTAGGTCTTTAAACCTGTAATCTTTTTAATATTTTGGGCATGATTCGCCGCGGCGAACCGGGCTATCCGTTACAAGTCCTCGCTCTTCCTTCGTCAGGCTGTGGGCTTTTCACTTCTATCCCTCACGCAATCTCGGTTTCATAAGACTATTTATGTTTTCCAAGTTTCAATTTTTATTATTTTATTCTTCCAGCAATTTATCCAATTGATTTTGAAGTGTTTTTTTATCTGGTAGATACAATTGATATTTACTCAAGAGCACTTTATTTGTTATACTATCCGTTGCATATTCAACCAAAATATGATTTTTATGTGCGCCTAAAACAATCCCAATTGGTTCATTATCTCCCTCAGTTGCTTCTTCTTTTTTGAAATAATTCAGATACAAATTCATTTGACCAATATCCTGATGGTCAATTTCGCCTCTTTTCAAATCTACCAAAACAAAACATTTTAGTATTCGATGATAAAAAAGCAAGTCTAAATAAAAATGTCTTCCACCAATACTCATTCGATATTGTCTGCCTATAAAAGCAAAACCTTTTCCCATTTCCATAATGAATTGCTGTAGATTAGAAATAATTTTCTCTTCCAGCTCATTTTCTAAATATTGATATTGTTCAGGAATATTTAAAAAGTCCAGTACAAATGGGTCTTTAATCAAATCTTCAGCATTTTCTACAACATGTCCTTCTTTAGCCAATCTCAAAACGCCTTCTTTGTCTTTGCTCAAAGCTAATCTTTCAAACAGTGAACTCTTCATTTGACGTTTTAATTCTCTTACACTCCAACGCTCATGCTGACATTGTTTAGCATAAAAGCCTAATTCTAAATCATTATTTGATTTTAATATTTCTGTATAATGACTCCAAGTCAATTGTCCAGACAGTGTCTGGATATTTTGAAACTTGATATAAAATTGGCGTATCTGGAAAAGATTCGAGCGACCAAAACCTTTACCATACTTTTGTGTCAAATCATTAGAAAGCGTATCCAGTAATTGACTTCCGTATTCAGCTTTTTCATTTCCTTTTTGCTCAAACTCTACAATATGCTGACCTACGTACCAATATGTCTGCACCAAAATTGTATTGACTGATTTTACAGCTTGCTGCCTTCCTTGTTGCAACAAACTGCCAATTTTATCTATAAGTTCATTATAAGGTTGTTTCTCTAAACTCATAATTGTCTTTTACAATTTTAATGTAATAAATTCCGATGATATAGAACTTTATTTCTTCTTAAAACATACCTACAAGGTTTTGAAAACCTTGCAGGAAACGTTACTCAAAAACTGGCGCCACTCTCGGCTTATAATCCTTCGCAACCTCAGCCATTAATCGTATATGGTCTGGCGTTGTTCCGCAACAGCCACCAATTATATTAATTAAATTATCCTCTAAATATTCTTTAATAAATGCTTGTGTCTCCTCTGGTGTTTCATCGTATTGTCCGAAAGCGTTTGGCAATCCCGCATTTGGATGTGCCGAAACATTAAAACTTGTATTATGTGCTAATGTTTTTAAATACGGTTTCAGCAAATCGGCTCCAAGAGCGCAATTGAATCCTACACTTAATAACGGAATATGTGAAACTGAAATCAAAAATGCTTCAACAGTTTGTCCCGAAAGTGTTCTTCCTGAAGCATCGGTAATTGTTCCGGAAACCATGATTGGAATATCAAGATTACGTTCTTCTTTTACTTCTTCGATTGCAAAAAGTGCCGCTTTTGCATTTAATGTATCGAAAATCGTTTCTACTAAAAGCAAATCACAGCCACCGTCCATTAAAGCTTCTGCTTGTTGTTTGTACGCAATTCGTAAATCGTCAAACGTTACGGCTCTGTAACCTGGATCGTTTACATCTGGCGACATACTTGCCGTACGGTTTGTCGGGCCGATTGAACCGGCTACGAAACGAGGTTTTTCCGGATTTTTTGCGGTAAACTCATCTGCAACCTCACGTGCGAGTTTTGCCGATTCGTAGTTTAACTCGTAAACCAAATCTTCCATGTGATAATCGGCCATACCGATTGTCGTTCCGGAGAAGGTATTGGTTTCTACGATGTCAGCACCAGCTTCAAAATAAGCGGCATGTACATCGCGGATTGCTTGTGGTTGTGTTAGAGATAGTAAATCGTTGTTTCCTTTTAACGGATATGGGAAATCTTTGAAACGCTCTCCTCTGAAATCTTCTTCTGAGAAATTATAGCGTTGCAACATTGTTCCCATTGCTCCGTCAAGGATTAAGATATTTTTTTTTATTGCTTCTTGAATTGTTATTGCCATGGCTTCTTTTTTTAGCTTCTGAGATACTAAGGTTCTAAGATGCTAAGTTTTTTATTATGATTGTGAAGTTTAAACCTAACAGGTTTTTAAAACCTGTTAGGTTTGCTTCGGATACTTTTTTCACTTTGTTTCCAAAAGTGCACTATTGCTGGCTCATTAGCCCCGATTGAGCCGGTATCCTCGCAATGAAATGGAGAGATATAGGCGAAAGCGGGAACTACTGACTGCAAAAATGCGCCAATGATTCGCTCCTTCTACTGAATTGCTTCGGTAAATATTGTACGTTGTCTGGAAAAGTTTTGAGAAATACTTGTAATGTATTTGTGTTATCTATCTTTAATACTTGAAAATTAGTAAAAAGTAGAATTTAGCACCTTCTTTATGGTAAAGGGTTGCTAAGGTTTCATTGGGTCTGTCCCTCCGCCTTTCGTGATAACTAACAATAATTTTAAGAACAGTGCAAAGGTATGAAATGGCAATTCGATTTGCAAATGTTTTTTTTAAGATGCTGAGACTCTAAGATTCTGAGTTTCTAAGTTTTTTTAGCTTCTATTTTTCAAATATAGCCCGCGGTTTCAACCGCGGGAACGTATTGCGATTATGCGATGCGTTTATTCGTTGTCTTCCAGTGGTTGAAACCACTGACTATATTTTTTATGTGTTTTGTGTTTATAAAAAATGTTTAAGATTTTCATTGTGTTTTTGCCTGTGTCTTTTAGCTCCGGAGGAGCATAATATTTATAGAAAAACAATGAGCATAACACAAAAGCTCCAGCGGAGCGAAATATATGTCGCTCCGCTGGAGCTCTTTTGCAAACGAATAATTTCTTTTCTACAAATATTCCATCCCTCTGGGATTATTCATGGTAATAAAAAAAGCCCAAACTAAAAGTTTGAGCTTCTATATAAATCTTAGCGTCTTAGAATCTTAGTCACTTAGACAATCGCCTTCACAACTGCTTTTGGAGCTTCTTTACGAGTTCCGTCGAAACCATCTACTCCAGAAACTGTTGTATATTTCAATACATATTTTTTACCTGGATTGATGATTTGGTAAGCGGCCTGGCACATTAAAGTGGCTTCGTGGAAACCGCAAAGGATTAACTTTAATTTTCCTGGATATGTGTTTACGTCTCCAATGGCGAAGATTCCAGGAATATTAGTTTGGTAATCTAATGCATTGTTTACTTTGATAGCATTTTTCTCGATTTCTAATCCCCAGTCACCGATTGGACCTAATTTTGGTGTTAATCCGAAAAGTGGAATGAAATAATCTGTTTCTATTTTACGGTGTGCTCCATTTTCTTCGATATCCAAAGATTCTACGTGCTCTGCACCGTTGATTCCAACAACTTCTGCTGGAGTGATTAATTTGATTTTTCCAGCTGATTTTAATTCCTGCACTTTTTCTACAGAATCTAAAGCTCCTCTAAATTCGTTTCTTCTGTGGATCAAAGTTACTTCTGAAGCTACGTTTGCTAAGAAAATTGACCAGTCTAATGCTGAATCTCCTCCTCCTGCAATAACAACTCTTTTATCTCTGAATTTCTCAGGATTTTTAATGAAGTATTTTACTCCTTTATCTTCATAAAACTCGATATCTTCGATAAGTGGTTTACGAGGTTCGAAACTTCCTAAACCTCCCGCGATTGCGATAACTGGCGCATGAAATTTAGTTCCTTTATTTGATGTTACAATGAAAGTTCCGTCTTCTTGCTTATCGATTGTTTCTGCACGTTCTCCTAAAGTAAAACCTGGCTCAAATTGCTTGATTTGCTCCATTAATCCGTCGATTAAGTCTCCGGCTAAAACTTCTGGGAATCCAGGAATATCATAAATTGGCTTTTTTGGATATAACTCTGATAGTTGCCCTCCTGCTTGTGGAAGCGCATCTAAAATGTGGCATTTTAATTTTAACAATCCTGCCTCAAAAACGGCAAATAAACCTGTTGGTCCTGCTCCAATTATAAGTATATCTGTTTTAATCATTATGTTGTTGTTTATAATCATTCTTAATAACGCAAAGAAACGAATAAATCCTTGTACTTTCAATGATTTTTATCATTAATTTCTTTACGAAACTTTTTTACTCTTTATTTTTTAATGAAGAGGTAATCTCGTTCATTCTTTTAACCTTTTCTTCAAAATTGCCTTTTAAGGTTTTTCGGTATTCATTCAGATTCTCAACCATTTGATTGATATCTTCTGGAATTACTTCTTCGAAAAACTCCCGAAGTCTTTTGGCTGTTGTCGGCGATTTCCCGTTTGTTGAAATCGCAATTTTGACATTTCCTTTTGTTACGATTCCACCTAGATAATAATCGCATAAATCTGGCGTATCGGCGATATTGCAAATCAAATAGCGCTTTCTCGCTAAATCGTAAACTCTTTTATTCACTTTCAAATCGTCTGTACAGGCAATTACCATGTGACGTTTTTTGAGCATTTTCTTTTTAAACTTCGATCTTGTTAATGTTATCGAAGGATGTTTTTCGGCTAGAACTTTTATTTCTAAATGAAATTCTTTTGCCACTACCTCAACATTTGCATTCGGACTTGACTTGAGCAAGAAGGAAAGCTTTTCCAGACCTACATTTCCCCCACCAACAATCAATACATTTAAATTGTGAAGCTTTAGAAATATGGGATATAATTCATTTTGTTCCATGTTACCAATATGTTGTTCCTAACGGAACAATTAATAATGCAAACTTCGGGTTAAAACCTGACGCTACAAAATCGGTTGTTAATCAAATGTTCCTGAGGAACATGCAATTTTAACGAATGGTTTCTTTTGATAGAATTCTTCGTAAAATCCTTTTAGCTTATTGCTTTCACGGACAACTTCGCCTAAAACAATAATGGCTGGTGAACCTAATTCTTTTTGTTTTACAACTTCTAAAATCGAATCGACTGTGCCTACGCCAACTTTTTCTTCAGCTGTTGTTCCGTTTTGGATGATTGCAACGGGTAAGTTTCCTTTATCTTCTTTTTGAAACAAATCGATAATTTGAGACAATTTGTGCATTCCCATCAAAATCACTACTGTGGCAGAGGATTGTGCTGCTAAAGCTACATCTGATGATAATTTTCTATCAGAAGTTGTTCCCGTAATTACCCAAAAGCTTTCTGAAACTCCTCTTTTTGTAATTGAAATTCCTTGGCTTGCAGGAACAGCAACTACTGATGATATTCCGGGAACCACGATTGTTTCGATTCCGAAGCTTTCTGCAAAATCAACTTCTTCTCCCCCTCTTCCGAAAATAAATGGATCTCCGCCTTTTAATCTCACCACGTTTCCGTATGTCAGTGCATTATCCACAATCAATTGATTGATTTGATCTTGCGTATAAGCATGATTCCCAATTCTTTTTCCAACAAAAATTCGGATGGCATTTTTTGGCGCGTAATCTAGAATTTCTTCGTTGGCCAAAGCGTCATATAAAACCACATTAGCTTCAGCCAATGCTTTTACAGCTTTAAGTGTCAGTAAATCGGGATCGCCCGGACCTGCACCGACTAAAGTTATTTTGGGTTTTATATTATGCATTTGCTAATTCCTGTGCTCTGAAAGTTTCGATTTTATCAAAGAAAACTGTTGCTTGTGCAATGTAATCTTTAGCGAAAGCTTCAGATGGTTCGTTTTTATTGATTTGGTAAACCAAGTCTTTAAAAGTTGAGTTTAATTCGATTTTATTAGTATCAATAAAAACAGTATCAAACAAATCCACGATTCCTGCGTGATTATTTGTTTTTTGGTTTTCTGCCAATAGTAAAGCTTTTGCACCGTTTACAAATCCGGCGTAAGCATGGTAAATCGCATCTGACCATTTTTTCTCATCGAAAGATTCCTGAGCCAAAATCAATTTTTCTTTAGCTTCAAACAATAATGTAGCTACTAAATCGATCACAACTCCGGCACATTCTCCAACTCCAACTGCTTTTACGTAATTGTCCGCGTTACCCCAATCTACAAAATCAGCTTCCGTTAAATTGGTAACATCAGATAATGGTTTTAAAATTTCGTAGAAGTATTTTTCTCCTTTGGAATCGTAATAATTCAGAAATTTTTCTCCATTTCCATTAGCATCAAAATCATTTAAAATAGTGCGTAATGCTTCTGGCCCTCTACGGCTAGGAATTTTAATTACTTTATCGGCAAAACGTCCTTCTCCGTTTCCTAATCTTCCTCCTCCTAACAAAACTTGTAAAGCTGGAGCTACTAATTTTCCTGAGTTGATAGACATTCCTTGGAATCCAATTGCAGACATATTATGCTGCCCGCAAGCATTCATACAGCCTGAAATTTTAATCTCGATTTCACGGTTGTTTAAATACTGAGGATATTCTGTTTTTAAAACTCTTTCTAATTCTTCTGCAATACCGGTACTACTTGCAATCCCCAAATTGCAAGTATCTGTACCCGGACATGCCGTAATATCTCCAACTGAATTATATCCTAAATGAACAAAGTCAAGTTTGGCTAATTCTTGATAAAAGAAAGGAAGATTCTCTTCTTTTACGTGACGTATTACAATATTTTGACGCAATGAAAAACGTAATTCGTTTGCTGCGTAATTTTTAATTAAATCGGCTAATAATCTTGCTTTATCAGTGTAAAAATCTCCCAATAAAACTTTGATTCCAATAGCGTAATAACCTTCTTGCTTTTGCTTAATTACATTCGATTTTTTCCACGCTTCATACGCTTCTGTATCTTCAATTGTAACTTGCGGAACTTCTAAAACTGGTTCTGCAATTGGCCCTTCAAAAGCAGTGGTGTCGATTTCATATGTTTCAAAAGCAATCGCTTTTTTCTCATTTTCAACCAACTCTAAAAAGGCATCTTTCCCGATTTCTTTGATTAAGAATTTCATACGTGCTTTCATTCTTTTAGCACGTTCTCCATATCTGTCAAAAATACGGATGATTCCTTCTGCTGTTGGTATAATTTGGTTAACCGGTACAAACTCTGAAAGCAATTCTGCATGTGCTGGCTGAGATCCTAAACCTCCTCCAAACATGATTTTGAAACCTTTTTGTCCGTCTTTAATCTTCGGTATAAATCCTAAATCGTGCAAATAGCTCAAAGCCGTATCTTCGTCTGAAGAAGAGAACGCAATTTTGAACTTACGTCCCATTTCCTGACAGATTGGGTTTCTTAATAAGTATTGGAACATTCCGTGTGCATAAGGCGTAACGTCGAATGGTTCGTTTACGTCAACTCCTGCCAATTCACTTCCTGTAATATTTCTAACTGTATTACCACATGCTTCACGCAATGTAATATCGTCTTTTGCTAATTCTGACCAAAGTTCAGGCGTTCTGTCCAAACTCACATAGTGAATCTGAATATCCTGACGTGTTGTAATATGCAGACGGCCTGTTGAATATTTATCTGAAACCTCTGTAATTCTTCTCAACTGCTCGCTGGTTACTTTACCATAAGGCAGTTTGATGCGAATCATCTGAACACCTTCCTGACGCTGACCGTAGATTCCACGAGCCAAACGAAGACTACGAAAACGCTCATCATCAATTTTTCCTCCGCGGAATAAGTGAATCTTTTTTTCTAATTCGATAATCTCCTTCTGAACTACCGGATTTTCTATTTCTGTTCTAAAACTTTCCATTTCTTTTTAGTTTTTGGTTGTCAGTTGCTGGTTGTTGGTTTGCTGGCAGATAACTATCAACCAAAACCATTTACGATCAATTATCGAATAAACCCTACTCCTGCTGTTGTGTTTGTTGCTGTATCAATTAAGATGAAAGCTCCGTTTGATTTGTTTTCGTTGTACGGATCAAAATATAACGGTTTGCTTAATTTGATGCTCACTTCTCCGATTTCGTTAATTGCTAATTGTGTTGCCGGAGTTGTTCCTGAATAATCTGTTGCAATAGTATTTTTAATGCTTTCTACTTTTGCTAAAACTCTGTTTGTATTATGTTGTACCAAGTATTTTGTTCCTGGAACGAGTTTTTTGCTGTCCATCCAGCAAACTGTTGTCGTAATATCTTTTTCAATTTTTGGGAGCTCATCTGATTTTACAATCATATCACCTCTCGTTACATTGATATCATTTTCTAATTCGATTGTAATTGAAGAACCTGCTGTAGCTTCATCAAATTGCTTATCGAAAAAGTGAATTTTAGATACTTTTGATTCTGTTAACGATGGAAGAACTGTTACAGCATCTCCAACTTTAATTGAGTTTCCGTACAATTTTCCTGCGTAACCTCTAAAATCGTGGTATTCTTCAGTTTTTGGACGAATAACGGTCTGAACTGGGAAACGCGCTTTTCCTGCTTCGTAAACATCATGAGAATGCAATCCTTCTAAATGCTCTAAAACCGTTTGTCCTTCGTACCAAGGCATATTTTCTGATTTATCAACCACGTTTCCACCATTGATCGCGCTTAACGGAATATAGCTTACGTTTTGCTCTTTGAAAGTACTTTTTGCATTTAAAGCCTCAAAATCAGCTTTGATTTTATTGAAAACGTCTTCTGAATAATCAACTAAATCCATTTTGTTGATGGCAACAATTACTTCTTTTACTCTCAATAAATTATTGATGAAAAAGTGACGGTATGTTTGCTCAATTACACCTTTTCTCGCATCAATCAAAATGATAGAAACCTGAGAAGTCGAAGCTCCTGTAACCATGTTTCTAGTGTATTCTACGTGCCCAGGAGTATCGGCAATAATGTAACTTTTCTTTGCAGTCGAAAAATAAATGTGTGCAACATCAATCGTGATTCCTTGCTCTCTTTCTGCCACTAATCCGTCAGTTGCCAAAGAAAAATCAAGGTAATCGTATCCTTTTTGTTTACTGCTTTTTTCGATTGCTTCTATTTTATCAGTTGTCAACGATTTTGTATCGTACAATAATCTTCCGATCAAAGTACTTTTTCCGTCATCTACACTTCCTGCTGTTGCTATTTTTAAAACGTCCATCTTATATATTGTTTCAGGTTTAAAGTTTCAGGTTTCATGTTCTCTCGAAACTTATAAATCTGTATGTTTTTGTTTTTTTGATTCTACTTTTTAATTATCAATTGTTAATTATTAATTATCAATTAAAAATATCCTTGTTGTTTTCTTTTTTCCATTGCAGCTTCAGAACGTTTATCATCGATTCTGGCTCCTCTTTCAGAAATGGTTGATGATCTGATTTCGCCTACAACCTCTTCGATTGTTGCTGCGTAAGATTCAACAGCTGCTGTACAGCTCATATCTCCAACGGTTCTGAAGCGAACAATTCTTTCTTCGATTTGTTCGTCTTCTTCTTGGTACACAAAAGGAGAATGCGACCAGATTAAACCGTCTCTCAAAAAAACTTTTCTTTTATGTGAGAAATAGATTGAAGGAATCTCGATTTTTTCTTTCTCGATATAACTCCAAACATCTAATTCTGTCCAGTTTGAAATTGGGAAAACACGAACGTTTTGTCCATTTTCAATTTTTCCATTCAAAATATCAAATAACTCAGGTCTTTGATTTTTTTCATCCCATTGTCCGAAATCATCACGAACAGAAAAAATACGTTCTTTAGCTCTTGCTTTCTCTTCATCACGACGCGCACCACCAATACAAGCATCAAACTTAAATTCTTCAATTGCATCTAAAAGTGTTGTTGTCTGCAAACTGTTTCTACTAGAATATTTTCCAGTTTCTTCAACTACTTTTCCTTCATCAATAGCATCCTGAACATTACGAACGATCAACTCTAAACCTAACTCTTCTACCAATTTATCTCTGAAAGCGATTGTCTCAGGAAAATTGTGTCCCGTATCAACGTGCAAAAGAGGAAACGGAATCTTAGCAGGGAAAAATGCTTTTTGCGCCAAACGCACTAACGTAATAGAATCTTTCCCTCCTGAGAAAAGTAAAACCGGTTTGTCAAACTGTGAAATTACTTCTCTGAAAATGTATATCGCTTCACTCTCTAAAGCGTTTGTTTTTAATACTGAACTCATTGTTTTTTTGTTTGATATTTTTTAGTTTCAAGTTTTAGGTTTCAAGTTTGCCTGATCTAAAAATCTCCACTCTTTATTCTATAATCTATATTCTATTCTCTAAAAGAAAGTCTCGCCTCTTTCTTCTTGCCTCTAAAAGTCTTTACCTACTCTTTCTTAGCACTATGCAACCCGCACTCTTTATGGCTTGATTCCCACCACCATCTTCCAGCTCTAATATCTTCTCCAGGGAAAATCGCTCTGGTACATGGCGCGCATCCAATACTTACGAAACCTTGTTTGTGTAATGCATTTTGCGGAACATTATTTTCTGAAAGATATATTTCAACTTCTTCTAAAGTCCATTTTAATAAAGGATTAAATTTGATGATTTCGAAGTTTCCGTCGTATTCAAACAAACTTAAATCTTGTCTGTTTTCTGATTGCTCGGCTCTTAATCCTGTAATCCAAACTGAATTTCCGGCCAAAGCTTTTCTCAACGGAACCACTTTCCGAATAAAACAGCATTCTTTTCGGTTTTCAACTGAATCGTAAAAGCTGTTTGGCCCTTTAGTCTGAAGCAGATTTTCTACTGAAGCTGCTTCTGGAAAATAAACTTCGATTGGTCTTTTGTATTTTTTTAATGTTTTATGAAAAACATCATACGTTTCCTGAAATAATCTTCCTGTATCTAAAGTAAACACCTTAATATCTGTGTTACTTTTTGCAATAAAATCGGTAATTACCTGATCTTCCTGTCCGAAAGAAGTCGAAAAAATGACTTTTCCCGGAAATTCTTTTGCTAAAAAAACTAAGGTTTCGTCAAGCGAAAGATTTTTAGTTTTCTCTAATAATTCTTGTACAATAATCGCACTCATAAATCTTTTCCTTTCTAAAATTATCTTTACAATAATTTAGATAATGTTTTTAAACTCAATATTATAATTAGAATCCCAACGGCAACCATCATTGGTTTTCTTTTGATTTTATTTACTAAATAAGCTGCCAAAGGCGCTGAAACGACTCCTCCTAAAATCAATCCGATGATCACCTGCCAGCCGTGGATTCCTCCAAAAAGCATAAAGGTGATACCGCTTGCAAATGAAATCGCAAATTCAGCAGCGTTTACTGAACCAATTGTATATCTTGGGTTTCTTCCTCTTCCTAATAAAGTCGAAGTTACGATTGGCCCCCAACCTCCGCCTCCAACAGAATCCATAAATCCGCCAAAAACAGCTAAAGCGCCCAATTTTTTAGTTTTCTTTTTTACTATACTCTTTTTCAATGCCTTTCTGATAATAACAATTGCTAAAATCATCATATAAACTGCAATAAAAGGCTTAATAACGTCACCATCAATTACATCAGACAATAAGTAAGCTCCTGTAATCGAGCCTAAAACTCCGGGAATCAATAAATGCTTTACCAGTTTTTTATTAATGTTTCCGAAACGATGGTGAGAAAGTGCAGATGCACCCGTTGTAAACATCTCTGAAACGTGAACTGCTGTACTACTTACAACTGGCGGCACTCCGTAAGCCAATAAAAATGACGTTGAAGTTGCTCCGTAACCCATTCCTAAAGTACCATCAACCAATTGAGCAAAAACTCCAATGGCCAAAAACACTAAAAACTCCGCATTAAAACCATTCACAAATCCATCCCACGTAAATTCTGCGTGATGATTATATATTAAAACAGATAATAAACCTACTAGTAAAACAACAGGAATTCCAATCCAAAGCTTTTCCTTAAAAGAATCAGCACTATTTATTTTCAGTTCTTTCTCCATATTTAACATGTTTAAATTTGTTTCAAGCCTATTACCCTATCGGGTTAGTAGATTACTTTGCAAAAATACTACTTATTTCTAAATTACAAAGCAATATTATTATTTTTTTAAACCCTAAAACCTTCATTTATTATGTTCTAAAATAGAGCTTTAAGAATTTTGCAGTATAATTTCACAAATAAGGCCGTATTTCAAGATATTCCAACAATTTATGAGTCAAAAACATTTGTTTGTTAAATACATTTTTTAATCTCTATAAAATCGATAGGATTATTATAAAAATATTGTATTTTAGCGCCAAATTTTTTAGCATGGATTTTCAAATAGGTCTTGTAATTGCCGGATTAACTGTTGGTTTCATTGTAGGATTAACTGGAGTTGGCGGCGGTTCTTTAATGACCCCCATTTTATTATGCTTTAATATCCCCCCAACAACAGCAGTAGGAACCGATTTACTTTATGCCGCTTTTACCAAAGCCGGAGGAATATTTGTACACAATAAAAAAGGCAACATCAACTGGAAAATTACAGGCTGGCTGACTTTAGGGAGTGTTCCCGCTGCATTGCTGACTTTGTGGATTTTAAACAGTATTAAAACCGACATCGAAACTATAAATCGCGTCATTAAATATAGTTTGGGCTGGGCATTACTATTTACCTCTGTGGCCATTATATTCAAAAAAAGGCTTTTGAAATTTTCTCAAAAACATGCTGGCGATAAATTCCACAGCGAAAGTACTACACAAAATATGCTGACTATTGGAATTGGCGTTTTATTAGGAGCAACTGTAACCTTAACCTCTATTGGAGCAGGCGCATTAGGAACCGTAACTTTATTTTTCTTATATCCTCTATTACCAACACCTCGATTGGTTGGAACTGAGATCGCACATGCTGTTCCGTTAACTTTAGTTGCCGGAATCGGACATGCTTCTATGGGAAATCTAGATTTAAGCTTACTAGGACAATTACTAATGGGATCGCTTCCAGGGATCTATATGGGAAGTATGCTTAGCGGGAAAGTGCCAGATCAGTTTCTTAGAAATGCTATTGCGGTAATGCTCTTCTTGGCTGGATATAAATTAATATTTTAAATAAGCTTTTAAACCATATTAGAAATATAAGTTCATGTTAGACTTTGTGTAAAGTTTTTTGCTGAACTTATATTCCTTATATAGTGAAAAATTAAAAAGCAATATCTGCCAAAGAATTGCTTTCTAATATTTTAAGTGTATTATCTCGAACTTCAGTCATTAATCGGCGTGCTGCGCAAGTTGATTCGTCATCGCAATCATCGCATCTTTCGTAGAAATTATGACTTGCACATGGAAGCAATGCAATTGGCCCCTCCAAAATTCGATAAACCTTTGCCATACTGATATCTTTTGGGTCTTTTATCAGATAATAGCCTCCGCCTTTTCCTTTTTTAGCCCCCAGAAAACCAGAATTTCTCAGAAGCAACAAAATACTTTCTAAAAATTTAATTGAAATATGCTCGCTTTTTGCAATTTCTGCAATTTGTACAGGCTCATTATTCTCACGTCTAGCTAAATAAGTTAAAGCTTTAATTCCGTATTTTGTTTTCTTTGAAAGCACTATTTTATATTTTAGATTATAGAATCTTGATTTTAGATTTTCCTAAAATGAACAATTCCATATTATTCTGCAACAAAAATAGGCTTTTTAAATGAGAAAAATAATAGTTAGATAGTTAAATTCTACTAATTCTATCAAACTACTTCGTTAATTCCAATTAAATTGAATTCTTGAAACATTCTCATTTCTTCTTCCAAAGCTTTTTTGTTAACTACATAAGTGTGAGAAAGAGAATCATGCCATCCTCTTGATCCTCCTAAGAAAGTGAGTGCATCAAACGGAATAAAACGGCATAAGCTTCTCTTAAAAATAGTGGCAAAATCAGGTTTTTGTCCGTTTTCATCAACTACTACAGTTCCAGTGATAAATTTTGCAATCGATCTTGCAAACAGTCCTTCCATTACCAGATAATACGTAAGCGAAATAACAATTGCAATAATATTCCATCCAAAATCTCCCAAATTGTCCATCCAAATTCCCAAATCTGTAAATCCTAAGCCAATTAAAATGCCTAGTAAAAAAATAATCATCATAAAGACAATGAAAAAAAATAATAGATCTAGAATATAATTTAAAAAACGTGCTCCACTAGAAGCTAATAATTTATCATCAAGAATGTAAGTAGAGTTGCTCATGATTGGTTTTATTAAGGTATTTTTGATTTAATATTCAGCATTAACGCCTATTGAATTTGAAAAATTAAAAATCTCCATATCACTCTCTAAGGCTTTTTTATTCACAACATAGGTTTTAGAAAAAGAGTCATGCCAAAACCTTCCCGATTTTCCTAAAAATGATAAAACATCGAAAGGAATTAAACGACATAAAGTTCGGAGAAGAATTTTAATAAAATTTGGTTTCACACCGTTCTCTGTCACGACTTTTATACCAGTAGCAAATTTACCCATAGTAGCTCCAAAAAAACTTTCCATAAATAAATAATTAAGCATTAAATAAGTGAAAAATGCCAAGTATGTATAATCTGTAATAAATTGATTCCAATAAGAGTATATATCCCAATTAAAAGTATTTCCAATTATCACAATTATAAGACCCGAAACAAAAATTGAAATAAAAACAAAGACAAAATCAACAATAACACTTTCAAAACGCCTTCTGTCTGAAGCAAGCAAATTCTTATGAAGAATGTAAGTAGAATTGATCATGTGATAATTGGTTATTATTATTTATGACAGTTTGTTGATTCACAACAAAAATATACTTTTTACATCAACAACCATTAAAAAGAACGACGATTTTTAACAGTAATAAATTTACAGTTAAAAATCGTCATTAATATAATTCAGGAATCTAAAAACCTTTAATTAAGAAAGTGCTTGTTTTAAATCAGCAATTACATCTTCAACCGTTTCTAAACCAACAGAAACACGAACTAAACCTTGTGTGATTCCAACCGCCAACTGATCTTCTTCGGATAATTTGCTGTGTGTTGTAGAAGCCGGGTGCGTAACAATGGTTCTTGTATCGCCAATATTTGCAGATAATGAGCAAAGTTTAATGCTGTTCAAGAATTTTCTTCCTGCTTCAATTCCGCCTTTAATTTCAAATGCGATGATGTTTCCACCTGCTTTCATCTGTTTTTTAGCAATTTCGTATTGCGGATGAGATTTCAAGAACGGATATTTTACACTGTTTACATTTGGATGGCTTTCTAAAAATTCAGCTACTTTTAAAGCATTTTCGCAATGTCTGTCTACTCGAACAGCCAAAGTTTCTAAACTTTTTGACAAAACCCAGGCATTAAACGGCGCTAAAGCTGGCCCAGTATTTCTAGAGAATAAATAAATCTGTCTAATTAATTCTGCATCTCCAACTGTAACCCCACCTAAAACTCTTCCTTGTCCATCGATTAATTTTGTTGCTGAATGGATAACCAAATGTGCTCCAAATTTAATTGGCTGCTGTAAATATGGTGTTGCAAAACAGTTGTCGATAATTAGAATCAAGTTGTGTTTTTTAGCGATATTTCCAAGCAATTCTAAATCGATAACATCTACTCCAGGATTTGTTGGCGATTCGGCGTATAATATTTTGGTGTTTGGTCTAATAAAACTCTCGATTGTCTCAGGCTTGCTGATTTCGAAATAAGAAGTTTCGATATTCCATTTTGGGAAATAAGTCATAAACAAAGCGTGAGTAGAACCAAAAACACTGCTAGCAGAAACAATATGATCTCCAGAATTTAACAAAGCTGCAAAAGTAGAATATACTGCTGCCATTCCGGTTGCAAAAGCATAACCAGATTCAGCACCTTCCATTTTGCAGATTTTGTCTACAAATTCTGTAGTGTTCGGATTGCTAAAACGGCTGTAAATATTTCTTTCTTTTTCTTCTGTAAAAGAAGCTCGCATGTCTTCTGCATCTTCAAAAACGAAGCTTGATGAAAGGTACAAAGGCACCGAATGTTCTAAATATTGAGATCTTTCTAATTGTGTTCTAATGGCTTGTGTTTCAAAACCAAATTCTTCTGTATTCATTGTGTTGCTTTTTTGTTTTTTTTGTTTGCTTCGCCAGTTCGGCTTCCAGCCTCGTGTCAAGTTTCAGGTTACAAGTTTTAAAACTGAAATCTAAACTTAAACAAGTCAATTATTTATGTGCAATCTGAGCATTTTCTAATTCCCAAATTGACAATTTATCTAATTTACAAAGCTTCGTTATTCAAGACAACTTTGTAGCTAATTGTTGCTGTTGGTTCGACTGTTTTGGCCGCTGAGCAGTATTTCTCAAAAGAAAGCTGCGCTGCTTTTTTCGCTTTTTCAGGGTTGATTTCTCCTTCTAAATAGAAAACCACGTCGATTTCTTTAAAAGGTTTTGCTTCTTCGATTTGTACACGAGTTCCTTCAACCTCAGCATTAAAAGAAGTGATTTCCTGACGCTGTTTTTTCAAGATTGAAATCATATCAATTGCACTGCAACCCGCAACGCCCATTAATACCAATTCCATTGGGCTTGCACCTAAATCGCTTCCGCCAAATTCGGCTCTGCTGTCAACGTCAACTACGTGTCCGCGTTCATTTTTTACTTTAAAATGAAATGCGTCATTTACTCTGTTTAAAGTTACTTTCATTGTGTTGTTATTTTTTTGTTTTTGTTTCGTTTCAGATTTCAATCTAAAATCTAAAATCTGCAATCTAAAATCGTATTTACCCTTTATCAGACAATCTCAAAATATCTCCGAAAACTCCTCTAGCTGTTACTGCAGAACCTGCACCAGCTCCCTGAATAACGATTGGACGATCTCCGTAAGATTCTGTATAAATTTCGAAGAAAGAATCAGAACCTTTTAATCCGCCTAATGCAGTATCTTTTGGCACTGAAACTAATTTTACTTCAAGGTTTCCTTTATCATTCTGCAAATCTCCAGACAATTCACCGATATATCTTAAAACGTGATTTGGCTGTTGTTCTGCTTTTATTTTAGCATAAATTGAGTCGAATTCTTTTAATTTCGTCAAGAAATCGGCAGCGCTTCCTTCACGTAAATGTTCCGGAATTAAATTCTGAATAGAGATTTCTTCAAACTCATTTTGTAAATCTAATTCTCTAGCTAAAATTAATAATTTTCTACCCACGTCATTTCCGCATAAATCCTCACGCGGATCCGGTTCTGTATATCCGTTATCAATTGCTTCTTGCAAAATTTCGCTGAAAGGCGCATCTTTTGCAGAGAAATTATTAAACAGATAACTTAGTGTTCCAGAGAAAACCCCTTTTATTTTAGTGATATTTTCTCCTGAAAGGTGCAATAATTTGATTGTATCAATTAACGGTAAACCTGCACCAACGTTAGTTTCGTATAAATAATTCTTTTGGTTTTCTGCCAAAGCTTTTCTCAATTCTTTGTAAAAACCATAAGTCAAAGTATTAGCCACTTTATTAGAAGAAATCAAATCGAAACTGCTCTCTACAAGCGGAATATAATTTTCAACGAAAGTTGCGCTTGCAGTATTATCAATCGCAATTAAGTTTTCTAAATGATGCTCATTAGCGTAAGCAATAATATCTTTAATGGTATAAGCTTCTCCTTTAGTTTCAATTTCATTTTTCCAATTGCTGCTCACTCCATATTTGTTTAGAAGCAATTTCTTAGAATTCGCTATAGCGAAAACATTCAGTTTAATGTCTTTGCGTTTTTCAATTGCCGCAGCCGATTCTAAAATCTGATTGATTAAAGTTCCTCCAACTAATCCGTGACCGAAAATTGCAATGTTGATTTTCTTTGAAACTCCAAAAATCTCTCCGTGAATTACATTTAAAGCTTTGTTTAATTCCTCTTTTTTAACAACCAAACTTACGTTTTTACCTGTTACGGTGTTGTTGAACAAAATCGGGACGATTTTATTTTTAATTAAAGCAGTATATGGTTTGTGGAAAGTGCTCAAATCCTGTCCGATAATCGAAATTACAGATACATTGTCTGTAACCGTAATCTGATTTACATCTTTAGAATAAAAGTCATTTTCGAATTCTTTTTCTAATTCTACAACTGCTGTTGTTGCTTTATCAGTTGCAACCACAAGTCCGATTCCTCTTTCTGAAGAACCTTGAGAAATGATGCTTACACTGATATTATTATCTCCCATTACTTTAAAAATTCGAGCGTCAACTCCAGCTTTTCCAAGCAATCCTCGTCCTTCAAGATTTACGAGAGAAACATTTTCTAAAACAGAAAGTGTTTTAATTCCTTCTTTTGAAGAATCTGAAGTAATTAAAGTTCCGCGATTTTCGTGGTTGAAAGTATTTAAAATTCGTAACGGAATATTTTTTTCCAATAATGGAATAATCGTTTTAGCATGCAAAATTGTAGCTCCAAAATTTGCCAGCTCATTTGCTTCATTAAACGATAAATATTCGATTTTCTTAGCATCTGCAACCAAATCAGGATTTGCAGTGTAGATTCCGTCTACGTGCGTGAAGTTCTGCAATTCTTCAGCATTTAAATAATTTGCGATTAACGAAGCGGTATAGTTACTGCCATTTCTACCTAAAGTAGTTGTGTCGTTGTTGTTATTAGATCCAATGAAACCTGTAACTATATTAACCGTTTCTCCGTTATGTTCTTTAAAATAATTGACTACGTTTTTCTTTGAAAGCTGTTCTAATGGCTGTGCATCACCAAATTTAGAATCCGTTTTCAATAATTCTCTTGTATCTACAAAATTGGCTGGAATTCCTTTTTCTAGTAAAATAGCCGTCAATAATTTAGCCGAAAGCAATTCGCCTTTTGACAAAATCTGATCTTTGATTTTTTTGCTGTAATCGCCAATTAAGCTAACACCTTCAAAAAGTTTGTCTAAAACATTAAACTCTTCAGACAAATCAACTTGCGGATAATCTGATATTTGATATTTTTTAAAATTCTCTAATAATTCTTTATAACTGCCATTTTTAGCAGCAATGCTTAAGATAAATTCAAGCTCATCTGTCGCATTTCCACGTGCAGAAACGACAACGGCAATTTTTTCGCCTTGATTTACTTTATCTGAAATGATTGAAACAACTTTGTTAAGTCCTTCTCCGTTTGCTAATGATTTACCTCCAAATTTTAATACTTTCATTTTTATTTCTTTATTGTTTCTGCCTTAAAAATGTCGGCAAGTAAATGATCTAATTGTTTGTACTCGATTAAAAAAGCGTCATGTCCGTGAACCGAATCAATTTCGCTGTAGAAAACATTGTCTTTAAACTTCTTCAATTCTTCATAGGTTTCTACGTTTTCTTTTGCCGTAAAAAACAAATCTGAATTGATTCCGATAATATGAATTGAAGCTTTTGTTTTGGACAACAAGTTTTCAAAGCTTTCACTATTTCTAGTAATATCAATTGTTTTAAGCAATTGATTCATTAATTTATAAGAAGACAATTGGAATCTTTTCTGCAATTTTTTGCCGTGATGTGCCAGCCAGCTTTCGATATTAAAAATCAAAAGATCTTGATTGATTGTTCTTTGGAATTTCTCTTTGAATGATTCTGGCGAACGATAACAAAGCATGGCATGAATTCTTGCATCTTCGATTGGTTTTGAAGAATTGTTTAGAATTTGTTCTTGAAGAAAACAATTGGCAATAAGCCAGTCGGTAGATTTCCAGTCACTCGCGATCGGAATAAGGTTTTCTGTTATATTAGGTTCTAAAGCTAAGATTTCCCAAGCAATTCCTCCTCCTACAGAGCCTCCGATAACTGCAAAAAGCTTTTCAATATGTAAAGCTTTTACACCTTCAATAAAGATTCTCGCGACATCTCTGGCTGTAAAGTCAAGATAATTTTCGATTAAAAAAGAATTATTTCCATTTCCAGGAACATCAAAGGCTAAAATGGTATAAACAGCAGTATCTATGGTTTTACCTTCGCCAATTAAGTCATTCCACCAGCCGTTTTCTCCAGTTACTTGCGCATTTCCTGTTAAGGCGTGATTAACCAATACAATTGGCGCACTATGCAAAGGCTGTCCTGCCAATGTAAAGTGCAAAGGTATAGAATGGTAAGCTGCACCACTTTCTGTGATGAAATCTTGAATTATAATAGGGTTTGGTATATTTTCCAATTTCAAATCTATTGTATTATCTGATTTGTATATGGAAATATTAGAAAGAAAAACTAGGTTTAACTAGAAAAAATCTTGTTGTTATCTTTCCACGTTTGGCGTGGTAGAATGTAGCACCTTCTTCGTTTTACCGAAGGGTTGCTAAGGCTTCATCGGGTCTAATCCCTCGTCCTTTCTTTATAACATTTCAATACGTGTTTGAACTTAACGAGTGCAAATTAACTACTATTTTCTCTAACAAACAAATTTTATCTAAAAGTGTTTGTTAAATTTCTGAGACTTACTTTAGCAAAACTATTATACGCAAAAATTTACCGAACAAAAATGCCCAGTAAAATTAAGCAGGTTTTACCCTAGTTTATGATGCTTCTTCCGTTTAGATAAAAAGCGTGTCATTTTCTTTTGAATACATCAAAAACAATAAAGAGTTCGGCGCTTTTTTTCCAGTTGCCTTACCTTCCTCTGCGATTCCAGCCTCAGTTATTCCGAATCTTGGATGAGCCAATTCGTTTGTTGGCGGCGGATTATTTTTTCTTGTCCTTCTGTTTTTCAAATTTGAAATTTTTTCTGCTAAGTAGTTCAATGTGCTCATGATATTAAGTTTTAGTTAAGTTGTGTTTTATAATCTTTATTTCTCGTTTATCTTTTTGTTAAATCGCTTTCTGGAATAAAAAAACCCTTTTGGATTTTTCAGATACCAAAAGGGTTTAAGTTTTTACACTCACGTATACTTTTAGTATCAACAGACGTATGCGCAAATAAGCGCGACAGAAAACATCTTGTTCATCTGTAAGGATTTATTCATCTGTGATTTATATTGTTTATTTAAATTCTGCATTTGTATTAAATTAAAAAGCCTCCCAAAATTTCTCGGGAGGCTCTTACTATATTATTATTGTATTCTTACAATTTTTTAAGCAATAGACACCCCAGCCTCGGTCTTAACCGAAATGGCACAAAACATTTTGTTGACTTTTAAGTTCATTTGATTTCTAGTAGTTTTTGGGTATAACAAATATGCAATTATTTTTTTTATTACACAAATTAAATTCAAGAATTTAATTACAAAAATCGTTAAAAATCAATTTTTTAACGTCAAAAAACATCTTACAAAAACGAAAACGAAATAATACAAGTAAAAAACTTACAAAACAAACTCATTTTTTCTTAATAATTCCATTTGACAAATCAGTTTATCAAAGAACCTTTTTCTTTTTGTGCTAAAAAATTATAGCCATACTGCTTCTTTAGTCCTAATTCGTTCCACTATTTTTAGGATATCAGTTATAATTCCTCTCGAAATTGCTTGTTTACATGGCGGAGCACTTTGAATTACGATTGGAATATCGGCGTAAGATTTGGTATAAATTTCAAAAATAGTGTCGGAACCTTTCAACTGCCCGATTGGAGAGACTATTGGTTCCGAAATTAATTTGGCTTCTAAAGTGCCTTTTTCTACATCAAACTCTCCTACATAACGGAGTACATGATTTTCTGCTTGAGTGATTTTGGCAATTTTAAATGATTTATCTACAGCCTCTTTATCGAGCACTCCATTTTTTTCCAAATGCTCTTCGGTTATAAAAGGTTTTATATTAATATCTGAGAGATCAAAATCTTTTCCTATTTCTCTGGCCAATATTAGAAGTTTCCTTGCAGTATCATTTCCAGACAAATCTTCTTTAAAATTTGATTTCATCAAACCTAAAAGACTCGCATCTTTTAAAACAGATGAAAACGAAACATCTTCAGATGAAAATCTATTAAAGACGTAACTCAGATTGTCGGAAAAAACGCCTCGAATCTTTGTGATTTTTTCTCCCGAATAATACAAATCTCTTAAGGTCTGCAAAACAGGAATTCCAGCTTCAACCGATGTTTCATACAAAAATTCTTTGTCGTATTTTTTTAGATCTGCCCTTAGTTCTTTATATAAGTCTATTGGGAGCGTATTGGCTTTTTTATTTACTGCTACAATATTAAATCCGTTTTTGATTAACGTATTATAATGTTTCACCAATTCATCGCTAGCTGTTGCATCGACAGCTATTAAGTTTTCAAATTCGTTTTCTTGTGCAAATTCGACAATATCTTCTACCTTAAAAGGAACTGCCAATTGTCTAAAATTGGTTTCCCAAGAATAACCCACGCCTTCCTTCTCAAAAAAAGCAACCGTCGAATTGGTTATAATTGGAAAATGAAAATCGACATTTTTGCTCTCGAGAAAAAAATCCTGACTTTCAATAATCTGATTAATCAAAGTACTTCCGATATTACCAATTCCGAAAAGGATAATGTTTATTTTAAGCTTTGACATAATTTCTATTTTTTAATTTTTGAAACCATATAAGTGATGTAAGTTTATTTCGTGTTTTGCAGCAAAAAGCAGACGCATGTGGTGCGTCTCTAGAAAATGCACTTATATTCCTTATATGGTTTAAATTTTATAAAGATGCTTTTCATAAAAAATTACCTTTAGCACATAGGCTAAAGGCAATCTTTCAAACAAAAAACAAAAAAACCTAATTTTTATTGATGCTGAATTGCGAAAGTGAAACACTTTCAAAAACAGTTTGCAAATCAGCAATTAAATCTTCAATATCTTCAATTCCCACAGACAGACGAATCAAATCTTTAGAAACTCCCGTTTCTATTTGTTCTGCTTCTGTCAACTGCTGGTGTGTAGTGCTTGCAGGATGTATAATCAGTGATTTTGTGTCACCGATATTGGCTAATAAAGAGAATAGCTTCGTGTCATCTACCACTTTTTTAGCCGCATCAAAACCTCCTCTTAATCCGAAAGTGATAATTCCGCTTTGTCCTTCTGGAAGATATTCTTTAGCCAGATCATTATATTTACTCGATTTTAAACCTGGATAATTTACCCAGACTACCTCATCTTGTTTTTCTAGCCATTCAGCCAGAGCCAAAGCATTTTCACTATGTTTTTTGATTCGGATTGGAAGTGTTTCTAGTCCCTGAATAATCTGGAAAGCATTAAATGGACTCAAAGCAGCACCAAAATCACGCAACCCTTCAATTCGCACTTTTGCTATAAAAGCCGCATTTCCTAAAGCTTCATGATATACTAATCCGTGGTATCCTGCAGATGGCTCGGTAAACTCAGGAAATTTTCCGTTTGCCCAATCAAAGTTTCCAGCATCAATGATAACGCCTCCTAATGAAGTTCCGTTTCCTGCGATATATTTAGTTAAGGAATGAATTACAATATCGGCACCATATTTAATCGGGTTTAATAAATAAGGTGTCGCAACTGTATTATCTACTATAAATGGCACTTTGAATGCTTTGGCTTCTGCCGAAATTGCTTTTAAATCTAATACGTCTAATTTTGGATTTCCAAGAGATTCAACAAAGAAAGCTCTTGTATTTTCTTTTGCCGCTTTTGTAAAATTTTCAGGCTTTGACGGATCTACAAATGTGGTTGTGATTCCTAATCTTGGCAATGTAACTTTTAAAAGATTATAAGTTCCGCCGTATAAACTGTTTGAAGCCACGATATGATCTCCTGCTTTTAGCAAAGTCAATAAAGTTGTTGAAATTGCAGATGCTCCAGAAGCTGTAACCACAGCTCCGATTCCGCCTTCTAGTGCTGCCAAGCGCTGTTCTAGAATATCATTTGTCGGGTTGTTTAATCTTGTATATATGAATCCGGCTTCGGCAAGACCAAATAAATTGGCCGCATGGTCCGCACTGTTAAATACGTATGATGATGTCTGATAAATAGGCACGGCTCTAGTTCCTGCATTTTTTGTTACGTCATGTCCTGCGTGTAATGCGTTTGTTGCAAATTTTTGTGTACTCATGATTTCTTAGTTTTTTAGGTATTGTTAATACGTTTATATATTGTTATTGTTATTGTTATTGTTATTGATTTAAGCTAAAATATCTTCAGCTTCTTCTTCAAGATCATATAGATGAAACAATAATGATTTCTGCGTTTTTATCTGTAGCGCAGGATCATATTTTAGAGTTTCAGCTGATGGTTCTTCCGTATTATTATTTCTTAATAAGTATTGAAATGCGATTGTATTTATATCTAGCGTATTCATGATTTTAAATTTAAAATGTTGGAAATAAAAAAAGCCCTTTCGGATGGCGACCAAAAGGGCTTATAGTTTAACTATAACAAAGATTGTCTCTTTCACTTTTGGCAACAGCAAATTGGGATGCACATTTGCATCATCTCACAACACATCATATTTTTTTTTGCTATTGTTTTCATTTTATTTAAAAATTGAATTTGACTATTTTTTAAACTCGACTAATTCGATAGAGTAAATGTAATAAGTATTTTTTTAACGACCAAATTAAAATGGAAGTTTTATATTATTTTTTTTTAAAATCTCTTTCAAGCCTTTATTTAAAAGGCTTGAAAGAAATTATTTTAATTAAAATTTAAAGCTTAAACGGGCAAAACCAAATCTTCCGTTTAATCCAAATTGAGAAACTGCTCTTGAATACGCAAACTGATTCGCATTTGTCAAATCTGTACTTGGCGCTGGTGACAAAGTTGGAGTTGTATTTGTAAAAGCTGGAGTTGCAGGATTATTTCTGTCTGGATAAACATCTCCTATATTATTAACTCCAATTGTAGCTCTCAAATGCTCGTTGATCTGATATCCTAAAGATAAATCGGTAACCAATTTTGCGCTATATTCTGGATGTTCATATACAGAAGAAAATCCGTCTAGATTAACATCTGTTGCTCCTGGATCGGTAACTTTTCCAAAATAGCTGTTTCTTAAATAAATATCCAGTTTTTTAATATTGAAAGTGGTCATCAAATTGGCTTTCAATTTTGGAATAGCTTCTTCTAAATATACTCGGCTTGATTCTGGAAAGAAAGAATAAATATAAGGCTCACCCCCGGCATTCACTATAGATTGCGGAATATGCAAATCTCCTACTCTTTTAGTTTCATTAAAGCTTAAGGCAAAATCGTTTCTAATTGTGAAATCCTGAATTACATCGTATTTTTGAGAAATTACTAGATCAATTCCTTTTGTTTCAGAATCGATTCCGTTTGTCCAAAACGAAGCTCTTTCTACTCCTTTCAAATCAAATGCCTGTTGAAATAAAGTCAATGCCTCAGTTTGTTCTGGCGAAGTTGCCGCCGCAATCTGTGCATCTGTTGGTCTTGAATATTGTCCAGACAATACAATTCTGTCGTTGATTCTTGTAAAATAAGCATCAGTTGCAATGGTTATGTTAGCTTCAGGAATTTTGAATGTAAATCCTGTACTGATGCTTTTTGATTTTTCTGGTTTTAAACTTTCAATTCCAATACTTTTTGCCGCTTGCGAATCGTTTGTAAAATATCCTACCTGGTAAGGAGCTCCATTTATAAATTGAGTAGAACTTGATTCAAAATATCTTTGCTGTAAAGAAGGCGCTCTAAAACCTGTTTGTCCAGAAATTCTCCAATTGATATTATCATTTAATTTTAAAAGAGAAGCCAGTTTAAACGTAGTCGTATTTCCAAAATCTGAATAGTTTTCATAACGTGCTGCTCCATTTATAAGCCATTTTTCAGTGGCATTCAATTCTAAATCAACATAAGCCGCTCCACTTTGTCTGTCTTTTTCTTTAGCATCAGAAGGCTGAAATCCTGAAAATCCTTGCGCTCCTGCCCCACGTTTGTTTCCGAAAAAGTCTGTTACAATTAATGGTGAATTGCTTGGCAAAATTCCTGAAACTAAATTTCCGTTTACATCATACAATCCGTAAGAAGCTTCTTCTCCTGCTTTAATCTGATAATTTTCGTATCTGAATTCACCTCCAAAAGCAACATTCAACCCAGAAAGAACATCTAGTTTTTTACTAAAATCCAAATTGGTTGTACTTTGTAAAAACGAAACTTTTCCTGCATCAAAACTAAATGGAGAATTCGTTCCTAAAGTTGCATTGATCGTATTGTTCACATCATAATTAAAGGAGTTCGTTCCTAAATTGGTACTCAAATCGGTATCAAATCCAAATAATTGTGTGTTAACCCCAACAGCCGCAGAAGCATCCAAAATTTTTGATTCAATTTCTGGCAAGAATCCGTTTTGGTATACTTGCGTGAAAGTTCCAGAACCGTTTGGCAGTCTGTTAAACGCATACGATTTACCGCCTCTATAAGAAACACCTCCAAAAGAATATAGTGAAGTGACTTCGCTCAAAGGATATTTTGCATTAAAATACAATTGTCCTGCAGCCAATTCGGACTGCCCAACACTCATATTATAATCACTTCTCTGCTGATTTCTGTATGCTAACTCATTATTAGTCACATCAAAATTTAAAGCCGTTTGCATCTGTGCAATTGTCGATGCTGATGCAATAGCGTTTTGCTGTGCCGTCGTAAAATAGCTTACTTGTGGTGCATATTGCTTTAATGATGATAAAATCTGAGCTGAATTTGTAGTCGTATTAATGTTGCTAAATAGCGAGTTAATCTCTACTCCATCTTGCGCCGCTCTATTTTCGACCGCATTGTAAGCATTAAAAATAGCATTGCTTCTAATTCCTGCTCGGCTTGTTGCTTGTCTAGTTACCGCAGTTCCTGTAATATTTAAGAAACTTCCTGGCTTGCCTAATGAAGTTCCGTAGTTTAAATCGATTTGGGCAGTTTGTCCGTCTGCTCCTCCTTCAAAGTTATTTGATCCAGAAGATAGATTGGCTCCATACTGAATTCCCCCTGTTAGATAATTAGCATTCTTTTTCAGAACAATATTAATAACTCCTGCAATTGCATCAGAACCATATTGCGCTGCAGCTCCATCTCTTAAAACTTCAATTCTTTCTATAGCAAAAGATGGAATCGCATTTAAATCTGTTCCGACAGATCCTCTTCCTGGCGATCCGTTTATGTTTACCAAAGCACTGGTATGTCTTCTTTTTCCGTTTACTAAAATTAAAACCTGATCTGGTCCTAATCCTCTTAATTGTGCGGGATCAACGTGGTCTGTTGCATCTGCTGTAGATGTTGGGTTACTCGTAAATGACGGAGCAACATAATTTAAAATCTGAGTTACGCTCGTTTGCGGTGCTCCTTTTGTTATTTCGGATACGTTAAAAACATCAACCGGAACTGGCACATCTGTTTTAACTCTGTTTTTACTTCTTGATCCAATAATAGTAACTTCAGACAGTTCGTTGTTTTTTAAACTATCCTGCTCTTTTTTATTGTCCTGAGCATAAAGTCCTGAAAATGTCACAAGACCTAAAACGATTAGTACATTTTTCTTCATTTCTTCTTTACTGATTAATTAGTGTTTTTGGCTTAAAAAAAATCTTACAGCTTTTATTTTTTGAATAAAAAAACCTCTGCGGTTCGGCAGAGGTTCTATTTATATATTTTGAAAAATATTTTACAATAGTGTCTCTGCGGAGAACTCCGGCATCTTACAAGACATCATATTGCAAACTGTAAATTTCATTTGTTTCTTTTGTTTTAACGGGGCAAAGTTGCAAACTATTTTTTAATCGACCAAACAAAAAACCAAATATTTTCTATTACCCTATCAAAATAGTATGTTATTGTTAAATTTCTGCTAGAAAAAATAAAAAAAGTTGAACTTTAATTTGCAAATCAAAATGGTTTCATACCTTTGCACCCGAAACAGAGGAAAAATTTGAACTGATTGCAACCTCTTCATAATGAAATGGTTTCGTTATGAATGCTGAAAGATTCATTTCAGTAGTAAAAAATGCTAAAGCAGAAACTCTCCTTTAGCCCTTTTTAGCAATTACTTTCTCTGCTTAATTTTTAAAAAACTAATATATTATTATTACATTATTATGGCTTATTTATTTACGTCAGAATCTGTTAGTGAAGGGCATCCAGACAAAGTTGCAGATCAAATTTCGGATGCATTAATTGACAACTTTTTGGCATTTGACGCTGACTCAAAAGTAGCTTGTGAAACATTAGTTACAACAGGTCAGGTGATTTTAGCAGGTGAAGTAAAATCGAATACTTATCTTGATGTTCAGCAAATCGCTCGCGATGTAATCAAAAGAATTGGATACACTAAAAGTGAATATATGTTTGAAGCGAATTCTTGTGGAATTCTTTCAGCTATTCACGAGCAATCTGCAGATATTAACCAAGGTGTTGACAGAGCTAAGCCAGAAGAACAAGGTGCTGGAGATCAAGGAATGATGTTTGGTTACGCTACAAACGAAACTGAAAACTTCATGCCATTGGCATTAGATCTATCTCATAAATTATTACAAGAGTTAGCAATCTTAAGACGCGAAAACAAAGAAATCACGTATTTGCGTCCAGATGCTAAATCTCAGGTTACTTTAGAATATAGCGACGATAATAAACCAACTCGTATTGATGCGATTGTAATTTCAACTCAACACGATGATTTTGATACAGAAGCTGAAATGTTGGCTAAAATCAAAAAAGATATTATCGAAATCTTGATTCCTAGAATTATCGCTAAAAACCCAGAGCACGCTCATTTATTCAACGATAAAATCAACTATCACATCAACCCAACAGGAAAATTCGTTATTGGAGGACCTCACGGAGATACTGGTTTAACAGGTAGAAAAATTATCGTTGATACTTACGGTGGAAAAGGTGCTCACGGTGGTGGTGCATTCTCTGGAAAAGATCCAAGTAAAGTAGATAGAAGTGCTGCTTATGCAACTCGTCATATCGCTAAAAACTTAGTTGCTGCCGGTGTTGCTGATGAAATCTTAGTTCAGGTTTCTTACGCAATTGGTGTTGCTGAGCCAATGGGAATTTTCATTGAAACATACGGAACTTCTAAAGTAAACTTAACTAACGGTGAAATCGCTAAAAAAGTAGAAGCTATCTTCGATATGCGTCCTTACTTCATCGAACAACGTTTAAAATTAAGAAACCCAATCTATAGCGAAACTGCTGCTTACGGACACATGGGACGTAAACCAGAAACTGTTACTAAAACTTTCTCTGCTCCAGGCGGAAACGAAAAAACAGTTACTGTTGAGTTGTTTACATGGGAAAAACTTGATTTTGTTGACCAAGTAAAAGCTGCATTTGGATTGTAATTCAGATCTATAGACTAACTTAGATTATCAGACATCTTAGATTAGCCGAACATAAAAAAGCCGATTTCTAAAAAATAGAAATCGGCTTTTATTTTATATGCTAGTTTTATTAATATGTTCCGTTACTCATTTTAGTTAAAACTTCCTTCATTTGATTTGCAGTTTCTTCATCAACGTCACTAGTAATAAACTTTACTGCTAAAACCTGTGTTTCGATAGCTTTTTCTGTCTGTCCATCTTTATAATACAATTGTGCTAAAGTGTCTAAATAATACGGATTGTTTTTAGATATCACCAAACTATATTCAGACCATTTAATTGCCTCTTTAATAAAATTTGAGTTCTGTGGTTTTAATACAACTGCCCATGCCGCGTTATTGCAAATATCTGAGTGGTAAAGTTTAAACGAACTCCATCCATCATAAGAATAACTTGAGCTAGAATCTAAACCTCCAAAAATAGCATCTAATTTTTCTATTGGGCTTGGTCCAGCTAATGTGTTATCAAAATAAGAACTGAACTCTTTCAAGTAAGTCGTATTAGACCCATCTTGATCTTCAAGCTGGCTTAAATAATAAAAATAATTTCTGTAGGCATCAAAATTTCCTTTTCCAGATGCTATGATCTTTTTGTAAACAGAATTGATTTTCTCCTTATTCATTTCACCTGTAAGTCCATCCTGAGAAGCGTACAGATTTTGCTGTAATGCATTAGAAATTTCAGAAACAGCACTTCCTATATTATGAACTTCTGGCGCATTATTATTGAAAGCAACTTTATTATTTTCAATATCATCAGAATGTTTTAACAAATAATCTATCGTTAGAAAATCGGTATCATTAAGAATTCTTTCCTGATTAAAAAGCTGTTTTGTAAATCCTTGATTTTTGATTTCTTTTATAATAGTCTCAGCCAAATACATATTTACAGCTTTATCTTTTTGGTGCGCTTCAATCAATTTTTTCCATGTTTGAGCTACTTCTTTTTGGTCTAAAGCCGTTTTTGTAATTACAAAATCAGTAGAATTAGGATCGCTTACTGAATAATCTGAATCATAATCATAAGAAGCTTCTAACAAAGCCGCTTTATTAAAAGCTGTAATTAGATCTGCATCTGAGGCTTTTTTGTTCTTTAAAACTTTATCTATAGAAAGGAAAGCATTTGCTTTTTGAAGTTTTCTATAAAAATCGCCATAATAGCTAAACTGATATTGCTGCGCTGTTAAATCTGATTTTGCAACAGCAAGTACATCACCGTTTCCGTTTAAAACCAATACACTTGGATCATTAGTTATTTTATTGTTTTTCAGCCATTTTTTATCATCGGCTCTAGCCAAATAATAATTGTATGTATCGTATAGTGCATTATACGAATCATACATATTATAGCCTGTCTGCGTTTCTTGCTCTTTTATAAAAGCATCAAAAGTTTCTTTTGCCGTTTTATTCTTGCTGTCAACCACAACAACTAAAAATTTATTGCTAACTGTTTTGGTAGATTCTATTGCCTTTTTGAGATTGCCTTCTATTTTTAGCTTAAAATCATACTTGGTATAAGAAGCTGGAGGATCAAGAGGATATGCTGCTGCTGGTACCGCAGTTGTATCAACTGGCAGACTATTATATATACTATCTACTACTGCGCTTCCATAAGAACCGTAATCAGGATCTTTCCCGGGATAAGTCCAGTTTGTAACAGATTGAGTTTCTATCGGGACTACCGTTGGAGCTTTAGCCGGCTTCTCATCTTTTTCGTTTACAAATACCAGCGGGTCTTTTCCTGCTTGATCAGAAATTTTTAATTCTTTTGTATTCTTATCAAAAGATCCAACAAGATTTAAATCGCTGAGAACTGCCAAATCATAATTGATTGTTATCTCTGAAACATCTTTTGGCAATGCATATTTATTGACATCACTTTTTCCGTTATAATCTTCGTAAACCAAATAAAGGAAATCCGTTTTTTCTATTTCAAAATCTAAATCTGTTTTGATGTATTCAGGATCTACTTTTGCTTTTATATCTGAAAGTCTCTGGTATTGAACTGCTTCTGTTCCTTTTTGAGTTCCTATGTAAAAGGAATAATAAGACGGATTCAAAAACTTAATCTTAATTTTTTTTGCTTTTTTATCTTTAGCAAAAGAAAGATCAAATCTATTATCTACGGTATTTTTACTTTTTAAGAAAACCAAAGAATCGCCTTTAATTTCATATCCTCCCGAATAAAAAACCAATTCATACTTATTATCATCCAGTAAATTTAATTTGATTTTTCCTCCTTTATTTGTAGATAAATAAGTTCCTTTTTCTATTCCATTAGTTTGGGCGAAAGAGATAGAAATTCCGGCAAACAGGAGTGACAAACTCCAAATAAAATTGCGCATAACTACATATTTTGTTGTTAATAATATAGCGCAAAGATATCTGATTCTTCTTTAAACAAATCACAAAAAGTCACAATATTTGCAATTAAAATACTACAAATTGTATTTCATTGAAAATATGATATAACGCGGCTGCACAGTGTATTGCGAAACTCTTGTAGAGAATTGCGAGAAGCTGTCATCATTAAGATATTTTGTGTTCAACAAATTGGTTGCCGAAACTTTATATTCCCACTTGCTATTCTTTTTTTGATAAATTAAACTAGCGCTTAAAAAATCATATTCATTATCAACAGTCTTATCTCCATTATAATAATGGTAAAATTCATATTCTGAAACAAAAGAGAAACTATCCAAGAAATAATAATCTAATCTTGCAAATGGTTTATCAGTGTAAAAGGTTGAACCACTATATTTATTTATCAAAAGATTGTGGCCAAATTCGATATTGGGAAGATTTTTATAATTTGTTGAAGCTCGAACGGTATAGCTTTGGCTGAAACTTTCTGTTGTTGACAATTGATTGTTCTGAATATTATTGAATTTCGACCAATTAAAACTAGCATTTGCAGAAGCTTTATAATTCTTTAAAAACGAACGCCCGTAATTTCCCATTCCCGTAAAAGTCTCATCAGCTAAATTGGAGTTGTAAGGAACTGATGATTGGTTAATTCCGTCAAAATCTGCTTTTGTTTTAATCGCATCAACTTTTCTGGTGTAAGTTGCATTGGCAAAAATGTTCTCAAAATTGAACATATTATACTTGAAATAACGTAACGAATGCACTTGTGAAGTCGCATTTTCTAAGAAACGATTTCCGCGAAACAAACTGCTATAATTAGACAAAACATAACCCGAAGCCAACTGATTGATATCTGTAAAATCGTTTGTTAGCGAAAAATTATACGTTAATGTTTCTGATTTTTTGATTTGATATAAAGCAAAGAAATCTGGTAGCACTTTCGTGAAATTCTGAGAATAATCGGTTCCTAATTGTCCGTTTGTCATTTGATACGTATGAAAGCTTACTCCTGGCGTAAACGTAAATTTTCCTGTGAGGATTTTATAATGAAAACCTAAAAAAGCATCATTAAAACGATAATCTACATCATTATTATTTTGAGCATTATTCAAATCGTTTCTAGTTCCATCATCTAACATTTGGAAAATATGAGAATTAAAGTTCTGATATGAATACGTATTTCCCAAAGTAATATTGAAATTACTTTTTGGTGTAACCATATAATAATAATCCAGTTTTGCATCCAATTTATTGGTTTTCACAAATCGGTCTTGATTATAATCATTTCTGTTTTGTCCCGAAATATATCCCGATAAATCAAAAGGAAGTGTTTGCAAATTAGCATTATAAAAAGGATTTTCATCCTGATATAAATGCTGCATTTCAAAAGCAAAGATATTTTTAGCGCTTTGCGTATAATACAAACTCAAATTCTGATTAATTGAAGTAGGATCTTGTTTTTTTGTTGTAAAAATATCTTCCGAAGTCGCAACGTTTTGAACAATCTGTTCTCTAAACAAATCTGAGTATTCTTCTTGTTTAGTAAGCTTGGTTAAAATATCATAATCAAACTGAAATTTGTCGCTTGGTTTATAGGTTGAGCTTAATTTTAAAAGTCCCAAATTATTTTTCTGATTGGTATTTTCGTTACTTTTCTGCTGATCTCCAGATTCTAAAATTGTTGTTTGCGATTTGGTTTCTAAGTCGGTTTTTGAAGTTGAAAGAATTCCAAAACCGCTTATATTCCACGATTTTGTAGCTGAATAAGCAAAGTTTGTTGCGCCAAATTTGGTTTCAATTTCTTTTGCACGATTATTACGCAATAACGAAATTCCTAAATCATTTGAAGAAACATTAAAACTGCTTCCGCCTTTTTTCATCATATTTTTAAATCCTCCAGTGAACTTAAAATAATCTTGAGCCGTAAGAGGCAATTCACCAATATTATTAAAATTGGTAATTAAATTAATACTGTATTTTGGGCTGTAATAGAACAGTTTTGGATTAATAATATATCGGCTGTCCAATTCTGCAACTCCAATTCCTGCAGTCACATCTCCAAACCAAAAGTTCTTTTTTCCTTCTTTCAGTTTAATGTTCATCGCCACATTTTCCTGATCATTTTCTAGACCTTTTAATTGGCTTATTTCGTTATAATTTCTTAAAACCTGAACTTTATCAATTGCGTCGGCTGGAATATTTTTGACGCCCAATTTGGTATCTCCGTCAAAAAAATCTTTTCCCTCAACCATCAATTTGCTGACTTTTTTCCCTTCAACTTCAATTTCTCCATCGGCATTTACCTCAACTCCTGGAAGTTTCTTTAAGACATCTTCAAGCTTTTTTTCTGTTCCAGATTTAAAAGAATCTGCATTATAAACAATTGTATCGCCTTTTATAGAAACAGGCATTTCGCGAACAATTTCTACGCCTTCCAATTCTATTCCAGCGCCATCCAAAACAATATTCTGGGTCATGTTTTCAGACTTCGTAGACACTGCGATTTCTTTAGACTTCATCCCTAAATAACTTATTTTAATAGTATAAGCTGTATTGGGTTTCAAAGTCAATTGAAACTTTCCTTTATCATTGGTTATTCCATAGGAATCCATTGCTTTTGTCCCATTATTGATAGCCATAATATTGGCCATTTCCAACGGATTTTTCTGCTCATCCTGAATCAAACCGTCAAAACGGACGCTTTGGGAAAAGCATATCGAAGTAAAAAGTAAGGCAAATACAAAGAGTGTCTTATTCATTATAAGAATATTGAAAGTTTGGACCCGAGCGATAGCGAACAGGCGAAGCAATTTGGATTTTGGATTTTGAAAAATTGGAATTTTAAAGGTATTATCTTCCCATAGGAGGAGGTCCGCCAGCACGGCCGCGGTTCATCTCTCTAAATTCTTCCATTTTTTTAATTACCGTTTCGTCATATTCTTTCTGAGAAACTACTTTTCCTTTTTTAGAAGGTTTTATTTCCACTTTATCTTTAGCATTCAAAACAATTTTTGAACATAAAATAGTCGTTGTTCCATCATTGATTTCTAAAATTAATCCTGGAAGTCCCCAATAATTTTCTGGCCCTTGATTGATCGGAATTTCTGGCGTATACCAGGCTGTCACGACAATTTCTTTTGGCATTTCGAAATTATCTGCAAAATTCGTTTTGGTATCTCCAGAAGTCTTTTTCTCTTCATCCTTTTTGTCATCATTTTTTTTAGGTCTGAAGTTTCTAAAATCGGTTTTACTTGCCTGTTTTACAGCTGTCGCTTTGAAGCAATTGTAACCGCCAATTTGCTTGGTTTCTTGTTCTAATTTCCATTCTAATTTTGGAAGAGAATCTACAACAAGAAATTCCTTGCCCATAAATTCTTTATCGACAGTATACGTTTTTGCCTTTACATCCTTATAAAAAGTACCTCCACCGCCAGTAAGCGAACCAAACATAACTCGAAAACCTCCTTGCTGTTGGCCAGGCGTTTCTAATTTTTCTTCTTCTTTATAAATTGATGCTGCTTTATCAAAATTTAAAATGAATGTTTTTTCGAGCATTTTTTTCATACGCTCTTCCATATTTTTCTGCATTTCTGGCGTAATATCTCTATTACCGCGCATCCCCTCAAACTTTGGCGCTTGTGTTTTTGACTCGTAAACAGCCATTCCCTGGAAATCTTTTTGCGCCTGAATTTGGGTAGAAACAAGCATCAAAGTCATATAAAAAAATATCTTTTTCATTTCATTTTCTTTAAGTGAGTAAATCCGACAAAACTTACATTCAAATGTATTATTTATTTTAAAATTCAAAAAACTAAATATATAAACGGTATTAAGACATAGACAGAACCGCTTATTTTTTAGACTATTAGATTTCAAAAAGGTTTAAGGCATAAAATTAAAATTTATAAGAAGAGTTTTTGTAATTTGGTACTCTTGTAAAATAATTTCTCATGCTTAAAATAGTGCAAAAAATTTTATTTGCTGTATTTCTTTTCTGCACTTTTCAGGCGCTTTCTGCTCAGGAATGGAGTATAAATCCAACCTTGATTTCGCAGTATAAAAATACCTCAGATACTTTTTTAGGATACGATGCGTTTGGTTATTCATACCAGATAAAGAATAATGTTTTTAGCAAGATTAAAGGAAAAGAAATCTTTGAATATAAGAATGTTTCCTTGAGAAAAATCACAAAAGTCGATCTTCAGAATCCGCTAAAGATTGTTTTGTTTTATGAAGATTTCAATAGCGTTGTTTTATTGGACAATCAATTAAATAAAATGACCGAAATTAATTTTTCGCAGAATGCCACTCCAATTGTGGTGAGTGCCATTGGAATGTCCACACAAAATCAGCTATGGATTTACAATACTTTAAACCAGCAAATTGGTCTTTTCGATTATTTAAAAAATGAGTACAAAACAGTTTCAATTCCACTTACAGAACCAATACAATATTATCAAACTGATTTTAATACTTTCTATTGGATTGACAAGAAAAACAATTTTTACGCTTGCGACATTTTCGGAAAGATAACATCATTGGGAAAGATTGCTGATTTTGATAGAATCGCAATAGTTAATACTTCACAATATCTTTTTAGCAAGGATAATTTATTGTATTTTAAAGGGTTCAACAAATTAAATCCTGAAGTACTTTCTGAGATTAAAATTTTAGAAAAAACCTTTGACAATTTTTATTACAAAGACCAAATTTTATCTATTTTTACAGCTACAGATATATCAAATTATAAAATCGTAACACCGTAATGCACATAGCAATAGCAGGAAACATAGGCGCAGGAAAAACAACTTTGACCAAATTATTGGCAAAACATTTCAAATGGGAACCTCATTATGAAGATGTAGTTGATAATCCGTATTTGGATGATTTCTACCATCAGATGGAGCGCTGGTCGTTTAACCTTCAGATTTATTTCCTAAACAGCCGTTTCCGTCAAGTGCAGCAAATTCGCGAAAGCGGAAAAAAAATCATTCAAGACAGAACGATTTATGAAGATGCGCATATTTTCGCACCCAACTTATATGCAATGGGATTAATGACAAGCCGTGATTTTGAAAATTATACGTCTTTGTTCGAATTGATGGAATCGCTGGTTAAAGCTCCAGATTTATTGATTTATTTAAGAAGTTCTATTCCAAATTTAGTTGGACAGATTCACAAACGAGGGCGCGAATACGAAAACTCTATTTCTATCGATTATTTAAGCCGTTTGAATGAAAGATATGAAGCTTGGATTCAGACTTATACTAAAGGAAAACTTTTAATTATTGATGTTGACAATATCAATTTTGTTGACAATCCCGAAGATTTAGGAGATATCATTAGTAGAATTGATGCTGAATTGAACGGATTGTTTTAAAACAGAAGTTCCTAATTTGCACAAAAAATAACCGCCTCTAAAATTAGAGGCGGTTATTGTTTAAACATTTTCTTACATTTGTTTTTTGCTTTAATAAGATTTCCCTATTTGGGAAAAAATAAATATATTTGCAATGTAAGTTATGAGAATAATAGCGAAAAGAACCCTGCAAAATTTTTGGGAAAGATTTCCAAATTCAAAACAGCAATTATTATCCTGGTATCAAGTTTTTGATAAAAATAGTTTTTCTAATTCTAACGCTATAAAATCTTTTTTTGGGACTGCTGATTTTGTTGGTAATAATAAAGTAATCTTCAATATTTGTGGAAATCATTATCGTTTGATTGTAAAAATCAATTATGAAACTCAAATCGTTTATATTCTTTTTGTTGGAACACATAATGAATATGACGATTTAAAAGATATTAAAAATTTGTAAACTATGAATATAAAACCAATAAAAACAGAACATGACTATAGTTTAGCATTAGAAAGAGTTAATCTTCTTTTTGATGCCAAACCAGATACTGCTGAAGGAGATGAGTTGGATATTCTGGTGACACTAATAGAAAAATACGAACAAATTCATTATCCTATTCCAGAACCCGATCCTATTGAAGCCATTAAATTTATGATGGAGCAAAATGGATTAAGTGATGCCGACTTAGGAATTATTTTGAATAGCCGCTCAAGAGTATCTGAATTGTTTAATCGCAAAAGAGCATTAACAATAAAACAAATAAGAGTTTTAACCGAAGCTCTTCATATTCCAGCTTCAACGTTGATTAAAGAATATGCTTTGAATCAATAAAAAATGCCTCTAAATTTAGAGGCATTTTCTATTTTTAAAAACTTTGACAAAGCTATTATTTCGCAGCTTCTACTTTTGCTAAAACTTCTTCTTCACTTCCTTCAAAAACTTCGGTTGTTGTTTTTCCATCTACTGTTTTAGTAACAGTTCCTGTAGTTTTTCCGTTGATATTTTTAACCTCAACACGAACTGATTGACTTTCTGCATGAGAGTATTTTCCGTTTGCATCAAAATGAGCTAAACATTTAGCTGTTTCTTCTTCAGAACAACCTTTTTCTTTACACATTTTAATACATTCTTCTTTTGTCATTCCAGACATATCGCCGCATTTAGACATTCCTGCATGCATTTCTGTTTTAGCACAGCAAGATGCTTTTCCAGCAATATCTGACGGAGCATGGCCTTCACCCAAAATTGGAGCAATTACCAATCCAATCAAACAAGTTAATTTGATTAAAATATTCATTGAAGGCCCAGAAGTATCCTTAAACGGATCTCCAACTGTATCTCCTGTTACCGCGGCTTTATGTGCATCAGAACCTTTATAAGTCATTTCGCCATTAATCATAACTCCTGCCTCAAAAGATTTTTTAGCATTATCCCAAGCGCCACCGGCATTGTTTTGGAAAACAGCCCAAAGTACTCCAGAAACTGTAACTCCAGCCATATATCCTCCTAACATTTCAGCAATTAATTGATTGTTATCTGAATAAACTAATTTTCCAATTAAAACAATTGCAATCGGAAAACCAATCGTTAAAACTCCAGGAAGCATCATCTCACGTAAAGCGGCTTTTGTAGAAATTTCAACACATTTTCCATATTCTGGCTTTCCTGTCCCTTCCATAATTCCAGCAATTTCTTTAAACTGGCGACGAACTTCGTACACCATATCCATTGCTGCTTTTCCAACAGAATTCATTGCTAAAGCTGAGAAAACTACCGGAATCATTCCACCGACAAATAACATCGCTAAAACCGGTGCTTTAAAGATATTAATTCCGTCGATTCCTGTGAAGGTTACATAAGCTGCAAATAAGGCCAATGAAGTTAAGGCCGCAGAAGCAATAGCAAATCCTTTTCCTGTTGCTGCTGTTGTATTTCCAACTGAATCTAAAATATCGGTTCTAGTACGAACTTCTTTTGGCAATTCGCTCATTTCAGCGATTCCACCAGCGTTGTCAGAAATTGGTCCGAAAGCATCGATTGCCAATTGCATAGCAGTTGTAGCCATCATTGCTGAAGCAGCTAAGGCAACTCCATAAAATCCAGCTAGAACATACGAAATCCAAATTGCGATTGCAAACAATAATACGGTTGGAAAAGTAGAAATCATTCCCGTTGCCAAACCTGCAATTACGTTTGTCCCTGCACCTGTAGATGATTTTTGAACTATAGCCAGTACTGGTTTTGTTCCTAATCCTGTATAATATTCTGTTACTGATGAAATAGCTCCACCAACTACTAATCCGACTAAAGTGGCGTAGAAAACACGCATTGACGAAATAGCTTTAGAACCTTCTCCAAAGAAAGTCATTTGCATAGTTTCTGGCAACATGTGCTGTACCAAAAAGAAGCAAGCCACAGCTGTTAAAACAATAGAAACCCAGTTTCCTATATTTAATGCTTTCTGCACTTGTGCTTCTTTAGCATTATCATCTGAGATCTTTACTAATAATGTTCCGATAATCGAAAATAAGATTCCGAAACCAGCAATTGCCATTGGAAGCAAAATTGATCCAATTCCGCCGAAAGCATCATTTATGCTTCCGCCCATATCTTTTATCACATAGTTTCCAAGAACCATTGCGGCTAAAACAGTTGCCACATAAGATCCAAATAAATCGGCTCCCATACCCGCAACGTCTCCTACGTTATCTCCCACATTATCTGCAATTGTTGCTGGGTTACGAGGATCATCTTCCGGAATTCCCGCTTCAACTTTCCCTACTAAATCAGCTCCAACATCGGCTGCTTTTGTGTAGATTCCACCACCGACTCTAGCAAATAAAGCAATAGATTCAGCTCCAAGTGAAAATCCTGCAAGAGTTTCTAGAACAACCGTCATAGTATCGGTGTCTTTCCAAACTCCTCCAGAAAACAAATGAAAGAAAATGATAAAAAAGGATGTTAAACCTAAAACAGCTAAACCCGCTACACCTAACCCCATTACAGTTCCTCCGCCAAAAGAAACTTTTAATGCTTGCGGAAGGCTAGTACGAGCTGCCTGAGTAGTTCTAACGTTTGTTTTGGTTGCTATTTTCATTCCCATATTTCCTGCTAAAGCAGAGAAAAATGCACCAAAAATAAATGCTATTACGATTAATAAATGTGTTTTTACTCCCGGAATAAAAGTAATTCCTGCCAAAGCTAAACTGGCAATGATTACAAAGATGCTTAATAGTTTGTATTCGGCTTTTAGGAAGGCTAAGGCTCCTTCGTAGATGTAATCTGAAATCTCTTTCATCTTACCGTCTCCAGCGTCTTGTTTTAAAACCCAAGTCCTTTTTATTCCCATGAAAAGTAATCCTAAAACTGCCATTATAATTGGCAGGTAAATCATAAATGCATTCATAATATTTTATTGGTTTTGGTTAATAGTCAACAATCTAACTGAACGAATTTAAACAAAAAAGCAATACTCCTGACGGCAGTATTGCTTTTTTTATAATAGAATAAGGTTAAAATTATTTAATGCTAAATAATCCAGCCGGTTTATTTTCAATGTCATCAAAACGTTTTGTGCACTCTGCGATGATATCGTAAGCTTCTTTTACGTCTCCCCATCCTTCTACGTCTACTTTTTTATGCTCAAGATCTTTGTAAACTTGGAAAAAGTGCTCAATTTCTTTTAATAAGTGTGGATTAATATCAGAAAGATCGTTTAATGAATTCCAGATTGGATCTGAAACTGGTACACAAATAATTTTTTCGTCTGGTCCTTTGTCATCTGCCATGTGGAAAACACCAATTGGTTTAACCTCCATTACACATCCAGGGAAAGTTGGTTCGTTTACCAAAACTAATACATCAAGAGGATCGCCATCTAAAGCTAAAGTTTCTGGAATAAATCCGTAATCTGCTGGGTACATCATAGAAGAGAATAACATTCTGTCGAAACGCATTCTTTTAATTTCAAAATCGTACTCATATTTATTTCTGCTTCCTCTTGGTATTTCGATCAATACATCGAAAGTCGTTAATTTGTCTGCGGTCATTTTTGTTTTTTATTGTTTCTATAATTTCGGTTGCAAAAATAACTAAAGAATCTAGTTTTACAATAAAAAACAAGGTTAAATTATCTTCATTAGAGTTTAAAAAACAAGCATTTAATAGCTAATTGTTCTATTTCTTTTTTTTAAGTAATAATGCCAGAGCAAATAGGTTGCATAAGAACGAAACGGGCTCCATTGTTCTGCATGAATTTCCATTTCTTGTTTGTCATGGATATTTAATAATTCTTTAATTGTATTTATGACAGCTATATCGCCTAATGGAATTAAATCGGGTTCTTCAAGACAGAACATTAAATAAATATCTATTGTCCAGTTTCCGATTCCTTTTAATTTAATAAGCTCTTCGCGAACTTGTTTTGCAGATTTTGAAGCTAAACTTTCAATATCCAATTCTTTACTTAAAACTGCTTCTGCTAAAATCTTAATGTACTTTGTTTTCTGACGGCTTACTCCAAGGCTTCTAAATTCTTCGTCAGAAAGAAGAACCATATTTTCAGGATTACAAGTTGTAAAAGCTTTAATTTTTAAGAACGTGGCTTTCGCCGAATCTATAGAAACCTGCTGCTCGAGAATTAATAAAACCAAAGTTTCAAATCCAGGCGGGCGTCTCGGAATTGGCGGTAATCCATATTTTTCAATAATTTGTAGAAATATTGGATTTTTATTGGTTAGAAAGTCAATAGCTTCTTGCATGATGATTCTTTTATGTCTAATCTCAAAAATAAGTAAAAAATAATCTCGCGAAAACGCCAAGTTGCTAAGTTTTCTTTCTCTCGCAGATTTTGCAGATTAAGCGGATAAAAAATCTGCTCGATCTGCAAAATCTGCGTGAAACAAAAAAGTCGCAAAGATTTTAAACCTTTGCGACTCTGTAACTCTGTAACTTTGAACCTTTGTAACTTTTTAAAACTAGAAATAAAATCCAAATGATCCTTTAATTGCAAATTTATGTGCATCTGGCATATCTAGGTAATTTCCTCTCCAAGAGAAATCAAGACGGAAAACTTTAAAGATATTTCCAATTCCTGCATTATATTCCCAGTATACTTTTTCAGGAGCATTATATGGCAATCCCGAAGCATTAATAGCACGGTTGGCATCAGAAATAGTTCCATGAACCGCTCTAATTCCTATAAATTCTCTCCAGTTCAGCTTTCTCATGAATGGAATTCTAGCAAATAATCTACCTCCAAAATCATGATTCCACTGCAGGGTTGTATATTGATCGGTAACGAACTCGTAGAAATTTAAGTTACTGAATGTATTCTCAATCGTAAAATAAGTCTGGTTACCCGGAATTACACTCATTAAACCTAACGGAATTGTTCCGAATGTTTTTCCTGTTTCAACTGTAATATTTGTTCTTCCTAAAGGTCCAATAATAATGGGCTGCCTGTAGAAAACCTGAATTTTTTCGTAAGCAAAATCACTGTCAAAAACACCTTTCAATCCATAACTGAAATTGACAAAGAAATGACTGTAGGGACTATCTACTAAATCTCTTTCTACGCCATAACCAATGGTTTTTCTGTTTGGCATAAACTCAAACTGGATATTGGCTTCTGACTGTTTTACCATACTTTCGACAACACCGGCAGGATTTTCGGGAGTTGGCAAAGTAGTGTAATAATCTAAACTAAATGTTTTGGAAGCGGATTCTAATGTTCGATACGAAAGCCCTGCTGAGACAATAAAATTCTTTTTAGGCTCCATTTCTATAGAAATGTTACTTAGATTAATATTGGTCAGTTTTCCATTGCTTCCAGTCGTAAACAGAGCTGAAGAGGCGAAACTTCGTCCTAGAACATCGTTTGTTGTGGTTAAACTCGCACCAATCTGCTCAATGTCACGCCTATTTCCCCCAGAAATTATTAATCTATTTTTCTTGTCAAGCATCCATTTTCCAGAAACGCCGTATTTGAATTTATTATCATCAAATCCGTAAGCCGTGTAAGCTTGAATACGCCAAGGATCGTTTGGACCGAAATAGGTTCTTCCACCCACTCTTAGCCTTATACCTTCGACTTCATTATATCCAAAAGTTGAAAATATAGGTCCGTAATCGAAATTCTTAAATTCAATATAACCGCTTCCTAAAATGGAGACAAGGTTATACAATTGTTTAAATCGCTTGACAGTTTGCAATGTATCAAGCATTTTATAAATTCCCTGTTCGTCTTTATTTAGTTTTTCGAAACGATTTTCCTCCCAGAATTCTGGCGGTCGTTCGTAAACGGCATTATCAATAAAATTGACTTCTTCTTTATAGAATTTCTCTGGCTTCTGAATATTGAATTTATGATTGCGGTATAAAGTCGTTCTTTTACCGTAAACTCCTTTTGATTTTTCTTTTTTGTTTAAAGCAAAATCAGACATCATATAATCACGCGTCAAAAGGAAAACAGAATCATTTTCTACTTCAAATTCCTGTTCGATATAAATATCTTTTACCCAGTTAATATTGGCACTTTTAGTTACGCCCATATTAATTTTTTTGATGGCAAAAGTGGTATCATTTACCCAAAAATCTCCTTTAAACGTCAATTCGTTTTTACGTCTTGGGTAAAAAACAATATTGTAACACCATTTTTTATCGATATAAGCACTGTCTTTTAGAACGTAATTGTAAACATCAATTCCTGTTCTTGACAACGGACTTGTGAAACTTTTATCAAAAAACTTTAGGTGGTTGTCGTAAATATTGTAATCAGAATAAAGGTCTTTTACAAAAGATAAAATCTGCTGATTTCCGTTAAAACCAGACATTTTATTTCCCGTAAGATTTTCTTTTACTTTCTTTAATTTATTATCTCCATAAACATCATAAACCGATTCGTTGATGAAGATCGGCAAATAGGTTTTCCCTGTAACGTCAGAAGTATCAACGTGATTAAAGATAAACTCCATTCCTTTAAAAAGCTTGTTTTTCATGAATGCACTATCAATAGTGTTCATGTCAAATTCTACTTTTTCGTACTTCTGCATTTGATATTGATTAAATAGGTATAATCCGTTTTTACGTTTTCTTTCCCATATTTTTCTCAAAATATCCAAGGCTGGATTATTTTTTTTGGAAGTTTTCCCAGTGTAAATTACAACTTCATTCAATGCTTCAGCTTCGCCCAAAACAATCTTAAAATTGTAATTGACTGCTTTTTCTAAAGGAACTTCTTTATCCGAAAATCCTGCCGAAGTAACTATAAGTGCGGTATAAGTATTTGGCGATTCTAAATAAAAACGGCCGTCTTCATTAGAGACGATTCCAATATTAGAACCTTTAAAAACTACATTAGCAAAAGGTATTGGCTGGTTGGATTTGTCCAAAACAACTCCACTCACCTTAGTTTGTGCAGTAACAACATTCGCAAATGCAAATACAATATATAAGAGAAGTAGAGTTAATTTGTTCATTATAAAGTAAAAAAAAACTTCACCAATCCATTCTGCCTGATGAAGTTTTATGAGTATTTTGTATTTGTATTATTTGTATAATACTTTTTTAACCGCTTTTACTACATCACCTGCATTTGGCAACCAGTCTTTTAACAATACTGGAGAATAAGGTGCAGGAGTATCAGCAGTTGTAATACGTTGAATTGGCGCATCAAGGAAGTCAAAAGCTTGCTCTTGAACGATATAAGAAATCTCAGAAGAAAGGCTGGCAACTGGCCAAGCTTCCTCAAGAATTACTAAACGGTTTGTTTTTTTAACCGATTTTAAGATGGCGTCTTTGTCCATTGGACGAACTGTTCTTAAATCGATAATCTCACAAGAGATTCCTTCTTTTGCTAATTCATCAGCAGCAATAAAAGCTTCTTTGATGATTTTTCCAAAAGAAACAATTGTTACATCTGTTCCTTCACGTTTAACATCGGCAACACCTAGAGGAATTGTATATTCTCCATCTGGCACTTCACCTTTGTCTCCGTACATCTGCTCAGATTCCATGAAAATAACTGGATCGTTATCACGGATAGCTGATTTTAAAAGTCCTTTTGCATCATAAGGAGTTGAAGGAACCACAACTTTAAGACCTGGAGTATTAGCAAACCAGTTTTCTAAAGCTTGAGAGTGAGTAGCTCCTAATTGACCAGCAGAAGCTGTTGGTCCGCGGAAAACGATAGGCACATTAAATTGTCCTCCTGTCATTTGACGCATTTTAGCCGCATTATTAATAATTTGATCAATACCAACTAAACAGAAGTTGAATGTCATATATTCTACAATAGGACGGTTTCCATTCATTGCAGAACCTACTGCAATTCCTGAAAATCCAAGCTCAGCAATCGGAGTATCAATTACTCTTTTTTCACCAAACTCAGCTAGCATTCCTTTAGAAGCTTTGTAAGCTCCATTGTATTCTGCAACCTCTTCTCCCATTAAATATATGGATTCATCGCGACGCATTTCTTCGCTCATTGCTTCACAAATGGCCTCTCTAAATTGTATTGTTCTCATATTTTATATTGTATGTTGAATTTTCTGAAGAGCAAAAATAAATATTTTAAATAACTTAAAAGCAAAAATTGAATTTAAAATCGCATGAACTTCTATCTGTTCTCAGGTTTTAACTTTTTAAACTTTATTGTGATAATTACGAAATCGATATAATAACGTATTATCAACACTTAATTCTTTCTAAAATATTTTTCAGACAAACTTCTATCTATTTGTTTAATTCTTGTTTCTTCAAAATTCATTCATCTTAACGTAAAAAACCAAAAATTAGTATTTCTCAGACAAATTTAATTTGCTTTCCAGCTATCGGTTATTGCAAAATTCCTAACAATCAGACAAAATGAATATTATTTTATTTTTAGATTCCGATGAAAATCATCCAAAACTGAACAATCTGCGAAATCGTAATAGTTTTAAAAAATATTATGCATGCATAGTATAATTATTCCAAATTAAATTCTAAATTTGTAAAAGCATATTATAAATTCAAAATATATACTTATGAAAATACTAGTTTGCATCAGCCATGTGCCTGATACTACTTCAAAAATTAACTTTACCAACGGTGACTCAGAATTTGACACTAATGGTGTACAATATGTCATTAATCCTAACGACGAATTTGGTCTTACACGCGCTATATGGTTTCAAGAACAACAAGGTGCTAATGTAACGGTTGTAAATGTCGGAGGTCCTGATACTGAACCAACTTTACGTAAAGCATTGGCTATTGGAGCAAACGAAGCTATTCGCGTTAACGCAAATCCTACAGATGGTTTCTTCGTAGCAAAACAATTGGCAGAAGTAATTAAAAACGGTGGTTACGATCTTGTAATTGCTGGTAAAGAATCTTTGGATTATAACGGTGGAATGGTCCCTGGAATGATTGCTGGAATCTTAGGATACAACTTCCTAAACTCTTGTACAGCTTTAACTGTTGACGGAAACAATGTAAAAGCGGTTCGTGAAATCGACGGCGGAAAAGAAACCGTGAGCACTACTCTTCCTTTAATTATTGGAGGTCAAAAAGGTCTTGTTGAAGAGAAAGATTTACGTATCCCGAACATGAGAGGAATTATGACTGCAAGAACAAAAGCACTTACTATTCTTGAGCCAGTTGATGCAGCTGTAAATACAAAAGCGGTGAAATTTGAAAAACCAGCTCCAAAATCAGCAGTGAAATTAGTTTCTGCAGATAATTTAGATGAATTAATCAATTTATTACACAACGAAGCGAAAGTAATCTAATAATTAGTTTCAGTCGCAGTTTTCAGTTTGCAAAACTTGAAACCTTCAACTTTAAACCTCAAAACAAAAAAATCATGTCAATATTAATATATGCAGAATCTGCAGAAGGAAAATTTAAAAAAGTGGCTTTCGAATTAGCTTCTTATGCTAAGAAAGTAGCCGAATCATTAGGAACAACTGTTACTGCTTTAACAGTAAACATCAGCGATGTAAGCGAGTTAGGCAAATACGGAGTTGATAAAGTTTTAAAAGTAAGCAATGACAAATTAGCTGGTTTTAATGCAAAAGCTTACGCTGATGTAATTAAACAAGCTGCTGAAAAAGAAGGAACAAAAGTAGTTTTGCTTTCTTCTACAACAGATAGCATTTATCTTTCACCGCTAGTTGCTGTGGCTTTAAATGCTGGTTTTGCTTCAAATGTAGTTGGATTGCCAGTTAGCACTTCTCCATTTCAAGTAAAAAGAAATGCTTTTTCAAACAAAGCTTTCAACATTACACAAATCGATACAGATGTAAAAGTTCTTGGTTTAGCTAAAAACTCTTACGGACTTTTTGAAAGTGCAGGAGCTGCCGCTGCAGAAGATTTCAATCCAACTGTTGGAGATAATGATTTTGGTGTAAAAGTAGAATCTGTAGAAAAAGTTTCTGGAAAAGTTTCTATCGCTGATGCAGACATCGTAGTTTCTGGCGGACGCGGATTAAAAGGCCCAGAAAATTGGGGATTAGTAGAAGATCTTGCTGCTGTTCTTGGCGCTGCAACGGCTTGCTCTAAACCAGTTTCAGATTTAGGATGGAGACCTCACAGCGAGCACGTTGGACAAACAGGAAAACCAGTTGCAACAAACTTATATATCGCTATTGGTATTTCTGGAGCGATTCAGCACATTGCTGGTATTAACTCTTCTAAAGTAAAAGTAGTGATCAATAACGACCCAGAAGCTCCTTTCTTTAAAGTTGCTGACTATGGTGTTGTTGGAGATGCTTTTGAAATTGTACCACAATTAACAGAGAAATTAAAAGCTTTTAAAGCTCAGCATTCTTAATACAAAGAATTCTCTTTAAAAATATTGCTGCCTAAAAACAAGATGTTGTATCTTTGTTTATAGGCAGCTTTTTTGTTCCATATTTTTTGATTAAAATTGCAGCTTTATTTTCCAACCCAAAATAGTATTAAAATAAGGTACTAAGTGCCTTTTTTACATATATATATGAGTCTAGTAAAATTATCCATAAAAGGAATTTCATACAGTCAAACTCAAAATGGCGCTTATGCCTTAATTTTGAATGAAGTCGACGGCGAAAGAAAATTACCTATTGTTATTGGCGCTTTTGAAGCCCAGTCAATCGCTATTGCTTTAGAGAAAGAAATAAAACCGCCACGCCCGTTAACACACGATTTATTTAAAAATTTTGCCGAAAGATTTGATATCGTGGTAAAACAAGTTATCATTCATAAATTAGTCGACGGTGTTTTTTATTCAAGTTTGATCTGCGAAAGAGATAAAATCGAAGAAATTATCGATGCGCGAACTTCTGACGCTATTGCTTTGGCGCTTCGTTTCAACGCTCCTATTTTTACTTATAAAAACATTTTAGATAAAGCTGGAATTTATTTAAAATCGAATACTGCCGAAACAGATTCTGGCGCTCAAGAAATTGATGATGTTCTTTCAAACCCAGAAACTTTCGGACATGAAGAAGAAAGCAACCAATCTGGAGACGTTTACGCAAAACATTCTTTACAAGAATTAAACGAGCTTTTAGACCAAGCCGTTTCTCAGGAAGATTACGAAAAAGCAGCAAAAATTAGAGACGAAATCTCTAGAAGATAAAAAATATGTTCAATCGTTGATTTGTTTATTCGTTAAATCGATTAAACAGTTAAACGAATAACCGAATAAACAATCATGAAACAATACTTAGATTTAGTAAAACACGTTTTAGAAAACGGCAATCAAAAAGGAGACCGTACCGGAACAGGAACTAAAAGCGTTTTTGGCTACCAAATGCGTTTTGATTTAAGTGAAGGTTTCCCAATGGTTACAACCAAAAAATTACATTTAAAATCCATCATTTACGAATTGCTTTGGTTTTTAAAAGGCGATACAAATATCAAATACCTTCAGGAAAACGGAGTGAAAATTTGGGATGAATGGGCAGATTCTAATGGTGATTTGGGTCCTGTATACGGACACCAATGGCGCAATTGGAACAGCGAAGAAATTGATCAAATTTCTGAATTAATCACCGAATTAAAAACAAACCCAAATAGTCGAAGAATGCTGGTTTCTGCGTGGAATCCTTCGGTTCTGCCAGACACTAAAAAATCTTTTGAAGAAAATGTAGCCAATAATAAAGCAGCATTGCCTCCTTGCCATGCATTTTTTCAATTTTACGTAGCTAGTCCAGATCCTGAAAAAGGCGAAACAAAAGGAAAACTTTCCTGCCAATTGTATCAGCGAAGTGCCGATATCTTTTTAGGAGTTCCTTTTAATATTGCTTCTTACGCATTGCTGACTATGATGATTGCACAAGTATGCGACTTAGAACCAGGTGAATTTATACATACTTTTGGTGACGCACATATTTACAACAATCATTTTGAGCAATTGGAACTGCAATTAACGCGTGAACCAAGACCATTACCAAAAATGATTTTAAATCCTGAGATTAAAAACATTTTTGATTTTGATTATAACGATTTCACACTTGTAGATTACGATCCGCATCCTGCCATTAAAGGAAGTGTTGCTGTATAAAAATAAAAAAATCCGCTTAAAAATTTAAGCGGATTTTTTTATACAACTAAAACTCCATTTTCACTCCCGGCATAGTCATTCCATTTGTAAAAATCGGCTTCAGGATCATTAACATAAATTCCGTCGATTACATACTTAAATTCGTAAATCGCATCTTTCACCAAATCGTAAGTTGCTTTAAACGTTCCATTTTTCAACTTGCTTAAAGTTCCTTCTGAGGCATTCCAGTTATTAAAATCTCCAACCACCGCTGCCGAATCAGCATCTTTGGCATCTATTGAAAATGTAACTTTAACAACCGGCTTCGTTTTGATAAATTGTTTTTTCAAAGACATAACTATTTCGTTTTTAGATTTATACACCTAAAATTAGTTAAATTCAACGAAACACTAACTACCGTCAGAACCGATTTATGATAATGCCAAAAACAGCATATTTTTTTCGCTTTATTGGTAATTTAAAGCAGTTAAAATTTTGTTTTTCAAATTATTGAGTCATTAAAAAGCAAATATTCTATACCCAAAATATTGTCTTTCGAAAATAAATTTTAACTTTATAATCTCATTTTTATCTTATGGAAAAAGAAGTGCACGAACAATACGAATATGCTAGACGCCGATTAAGACAAAAAAAGGTCTTATATTTTCATTTTGTACTTTTCCTGCTTGGAAGCTTATTTTTATTTATTGCCAATAGATTTTTTGGATTTGGACAAGGTGCAACCCAAAATTGGTGCATCTGGGGTATTACCATCTGGCTTTTCCTTTTTATTCTTCATTTTATAAAAGTGTACATAACCGACCGTTTTATGAATAAGAAATGGGAAAGAGAACAAATCGACCGATTAGTTGCTTTACAGCAAAAAAGAATCAGTCAACTTGAATCTTCTATCAACGAAGAGAATGAAAATAAAATTTAGTTAAGCATACCATGATTATAATGATAGCGGCTGCGGCCGAAAATAATGCGCTTGGAAAAAACAACGAATTAGTATGGCATTTGCCAAATGATTTTAAAAGATTTAAATCGCTTACTACTGGTCATCATATCATTATGGGAAGAAAAACCTTTGAAAGTTTTCCCAAACCGCTACCTGACCGTGTTCATATTGTAATTTCTCGTCAAGAAAATTATAAACCAGAAGGATGCATTGTAGTAGATAGCATTGAAAAAGCGATCGCCCTGTGTCCTGAAAACGATGACAGTTATGTTATTGGCGGTGGCGAAATTTACAATCTTGCTCTTCCGTTTACTGATATTATTGAATTGACCAAAGTCCATCATTCTTTTGATGCAGATGCTTTTTTTCCTAAAATCAATAAAAGCGAATGGGTTTTAGTAGAATCTGAAGAAAATTATAAAGATGAAAAACACCTTTATGATTATACTTATGAAACTTACATTAGAAAATAAATAAAAAACATCCTCTTTTTAGGGAGGATGTTTTTAAATAATTGATTTTTGAAGCTTGACTCGCTCAAGAAAAAATTTTTGTTTAAAAAAATCACAAATGTCGAGAAACATTTGTAAAACTGAATAACATTTAATGTTATTTGAGACCTAAGTCTCAAACGCCTTTAATAACAAATACCACTAAGATATTAAAGGCAGAAAATTAAAATTTCCAAAAACAAATTTAATCCTAAGAACGTACTTTGCGCTTAAATATAGTATTTCCCCCCAAGAACAATACTTACAAAACTCTTTCATGAACAAATGAATTACCAGCACAAAAAAAGTAATCATCTGTTTAAGTCATAGCGACAGTATCAATCATTAAAACTTTAATCATTTTTACTTGAACAAAGTTGCTCATAATAGCGCTATTAGACAATACCAAGATTTAGGGATTTTGGCAAAATACCAAGATTTAGGGATGGCAAAAAACCTCTATAATCAGTTTTAAAATAAATCTTCCAAAACATTTATTTTACAATTAAAAAACTCAATTACAGTTAAACTAGATTGTTTATATTTGCCTAAATAAAAAAAATGTCTGAAAAAATAACTCCGTATAAAGACTCTTCTTTAGGTAAAAAAGAGCAAGTAACCCAAATGTTTGATACCATTTCCGGGAATTACGACAATTTGAATCGTGTAATTTCTTTTGGAATCGATGTTAAATGGCGTAAAAAAGTATTAAAAATAGTATCAGACAAAAAACCAAAAGTTATTCTTGATATCGCAACTGGAACTGGCGACTTGGCTATTTTGCTTGCACAAACTAATGCCGAAAAAATTATTGGTCTGGATATTTCTGCAGGAATGCTGGAAGTGGGAAAAAAGAAAGTTGAAGAAAAGAAACTTTCAAATGTCATTGAACTAGTTTTAGGCGATTCTGAAAACATGCCGTTTGAAGACAATTATTTCGATGCGATCACAGTTGGTTTTGGCGTAAGAAATTTTGAAAACCTAGAAAAAGGTTTTGCAGAAATCTTAAGAGTTTTAAAACCAAATGGTGTATTTGTTATATTAGAAACTTCTGTCCCAGATAAATTCCCTTATAAACAAGGCTACAATTTCTACAGCAAAAACATACTTCCATTAATCGGAAAATTGTTTTCTAAAGATAATGACGCTTATGGCTATTTGTCTGAATCGGCTGCTGCTTTTCCTTATGGAGAGGCCTTAAACAATATTTTAAGAAAAACTGGGTTTATAGATGTTGTGGCAATGCCTCAAACTTTTGGTGTCGCAACAATTTATTCTGCATCTAAAAAATAGTATGAAAAAAGTTGTAATCTTATTTTTATTGGTCTTAACGACAAAAGGACATTCGCAATTTGCTAAAAATATGTTTAGCAAAGATCCTATTATTAATCTTGAAAACTGGCAAAAGCAGCGTATCTACTTTGGCTATTATTTAGGCTTTAATAGTTTTGACTTTAAATTTGATTACAAAACTCCTGTGCAGGAAGATATTCAAGTTAAAAAAACAACTGGTTTTAATGTAGGGGTTGTGGCCGATTTAAGGCTTCAGGAATATATTAATCTGCGTTTTGAACCAGGTTTGTATTATACGAAACGTGATCTTTATTTCCCAGGCATAAGCAACAAAGAAAGTGATTATTTAAGAGAAGTAAACAGCACTTATATTCACTTTCCTTTATTATTGAAATTTTCTGCTAAACGTACAGGAAACATACGTCCTTATTTAGTTGGCGGAATGTCTACAACTTTAAATTTATCGAGTAACTCCAAATCTAAAGACGACAACTTCGAGCAAAAATTTAGAGTAAAACAATGGACAGCCGCTTATGAATTAGGTTTAGGAATTGATATTTTTACAGAATACTTTATTTTCTCTCCTTCTGTTAGAGGAATGTTCGGCATAACGGATGAGCTTATTAGAGACAATACTCCAGACAGCCCATGGACAGGAAACATTGATTCGATGAAATCTAGAGCGCTTTTAATAAATTTTACTTTCCATTAAAACAAAATATTAACTATTTCGTTTAAATTCACTAAGAATAATTGCTGTTGCAGTAGCTACATTTAAACTTTCGGTTTTTTGAAGCTCTCCAAATCTAGGAATTGTGAGACGGCTGGTTACGATTTTTTCAATCTCTTCTGAAATTCCATTGGCTTCATTACCCATAATAATGATTCCGTCCTGAGGCAGTTTTGATTGGTAAATATTTTCTCCGTCCATAAAAGTTCCAAAAACCGGCAGTTTAGTTTGAGCAAGAAAAAGTTTTAAATCAACATAGTTTACATTTACTCTGGTAATAGATCCCATTGTAGCTTGTACCACTTTCGGATTATATATATCCACTGTTTCTTTAGAACAGATAATCTGCTTAATGCCAAACCAATCGCATAGACGTAAAATAGTGCCTAGATTTCCTGGGTCTCTAATGTCGTCTAAAGCTAAAATCAAGCCTGAATCGATTATTTCTTTTTCGGCTGGAATTTTAAAAACTGCCAAACAAGAATTTGGAGTCGACAAAGCACTTATTTTTTTCAGTTCTTGTTCATTAATAAGAGTGCGTTTTGATGCATGAACCGTTTGAAAATCATTCAACGTGGTGTATAAATGTTCTAATTCAAAATTGGATTGCAGCAATTCTTGAATTACTTTTACTCCTTCAGCAAAAAATAATTGATTAGCAAAACGCTGCTTTTTTTGATGCAAGCCTGATATTAGTTTTATTTGGTTTTTACTAACCATAAAATAATGTACTTTTGAATTAAATATTAAAAAACACTTGAAAAATAATTCCACAAAAATAATAGCATTTCTTCTAATTGCAATATTAATTTGCGCTTGTAATGCCGTAAAAAGAGTTCCCGATGGAAAAAACCTTCTTGTAAAAAATAATATTCTAGTTAACGGAAAATCGACAAACGATGAGATAGCTTCAAATCAGATGTACCAAAAACCAAATGGTAAATTATTAGGCTATAAACTTCGATTAAATTTATACAATTTAGCCAATTTAAATCCAGATTCTACTTATCAGGCAAAATTTAAAAACAATCCTGGAAAATATGAGCGTATGTCTAAGATATTTTCTGCAAAACAAGTGGACCGTCTAGGGCAATCTTTCTATTATAAAGGAATTCATGAATTTCTAAAAAGCACTGGTGAACCGCCAGTAATCATTGATACTTCTAAAACTAAAAAATCATTGCTTCGATTAAAATACTATTATTTCAATAATGGTTTTTTTAATGTTCAAACCGATTATACTATTGATACGGTTGGAAAAAAGAGAGCTGCCATTAATTATAACATTACCACAGGACCGGCTTACAAGTTAGATACTATTAGAACCAAAATAATGACTCCTGCATTAGATTCATTATATAGAACTAATAACGAACCTTCTTTATTAAAATCTGGAAATCAATACAAAACCACTGATTTTGAAGAAGAAAAAAACCGTATTACAACTTACTTTAGAAATCACGGCGCTTATTACTTTCAGCCAACCTATGTAACTTTTGACATTGATACCATTGGCAAAAAAGCAAAAGCTGATGTAACTTTAATCATAAACAATAATACCATTCAAGAAAGAGATTCTAGCCGTACAGAACCTTTTAAATTGTATAAAATTAGCGATGTAAACATTTACACTGATTATTCTGCTGCAAATGCCAAGAAAAAACCAACAGATAGTGTAACGTACAACAACTTTAATTTATATAGCTACAAGACTTTAAAATATAAACCGCGTGCGATTACCGATGCGATTTTCATCACAAAAGGAAGTACTTTTGCCGATTTTAGAACGACTCTTTCGTCTCGATATTTGAATAACTTAAGGATTTTCAACTATCCGTCAATACAATATGAAGTGGACAAAAGAGATTCTACAGCTCAATCTCTTATTGCCAATGTTTATTTGACTCCGAGAAAAAAATACAGTTTTGGAGCCACTCTTGACTTAACGCATTCTAACATTCAGGACTTTGGAATTGGAGCCAGTGTTTCGGAAACGATTCGAAATGTATTTAACCGCGCTGAGACCCTTGAAATTTCTGCCCGTTTAAATGTGGGATCATCTAGAGATATGGCCAATCCGAACAATAATTTCTTTAATGTTTCTGAATATGGTCTGGATATGAAATTGAACTTTCCGAGAATTCTACTCCCTTTTGGAACAGAAAAAATCATTCCTAAAAGCATGATTCCCTACACCTCTATTACTTCTGGTTTTTCTAAGCAGCGAAATATTGGTTTGGACAAAGAAAACTTTACGGGAGGTATCTCGTACAACTGGACACCAAAACGTCATAATACAGCAAAATTCGAATTGTTGAATGCACAGTTTGTCCGTAATTTAAATCCAGACAATTACTTTAATGTATACACTTCTTCTTATGATGATTTAAATTATATCGGAAAAGATTACAATACCAATGTCAACAACTGGGGAGATACACCTGAGGAACAAGCTCGAAAAGATCTTACTATACCCCAAGGAACCACTGGTTTTACAAATGATGTATTGACTGGAAAAACAGCCTTGACTCCAGGCAATTCGCAATATCAGGAAGTTGAAAGCATTGAAGAAAGAAGAGTTCGTTTGACCGAAAATGATTTTATTCTGGCAACCAGTTTTTCTTTTACCAAAACAACCAAAAAAGATCTGGCCGACAATAATTTCTATCAGTTTAGAACTAAAATCGAATCGGCAGGAACTTTATTATCAGCTATTTCAGAGATTGGAAATTTACCTAAGAATTCTAAAGGAAACTACGAGATTTTTAACCTAGAATATTCAGAATATATAAAAACCGAATTTGACTATATCAAACACTGGGATTTTGGAAAAGAGAAAGTTTTGGCAGTTAGAAGTTTCTTTGGAATTGCAATTCCGTTTGGAAATTCAAACTACATTCCGTTTTCGCGAAGTTATTATGGCGGAGGTTCCAATGACAACAGAGCTTGGCAACCTTATGCTTTAGGACCTGGAAGCACCAATGCCGTAAACGACTTTAACGAGGCTAATATGAAATTTGCCGCTAGCGCAGAATTTCGTTTCAAAATTTTCGGAGATGTGAAAGGAGCTCTCTTTGCAGACGCCGGAAATATCTGGAATGTGCTCGATAATGTGATAGATCCAAAAGCAAGATTTGACAACTTAAACGATTTAGAAGAAATTGCTTTAGGAACAGGATTTGGTTTGAGATACGATTTGAGCTTTTTTGTGATACGTTTAGATTTAGGCTTTAAGACTTATAATCCGGCACATGAGAAGGGAGACCGATGGTTTAAAGAATACAATTTTGGGCACTCGGTTTTAAATTTTGGTATAAATTATCCGTTCTAATGCTAATTAATTCTTATTTTTGCAACCTAAAAACTAAAAACAACTATAAAAAAAAATTAAAATGGCACACAACATTAAACCAGGAGTAGCTACAGGAGATCAAGTACAAGAGATCTTTAATTATGCGAAAGAGAAGGGTTTTGCTCTTCCAGCAGTAAACGTTACTGGATCTAGCACAATTAATGGAGTTCTTGAAACTGCAGCGAAACTTAACGCGCCAGTTATCATTCAATTTTCTAACGGTGGAGCGCAATTCAACGCTGGAAAAGGATTATCAAATGCAGGTGAAAAAGCAGCAATCGCGGGAGGAATCGCAGGAGCAAAACATATTCATACTTTGGCAGAAGCTTACGGTGCAACTGTAATCTTACACACTGACCACTGTGCAAAAAAACTTTTACCTTGGATCGATGGTTTATTAGATGCTTCTGAAAAACACTTCGCAGAAACAGGAAAACCATTATTCAGTTCTCACATGATCGATTTGTCTGAGGAGCCAATCGAAGAGAACATCGAAATCTGCAAAGAATATTTAGCTAGAATGAGCAAAATGGGAATGACATTGGAAATCGAGCTTGGTATTACAGGTGGTGAAGAAGATGGCGTTGACAACTCAGACGTAGATAGCTCAAAATTATACACTCAACCAGAAGAAGTAGCTTACGCTTACGAAGAATTATCTAAAGTAAGCCCTAAATTTACAATTGCTGCTGCTTTCGGAAACGTTCACGGTGTTTACAAACCAGGAAACGTAAAATTAACTCCAAAAATCTTAAAAAATTCTCAAGATTTCGTACAAAGCAAATTCAACACTGGACACAACCCAGTTGATTTCGTTTTCCACGGAGGTTCAGGTTCTACACTTGAAGAAATTAGAGAAGCTATCGGTTACGGAGTTATCAAAATGAACATTGATACAGATTTACAATTTGCATACACTGAGGGAATCCGTGACTATATGGTAAACAATATCGAGTACTTAAAAACTCAAATTGGCAACCCAGAAGGTCCAGATGCTCCAAACAAAAAATACTACGATCCAAGAAAATGGGTTCGTGAAAGCGAAGTGACATTCAACGCGAGACTTGAACAAGCTTTTGCTGATTTAAATAACGTAAACACACTTTAAATTTTAGATTTTTGAATTTAGATTTCAGATTTCTAATGAAGCCTGAAATTTAAATTTTGAATTCAGATTGAAAAATCTAAAATTTAAAATCTACATTCTAAAATTAAAAAAATGGCTTGGTTTAAAAGACAAGAAAAAGGGATTACGACCGCTACTGAAGATAAGATGGACGTTCCGAAAGGATTGTGGTACAAATCTCCTACTGGAAAAATTATTGATGCTGACGAATTGGCGAGAAATTTGTTCGTTAGCCCTGAAGATGATTTTCACGTTCGAATTGGAAGCGCAACCTATTTTGAAATTTTATTCGACAACAACGAATTTGTTGAGTTAGATAAAAACATGACTTCTAAAGATCCTTTGCACTTTGTTGATACAAAGAAATATGCAGACAGATTGAAAGACGTAATGGAAAAAACTCATCTTAAAGACGCTGTACGTACGGGAGTTGGAAAATCTAAAGGAAGAGAACTTGTAATCTGCTGTATGGATTTTGCATTCATCGGTGGATCTATGGGAGCTGTTGTGGGTGAGAAAATCGCGAGAGGTATTGATCACGCCATTAAAAACAAACTTCCTTTTGTAATGATTTCTAAATCTGGTGGAGCTCGTATGATGGAAGCTGCTTATTCTTTAATGCAATTAGCAAAAACTTCTGTAAAATTAGCTCAATTAGCTGAAGCTAAATTACCCTACATCTCTCTTTGTACAGACCCGACAACAGGAGGAACAACTGCATCTTACGCTATGTTAGGAGACATCAACATCTCTGAGCCAGGCGCTTTGATTGGTTTTGCTGGTCCACGTGTTGTACGTGACACTACAGGAAAAGATTTGCCAGAAGGTTTCCAAACTGCTGAGTTCTTATTAGAGCACGGTTTCTTAGACTTTATCACGCCAAGAAAAGAATTGAAAGATAAGATCAACTTATATATCGATTTGATTCAAAATAATGATATTAGAAAATAGTTTTAAAACTATTTAAAATAGAAAATCCCAAGAAATTATTTCTTGGGATTTTTTTATATTAAACATGGACATATCAAACATTCAACGGAATAAATTCCGTTGCTACCAATATTTCTCCTAAGGAATTTTTCTTAGCTAGCCTTTCTCAAATCCTTCTTTAATTCTTTCTCAGCAATTTTAAAAGCCAGTTTCTCACGCCATACAGCATAACGTTCTCTAAAAACTACTTTTATACCACTATCTACTGCTCCGTGCATAAATAAACTCCAAACGCTGGCTATTTTTCGAGACCAAGATGCGTCCCACGCTCGAAGCGTAAGAGAAAAAGAACCATCTATATAACGCATCCAATGCCACATTCCCGTTGGCATGAATAAAGTATCGCCATGTTCCAAGAAAACTTCATATCCTTCTACTCCTTTTAGAGCTGGGAATTTTTCAAAATCGGGATTAGCAACATCATAGTCTTCTAAAGCATAAGTAGTATTTGGAATGCAATAAAGCCTTTTTTTCCATTTATTATCAAATAATATAATGTGCTTTCTCCCTCCAAAATGTGTATGGAAAAGATGTGGCAAATCGATATCATAATGCAGAAAAGTAATCGCCTTTGAACCTCCAAAAAACATAGCAGGCATACTTTCAATAAAACCTCCCATTAATTCTTTTGGGACTTTTACATCATTAACCAATTCTGGTCTATGCTTGAAAAGATTGAAGAAAAAGATACGCAATTGTGTAGGCTCTCTTTTTATGAGATCCAAGTAATCGCCAAATTTCATAGTGGCAATAGAAGCATTAATTACTTTTGAAGGATCTGCTTTAGAATTATCGACTAATTTTACCTCAATATCACCAGCAATCTCCTTAAAATATTCTGTCGACCATTTCTCCTTTGCAGGCCAATCATTTGTGAGTCCTTTTATAATCAAGGGCTTTTTTTTATCCAAATAATTCTTCTTGAAATCTTCTCTAGAAATAGACTCAACAGTATCGACAGACATAAGATTAAAGCTCATTGTGTTAAGGATTTAGTTCTTGGTTCTATCAAAAATATCTAATTATTTCGAGCCATCAAAATTTACAGTAAAATAATACAAAAGCAACATTTACATTCCAGTTCGAATAGCTTCAACAGGATCTAAATTTGCTGCCGAAACCGCCGGAAGGATACCAGAAATTAGTCCAATAAAGGCTGCCAAACTTGTTCCTAAAATAATATTTCCAAGGCTTAAAACAAATTCAAAATCTAGCATTTTTGTCAAAACAAGTGCAATTCCCCAAACCATCAGAAGCCCAATGATTCCACCAATAACTGACAGAATGATAGCTTCAAACAAAAATTGGAATAAGATAAATTTATTTTTTGCTCCTAATGATTTTTGAATTCCGATAAGATTTGTTCTTTCTTTAACTGAAACAAACATAATATTGGCAATTCCGAAACCTCCAACCAGAAGAGAAAATCCGCTGATGATCCAACCGACAAAATTCATCTGACCTAAAATTCCATCAATAAAATCGGTAAATCCAGAAAGGACATTAATAAAGAAATTATCCATTTCTCCCGCTTTCATTCCGCGAATTGCTCGTAGTTTTTGCGCAATTTCTGCTTTATAAGCATCCATATCGACACCTTTAACTGGTTTCAACACAATAACTGGAGTCATAGAATCGCTATCTCCATACATTCTTCTTAAAAAATTAGCAGGAAGATAAACCGAAGTATCATTGCTGTCTCCAAAAAAACCGGCTCCTTGTTTTGCAATTACACCAATTACGGTGAAACGCTGCCCATATAGACGAATATTTTTCCCGATTGGATCGCTTGATCCAAAAAGTCCATCAGCGATGTCATATCCAAGAACAATAACAGGAGTTCCAGAATTCGATTCAGATTCATTATAAAATCTTCCTTTATCAAAACTCAACCCATCAATATCAACCATTTCGCTTGACGACGGAATAATATTTACATCGCTGACTGTTTTAGAATCGTATTTTAAACTTTCCCTGTTTACAAAAAGCTGGTATCCGACTTGATCAGTATTATTCATTGAGTTTTTTAGGCCAATGTACTCGTCATATTTTACATTTGGAAACTGCTCTCTCTTCCATTGCGGAATTTCAGATGGCCCAAAGCAATATTTCATTAAATAAATTGTATTTTTATCTAAGCTGCTCAAATCTTTAGAGATTTTTTTATCTAAAGAGTCAACGGCAGCCAAAACAGCGATAATCGAAAAAATACCAATCGTAACACCTAAAAGCGACAACAGAGTGCGTAATTTATTATTTCGCAAAGCATTGATGGCAAAGCTCAGACTTTCTTTTAATAATCTTAGATAAACGATCATATTTTTGTATTTTTCAATAAAGTAAAATTCAATAATTTAAATTCAAAAACCTAATAAAAGTTAACTTACTCATCAGTAGATTTTTTTAGCATTTTGTTACACTAATTTTTTTTAATATAATATATAAAAAAACTACTTTTGCAGTCTCAAAATCATAACTACACAATGAGCACAACTAAAAAAATACAATCGGCATTAATTTCTGTTTTTTCTAAAGATGGATTAGAACCAATTGTTAGAAAATTACACGAGCAAAATGTAACACTTTATTCAACTGGAGGAACTGAAGATTTCATCAAAAACCTTGGCATTCCAGTAGTTCCTGTTGAAGACATTACTTCTTTCCCAGAAATTCTTGGCGGAAGAGTAAAAACTCTACATCCAAAAATTTTTGGTGGTATCTTGAATCGTCAAGACAACGAAAGCGACGTGCAGCAAATGAAGGAATTTGATATTCCTCAAATCGATTTAGTAATTGTTGATTTGTATCCTTTTGAAAAAACTGTTGCTTCTGGAGCTAGCGAACAAGATATTATTGAAAAAATTGATATCGGCGGTATTTCATTAATTCGTGCTGGTGCAAAAAATTTCAAAGACACTGTAATTGTTGCTTCTGTTAATGAGTACAGCTTACTTTTGGATTTGATTACTGAGCAAGACGGAGCAACAACTCTAGAAAACAGAAGATTGTTTGCTACTAAAGCATTTCATGTTTCATCTCACTACGATGGAGCTATTTTTAATTATTTCAATACAGACGAGACTATTTACAAAGAAAGCATTGCAAATGGTCAAGTTTTAAGATATGGTGAAAATCCTCACCAAAAAGGATTCTTCTTCGGAGATTTTGATGCAATGTTCAAAAAACTTCACGGAAAAGAATTGTCATACAACAACTTATTAGATGTTGATGCTGCGGTAAATTTAATTGCTGAATTTAAGAATGACGGACCTACGTTCGCCATTTTAAAACATAACAACGCTTGCGGATTGGCTTCAAGAAAAACAATCAGCGAAGCTTATTTAGCAGCTTTGGCTTGTGATCCTACTTCAGCTTTTGGAGGAGTGTTAATTTCTAATACAAAAATTGATTTGGAAACTGCACAGGAAATCAACAAACTATTCTGCGAAGTTGTAATCGCTCCAGCGTATGATGATGAGGCAGTTACAGTTTTACAAGAGAAGAAAAACAGAATCATATTAGTACAAAACGACGTTGAATTACCAGCTCGTCAAGTAAGAACTTGTCTTAACGGATTGTTAATTCAGGACAGAAATAATATTACGGATAATAAAGAGCATTTAAAAACCGTTACCATTACAGAACCTACTGCTCAAGAAATCGAAGATTTGATCTTTGCTTCTAAAATCTGCAAGAATACAAAATCAAACACAATTGTATTTGCTAAAAACGGAACATTGATTTCATCAGGTACGGGTCAGACTTCAAGAGTTGACGCTTTAATTCAAGCAGTTGACAAAGCAAAAGCTTTTGGATTTGATCTAAATGGAGCTTCGATGGCAAGTGATGCATTTTTCCCATTTCCGGATTGTGTAGAATTAGCTAAAAAAGCAGGAATAACTGCTGTAATTCAGCCAGGAGGTTCGATAAAAGACGAATTAAGTATAAATTATTGCAATGAAAATAATCTTGCAATGGTATTTACAGGAACTCGTCATTTTAAACATTAATTTGTTTAACTTTGTTCGATAAATAATTTATAACATTTTAAACCCCTAAAAAACTTATGGGATTTTTTGATTTCATGACCGAGGATATTGCGATAGACCTTGGAACCGCAAACACTTTAATCATTCATAATGATAAAGTTGTCATTGATAGTCCATCTATCGTTGCACGTGATAGAGTATCAGGCAAAATCATTGCTGTTGGTAAAGAAGCCAACATGATGCAAGGTAAAACACATGAAAACATCAAAACTATAAGGCCTTTGAAAGATGGTGTAATCGCTGATTTTGATGCTTCGGAAAAAATGATCAATATGTTCATTAAAAGTATTCCTGCATTGAAAAAAAGAATGTTTACCCCAGCTTTACGTATGGTTGTATGTATTCCTTCTGGTATTACTGAAGTGGAGATGAGAGCGGTGAAGGAATCTTGTGAGAGAGTAAACGGAAAAGAAGTTTATTTGATTCATGAACCAATGGCGGCGGCAATTGGTATTGGTATTGACATTATGCAACCAAAAGGAAACATGATTGTCGATATCGGAGGTGGTACAACAGAAATTGCTGTAATCGCTTTGGGCGGAATTGTATGTGACAAATCTGTAAAAATCGCAGGTGACGTTTTCACAAACGATATAGTGTATTACATGCGTACACAGCACAACTTATTTGTTGGAGAAAGTACTGCCGAAAAAATTAAAATTCAAATTGGTGCGGCAATCGAAGATTTAGATGGTCCGCCAGAAGACATGTCAGTTCAAGGTAGAGATTTGCTTACTGGTAAACCAAAACAAGTAGATGTTTCTTACCGTGAAATTGCAAAAGCATTAGACAAATCTATTCAGCGTATTGAAGATGCGGTAATGGAAACATTATCTCAGACTCCTCCTGAGTTAGCGGCAGATATCTACAATACGGGTATCTATTTAGCTGGTGGAGGATCTATGTTAAGAGGTCTTGACAAACGTATCTCTCAAAAAACAGATTTACCAGTTTATATTGCTGAAGATCCTTTGAGAGCTGTTGTTCGCGGTACAGGAATGGCTCTTAAAAACATTGCAAAATTCAAAAGCATCTTAATCAAATAAGATTCAAAATAACAATCAATTTACTTTTATAAGGGTCAAATTTCTATTATTTGACCCTTGTAAAAACTGAAACCTTTAAGCATATCCTGAAACAAAATAACCAGACAAGAAATGCAGCAAATATTTAATTTCATTATAAGAAACAGTAATCGATTGCTGTTTTTGCTGCTTTTAGGTATTTCGTTAGGACTCACGATTCAATCTCATTCTTACCACAGAAGTAAAATAATCAGCTCTGCAAATTTCTTAAGCGGAGGTGTTTATGAAAAAATCAATCGTGTTAATGAATACATGAATTTAAGAGCTGAAAACGACGAACTTGTACTTGAGAACGCAAGATTAAAAAGTCTTTTATTCAACAAAGAAGACACATCTAAAATACCTTTACCTGACACCATTAAAGGGGTAAAACCTGCTGATATCATTGTATCAAAAGTGATTCATAACACATACAGTACACACGAAAACTTCCTTACTTTAAATTCTGGATCTAACGAAGGCGTTAAACCAGATATGGGAGTAATAAATAGTTTGGGGATTGTGGGTGTTATAGATGATACATCTCCAAGATATTCTACTGTTGTGAGCATTCTGAACATGAAATCTAGAATTAATGCCAAGTTAAAAAAATCAAACCATTTTGGTTCTTTAACATGGGATGGAAAAAGCACAGGATTCGTGCAGCTAAGAGATGTTCCGAGGCTAGCTTCAGTTAAAAAAGGAGATACCATTGTAACAGGAGGACAATCAGTGATTTTCCCTGAAGGAATCAATATTGGTACTGTTGAAACGGTTTACAAAGAAGAACAAACCAGTTTTTATGTTATAAAAGTTAAGCTATTTAACGACATGACAAACTTAGGGCACGTCTATATTATCAAAAGCAAAGACAGAGAGGAACTTATTAATTTAGAAAACAAAGAAAAAAATGAATAGCGCTCTGTTAGTCAATATTTTTCGATTTATTATGTTACTGGCAATTCAGATTGTTATCTTCAACAATATGAATTTCTTAGGATATATAAGTCCGTTCCCTTATATCTTGTATATTATTCTTTACCCAGTAAACAGCAATAAAGCTGGATTAATTATTTCAAGCTTTTTCTTAGGTCTGATCATGGATATGTTCTGTAACTCTGGCGGAATACACGCCACTGCTTGTGTTATTTTAGCCTATTACAGACCTTACATTTTTAAATTTTCTTTTGGTTTAAGTTATGAATATCAAACTATTAAACTAAACGAATCTTTAACACCCGAACGATTTTCATTCATATTGGTTTCGGTCTTAATGCATCACATTGTACTATTTGTTCTGGAAGCATTTCAATTCAAATTTATCTGGGACATTTTGCTCCGAACCTTATTTAGTTCTATCTTTACTATAATCACCTCAATAATAATAATTTATCTTATTAAGCCCAATAAACGATGAGAAAAGTCTTGCTGCCCACTATAATTATTATTGCAGCGTCTTTGCTAGTGATTAGGATTTTTTACCTGCAGATTATTGATGATTCTTTTAAGCTGAAATCAGAAAATAATGCAATAAAAAAAGTATATGACTACCCTGAAAGAGGTTATATTTATGATCGTAACGGAAAACTTCTGGTTGCGAATCAGGCTTCTTATGACATCATGGTTATTCCAAGAGACATAAAAAAAGACCTAAATATTGCCGAATTTTGTGCTCTTCTGAATATCACACAAGAGGAATACCATAAGCGTATTGAAAAAGCAAAAGTTTACAGTCCAAGACTTCCTTCTGTTTTTTTATCACAGCTGAATAAAAATGAATTTGCTGCTTTTCAGGAAAAAATCAGAAAATATGATGGTTTTTATTTTCAGAAAAGATCACTTCGCGATTATGAGGTTGATTACGGTGCCAATATATTTGGTTTTATAACTCAAGTAAATGAAAAACAAATTGCTAAAAATCCTTACTATAACAGTGGAGATTTAATTGGAAAGCAAGGTGTAGAAGAAAGCTATGAAGAAATTTTACGCGGTATAAAGGGAGTAAAATATATTCAAAAAGACAAATACAACCGAGAAATTGGTCCTTATAAAGAAGGAAAATACGATACCATCGCCGTTGCTGGAGAAGACATTAATTTAACGATCGATGCTGAACTTCAAAAATATGGAGAAGAATTAATGATTAATAAACGAGGAGGAATTGTTGCTATTGAACCTAAATCTGGAGAAATTCTAGCATTGGTTACCGCTCCTTCTTATGATCCAGGTATTTTAGTAGGACGTCAGAGATCTAAAAATTATACACTTTTATATCACGATTCTATTGCAAAACCTTTATACGACAGAGGACTTTTAGCAGAGTATCCTCCAGGTTCTCCATTCAAAATCCTGACTGGTTTAGTTGCACTTCAAGAAGGTGTAGTAAATGAGCAGACTACTTTTATGTGTCATCACGGATTTAGTTATGGTGGAGGACGTTTTATGAAGTGTCACGGTTTTGGGCCACACCAATTGCATAATGGAATTTACAATTCTTGCAATACCTATTTTGGACAAGCCTATATGCTTACCATCAACAAGTACAAAGATCCTGGTCACGCTGTTGATGTTTGGAGCAGCCATGTAAAAAGTTTTGGATTAGGCCAGTTCATGGGTTATGATTTGCCAACTGGTAAAAGGGGAAATATTCCAACTTCAAAAACGTATAAAAGAATTTATCCTAACGGAGGTTGGAGAAGCTCTACTATTGTATCAAATGCAATTGGACAGGGAGAGGTTTTAATGACGCCTATTCAATTGGCAAATATGATGGCTACAGTTGCTAATCAAGGATATTATTACACACCTCACATCATTAAAAAAATTGAGGGAGAAAAAATAGACGAAAAGTTCACTACAAAACACGTGACCACGATTGATCAAAAATATTTCCCACCTGTTATTAGCGGATTATTTGATGTATATAATAAAGGTACAGCTTATGCTCTTAGAGTTGAAGGAATAGATATTTGTGGAAAAACAGGTACTGCTGAGAACTTTGCCAAAATAAACGGCAAAAGAACACAGCTTAAAGACCACTCTATATTTGTTGCTTTTGCCCCAAAAGACAATCCAAAAATTGCTATCGCCGTTATGATTGAAAATGGAGGTTTCGGAGCAACAGTTGCAGGTCCGATTGCGAGTTTAATGATTGAGAAATATCTAAGAAAGAAAATTACAAGAACCGACCTAGAAGTAAGAGTATTAAACAAAAGCTTACTTTCAGAATATGCTAAAGTAGGCGGAATAAGCGATGCTCTTAAAATCGAATCTGTTCCAAAAGATTCTGTTTTGCAAGCAAAAATTGTAAAACCAAAAGCACCGGCCGCAACAGCGCCAAAAACTGAAGTTAAAAAAACAGCTGTAGACACAACAAAGAAAAACTAAGAAAGATTATTTCAAATGAAAAATCAAAGTGTAAAAAATAATATTGATTGGATAAGTGTCTTTATCTACATTGCGCTGGTAACTTTAGGTTGGCTTAATATTTACTCGTCTTCTTTGTTATCTACCGATGGAACGTATCAAAAACAACTGATATTTATCTGTTGTACTATTCCATTGATATTTGTTGTGCTTTTTGTTGATGGTAAATTTTACGAAAAATATGCAAGTATCATCTTTGGAGTTTCCTTATTGTCTCTTGCAGGATTATTCCTTTTCGGGAAAACTATAGCAGGACAGCGTTGCTGGTATGCCATTGGAAGCTTCACTTTACAGCCATCTGAGTTTGCAAAAGCTGCAACTTCTCTTGCATTAGCCAAATACTTGAGTGACACTCAAATTAACTTAAAAGAAACCAACAGACAAATTCAAGCTTTGGCCATTATGCTATTGCCCGTAATATTGATTTTACCACAACCAGATCCTGGAAGTGCTTTAATTTATAGTGCGTTCATACTTGTTTTATATAGAGAAGGTTTACCCTCTTGGTATGTTTGGACCGCATTTATAACCATTGTTCTTTTCGTTCTCACTTTAGTTTTAGAACCATATGCGGTAATTGCAATGGCTTTTGTTGTGTTAGCAATTATACACTTTAAAGGAAGAGTCGTAGATAGAAATATCATTTTGAGCGGTATCTTATTAGTTCTAATCTCAGGATTTGTTTTCTCTGTTGATTATGTATTTGACAATGTTTTTAAACAACACCACAGAGACCGTTTCAATATTTTATTAGGCAAAACTGTAGATATGAAAGGTATTGGATACAATACCAACCAATCTGAAATTGCAATTGGTTCTGGAGGATGGCTTGGAAAAGGTTTTCTTGAAGGCACGCAAACCAAAGGAGGGTTTGTACCGGAGCAGCACACCGATTATATCTTTACCACTGTTGGTGAAGAATGGGGCTTTGTAGGTTCATTGGTCGTTATTTTACTGTTCACAGGCCTGCTTCTTAGAATTATTTATTTAGCAGAAAGACAGAAAACAAAATTCAGCCGTGTATACGGATATTGTGTTGCCGCAATTCTCTTCATCCATTTCTTTGTTAACATTGCGATGGTAATTGGAATTTTCCCAACAATCGGGGTTCCTCTACCATTCTTTTCATATGGAGGTTCTGGACTCTGGGGATTCACTATTTTATTGTTTATTTTCCTTAAAATGGATGCCAATAAGGTGAATGAATGGTAGAATACAAATATTCTCCATCCTTAAAATTCCAAATCCAATTAAAGATATCTTTTAATTAACCTATAATTTAAAAGCTGTAATTAAGTTTAAAAAAACTAATTACAGCTTTTTGATTTTATATTTTGCTTTATTGTTTCTTTTAATGCTGAAGAAAATATATTATCTATACAATTAGAAATATTATTGGCAATAAGCTTTAAGAACAAAGCAAAAAAAAAATCCGAAGCTGCAAAACTTCGGATTTTTTTGTTTTTTATTTGATTATATCTCTTCGTGCGGTCTCTTTTTCAAAAGTTTCAGTAAAACTGGGAATGTCGAAATAATGATGATTATAATAATGATATATTCAATGTGTTTCTTCAAATCTATGCCTTGTTTTAAGAAAACGCCGTATAAATAATGTCCAGCGAAAATTAAAATAAACGACCAAAGAAAAGAACTTAGAATATTATAAAACATAAATTTCTTTTTGTCCATCGAAACGATTCCTGCAACAATTGGAGCAAACGTTCTAAAAATTGGTAAGAAACGAGCATAAATAATTGCTTTACCCCCATATTTTTCAAAAAAATCTTTTGATTGAAGCAAGTACTTTTTCTTAAACCAGAATGTATCTTCTTTTTTGAATAAATAATAACCACTTTTTGCACCAAACCAATAACCAGTCATATTCCCTAAAACTCCCATTATAGCAACTGCTGTAGCAAGCAGAAATACATTTATAAAGTCATTTGGGATGTAAGCGACATTTTCAATTAGATCACGACTGTAAATACCTGCTAAGAAAAGTAAACTATCTCCAGGCAGAAAAAAGCCTGCAAAAAGTCCTGTCTCAGCAAAAACTATAAACAGAACGATAAACAACCCAATCTGAAAACCTCCGACGCTTAAAGTAATATAAAATTCAGGGTTTAGTAACTGAGTCCATTCAAAATTATTCATAAATGTGATTGGTTATTTTTTATAGTTCGTGAAAGTAACAATAATTTACCTTAACCACAATAAAATGCGGTATTTTAAACATAAATTAACTATTAAAAAAAGCCCAAACTAATTGTTTGGGCTCCTCTATTTCTTATTCTCTTACATACTTGCAACAGCTGTGAAGGTTTTCATAATCTTCGGTTGTTGCTTTAACTTCCTTAGTATCATGACCCGCCTTTGCAATTGCTTTATTCAAATCTGCAGGAGAACATTTCTCTTCGTTTAAAATAACCGAAAGCTGATGAGAGTTTACATCCCAGCTTGCTGTTTTTACTCCTGGAACACCGTAAGCCGCTTTTTCAATTCGCTTCTTACATTGTTCACAGTTACCGTTTACTTCTGTTGTGTATTTTAAATTCTTATTTTTTTTAGTTTGAGCCTGAGCTGAAAAACCTAAAAAAACCATCATTGCGATTAAAACTATTTTATTCATTGTATTTAATTTTATTATTTATTGAAATTGTTATTTAATTTTAAATCTAAGCCCTGCATAATACATCTGTCCGAAAATTGGAGCATATGCAATAGACGCATCAAAATTAGGTCCAAAAGGATCATTTGCCCCTAAAATCGCTTTTTCTTGTCTATAATTTCCAATATTTTCCCCCCCAACATACACTTCAAAAACTGGAGAAAAAACTCGGGTCACTTGTGCATTCATTACAGCATAAGCAGGTGAAAAATCAGGAAACTGATCTTCCGCAGGATTTGAAGCTGTATAAGGCAATTGTTGTTTTCCTGACCAATTATAAGTAAAATCAAACCTCCATTGCTTGTCATTATTCATCGTTGTTTCATATTCTAAATTTCCTAAGAAACGATGTTTTGCCTGAAGCGGGCGTTGGAAAGTTCCTCTTAGATAATCGGTTTGAATGTCATAATATTTATAAGCTGTTCTTAAATTCAAATTATGGATTAATTCGTAATTGAACTCAACCTGAAGACTGTTTGCAAAAGAACTTCCTTTCAAATCATAAAACAACACTTGCTGCGGACTTTGCATCACATCTACAACGGCCTGATTTTGGAAATCTGTTCTATAAAGATCAAAGCCGGCATCGGCATTTCTGTTGAAAAGACGGAATTTCTGAGAAAAACTCACTCCATAATTCCATGCAATTTCTGGGTTTAAGCCGTATACTTTTCCGTTAGAATCTAAAATTGAAAAAGTTCTAGAACTAGCAAAAAGCTGTTGATTTTCAGCAAAAATGTTTGCAGAACGTTTTCCTCTTCCAGCAGAAAAACGAATTACACCATTTTTCCATGGATTATATCTCATGTGCAACCTTGGCGTAACAAAAACTCCCAATCGATTATGGTTATCAACTCTTCCACCTAAAATCAGACTAAAATTATCTGTATTGTCATAAGTATATTCAAAGAAAGCACCAACCGAGTTATCAATTCTGCTGACATCTGCTAAGTTTACAAATTCCTGATATTGGTCATAAGTAAAATTCAGACCTGTTGAAAATTTATGCATCGTATTATTGATAATCGAATTGAAAATCAAATTAGAATAAAAACTATTCTGTTTGATATCATATTGATTTAAACCATAATAAGAGTCTTGTTTATGGCTATTAAAAGCATTTTGAAAGCCAATACTTTGATATGGCATATCTTTAAATACATATCCAATTTTTGTCGAAACATCAAAGCGTTCAGTATTAATTTCTGAACCCCAATAATTGGTTGTGCCACGATCACGATCTTTATCAAAATTGATTTCTCCGGTTTGTTTTTTATCATTCATATATCTGAAATTGATAAAACTCACCAAACCACTTTCTGGATTATAATATTGATAACGGTTTAAAACATTGATTTGTTTTCCTAACGGATTATCGAGAAAACCGTCTTTGTTCATATCGTTTTTGGCTACACGCGCATTTCCGTGAACAAATAAGCTAGTCGCCCATTTGTCTGATAATTTTTTATTGAAATGGGTGTTTAATTCAAAACGAGAATCTGTCGATCCGTAAGCATTCAAGAAGAAAGGAATATCATTTAATGGCTTTAAAAGCTCTGTATTAATCTGGCCAGAAATGCTTTCGTAACCATTTATAACGCTTCCCGCTCCTTTCGTAATTTGGACACTTTCAATCCAAGTTCCAGGCGTAAAGGATAAACCATAGGCTTGAGACGCTCCTCGAACAGATGGAATATTTTCTTCTGTAATCATTAAATATGGACTAGTCAGACCCAGCATTTTAATTTGCTTAGTGCCTGTTAAAGCATCAGAAAAATTAACATCGATTGACGGATTGGTTTCAAAACTTTCAGCCAAATTACAACAAGCTGCTTTAAGTAATTCTTTGCTGGTAATTACAGAAGTGTTGGCTGTTACTGTAAAGGATTTTTTAATTCCTTTTTGCTTTTTAGTGATTTTTACTTCTTGAAGATCTTCTTGTGAAAAAGCAGAAAAAGAAAGCAAAATCATTGCAAAAAGCATTATATTTTTTTGCATAAAAAATTGATTTTAATGTTGAAATAGAATTACATTCTTGATGTTTTTGCAAAAACAAAAACTATCAAAATGTAAATACAAAGCCTTGATTAGGACTTGCATTGCATCTTAACATTAAAATCAGGAATAGAAAATATACTGATGGTATAATTTAAATAAAGGAGGTGCATTCGCATCAGCATAATACGAAAGAACTTCTTTCTTTTTAAAAGTTGGAACTTCTAAAAAAACTAGAGGTTTGTAATCTTGTGCAACTGCTGGGAAAGCAAATTGAAAAAAGAAAAATTTGATAGTTGCGTTGTCTGATTTTTTTTCGAAATGAACAACTTTATCTTTGCAGCAAGAGTTCTTTTTCTCTTTAGAACCACAGCATTTCTTCTCAACAACAGGTTCTGCTGTAGTTTTTAAAGAAACCGAAGCAATTTCTCCACCACAATAGTGCACATCAAAAGCAAACCCTATATTGGAAATCAATAGAAGGAGCGCTAAAAACAGACCCGTGCACTTTTTCAAATTCATACTGCAAAGCTATTTAAAAACTATCGAAAAAAAACTAAAACAAATGTTATTTTTTAGTTTTTTGAAGCTGATAATAAAATCCCGGAATAAATAATAATATCAAAATAGGCTGAATTAAAAATCGCCTAACATAAAACAGAAGCCAGCTGCCATCTGGAAAATATTCGAGTATGATGTAAAACATCAATAGAAAAATAACTAAAAACACACTATAAATCAGAAGACTAAATTTAAGAATATCACGATCCTGAAATAAAGCGTAAATCAAAGCCAAAGACAAAATTGAATTTAAAAAATAACGAAAAAAAAGTCCCGCAAAAAGCTTAAGATTCTCTACTGGCGGATAAGGAATAGACTGAAAATCGGCATTAAAATATACCGAAAAAGGATCATAAAACAGTTTTCGCTCAAATGTTCTTATCAAAGCAAAACCTATTACTACAGCAATTGCCGCAAAGATTTTAAATTTCTTCTCTTTTAATTTACTTAGCATACTTTGAAAATCTATTAATCCAGAAAATCCATAAAACAAAAACATATCCGTAAATCATCAAAGGAAAAAATGTTCCATGCAGGAAATGGCTATATTGCGGAAATTGATAGATAAGCACTATCAAAAGTGAAATCCTAATAACATTCAGGATATAAATAGATATTAGTCCAAAGAATATAAATAATAATGTCTTTTTTAAATTTCCTGAAAAAGCAGCCACAAAAGACACAAAAAGAATCATAACACTTACAGCATTACATCCTTCAACTATACGCGCAACAAACCTTCCGTTTAAAATAATCTCTTGCCAAGGATTTTGCGAGCTTTTCTGAATAATTGCGTCATAGTTTAAGAGCCTTAACAATTGCTCTGAGTTTCTTCCAGAAACCATCGTTATAGCATCAAGATCTTCTGCTTGATAACTATTTAAATAAAATTTGTAAAGCAATGTAAGGACAATATATGTCAGAAAAAAAATGCTTATAAAAATCAGAAATGGCTTAAACTGTACTAAATATTTTTTCAAGAGATTTTTTTTTCAAATTTATATATTTTTTGAGTTCAGCTTTAAATACTTTTGTATAAAATTTAATATCATGACATTTCAAGAATTACAACCACAAATAAGCAGTATTATTACTGACAGTCAAAAAAATAGAGACGAAAAATTATTAGCAGTCTGCAAACTTTTAAACGAAAATGTAGAATATTACAACTGGGTTGGTTTTTATTTTGCAAATCACGACACTAAAACTTTACATTTAGGCCCTTACGTTGGTGCAGAAACAGATCACACTGTTATTCCGTTTGGAAAAGGAATTTGTGGTCAGGTTGCAGAAAGCAATGCCAATTTTGTAGTGCCAGATGTTAAAGCTCAAGACAATTATATTGCCTGCAGTTTAACAGTTAAGTCTGAAATCGTAGTGCCACTTTTTGTTAATGGAGTAAATATTGGCCAAATCGACATTGACAGCCATGTAATTGATCCGTTTACAGAAGCTGACGAAAGATTTTTAGAATTTGTAAATCAAGAAGTTGCTAAATTATTCTAGAAGAACTATTTTTAAGATAAAAATAGACTGAATGAAAAGAAACATCTTACTCTTATTGCTTCTGATAATTTCAGTTAATCTGTCCGCGCAAATTAGCATGATGTCTAAAAAAATCTTTTTAGACTCCTTAAATCGTGAATGTACACCCGAAAATCATGCTTACACAAGAGTAATTACCAATTATTCTCAGAAAAGCATCCGTTATGTTGTGACTGACTTCTACAAAAATGGAAGAAAGAAAATGACGGGATCGACCTTAGATCGAGATGTTCTAAAAAAAGACGGGGAATTTATTTACTATTATAAAAATGGTGCAAAAGAATCTGTTATAAATTATTCTGAAGACCATAAAGCTGGCAAAGAAATTAGCTGGTACGAAGATCAGAGTAAAAAATGCGAAAAACAGAACATTTGGGATCCGAAAACAAAAAAGCTCCAGACTTTGATTCTAAATTGCTGGGATGTAAATAAAAATCAAACCGTTACAAATGGAAATGGAGATTACGAAGAAACAGACCAGTTTGTTACTCAAAAAGGAACAGTCAAAGGCGGATTGAAGCAAGGTTACTGGGAAGGGAATGACATTTTACGAAAGATTACGTTTGTTGACAATTATGATCAAGGAGTTTTAATTTCTGGCGTAAGTACTGATGCAAACAATGTCAAATTTTCTTATTCGTCTTTGAGCGAAAAGCAATCTGGTAAAAAAAATCAGAAGTTAAAATAGAAAACGACTTAAATTAAGCAGAAAAAAAATGGATCTAAATATTTAAAAACAAAAATCTTATATCCATTTTTTAGATTCTTTTATTTTTTTTTGATTTTTCTGTTTTTTTAATCTAATTTTGCACCCGTCTTACAAAAGTTGTATGACATACATAAAAATCATTTAAAACAATATTGGAATGTATTTAACTAAAGAAAAGAAAGAAGAAATCTTCGCACAACACGGTGGTGCAACAAACACAGGAAGTGCAGAAGGTCAAATCGCGTTGTTCACTTACAGAATTTCTCACTTAACTGAACACTTGAAAAAAAATCGTCACGATTACAACACTGAGCGTTCTCTTGTACTATTAGTAGGTAAAAGAAGAGCTTTGTTGGACTACTTGAAAAAGAAAGATATCAACAGATATCGTGAGATTATCAAAGTATTGAATATCAGAAAATAATCAATATAGAAAAGAGGTGCGAGAGTGCCTCTTTTTGTTTTTACATTACAGCTGTTTATAATAAGCATATTACAAGAAAAAAAGTTTGGTTTTTCATTGGGTTTTAGATAACAACAACTACACACAACAACAACTACAACACAACTAAAACCCATTGTATAATCAAAAAGGAAAAATTTATGATTCCACAAGTTTCACAAGAAATTATCGATTTAGGAGATGGAAGAAGCATCTCAATCGAAACTGGTAAATTAGCAAAACAAGCCGATGGTTCAGTTGTTGTACGTTTAGGAAACTGTATGCTTTTAGCAACTGCAGTTTCTGCAAGAACATCTAACCCAGGTGTTGACTTTTTACCATTAACGGTAGATTACCGCGAAAAATTTGCTGCTGCAGGACGTTTCCCAGGAGGATTTTTCAAAAGAGAAGCTAGACCTAGCGACAGCGAAGTATTAACAATGAGATTAGTAGACCGTGTATTACGTCCGCTCTTCCCAGATGATTACCATGCCGAAACTCAGGTTATGATCCAATTAATGTCTCATGATGATAATGTTATGCCAGATGCATTAGCTGGTTTAGCAGCATCTGCAGCATTAGCTGTTTCTGACATTCCATTTTACAACTTAATTTCTGAAGTGCGTGTTGCTCGTATCGACGGAAAGTTAGTAATCAACCCAAGCCGAGAAGAATTAGAAAAATCTGATATCGATATGATGATTGGAGCTTCTATGGATTCTGTTGCCATGGTTGAAGGTGAGATGAAAGAAATTTCAGAAGCTGAAATGGTTGAAGCAATTAAATTTGCACACGAAGCTATTAAAGTTCAAATTGTTGCTCAACAAAAATTGAGAGCAAAATTAAGCTCTCAAGAATACAGAACTTATGAAGGTGAAGTTGAAGACGAAGCTGTTTACGCAAAAGTAAAAGCTGCCGCTTACGATAAATGCTATGCAATTGCACAAGAAGCTTCTGGAAAAGCAGAAAGAGGTGAAAAATTTGCAGCTGTAAAAGAAGAAGCAAAAGCTTTATTTACTGAAGAAGAATACGCTGAAAATGCAGATCTTGCTGGTTTAGTTGGAAAATATTTCTACAAAACAAATAAAGAAGCTGTTCGTAATGTAATTCTTGAAAAAGGAATTCGTCTAGACGGTAGAAAAACAACAGAAATCAGACCAATTTGGTGCGAGACTGATTATTTGCCATCTGTACATGGATCTTCTTTATTTACACGTGGAGAAACTCAAGCTTTGGCAACGGTAACTTTAGGAACTTCTAAAGAAGCTAACCAAATCGATTCTCCATCTGAACAAGGCGAAGAGAAATTCTACTTACACTATAACTTCCCTCCTTTTTCTACTGGTGAAGCAAAACCACTAAGAGGAACTTCAAGAAGAGAAGTTGGTCATGGTAACTTAGCTCAAAGAGCTCTTAAAAATATGATTCCTGCAGATTGCCCTTACACTATTCGTGTTGTTTCTGAAGTATTAGAATCTAACGGTTCTTCTTCTATGGCAACGGTTTGTGCTGGAACAATGGCTCTTATGGATGCTGGAGTTCAAATGACAAAACCAGTTTCTGGTATCGCTATGGGATTAATTACTGATGGTGAGAAATTTGCTGTATTATCTGATATCTTAGGAGACGAAGATCACTTAGGAGATATGGACTTTAAAGTAACTGGAACTGCTGACGGTATCACAGCTTGCCAAATGGATATCAAAATCGAAGGATTGCGTTATGACATTATGGAACAAGCTTTAGCACAGGCTCGTGATGGACGTTTGCATATTTTAGGGAAATTAACAGAAACAATTGCTTCTCCAAGACCAGAAGTTAAAGATCATGCACCGAAGATCATCACTAGAACTATTCCTGGAAACTTTATTGGAGCGTTAATCGGACCTGGAGGAAAAGTAATTCAAGAATTACAAAAAGCTACAGGAACTACTATTGTAATCAACGAAGTTGACGAGCAAGGGGTTGTTGAAATCTTAGGAACTGATCCAGAAGGAATCAAAACAGTATTGGCTAAAATTGATGCCCTAACCTTCAAACCTCAAGTTGGAGAAGCATACGAAGTGAAGGTAATTAAAATGCTTGATTTTGGAGCTGTAGTGGAATATACTGCTGCACCTGGAAATGAAGTATTGCTTCACGTATCTGAGCTAGCTTGGGAACGTACAGAAAATGTTGCCGACGTAGTCAAAATGGGCGATGTTTTCCAAGTGAAATACTTAGGAGTTGATCCTAAAACTAAAAAAGAAAAAGTGTCTAAAAAAGCACTTGTTCCAAGACCTCCGCGTGAGGAGAAAAAAGAGTAATCAGATCTTAGTTTACTAAAGGTTTATTTATAGAAAACCCCAATTCTTTATTGAATTGGGGTTTTTCAGTTTCTAGAAGCAACATTTAATGTCTCTAGCTTTTTTTTGAAATAAATTCTATTCAAAAAAAACTAAAAAACACACTTCAGCATGGTTTTTCGATTTTTTTTACTAAAAATTCTAAATTTTAATAGTTACACAATGCGTTTTGCATGCCTGTAGCGCCTTTTTATCACAATTTAACAAATTAGCGTTTTATTTGTAACCTTTTTTTTATACTTTTGGAATCTTCCGAAAACCATTAACAAAACCATCGAATCCTTTGAAAAATTACCAAAAAAAAATCGTTTTTCTCATTTTATTTGAATTATTCTTAAACATTCATCCGATCCAGAGTCAAACTAGTAATGATATCAATACTTACAATTGGTTTGACACTACTGTTGGCAGAAGCAATCTGGATATTAACAATGGGATACCTCACACAAATCCATTCAGAACTTTAGGAAATGACATACATCTGTATTTAATAAATAAATACGAATTAGGCAAAGTTGCCTATGAAGATCAAGCTTATTATGATATTAAGCTTAAGTATGATATTTATAGAGATATACTAGTTTTAAATCCTGACGGTGGATCTGACAATATTGGTATAAACCTGGCACAAAATAAAGTTAGCTCATTTTCTATTCAGGATAAAAACTTTATCAAAAGAGAAAGAAAAAACGAAGATATCCCTGAATTTACCACAGGCTACTATGAAGAAACTAAAATTTCTCCAGATTTAGTGTTGTATATCAAACATCACAAAGACATGCAGAAGACAATTAACGAAAGCAGTCTTTATTATACTTTCAAAGAAAATAATTCTTTTTTTATCGATTTAAAAGGTAAAATTTATCCAATAAAAAGCAAAAGCGACCTTATTAAATTATTTCCCGAACAGAAAAAACAAATCAATGGGTTTTATTTATTGAACAGAGAACTGAGAAAATCCGATTTAAATCAATTCATGAAAAATTTGATGAAATACACTTTTAACTCTCTTTCAATATCAAGCAAATAAAACAAATGAAAAAAATTTTACTCTCCTTATTTATCGTTTTCTCTTTTCAATTGTCTTTTGCGCAAAATACGAATGAGAAATTATCTATTACTTTTAAAGACGAAACCTTAACCAATGCACTTAAAAGTATTGAAGAAGCAACCAAATACAAATTTTACTTTGATCCTACTTGGGTTAATTCTGAGAAGCAATTAATTTCAGGAACTTATACTGATGTAAAAATCGATGATTTGCTTAATAAGATTTTAAGCAAAACAGACTTGAATTATATCATTCTAAAAAACAAGGTTATTTTTACTTTAAATAGCACAATTCACGATACTTTACCAGCAAATTATTTTACTGATGCTCCAGCAGAGACGAATCAGAATACAAATACCGATAGTGAAAATCCAGTATTTCATCAGCAGTACGATTCTTTAAGCACTTTTACAGTAAACAAAAAGTCTTCTATTGTATTCATTGGTAAAGAAAACAAGGAATCTACTAGAAAAACTTTTACAGTTTCTGGATCTATTAGAAACGAAGAAACCGGTAAAGCAGAACCGAATATTTACATTAAAGTTCGAAATAAAAACATCAACACTTCTACTGATCTTGACGGAAATTATTCTTTGCAGTTACCAAGAGGCATAAACATTATAGAAATTAAATCATTAAGCCATAAAGAAGTGATAAAAACCCTAATGGTTTATGATGACGGGCAATTTGATGTTAGCATCAACGAAAAATCAAATCAGCTTGATGAAGTTGTTATTAAAAAGAAAGGACAGAAAACTACTGAATCTGTTGTTTCAGGCTTAGTTTCTATTGATATTGAAGGAATAAAAAATGTTCCTTTGATACTTGGCGAAAGAGACATTCTAAAAGTTGCCACTACCTTCCCTGGTATTAAAACTACAGGTGAAGGTTCTGCAGGATTTAATGTTCGAGGAGGAAAAGACGACCAGAACTTAATCCTCTTAGATAATGCAGTATTATATAATCCACAGCACTTTTTAGGATTCTTCTCTGCTATTAACCCTTATACGACAAAAAAAGCAGATATCTACAAAGGAAGTATTCCTGCCGATTTTGGAGGAAGATTATCTTCTGTATTTGATATTTCTACAAAAAATGGAAATCCTGAAAAATTCTCAGGTGAAGGTGCTATTGGCCCTATCACATCAAACCTTACGCTTAGTGTTCCAATAGAAAAAAACAAGTCAAGTATTATTGTTGGCGGCCGTGCAACGTATTCTGACTGGATTCTAAAAGCTATTGACGATGAAGAATTAAAAAATAGCCAAGCGGGATTCTATGATGGAATTTTGAAATACAATAACGCTATTAATGCAAACAATAATTTAGAAGCTACCGCATATTACAGCCATGACCGTTTTAGCTTAAGTTCAGACTCTATTTATAAGTATAGCAACAGATTGGCTTCATTAAAATGGGATCATACTTTTAACAAAAAAAACAAAGCTGCTTTTATTTTCACAAACAGTGAATATAAATTCAACATTGATTATGATTCGGACGACATAAATTCGTTTGATTTTGGCTATAAAGTAAATGAATCACAATTACAGGCAAAATTTAGCTATCAGCTAAATCCAAAACATACTTTTTCTTACGGACTAGCTAGTAAACTATACAATGTTTCTCCTGGATATCAGCATCCAACAAAACCAGAGGCCACTTTAGTTGCAACAGACGTTGAAAAAGAAAAAGCATTGGAATCTGCGGTTTATTTATCAGATAGCTATAAGTTCAATGATAAATTGCTTATTGATCTTGGGTTGAGATATTCTTATTACATGTCACTAGGGCCTGGTCAAGTAAATACCTATGCTCCCGGCTTGCCATTGAGCGATGAAACTGTAACCGGAACAACGACCTATAAAAATAATGAAGTTATACAAACCTATGGTGGTCTTGAACCTCGTATTGCTGCAAGATATTCTTTCACAGAAGATTTCTCGATTAAAGCAGGTTATGATGTAACTCGCCAGTATATTCACTTATTATCAAGCAACGTTACACAATCTCCAACAGATACTTGGAAATTATCTGATTCTAATGTAAAACCTCAAACTGCTCAACAGGTTTCTTTAGGTTTATTTAAAACTCTAAAAGATGAATACGAAGTAAGCTTAGAAGGATATTACAAAAGATCAAAAAACATTCTTGATTACAAAGTTGGAGCTCAATTATTGCTTAATCAAAATGTTGAAACTGAGCTTTTGCAAGGAGAAGGAAAGGCATATGGAGTGGAGCTCTTGTTAAAAAAATCAACTGGAAGATTAAACGGTTGGATTGGATATACTTATTCTCGTACTTTTATCAAGCTTGATAGCCAATTCAGCTCTGAAATCGTAAATAATGGTGAATATTTCCCTGCGAATTTTGATAAACCTCATGACTTAAGTGCAATTTTAAACTATAGATTTACAAAACGTTACAGCTTATCGACTAACTTTTTGTATCAAACAGGAAGACCAATAACATATCCTATTGGTACTTTCCAATACGGAAATTCACAATATACTTTGTATAGCGACAGAAATGCCTATAGAATTCCAGATTACATTCGTTTAGATATTGGAATTAACATTGAAGGAAATCATAAAATTAAAAAGTTAGCGCACAGTTTCTGGAATATTTCTATTTACAATGTTCTAGGAAGAAACAATCCCTATTCTATTTATTTCGTAACAGATCAAAATGGAAAAGTAAAGGGTTATAAAACATCTATATTCTCAATACCTGTACCAAGTATTACTTATAATTTTAAATTTTAGCATTAAAATGAAAAATTACAGTCTATACAAGATTATTATTTTACTTGTAACTGCTATTGCAATTAATGGCTGTACAGAGGCGTATCCATTGGTAACAAACAGGTTTGAAGATGTTTTGATTGTTGAAGCTAATTTTACCAACGAGCTTAAAAAACAGGAAGTGAAACTTACCAAATCTGCAAGGTTTGAAGATGACGACTATCTTCCGGAAAGCGGAGCAGAAGTTTTCATCTCAGATGATGCTGGCAATAAATATAATTTTAGTGAAGACTCTGACAGATATGTTTCGGATATAGAATTTCAGGCTGTGCCAAATGTAAAATATCAGTTACACATTAACACCAAAGACGGTAGATCGTTTGCATCATCGCCAGAAATGCTTACCACGATAACTCCCATGCAAAGTGTGGTGGCAGCAATAGAGCAAAAGGATGATATTAATGGTGTCGGTATTCGTGTCAATAGTTTTGATCCTACAGCTACATCGACCTACTATAGATTTGAGTACGAGGAAACCTATAAGGTTGTTGCGCCAAAATGGCTGCCAATAAAACTTGTATGGAATGGCGGACCAACCTTTGAATCGAATTCTGCAGACACTAAGACTTGCTATGGTTCTAATAAAAGCGTCGGATTTATGCTGTTAAACACAAACAAATTAAAAGAAGACAGAGTAGATTATCGCATTCGATTTATTAGCGACCAAGATTATATTATCACACACAGATACAGTATTTTGGTTAGACAGTATGTAGAAAGTCTGGCAGCTTACAGTTACTACAATACATTAAATAAAACAGCTGTTTCAGGAGGAACTATAACTTCCCCTTTGCAACCTGGTCTTTTATTGGGTAATTTAAAATCAACTAATGGTAACGCAAAAATTTCAGGCTATTTTGATGTATGCTCCGTATCTACAGAACGGATTTATTTTAATTGGGAGGATCTATTTCCTGGTAAATTCCCTCCGCCTTATGCAGTAGACTGCACACAATTTTGTTATGCAGAAGAACCTAATAATCCTGTTCCTTGTACACACTGTTGTTCTTATATGGAGGATTTACCTCTAGGAAAAATAACCTATTTTTCTGGAGATGGTAACAGTAACCTCAAAACATTTTGGGTTGATGCTCCATGCGGAGATTGCACAAAAATTGCATCTAATATAAAGCCTCCTTTTTGGGTAGATTAAATAAAAGTTATCTAGTTTTTAAAAGATTAAATCAACTTAAAAAGAATATCAATAAATGAAATTTTATTTAATAAAAAATATAGCCCTCTTCATACTTCTCACAGCCTTTTTTAATAGCTGTACAGAAGCATATCCGTTAGTAACAAACAGATATGAAGAGGTCTTAGTCGTTGAAGCCAACATAACCAACGAACTTAAAAAACAGGAAATAAAACTTACCAAATCTGCTAAATTTGAAGACGAAGGCTATCTTTCTGAAACTGGAGCAGAGGTTTTTATTACAGACGATGCTGGCAATAAATATAATTTTAGCGAAGACTCTGACAGATATGTTTCGGATATAGAATTTCAGGCAGTTCCTAATACTAAATATCAATTGCATATTAACACTAAAGATGGCAGATCTTTTGAATCATTGCCTGAAATGCTTACAACTATAAATCCTATACAAAATGTAGTGGCGGCAGTTGAAGAAAAAGATGGCATAAATGGTGTTGGCATTCGTATTAATAGCTTTGATCCAGCCAGCGCGTCAACGTATTATAGATACGAATATGAAGAAACCTATAAAGTTATTGCTCCAAAATGGAGAAAAACAACATTAAAATTGGATGAAAACGGTCTTCCTTATTTTGTTGCAAATAATCCAGATACCCAGACTTGTTATGGTTCTAAAAAAAATGTAGAATTATTATTAACAAGTACAAATGATCTAAAAGAGGATCGAGTAAATTATTTAATTCGATTTATTAATGATCAAGATTATATCATTACAACCAGATACAGCATTTTGGTAAGACAGTACATAGAAAGTCAGGCAGCATATAATTATTACAATACATTAAAAAAAACAGCAGCTTCTGGCGGAACTATTGTCTCACCAAATCAGCCTGGTTTTTTATTAGGCAACCTAAGATCTACTAATAACTCAAACAGTAAAATAGCAGGGTATTTTGATGTCTGCTCTGTATCTACGGAACGAATTTATTTTAACTACGAAGATTTATTCCCTGGTAAATTCCCTCCACCTTATATTGTAGACTGTAAAGAATTTTGCTACTCAGAAGCAGAAGCTTTTGTTCCTGATCCTTGTACGCATTTCGGTACTTATTTTGACGATTTATCCTTAGAAAAAATAATTTATTTTTCGGGAACAGGAGGCAGTTTTACCTATTGGGTTGAACCTCCTTGTGGAGACTGTACAACAATTGCATCTAGCATAAAACCTCCGTTTTGGGTAGATAACTAAAAAACGATGATTTCTTAATGAAAGTCAGAACCAGATTAAAAAAGAATATATTCAAGCCATGAAATTTCATATAATAAAAAACACGATCCTTCTAACACTTCTTACGATCCTTTTTTGTGGTTGTACAGAAACATTCCCTCTTGTTACCAATACTTATGAAGAAATAATTGTTATTGAAGCAACATTAACAAATGAACTTAAAAACCAAGAGATTAAAATAACCAAAACTTCAAAATTTGAAGACGAGAAAGTAGCTGTTGAAAGCGGAGCTAAAGTTATCGTTAAGGATGACCAAAATAACGAATATTTATTTGAAGAAAATTCGGGAGTATATAAATCTCAAGTAGCTTTTCAGGCTGCTCCAGACAGAAAATATACTTTGGAAGTTACTACCAAAAATGGAAAAATATATCAATCAAGCCCTCAAACTTTAACAACAGTAAATCCTATACAAAGTGTTGTCCCAGCACTAGCGACAAATAAAGACAATGAAACTGGAGTTCAAATCAATATTAATACTTACGACCCCGCAAAATCTTCAAAGTATTACAGATATGAATATGAAGAGACTTTTAAAGTTGTTGCTCCAAGATGGTCTACATTAAAAATCATCACAACCAGTCCGCAAACTGTTGCCTTAATTGAGAATGATCCAAACACTAGAATTTGCTACTCTAATGCTAAATCTACAAACATTATTTTAGTAAATACAAACGACCAAGCAGAAGATCGCGTAAATCTTCCAATACGATTTATCGAGGAAAATAATTACATTATTGGCCATCGTTATAGCATATTAGTAAAACAATATATAGAAGGATTGGAAGCTTATACTTTTCATAAGACAATGCGAGATATTGCAAGTTCTGAAAGTATATTGTCTCCAAAACAGCCAGGACTAATTTCTGGAAATATAAGATGCACTAATGATTCTTCTACAAAAGTTATTGGTTTTTTTGATGTAGCATCGTATTCAGAACAAAGAATATTTTTTAATTATACTGATTTTTTTCCAAACAAACCGATTCCTTACTTTAACACCTGCGACGATATTATGTATAGATTTTGTTTTGGAGGAGAGGATTGCGAAGGAGAAACTATGATTTATAATATAAATCGTAACTTAAACACCTACATCACAAATAGTGGCATAATTTATACTATGGTCGATAGTGTATGCGGAGATTGCACATCATTTTCATCTAACATAAAACCTTCATTTTGGACAGAATAAAACACATCCTTTTATTGTTTGTATTGATTAATACACAATTTAGCAGAGCACAACAGACTATTACTTTAGATGAAACTTTGTATGTTCATTCTAATGCTACATCATTTGTAACAGGCGAAACTTTATTATACAAAGTTTACTGCCTAAAGTCGTCCGATAAAACACCAAGCAACATAAGTAAAATAGCTTATGTAGAAATTGTTGACAGTAATCAAAAATCTGTATTTAAAACTAAAATCGCACTCGAAAATGGAGTGGGGCAAGGTGATTATTTTATTCCGACCACCTTAAAAACGGGCAGTTATAAATTAATCGGATTTACCAATTGGATGCTGAACAAACCTATTTCTGAATTGTTTCAATTAAACATCAGTATTATCAATCCGTATAAAACAGATGAAAAAACTAATGCTGAAAAAGTTTTAGCCAATAGCTCAAAAGCAAATGTTTCAGAAAACTTAAAAAATGAAAACATAGCACTAAACTTGAACAAAAAAACGTTTACAAATCGAGAATTGGTAGACTTAAAAATTGAGGCTTCAAATAAAGATTTTAAAGACGGAAACTATTCGCTTTCGGTTAGAAAATTAGACAATATCCCTGCGACAGATAAAATTTCTGCTGTTGCATTTGCTTCTAATCCTTCTTATCCTATGGCATTAGATCTACAAAAACAAGATCAGAAAATAGTTTTGCCAGAAGTTAGGGGCGAAATCATTTCTGGAAAAATTTCTGCAAAAAATAACGTAGACCCAATTGCAAATATTTCTCTTGGATTATCTATTCCAGGAAAATCTTTTGCTTTCAAAGTTGTAAAAACCGACATGAATGGAAACTTTATTTTCAGCATCGGGAAAACATTTTATACTCCAAATATAATTTTACAGATCATTGATGAAAAAGCCAATGCTTATAACCTTGTTGTAGATAATGGCCCTGAAATAGACTACTCGAAACTATCATTTGATAAAAACACAAGTCTATCTTATACTTTTAAGGAAAGCTTATTGGAAAGATCTGTTTCTAGTCAGGTAGAAAATGCTTATTTTCATAAAAAAGTAGACAATATCGAGAAAAGTCCTTCAACAGATGCATTTTATTATCCTCTTGCTAAAGAATATATTTTAGATGACTACACTCGTTTCAAAACGCTGAAAGAAACTATCACTGAGGTTGTTGTAGAAATTTATTCAAAACAAAAAGATAACAATCTTTATTTGCATGTAACCGATCCTAGTGTTTTTCCTCAGCTTCCAGAATCTGCACTTGTTCTTGTGGATGGACAATATGTTGAAAATGCAAACGATTTGGCATTGTACAGCATGAAAAATGTCTACAAAATTGAACTTATAGTAGGAAGATATTATCTTGGTCCAAGATCTTTTAACGGGTTAATTAGTTTTACCACTTTCAATAAAGATTTTAAAAATACTCAAACAGGAAGTTTCATAGCAAAGCCAACAGTTTTAAGACCGCAACCAAAAAAGATTTACAATAAAGTAAAATACGAAAGTGGTTCTGACAATGACAGAATTCCAGACTTCAGAAATCAGTTGCTTTGGAATCCTGAAGCACATGTAGACAAGAATTCTGAAACTTCATTTTATACTTCAGATCTAACAGGAACATTTGAAATAAGACTTGAAGGTTTTACTAAAAATGGAATTCCTGTGTCAATTTCAGAAAACATTGAAGTTCAAAATACGGTCGTGAATTAAAAATTTCATTTTCGAAATAAACATAACACACACAAAACCTGCCTATTAAAAGGCAGGTTTTTATTTTTATAGAATATTTTTAAAATAATTGTAACTTTTTCGATACTCCTTACGTATAACCATTTGTACACTTTAAAAAATAGGGAGACAACAACATGAGACAACTTAAAATCACCAAGCAGGTAACTAATCGTGAAACTGCATCGTTAGATAAATATCTACAAGAAATTGGAAAAGTTGACCTAATTACCGCTGATGAAGAGGTAGAATTAGCACAAAGAATAAAGGCTGGTGATCAAAGAGCTTTAGAAAAACTAACAAAAGCCAACCTACGTTTCGTAGTATCTGTGGCTAAACAATATCAAAATCAAGGATTAACTCTTCCTGACTTAATTAATGAAGGAAACTTAGGTTTAATTAAAGCCGCTCAACGTTTTGATGAGACTCGTGGTTTTAAATTCATTTCTTACGCTGTATGGTGGATTCGTCAATCGATTCTTCAAGCTTTAGCTGAACAATCTCGTATTGTACGTTTACCATTAAATAAAATTGGTTCTATCAATAAAATCAACAAAATGTATGCTTTATTAGAGCAATCTAACGAGCGTCCGCCTTCTGCTGAGGAAATTGCAAAAGAACTTGATATGACTGTAAACGACGTAAAAGAGTCTATGAAAAACTCTGGACGTCACCTATCTATGGATGCTCCACTTGTGGAAGGAGAAGATTCTAACCTTTATGACGTATTACGTTCTGGCGAATCTCCAAATCCAGATAGAGAATTAATTCACGAATCTCTTCGTACTGAAATCGAACGTTCTTTAGAAACATTAACTCCAAGAGAGGCAGATGTTGTTCGTTTATATTTCGGTCTTGGCGACCAACACCCAATGACTCTTGAAGAAATTGGAGAAACTTTCGACCTTACTCGTGAGCGTGTTCGTCAAATTAAAGAAAAAGCAATCCGTAGATTGAAACACACTTCTAGAAGTAAAATCCTTAAAACTTACTTAGGATAAGACAATATTTGTTTCAGGTTTAAAGTTTCAGGTTGCTTTTGTAACTTGAAACATAAAACATGAAACCTTTGTACCGCAAACAACAGTTTGATTGACTGTTCGTTTTTTGATTGATGATTGAAACTCCGGCTGATTACCGGAGTTTTTTATTTTTTCTTTGAACGTTTTTTACCGCAAAGCACGCTAAGAATTACGCAAAGTTCGCTAAGTTTTTTTAAGATATATTTTTAATAGAATTCAGAAAACACAAAGCTTTGCGAACTTCTCATCCTTAAATAATTTTGCGAACTTTGCGTAATTCTTAGCGTGCTTTGCGTTTAAACTTTATCTTTGTAATAAAACAACACACAACACTACAATGAAAAATACATTTATTGCCCCTTCAGTCCTTGCTGCCGATTTTGGCAATCTGCAACGCGATGTCGAAATGATCAACAACAGTCAGGCTGATTGGTTTCATATCGATATTATGGATGGAGTTTTTGTACCAAATATTTCTTTTGGAATGCCAGTTTTAGAAGCCATTTCAAAACATGCCAAAAAATATATCGATGTCCATTTAATGATTATCGATCCTGACCGTTACATTAAAACTTTTGCTGATTTAGGCGCAAATGGATTGACTGTTCATTACGAAGCTTGCATACATTTGCACAGAACACTGCAAGCTATTAAAGCTGAAGGAATGAAAGCAGGCGTAGCCATGAATCCGCATACCAATGTAGATTTATTGGAAGATATTATAAACGATATTGATGTAGTTTGCATTATGAGTGTAAATCCTGGATTTGGCGGACAATCATTCATCGAAAATACTTATGATAAAGTAAAAAGACTAAAAGCGCTTATAACACGTAAAAATGCTTCAACACTAATCGAAATTGATGGCGGTGTGACCAGCAAAAATGCAAAACAATTAGTAGAAGCGGGCGCAGATGTTTTAGTTGCTGGAAGTTTTGTTTTTAAGGCTGAAAACCCAACAGAAACAATTGCAGATTTAAAAGTCCTTACTGCTTTTTAGATTTTTAAGATTCGGAAAGAAATCAATTCCAGTCATTTTCTCCAAAGTTTCAATTGGAACTACAAAATCATAAATCGATTGATCACTTTTTTCGTTTGGAACCAAGAAAGCAATTGCTTTATGCTCTTTCTCTGTTTTAGCCAAAACAATTTTATAGAAATATTTAGGAACAGCCACTTTTTCTGTTCCTATTTTTTTATCCGAATCTTTTGCAATCCCGCCAGTTACCACGTAAATATCGTTGTATTTTCCTGCCCAATAGCGAGTCTTCTGCTCTATCCTATTCCAAATTCCGGCATTAAAATCTCTTTTCTGAGGAGAAATATTCGAAGTATAAAAAGTGTCATTATAAGCATCTTTGCTGAACTCCATATCCCCTGCAGGACAAAGATGACCTTTATCGTAACCTGATTTTTTATAATTTCTCCAATCTGCAGAACCTGTAGTTACTTTTGGATCTTCTATAAAATAGGGACGTTTGTAATCATTATTTTTTAAATATTCCTTTTTCAATTCGTAAGCTACCCACTCTGCCTGCTCAAACTTTTCATTGTAAGAAAGCGTATAATATTGATGCTTTACAATCTGTTTGGTTGTTGAAGTCGGGAGATAAGCAGTGGTATATAGAGAATCTCCATAAGTAGAATTTCCTTTAAAAGAAACAATTTCATTACTATTTATTTCTTGAGTATTTTTTACATTTTCTTTTTTACATGACAGTAATGCAAAACCTAGTAAAATCAAACCAAAACAACCTTTCATATTTTTATTTTTAAAAGCTAAACTTACAAAAAAACGCTCCATAAATTCAAAATTTATAGAGCGTTTTTAAACAAATTAAATTCTATTCGAACTTAAGACTTCACTAGCTTATCCTTTTTCATTTTAGGATTAACTGTATTTTTTACCAAACTTTTCGTTTGCAAATCGTCCAATACATTTAAAGCTTCTTCTACATAAACATCTTTAGATAATGCTTGATGCCATGCTTCTCTTTTCTCTTTTAAAGAAGCGTCAGCTTTCATTTCTTCTTCTTCATAAGGAAGCGATTTAAAAATCAGATTGTTTTTGTAATCAGAAATTGGTTTATATTTTTTTCCTTCGTTTTCAACTTGTTCCTGAGTCTCTTTAAAACTCTTAATATTCAAACTATAAACATTTTCTTTATTCTTGACATCTATCCATTTTGCATTATCATCAATTAATTTGAATTGAGGATTTTGTGCAATTCTGTTTCTACTGTTACTGATAGCTTTAGTAAAGTTTTCATTAGAAGTCCAAGTACTATAATCAGCTGGATCAATTTTATCCCAAGGCATTGCATTATCAATATCTCTCTCACCCATTTTCAAGTAAGCATAACGATCTGGCATTACAACATCACTATGAACTCCTTCTAGCTGAGTAGAACCACCATTAATTCTATAAAACTTCTGCCCTGTAATTTTCAATGCTCCTAGATCTCCATAATTTGCGTTACGCACAAATTGATTTAAATCAAGTACATTTTGTACAGTTCCTTTTCCGTAAGTTTGTTTGCTTCCGATAATTACACCACGTTTGTAATCTTGAATGGCAGCAGCTAAAATTTCAGACGCCGAAGCAGAAAAACTGTTTACCATGATAACCAATGGACCATCCCATTCGATTTTTTTATCTTTATCATATAAAACTTCTTTCTTTTTACCAGCAGATTTCACCTGAACAATTGGTCCGTCTTCGATAAATAAACCAGCAATATCAACAACTGTAGAAAGAGATCCTCCACCATCATCACGAACGTCAAGTACAATTCCGTTGATGTTTTCTTTTTTCAATCTTTCTACTTCACGAGCAATATCTTTTCCTGCATCACGTCCGTCTTTATTTTCAAAGTCGATATAGAATTTAGGAAGATAAATTACTCCATATTTCAAGCCGTTTTTCTCAACAACACTAGATTTTGCATACGTTTCTTCAATTTCAACAACATCACGAATGATAGAAATTACTTTAATAGAACCATCAACTTTTTTAACTGTCAGTTTTACTTCAGTTCCTTTATGACCTTTAATTTTTTTCACGACATCATCCAAACGCATACCCACAACATCCACAGGCTCCTCATTTCCTTGAGCAACTTTCAAGATTAAATCACCAGCCTCAAGCTGTTTTCCTTTCCAAGCTGGACCTCCAGAAATTAACTCGTCAATTTGAGTAAAATCATTTTTCTTAGTCAAACGAGCTCCAATACCTTCTAGTTTTCCACTAATATTTACATCAAAACGATCTTTTTCTTCTGGTGCAAAATAACTTGTATGCGGGTCAAAACGAGCCATAATCGAATTCAAATACACAGAAAACCAGTATTCTCTATTCAAATCTTTAATTACACCAAAATTATCATCTAGCGATTTTAAAGAGCTTTCGCGAGTTTCTTTTTCTAAAGTTTCAAAAGATTTCTCTTTGTAAGCTGGGTCTTTTTTCTTCTTTTCTTCTTCAATTTTTTGTTTGGTCACTAAAGAAGAAAGAGTCGATAATTTAATTTGTTTTCTCCATCTTTCATTAAGCTCCGTTAAGTTTTTTGCATACGGAATGTGCTCATAATCTGCATTAAAAGTCTCGTCAACATTATAATTAAAAGGCTGAGCTAAAATCGTTTTATAACGTTTTTTACTTTCCTCCATACGCTTCATCAACCTAGTATAAGTAAGGTTAAAGAAAGTAATATCTTTATTCAAAAATTGATCATCAAGCATTAATTCATATTGTTTGAACTCGTCAATATCTGACTGCAGGAAAAATCTTTTTGAAGGGTCTAGAGCGTCAATATAATCCTTAAAAATGCCTTTTGAAAATTCATCATTTATTTCTGCTGGACTATAATGCCCTTTTTCAATAACAAATGCTAATAATTCTAAAAGTGTCTTGTCTCTATTCGGATCTGGGTCGATTGTCCTATCGGCATTCATTTTAAATGCAAACAAGGTAAGCGATAAGCACAATACGGCTATGAGTATCTTATAATTTCTTTTCATAAACTTTATAATAGCATTCATCAATTTTTTTATCTAAGTTACGTTAAAAACTATGCCACAAGAGCTAACGCTTCGATAATTTTTTGTTAAAGATATAAAAATGTTTAATTCGCAAAAAAGTTCTTTACCTTAGTTGACAAATTTTGCAGGATTTGTGACTTATCCTGAAGAATCTGTGATTAAATTTGTTTTTAAAATCTTACAATTGTTAAAATTACACATAATATTTATTAAATGAAAGCTGAGAAACCACTAATATTAGTAACTAACGATGATGGTATTTTGGCTCCTGGAATTAGAGCCCTTATCAGTGTCATGGAAACCATAGGCGATGTCATCGTTGTTGCGCCAGACAAACCTCAAAGCGCAATGGGGCACGCCATCACAGTCAACAATACCTTATTTATAGATAAAATTTCGAAAGACGATGACACAATTGCAGAATACAGCTGTTCTGGAACTCCTGTGGATTGTGTAAAATTGGCAGTAAACGAAATCTTAAAACGTAAACCAGATTTATGCGTTTCGGGAATCAACCATGGATCAAATTCGTCTATCAATGTCATTTATTCTGGAACCATGAGTGCAGCTGTCGAAGCTGGAATAGAAGGCATTCAGGCAATAGGATTCTCTCTTTTAGATTTTGATTGGAACGCTGATTTTGAGCCGATCAAATCTTTTGTAAAAAAAATTGCTTTAGAAACTCTGGCTAATAAACTGCCTCCAGGAGTAGTTTTAAACGTCAACTTTCCAAAATTAAAAGAATCTGAAATTAAAGGAATTAAAGTTTGTCGTCAAGCGAAAGCTTATTATGCACAGAAATTTGACAAAAGACAAACTCCCTTCGGAAAAGATTATTACTGGCTTGCGGGCAAATTTGTAAACGAAGACAAAGGCGAAGATACCGACGAATGGGCTTTGGCAAACGGATATATTTCAGTGGTTCCGGTACAATTTGACTTGACTGCCCATCACTCTATTCAGCAACTTAATACTTGGAAATTAAATGACTAAAGAAATACTAATCGGTTTTTTAATCGGAATTTTTACGGCTCTTCTGGGAAGCTATCTGTTCATTACATTTTTTACCACATTTGACATTTCATCAGGATTTAAAATGATTCGAGAATACGGATATCTCGGAAAAATAATTACCATAGGAACACTTTTAGACCTTGGTGTATTTGCTATTCTTTTAAAAAGAAACAAAGAATACATGGCTCGAGGTGTGATTTTAGCCGTGATTGTATTGGCAATTTCGACATTAGTTATTTAAATCTTATCTTTGCGAGGTTAGCGCTTTAGCGGATTTACAACTTAGCACATTTACAAAAAAACCAACATGAAGTATTACATAATTGCAGGAGAAGCCTCTGGAGATTTACATGGTTCAAATTTAATGAAGGCATTATATGTTGAAGATCCCGAAGCAGAAATTAGATTTTGGGGAGGAGATTTAATGCAAAAAGCAGGTGGAACTCTGGTAAAACATTATCGCGACTTGGCTTTTATGGGCTTTATTGAAGTGGTTTTCAATTTAAAAACCATTTTAAACAATATTAAAATCTGCAAAAAAGATATTACGGAGTTTCAACCTGATGTGATTATTTTTATTGATTACCCGGGTTTTAATATGCGTATTGCAAAATGGGCAAAAGAATTAGGCTATAAAACACATTATTATATTTCTCCTCAAATTTGGGCTTGGAAAGAAAACCGAATTAAAGCGATCAAGCAAGACGTCGATAAGATGTATGTAATATTGCCTTTTGAGAAAAGCTTCTACGAAGACAAACATCATTTCCCTGTAGATTTCGTTGGGCATCCGCTTATCGATGCGATTCAGAATCAGCCAGCCTTTGATGAAGCTTTATTTAGAAAAGAAAATAATCTAGGAGAAAAACCAATCATTGCAGTTTTACCTGGAAGCCGCAAACAAGAAATTACCAAAATGCTGAGTGTAATGCTGAGCGTTGTTGATGATTTTCAGGATTACGAATTTGTTATTGCTGGAGCTCCAAGTCAGGAATACGAATTTTATCAGCAATTCTTAAAAAATAAAAACATTGCATTTGTTTCCAATAAAACGTACGATTTGCTTCGTTCTTCGACAGCCGCTTTGGTAACTTCTGGAACGGCGACTCTTGAAACAGCTCTTTTTAAAGTTCCTGAAGTTGTTTGCTATAAAGGAAGTGAAGTTTCATATCAGATTGCAAAACGCATTATCACTTTAAAATATATTTCTCTTGTCAATTTGATTATGGATCAGGAAGTTGTGACGGAATTAATTCAGGGAGATTGTAATAAAAAACGAATTAAAGAAGAGCTCCAAAAATTATTAGAGCCTGACTATCGCAATAAAGTACTGCAAAATTACGATATATTAGAACAAAAACTTGGCGGAGTTGGCGCAAGTAAGAATACAGCGAAACTCATTGTTGCCGATTTAAAACAAACTAATTAATCTATTTTGAAAAGAATACTCCTTTTTCTGCTTTTAACAATTGCTTTTACTTCTTGTAAATCAAGTTCTTCTGTTGCAAACAAAAACGAATCTAAAAAAGAAAACAGATCGTTGGTAAATAATTTAATTGAAAAAGCAACTGACAATATTGGCGTGCGCTACAAAGCTGGAGGAACTACAAAAAACGGATTTGATTGTTCCGGATTGGTTTATACTACATTTGAAAGTGAAAATATACAACTTCCGAGAAGTTCTTATGAGCAAGCAAAAATTGGAAAAGTAATTCCGTTAAACGATGCCCGAAAAGGCGATCTAATCTTCTTTAAAACCAATAAAAGCAGACAAATTAACCATGTCGGATTAATTACAGAAGCCAATTCTGATGAAGTAAAATTTGTGCATTCATCAACCTCAAAAGGAGTTATTATTTCTTCTACCAAAGAGCCTTATTACAAGAATTCTTTCGAACAGGTAAATAGAGTAATTCCTTAAAAACTTCATTTTATTTATTATTTTTCTTACAAATATTTAATACTTTTATGCCATGAAAGTATTAGATTTTCCGTTAGTAAAAATCACACTTGCGTTTATTCTTGGCATAATCGCTTCTTATTACCTGCATTTTTCTATTTCGATTATTGCCTTTTGGGTTTCAGTTAGCTTTATAGCATTTTGCGGTGCCTTCTTTTGGAATTTAAAGCATAATAAAAAATCTATTTTATTTGGAAACACCTGTTATGTTTTGTCTTTCTTTATTGGAGCATTGACACTTTTATGCCACACGCAAAGTCTTCAAAAAAGCAATTACACGCATTGTAAAATAGCTTTCAAAAATCCCGAATTTATCACATTAATTTTAAGAGAAAAATTAAAGAGCAACGATTATAGCGATCGTTACTTTGGTCTTGTGAAAACAATATCAGGAAAAGCTTATTCGGGAAAAATAATTGTAAACGTTCAGAAAGACAGCATTCAAAACCCATTAATTGTAGGGAATAGCATTAAAATTCAAACCATTTTAAAGCAAAACAAACCCAGTAAAAATCCGAATCAGTTTGATTACAGCAAATATTTGGCAGACAAACAAATCTATGCTCAGATCTATTGCCAAAAAAAAGAAATTTTGGTCAGCAAAACGGTTCAAAAAGACATTTGGTATTATTGCGCAAAATTGCATTCGAGAATAATTTCCAATCTTGAAAAATCAAAATTTAATACAGCTGAAATGAATGTTGCTTTGGCTTTAATTTTAGGGCAACAGCAAGAGATTTCACAAGATATTATCCAAGATTATCAATATTCTGGAGCTACGCATATTTTATCTGTTTCAGGGCTTCATGTGGGCTTTATAATGCTTTTCATCACTTTCATTTTAAGACCTATTCCCAACACAAGAAAAGGCTCTTTTTTAAAATTAGCTTCTATTCTAATTTCTTTAGCAGGTTTTGCCATAATTTCTGGTTTATCTCCTTCCGTTTTGAGATCCGTAGTTATGTTCTCTTTTGTTGCAATTGGAAGTCATTTACGCCGAAACGGCAATATCTATCATACTTTACTAGTTTCTATTTTATTGATTTTACTTTTTGAACCCTATTTCTTATTTGATGTCGGTTTTCAATTAAGTTACATCGCATTATTTTTTATACTTTGGCTAAATCCCATTTTAAAAAACATCTATAAACCGAAATACAAGATAATCGTTTACATTTGGGAAGCTCTCACCGTTTCTTTTGCTGCACAAATTGGCACTTTGCCTTTATGTCTTTACTATTTCCATCAATTTCCAGGTTTATTTTTTGTCACAAACATTATTATATTACCTGTCTTATCATTCATTATGATTGCAGGAATTGTAGTTATGATTATCGCTATTTTTACAAGTCCGCCATTATTCATGATAATGATTTTTGAGAAAAGCATTTATTTGCTAAATTTCATGATTCATGCAGTTGCTTCTGTCGATTCATTTGTTATTCGAGACATCAGCTTTAATTTATATCACTTGCGGGCATTCTCATTCTTCATAATTTGTACGGTAGTCTGGATTAAAAAACCAAGCTTTAACAAATTGACTTTAGTGCTTGTTTCAATTATCTCAATCCAACTTGCTTTCATTTTTACTAAGGCCGAAACTGAAACCGAGGAGTTAATCGTTTACAATGAAAAAAACAACACGCTTATTTCTGAGCGCTTAGGAAGAAACATAGTACTCTATAGTAGAGATACTATAGATAAAAACATGAATAAAAGAAATATAAATTCTTACCTCGTTGGAAATTCAATTACTTTGTCTAAAATCAAAGAGATTAAAAATGTGCTTTACTTTAAAAATACTAAAATTTTAATAATTGATAGTACTAAAGCTTTCTCAGAAAAAATTCAGCCAGACATTCTAATTATTACCCAAACCTCGAGAATAAATCTAGATCGACTGTTACTGCATATTCATCCAAAAATCGTGATAGCTGACGGTTCGAATTCCAACTCAATTCAGAAATACTGGAGAAACAGCTGTCTTAAAAAAAATATCCCTTTTCATTCAACAAAAGAAAAGGGATACTATCAATTATAATTTTATTCTGGATTTAAAATTGAATTGGATTCAGAAATCCAACTTTTAACGCCAGACCCTGTATAGCCAATAAGTCCTAACTTATTAAAGTTTGTCTTTCCTTTTCTGACCGTTACCTCAGAAAAGCACACTTGAGGAATATCTTCTACACCGAAAGCATTCTTCAACATTAGATTTTGTTCTTTAACAGCATCAGAAGCTGAAGAATCTGAAAGGTCTAGTTTTACCAATATGACATTTCGCGACCATTCTTCAAAATCTCGGGTAGCAAAAATTTCATTTTGAAGTTGAGGACTTACGCCTTGAGCAGTAAAAAAAATCAATAACGGTTTTCTTTTTTCTGCACTTACGGCTACAGCATCATTAATGTCGGTTTTCCAAATTATATTTTGAGAATTCATACAAAATGGACTTAAAAATAGTAGTAGGATGAGTAATTTTTTAGGCATATAATTTAGGGTTTGGTTATTGTTAATAAAACTAAAATAATACAAAAAAAGAATTCAATAAAAATTTTTAATGAATTAAAAACCAAGTTATAAGCATTAAAATCAAATTAACAATAAATGGCTCATTTTTTAATAAATGTTAAATAAACACTAATAAAAATAATCAAATTCTCTGTTTCGATTTAGAAAAAAAATCCCCTCTCTGTAAAACAGAAAGGGGACTAAAAAAAATTAAAATAAAAGTCGAATGAAATCGTTTACTATTCTACTGGATGCAAAATTGCATTTGATTCTGCAATCCAAGCTTTCGCTCCTCCAGGTTTGTAGGCTATTTTTCCTAAAGCGCTAAATGTAGTTTTGTTTTTTCTTACTGATGCCATTGCAAAACATACTTCAGGAAGATCCTGAACTCCAAATGCATTTTTCAATTTTACATTCTGTTCACGATCACTATCTGAAGCGTTCATATCAGATAAATCTAATTTTAATAAGACCACATTGTCTCGTGACCAAACAGCAAAATCGGGTGTTTTAAAGATTTCGTTTTGAAGATTTTCTGCTACACCTGAGGCAGTGAATAAAATCAGCATTGGTTTTTTCTGTTCATTACTTATAGCAATAGCATCTGTCATGTTTGTTCTCCATGCTAAATTTTGTGCTTGCATCATAAATGAACCTATAAAAAACACTAGGGCAAGTAGTTTTTTAGTCATATAAATTGGTTTTTGGTTAGATTAGCAAGACGAAATTAACATTATATTTTAATTATCCAAATTATATTAATACAAAAAATATATTATGTGTTTTTTTACATACAATAAAATAATAAATACTCAATTTAAAGCAACTTTTACAAAGCGTTTTTCCTACTAAATAAAAAAGGTCCCTTACAGAGTAAGAGACCTTTCATTATTTTTCAAATTAAAATTTACATTTTCTTCGGATGCACTATTCCTTCTGCAACAGTTAACCAAGCTGATGGTCCACCGGCCACATATCCTGTTTTACCAAGGCCTTTAAAGTTAACTCTACCATCTTTTGTTTCTGCACTAGTAAAGAATATAGTTGGAAAACCTTGAATCCCAAAAGCTTGCTGCAATTCATTATTCTGGCTTTTAAGTTCTGGTGTCTGAGGAACAGATCTAGGATAATCCAACTCAACTAAAACAACATTATCTGTTGCCCATTTTTTAAATTCTGCTGTCTTTAAAACTTCATTTTGCAAACGAATACACCATCCGCACCAATCACTACCAGTAAAAAACATCAACATTGGCTTTTGTTCTTTATTACTTACAGTAATTGCTTCTCTAACATCTGTATACCATTTTAATTCTTGTGCCTGTAGATTTGCAGCACCAATTAAAAACAAAGCAATAAGTACTATTTTTTTCATAATGAGAAATTTTATACAAATTTATGCAAAAACTAATTACAATATAATTATTTAACTTCTTGCATTAATTTTCTAATCAACGGAGTTAGCACAATAAATGCAATCCCAGCAACAAGTGCATATAAAGCTAATTGATAATATCCATCCGTGTAAGCAATAAGTTTAGACATTAATGTAGTTCCAGTGTTGGCATCAGACATTTCAGCTCCTAATTTTCCTGCAGCAAATTGGCCAAATGCACTTGAAAGAAACCATAATCCCATCATCATTCCGAACAATCTTTTAGGCGATAATTTTGTTATCACAGACATTCCGATTGGACCAATACATAATTCCCCCAGTGTATACAAAAGATATCCTAAAGCAAATACATCCAACGAACTTAATCCGTCTTGGTTTACAAAATATCGAGCAGCATAAAAAATAAAGAACCCCGCCGCTAATAAAATAAATGACAAACCAAATTTAATAACGGTATTAGGCTCTATTTTTCGTTTAGACATATAGATCCACAAAAATCCTAATAATGGACTAAAAATAATAACATACAATGAATTTATACTATTATTTACCACATTCGGATCGATATTAAAGAACAATAATTTATTTGTCAAATTATCTTTCGCAAATAACGACAATGAACCTCCTGACTGTTCAGAAATTGCCATAAACATAAAATATGCAAAAATAAAGATAAAGGCAGCAAAAAACTTAAGTTGTTGCTTTCTCTCTTTTATCATTATCAATTCATACAAAAAATATCCCAATGCCAGAACCCCGATTGTATACATAAAATACTCTGTAAAATCAGAATTAATAACCATTATATACACTAATGGAATTACAGCAAAAGAACCTACATAAACGGCTATTTCAGAAAGATTACGTTTTTTAGATGTCTGATTTTCTAATGGGGAATTTCCAATCGGCGCTAAGTGCTTTTTCGTTAAAAGAAAAGTTACAACTCCAATTATCATAACAATTGCTGCAGAAAGGAAGCAAAGACTCCAAGAATAGTTTTTCCCTAAATAAATAGGAATCGCTCCTCCAAGCATTCCTCCGATATTAATTCCTGCATAAAATAGTCCGTAACCTGCGTCACGACGGCCGTCGCTCTCATGATACAACTCTCCTACCATTGAAGAAACGTTTGGTTTAAAAAAACCGGTTCCAATAATAGAAAGTGTTATTCCGTAATAAAAGAAATCATGCGGATTTGCAGCAATAAGCAAATTTCCCAAAATCATCACGATTCCTCCAAAAAGAAGTGATTTTTTAAACCCTAAAATTTTATCAGCAAAAATTCCACCGATAAAAGTAAATGCATATACAAAAGCCTGAATCGCCCCATATTGCAAATTTGCTTTCCCTTCAACCAAACCTAATTGATCTACCATGAAAACTGCTAAAACCCCTCTCATTCCGTAGAAACAGAAACGTTCCCACATTTCAACCAAAAACAAGTACCACAATTGCTTTGGGTACTTGCCTTTAAAATTTTGAATTTCTTCTAAAGTAATATTGTTTTCCATTCTAATTATCTAACACCGTGCATTAATTTCTTCAATAGTGGTGTTAAAGCAAACAACAAAATCGCCGCAATACCAGTCAAGACAACAAATACCATAAAGAATTCATATAAATTATGGATTTCAAATCCTGCAAATATTGGATTTTGCGCACTAATCTGATGATGATCCAATAAAGCCAATTGGTCTGCTGAAAGCGTTATTTTTTTATCTAAAACTGCCTGAAGATCTATTCCAAGTTCTTTTGCTTTTGCAAATTTATCACCAGTTGCTGGTAAAATAGAACCTAAAGTTCCTCCTAACGCATATCCAGACGCATTAGACAAAAAGAATACTCCATATAATAATGATGCAAAACGTTTTGGAGATAATTTACCTACCAATGATAAACCAATTGGAGATAAACACAATTCAGCACATGTATTTAAGAAATATAATAAGATAAGCCATTTAACTAATAAAAGCCCTGAAGTTCCGATATAAGAAACCTGAGTTGCAATCATAAAGAAACTGATAGAGATGATTACTAATCCCGCTGCTAATTTTACTGGAGAAATTGGCTCTTTTCCTTTAGCTCTTAAAGTATCCCAAAGAACACTGAAAGGAACTGCTAAAACCACAACAAACATTCCGTTAAAAATTTGAACCATCGATGGCGGCATTGCCCAGCCAAAGAAATGTCTGTCTGTTTGGTTATCTGCAATAAAAGTTAATGATGAACCTGCTTGCTCAAATGCCGCCCAAAAGAAAATAATAAAGAACGACACAATATAAATTACAATAATTCTATCTCTTTCAACTTTAGTTAAAGAGGTGTCAGAAATAATTAATCCTGCTAAAGCCAAACCACTTGAATAAATCAAAGTATAAATCAAGTTCTGACCTACAACGTAATGGAAAAAGAATCCTAAAGCAACAAATGCAATTCCTGCACCAATAAGAGCTTTTGTAGAAAAGTTTGCTTTTTGCGCTTCTCCTTCTTCAAAATCCGAAGCATCATTTTTAGAAGGAAGCCCTCCTAATGGTTTTCCTTCTGGAGAAACCACATATTTATTTTTTAAGAAGTAAAAAAGAATTGTACCTAATAACATAGCCACAGAAGCCGCCATGAACCCCCATCTGAAAGCATGGATATCTCTAATTCCTCCTGCATCTTTAACATCTCCTAATAAAGGACAGATAGACTGACCTAAAAATGCTCCAATGTTAATTCCCATATAGAAAATAGTAAAAGCACTATCAAGTTTTGTTTTCTCTTGCTTCGGATACAAAAGCCCAACCATACTAGAAATGTTTGGCTTAAAGAAACCATTTCCAAAAACAATTACCCCCAATGCGGAATACATAATAATAGTAGCAAGCGGTCTATTATTTTCAAAAACACTTCCGCTGGTAAACAAAAGCATTTGCCCTATTGCCATCAATAATCCTCCTAATAGGATACAATTTCTGTTTCCTAAGTAACGGTCAGCAACAAAACCGCCCAACATTGGTGTCAAATAACAAAGTCCAAGAAAACCTCCATAAATTAATGATGCTTCTTCTTCCTTCATCAATAATGAATTCACAAGAAATAAGGTCAATAAAGCGCGCATTCCATAAAAATTGAATCGCTCCCACATCTCCGTTCCAAATAATACCCAAAGACCTTTTGGATGCGCTGTTTTTACTTGAGTTTCTCCCATACTATTCTATTTAATTAGGTTTAATGTTTTTAGATTATAAATTTTCTTTAATAAAGTTGGTCATTTTGGCATAAAGCTGAACTCTCGTTTTTCCGCCATAAATACCATGATCTTTATCTGGATAAATTTGAGAATCAAATTGTTTATTTGCCTGAATTAAAGCTTCCATCATCTGCATTGTATTCTGAACATGAACATTGTCATCTGCAGAACCATGAATCAATAAGAACTTTCCTTTCAATTTATCAACGTGATTTATAGGAGAGTTTTGATCGTATCCGCTTGCATTTTCCTGCGGAGTCTGCATATATCTTTCTGTGTAAACACTGTCATAAAATCTCCAGTTTGTAACTGGCGCAACAGCAATTGCCATTTTGAAAACATCGTTTCCTTGGAAAATACAGTTCGAAGCCATAAATCCACCATAGCTCCATCCGAAGATTCCGATTCTTGAAGCATCCACATAAGGATAAGCACCTATTACTTTTGCCGCATCAATCTGGTCTTCAACTTCGTATTTTCCTAATTCTTTTTGAGTTACTTTTTTGAAATCGGCTCCTTTGTAACCTGTTCCTCTTCCGTCAACACAAGCTACAATGTAACCTTGCTGAGTTAATGAAGCGAACCAATAATCATTAGAATTATTCCACTGGTTAGCTACCTGTTGAGATCCTGGACCAGAGTATTGGAACATGAAAACAGGATATTTTTTTGAAGGATCAAAATCTTTTGGTTTTAAAATCCATGCATTCAATTCGTTTCCTTTAGCTGTTTTTAAAACAAAGTATTCTTTTGAAGGAAGATCATACGCTTTCAATTTATCAGCAAGCGCCTGATTATTTTCGATAACCTGAATTTCTTTTCCTGTTTTAGCCTCGTTTAAAGTATAAGTTGTAGGCTGTGTATTGCTTGAGAAAGTTGTGATAAAGTATTGGAAATTCGGACTGAAAGTCGCTGCACTTGTTCCTGTTTTTGAAGACAAACGCACTTTATTTTTTCCATCTAAACCAATTCTGTAAAGATCTCTGTTGATAGAACCATTTTCTGTAGATTGGTAGAAAATAGTTTTTGTTTTTTCGTCGAAACCGTAGTATGAAACCACTTCCCAGTTTCCTTTTGTAACTTGATTTTTAAGTTTTCCGTTTTTATCATACACATAAATATGATTAAAACCATCTTTTTCGCTTGTCCAGATAAAACTGTTATCTTTTAAGAAAGTCAAGTTATCAGTAATATCAACGTAAGCTTTATCTTTTTCATTTAAAACTACTTTTGCAGTCGCTGTATTACCATCAACAAACAATAAATCTAAATTATCTTGATGACGGTTTAAAACCTGTGCAGAAAGTACATTTGCATCATTTGTCCATTGCATTCTCGCAATGTAGAAATCATTATATTTCCCTAAATCTACTTTTTTAGTTGCTCCAGCAGCGACATCATAGATATGCAATGAAACTTCTGAGTTTTTTTCACCTGCTTTAGGATATTTAAAAGTTTCAATTTTAGGGTATAAATCTTTATGGAAGATTGACATTGAAAACTCAGGAACTTGGCTTTCATCAAAACGAATATACGCTACTTTTTTACTGTCTTTACTCCAGTCGAATGCACGCACAAAAGCAAATTCTTCTTCGTAAACCCAATCAGTTATACCATTTATAACCGCATTTTTCTTTCCGTCTGTTGTAATCGCCGTAGATTTTTTTGAAGCTACATCGTACACATACAAGTTGTTTTCTCTTGCATAAGCGATTTTAGTTCCGTCAGGTGAGAAAGTTGGCTCTTGAATTTGGAAATCAACAAGTTTAATCAGAGATTTTGCTGCGATATCGTAAAGGTAGTAATCAGCAGTAAAGGAGTGACGGAAGATTTTAGAAGAATTACAAGCAATTAAGATCTTTTTTTCAGAAGCATCAAAGGTATAGCTATCAATTCCGTCGACAAGTTCTTTATAGTTTTTAGTATCAATAAGATTCGATACTTTTTTCAGGGTTGCAAAATCGTATAAATCAATCTGCATACTTCTGCTCGCCTGGTCAACATTTAAAACAGTATATTGATTTGTATTTTTCAGCGATTGCAGTTCATCCATTCCTTTAGCCCGGAAAGTACCGCTAAAAACATTTTCGACAGTTATTTTCTGCTGTCCAAAAACAACCGCAGTTAAAAATAAAAATACTGCAGTAAATTTACTTGTATTCATTAGAATTATTTTAAATATAAAAAGAGCCCAATTTTAGTAAAAAAAATAAACATAATACACATTTTAAGTGTTAAATGTTAAAAAAAATAACGATTGCGCACTTTCATGTCTGAAATAGATTGCAATCAAAACTCTTAAAATAGTATCTTTGCCGCAACAATATTATTTAATACATTGAGAATGAACAACGCTGTTGCCGGATTTTCTAAATTATCCAAAAAAGAAAAAATTGACTGGATTGCAAATGAATACTTTTCAAATCCAGAAGAGGCACAAAATATTATAAGAAATTACTGGAATTCAAACGAAAAGCTTCAGCAGCTTCATGATGAATTTATTGAAAATACGATCACAAATCTTTATATCCCGCTTGGAGTCGCTCCTAACTTTTTGATCAACGGAAAATACAAAACCATTCCGATGGCAATTGAAGAAAGTTCTGTGGTTGCAGCAGCTTCTAAAGCAGCAAAATACTGGTCCACTAGAGGAGGATTTAAAGCCACTATAATCAATACCGAAAAAATTGGCCAGGTTCATTTTACTTATAGCGGAGATGCAGAAAAACTGAAAAACTTTTTTGACCAGATAAAACCTAAATTCTTCTCAGAAACGCAAAGCATAACCAAAAATATGCAGCAACGCGGTGGTGGTATTCTTGATATTAAATTAAAAGACAAAAGAAGTTTACTAGAAAATTACTATCAGCTTCATGCTACTTTTGAAACCAAAGACAGCATGGGAGCCAATTTTATCAATTCTTGTTTGGAGCAGTTTGCTTCTACTTTAAAAGAAGAAGCTCAGAATTCTGACTTATGCCAAAATGGTGAAAAGCTGGAAGTTATCATGAGCATTCTCTCTAACTATGTACCGCACTGTCTTGTTAGAGCCGAAGTTTCTTGCCCAATAGAAGATTTAGCAGAAAAACATATTACAAATCCGCAAGAATTTGCAGAACGTTTTGTTCAAGCTGTACAGATCGCAGAAGTTGAACCTTTTAGAGCGGTTACACATAATAAAGGCATTATGAATGGTGTAGATGCTGTTATTTTGGCAACAGGAAATGATTTTAGAGCTGTAGAAGCTGGCGTACATGCTTATGCTGCCAAAAATGGACAATACGCAAGTTTATCACATGCCAAAATTGAAAACGGAATTTTCACTTTTTGGCTTGAAATTCCTTTAGCCGTTGGTACTGTTGGAGGCTTAACCTCTTTGCATCCTTTAGTAAAATTGTGTCTTGAAATTTTAGAAAAACCTTCCGCCCCAGAATTAATGGAAATCGTAGCAGTGGCAGGATTGGCACAAAATTTTGCTGCATTACGCTCCTTAACCACAACAGGAATTCAGGAAGGACATATGAAAATGCACCTTAATAATATCATCAATCAATTTGAAGCTACCGATGAAGAGCGTCATTTAATTAAAACGCATTTCAAAAAAACAGCCGTTTCTCATAGCGCTGTGGTAGAATTTATTGAGAATTTAAGAAAATAACCTAGTTAAGAAAATCCAATATTTTAATTCCAAATTCCAATGTTAGTTCTTGGAATTTGGAATTTCAGATTTGGAATTTATAATAAAAACAAGTATGCCTACAACCTTTTATAGTAACGGAAAACTTTTTATCGCTGGTGAATATCTCGTTTTAGACGGAGCAGATGCTTTTGCATTGCCTACAAAATTTGGCCAAGATTTGGTCATTGAAGATTTAGACAACAAACAGATCGAATGGAAAAGTTATGATTACGACAAACACTTATGGTTTGAAGAAACAATCTCGTTTGATGAAGTTATAAAAGGTTCAGATCCGCAAATTGATAGCGTAAAATCAACTCTAGTCAATATTCTGCATGAAGCTTATATTTTAAATCCAAAATTTATTGATAGTGCTAGTGGATATAAGGTAAGCACGCACTTAAGTTTTCCAAGAAATTGGGGATTAGGAACTTCTTCCACTCTTATCAATAACATTGCTCAATGGACCGGAATTAACGCCTATACTTTACTGAAAAACAGTTTTGGCGGAAGCGGTTACGATATTGCATGTGCACAAAACAACACTCCAGTTTTATACCGAATAAAAGATAATTTTGTACAGCAAGTTGAATTTAATCCCGATTTTAAAGAACATCTTTATTTTGTTTATCTGAATAAAAAACAAAACAGCAAAGCTGCTATATATTCATACAACAATCATAAAAATAGCCATTTATCAGAAAGTGTCGCTCAAAACAACAAAATCACAAACGCGATACTTCATGCCAAAACATTAAAAGAGTTTGCCGCTGCGATACAGAAACACGAAATTCATCTTAGTAATGTTTTAGAAATGCAGACTATAAAAGAGGCTGTTTTTCCAGATTTCAATGGCGTAATAAAGAGTCTTGGAGCTTGGGGCGGAGATTTTATTCTAGTGATTTCTAAAGAAAATCCGAAAGAATATTTCTTTAATAAAGGATATGAGACCATTTTGACTTATGAAGAAATGATTCTATAAAGCAAATACAACTAATAATTTGCTTTTTTAGTTTTAACGTGTTTTGTTTCCAAACGACGAACCGATTTGCTCTCCTGCTCGTTTGATTCTATAAGTCTATTATGCAAGCGCTCTGCCATTTTTTCGATGCTATTGGTAATTGAATCGTAAACCACTTCCATACGTCGGTGTTTTTCTTCTTTTACGGCTTTTAGCACATCTTCAACAAAAACCTTATCGTATTTTTCAGCTACAGAATCATGCGTATTGGTTAGCCTGATTACATAATCATTACTCAAAATAGTAACTTTAAAATGCTGTTCTTCGTTACTCAAATAATACTTTCCACCCAATTCATCAACATTGATGTCGGTGCTGCTCACTTTTAAAAGCTCTGTAATAATACCATAAATATGACTTTCTATTTTGGTATATACTCTTGGCTTCCTTCTAAAAAATTTAAAAGTAAAAAACATTAAATGATTTATTATTAAGCTTTTTGTTTATTGGATAATTTATTTTATTGTGTGGCAAAAGCCAAAAATATGTTAAAGTTAAAAATCGAGCAAATTAACTGTAATATTTTGAAAATCACAAGTTTTTTAAATTAAATTTCGATAATTCCTATATACTTTCAGAAAATTAACAGTAAAAAATTACAAAATATAATTACTGCTAGATTCTAAAAAGAAAAACCCGAAACACTTAAAGCGTTTCGGGCCTTTATAAGCTCGATTACTGTTTAATTAGTAATTAAATTGTAATCTGTTATCTTCAATTTTAGCGTTGTTTTTCAAAGCTGGCAATACTCTGTTCACATCAGATGCGCTTTGAGCTTTTACTTTCTCTACATAAGCAGCATGATTAGCAATTGCAGGAGCTTTTACAGTTTTAATGTTTTTAACTACATACACACCTGTATTTCCTTCAATTGGAGCAGAGATTTTGTTTGCTGTTAAAGCAAATGCATTACCTACCACTCTTGGCTCTTGTCCAACTCCTCCAGGTAAAACTGGATTATCTAGAGTTACATCAGTAGCTTGCTGAACAGCAACTCCTGCTGCTTTAGCGATAGCCTCAAGGCTTGAACCTTGCATTTTAGCTTTTAACAATTCAGCCTTTTTCTTATTTTTCAAGATCGGCTCTACATACGGTCTTGCCATATCAACAGAAACTAAACCAGATTTGTTTTCACCTTTATATTGTGCGATAACGTGTCCTACGTTTGCAATTTCAAAACGTTTTACATCTCCTTTATCTGTTTCTTTATCAAAAGCCCATCTTACAATGTTACGTTGGTTTCCTAATGGTCCAAATGCTTCATCCATAGCTTTTGCATTAACTGGCTGAGCAACTTTTAAACCTAATTCTTTTGCTGCAGCATTGAAGTCTTTCTCAGCAGCATCCATTTCAAATTTAGTTGCTAATGTAAATACTTTATCAGAAGTAGCTTCAGATGGCTCGATTTTTTGAGCAATTGTCGCTAAACGAATTCCGTCTTGTTTGTCTGTAATTTTGATAATGTGAAATCCGAAAGGAGTTTCAACTAAACCAACTTTACCAATTCCGTTGCTGAATACAAAATCATTGAAAGGTTTTACCATTTGGTTTGGCCCAAAATATCCTAAATCACCACCTTGCTGAGCAGATGAATCATCAGAACTTGTGAAAGCCAACATCATAAAACTATCTGGATTAGCTTGAACTTGCGCTAAAATTTCTTCAGCTTTAGCTTTAGCTTCTTCTTTAGTTCTTTTTTCTTTTGGGTTTGGAGTTTGAGATCCTTCATAACCAATTAAAATATGGCTAGCTTTTGCATTAACACCAGCTTTAAATCCTTGAGATTTAGAAATTGCATAGTATCTTCCGTAAACATATGGTCCGTAGATTGCTCCAGCAGGCAAGCTGAATAATTTGTCAGCATCAACAGCTGGCAATGCATTTTTAGGAACATAAGTAGAATCGTAAGGAACATCAGAATTTGCATTTACAAATTCAGCAATGTTTGTAGCATTTTTAAATCCTGGCAATGTATCATTTTTACCAGTTTTTGCGTTATAAACAACACTTCCTGATAATAATGCAGTTAATTTAGCTTTAATTTCAGCCTCATCTTCTTTAGAAGCTTTGTCTTCAACTAAAACGTATTGAATTTCGCGAGTTGCATCTGCTTTGAATTTTTTCTCGTTTTTCTTCATGTAAGCAACAATCTCATCGTCAGAGATTTTTACTTCACTATCTTTAATAGAAGAATAAGGAGCTGCAGCAAAAGCAAAACTTACTTTGTTAGTTTCCATTTCATACTTTAATTTTCCTTCACTAGCAGTTGTGTAAAGTCCTGATTTAATTAAAGTATTATAGATTTGAAATTTTGCGTTCAATTCAGCATCTTTCTCTTTTTGAGCAATATATTGTGCTGCTTCTGGGTTTGATTTAAAATAATCTTTGAACTTAACAACATCAAAAATTCCTGCTGCGTTTAAGAACATTGGGTTTTTACCAATATTTGGATCTGATTTTAAAACCTCTAAAATGTGTTTTTCACCAACTCTCAATCCTAATTTATCAAATTGCGATGACAATAAAGCGATTGAAACTTCTTGATCCCAAACTCTGTTTGCAGCTTCAGTGGAAGTTATACCTTGCCCACTTTTTTCAACATTACTAACTTTAACTCTAAAGTCTTCAAATGAAATATCTTTTCCATCGATGCTTCCTACATCTTTTGAACTTTGACCAAATGTTCCTCTTGTGAATAGATCTTGTATTATAAATGCAAATAATGCAAGTGCAATAACTCCTATCAATAAAGCGGAACGCTGTCTAATTTTTGCTAAAACTGCCATTTTATTATCGTTAATTTTATATTCAGTTTGCGAAAATACAATTATCTAGTTAATAACAATACAACTAGCGTTTTATTTTCAACATTTTTTTTCATTAATTTAAAAAATCACTCTTTAATTGTCAATTTGACTAGTTCTATTTTCTTATTTGAAGCCTCTACAATAGAAAAATGAAACTTATCTATTACAATCTTATCCCCTTTTTGTGGGATTTCTTTAGTATGATTGACAATGAAACCTCCTAATGTGCCATACGAATCTTCTTCGGGAATCATCAATTTATAGGTTTCGTTCAAGTATTCAACATCCAATCGGGTTGAAAACAAATACTTGCCCTCTTCTATTTCTTCTTCAATTAATTCTTCGTCTAAATCATGCTCGTCTTCGATTTCGCCAAAAAGTTCTTCTACAATATCTTCAATGGTAACAATTCCAGAAGTCCCTCCATATTCATCCAAAACTACTGCAACGTTTTTTCGTTTTTTGATCAATAAATTCAATACGTCTTTGATCAAAATTGTTTCAGGAACAAATTCAACAGTCATCAAAACCGATTTTATCGTTGATGGTTTTTTAAACAAATCAAAGGAATGAACATAGCCTACAATGTCGTCTAATGAATTTTGGCTAATAATAATTTTAGAATATCCTGTTTCTATAAACAAAGCCTTAAGATCTTCGACAGTATCAAACAAATCTATATCTACAATTTCTGTTCGAGGCGTCATAATATCGCGCGCCTTTACATTTGAAAATTCTAAAGCATTCTGAAAAATCTGGATTTCAGAGTCCACCTCTTCATCTTCTTCAACTGTACTCATTTGTTCTGTAATATAATTTCCCAGCTCAATACGGCTAAACAAATGGATTTGATTTCCTTCTGTTCTAAAAAATTTACTTAGCACAAAATCTGCGATCCAAATAAAAAATGTAGAGATGTAATAGAATAATCGGTAAAATAAATAAGCGGGAAGTGCCAGAATTTTAATTAAAGAATTGGCATAAATCTGAAAAAACACCTTCGGAAAAAATTCTGAAGTCAGCAAAACTACAAATGCTGCAAGTAGTGTTTGGATAAGAATATTCCACCAATTAGAGAAAAATAGACCAAAATAAGCCATCCAACCTAAAATCAGATCGCCCATAAAAAAACCGTAAATCACCAAAGCCACATTATTGCCTATAAGCATGGCCGCAATAAACTTAGATGGATTTTCGGTCAGTTTTGTTAAGATTCGAGACAAAAAATCGTCTTGCTTCTTTTCAATTTCGAGATAAATTTTGTTGGCGGATGTAAAAGCGATTTCCATCCCAGAAAAAAAGGCGGCTAGTATTAAACAGATTATTATAATACTAATTTCCATTTTTTATTGTTTTTTGTTTCTGTCGTTATGCCTGTTAAGAAATCTTCTTCTAAAGAAAAACATAAAAACAGCCATCCCTGCAATCACAAAATATAAAGGATAGCTCTCATCACCCTCATTTAGTTTTACGATACCATCATAAGTAAAGAAAACTGCAAAAAGGATGTAAACATATTGTGTATATTTTAAGTAACCCATAATATTATAATTCTTCGTTTGATTCAATTTCACCACTTATTCGTTGCGAATTAATCACTTTAAAATCTTTGCTAAAATCTATTCCCTGACCATGGGAAACTCCTTTTGTATCGGTCAATTTAAATTTTCTTTCCGTGTAAAACCATTCGTTTTTCTGGTCGAAATACAATTGTTCTGTTTCTAAAACCTGTCCAGCTTCTGAAGTGATTTTTACTTTTCCTATCAGATCAATGATTCCTGTATTTTTATACGAAACTGCATAATTTCCTCTTATAAAGGTACGTTTCTGCTTTTTATCGTATAAGGTAACATCAATCCCTTTAGGAAATTCTGTAAAAGGAAAATCAAGATTTGAATAATCTAGCATTTTCGGACTTATCAAAACGCCTGTAATGCGTCCAGAATCTGTATATTTAATATTTACAGTATCGGCATCGCTGGCAGGAACAAATTCTGAGAAGTTAATTTTCTGAACTTCTTTAAAATTACTTTCGCATCCAAAAAATAGTGTCACAGCAAAAACTGTGACAGCTACGAGACTATATCTTTTTGGTAAATTCATTTGCCAAATGTAGTAAATTGTAATGAGCTTCGAAAAGATAATATGTTTTGATTATTGGTATTTGCTCTTCACGAACCATTTGTCGTTGAAAGAGAAACTCACACTGAAATTAACGTAATTCTCTTGCACTAAATCTGCAGAAGTTGTACCGCGTTTACCAAATTCAATTCCTAAGTTTACATTTGAAAATGATCCCGGAATTGGAATTCCTGCTCCCAATGACATTCCGATATCTTTAATTGATTCATTATTTACAATCAAACCAATTTTTTCATATTTCAAACCTGCTCTATAGGTAATTCTGCTCATATAACTTGTAAAAGAAGAGTAATTTGGAAGATAGTATCCTCCAAGAGCATATTTAGAGTAGCTTTCGTATCTTACGTTTTCAGCTGCATTGTAATAATTTGCCAACTGTCCGTCTCCTTGAAAAGTCATATTTGCTCCCACAAGCCATTTTCTAGCCTCACCAACTCCTAATCCAATACTTAATTTATTTGGCAGTTTTAATTTTGTTGACTCTGTTGGAACCACATAAGGATCTGGATCTCCTTGAACCGAAATAACTCTGGTATTATCTGAATTCAGGTTGCTTGAGAAAGTGTAACTTAAACTAGAAAACATACTAACCTTTTTGTATATTTTTTTCTGATACATCGTTCCAAAACTAAATGCTGTACCCGAAAGCTCAGAAGTATTTACCTCTGCTGTTCCGTTTTGTACCCCTGTAATTGCTTCAACGCTTGTTGTGGTAATTTTTCCAAAATTATACTGTGCATCTACCCCAATATTCCAGTCTTTCATTATTTTATATGATAAACCAAAATATACCTTATTTACACCACCTTTTCCGTCAAGCTGTGAACTTGTTGCCCCTTCTGTTGCAGAATTATCGTTACGAATTTTATATCCTACTGAAGTTACTGGTATCAAACCGAATGAAGCACCAAATTTTCCCATTGGAATTCCTAATGCCAAATAATCAAAAGTAGAACGCTGTGCTTTTTCTGATGCAGAAGTTGTTTTTAAATTTGAAGTCGCAAATGTTCCTCCAACTGTAAAAGTTGTTTGAATTAAGCTGGCATAACTTGCTGGATTTTCTAAATTTAAGTGAATCGTATCTTGCTCTACTGCAACTCCTGCCATAGATCTGTTTTCAAGAGTTCCCTTGAATCTCACATCTCCTATTCCGAAAAAAGAATAAGGTGAAGCAGTACCTTGTTGAGCGAATGAAACGAACGATATAAGCAAACAAGCGCTTAGTATTACTTTTTTAATCATTGTCGATTTTATATTGATATGTTTGGCTCAAACTCTCCAGAAGGAAATTTGAATTGGCAAATATGGTATTTTTTAATCGTTTAGCCAAAAAATCTGCATCGCCTCCCGTTAAAATTATGATAAAATTTGAAAACTCTTTGCGATATTCATCGATAAAACCGTCAATCTCATAGACGAAACCATTCACAACGCCAGAATGTATGGCTTGCGCGGTAGAGTTTCCTATATAAGAATCGGGAGCTTCTAAGCTTAATAACGGCAGCCTAGCAGTAAAATTATGCAGTGATTCATATCGTAAACGAAGTCCTGGAGAAATGGCTCCTCCCAAATAATTATCATTTTCGTCGACAAAATCGTAAGTAATGCAAGTTCCTGCGTCTATAACCAAACGGTTTTGTTTTGGGAATTGAAGCGTCGCCCCTGCTGCCAAAATCATTCGGTCTATTCCCAAAGTTTTTGGAGTTGCATATTTATTGTGAAATGGAAAAACATCTTCGTGAGTAAAAAAATGAACTTTAAGTCTATTTTCGAAGGACAAAAATGATTGTTTTTCGATACTTCCGACTGAAGCAACGACCAAATCGGAGCATTTTGGATATTTTTCTAAAATTTTTTCAATTTTTTTTTCGAGTTCGTTTTTTTCAAAAACAAAATTTTCTAGAGCAGTATTATCCTCAAAGACAGATGCTTTAATTCTGGTGTTTCCGACATCGACCGTTAAAATCATATTTCCTTTTTTGCTTTTGCGAAGATACGAATTGATTTTTTCTAAAAAATGTTTTGCACAAACCAAAAATGATTATATATTTGCACCCGCAACAAGCACGGTACCTTAGCTCAGATGGTAGAGCAATGGACTGAAAATCCATGTGTCCCTGGTTCGATCCCTGGAGGTACCACAAAACCCGAATAGAAATATTCGGGTTTTTTGTTTTTTTATACTTTTCTGTTTTTTTAACCGCAAAGAACGCTAGGGCTTACGCAAAAGGTTCGCAAAAGTTTGATTTAAAACTTTGCGAACCTTTTGCGCTTTTCTTTGTGTCTTTGCGGTTAAAAACCTCTTCAAATTTCAAATCAGGCATTTTGGCTAAAGTCATTCCGATCGATGTATGTAAACTCCAGCTAAAGCCGGAGCCAATTCAAAAAACTTTGTGAACCTTTGCGTAAATCTTTGCGCTCTTTGCGGTTAAATCCTTTTTCACTTCGAAATCAATTGTCAACAAATAAATAGTTTTTGTTAAAAAAGTATTGACCGAATAAAAAATAATCTTATATATTCGTAAAACTGTATTTTTATATTTCATTCATTAATAAGATCTCAAAGCAGTTTTTATGACTAAAACTTCTACTAAGGGCATTTGGAAAGTAATTTCGGCCTCTTCTATGGGCACCATGATTGAATGGTACGATTTTTACATTTTTGGCAGTTTGGCTGTCGTTATTTCAACAAAATTTTTCCCTAGCGATAATCCAACCGCAGCGTTTCTATCTACTTTAGCCACGTTTGCTGCCGGATTTGTAGTTCGTCCATTTGGAGCTTTATTCTTTGGAAGGCTTGGAGATATTATTGGACGAAAATATACTTTTATGGCTACCTTATTATTAATGGGTGGCTCAACCTTTTTAATAGGATGTATTCCAAGTTATGAAACAATTGGCTTTCTCGCCCCTTTATTGGTTCTGATTTTACGTCTGCTTCAAGGTCTTGCTCTTGGAGGCGAATATGGCGGCGCTGCCACTTATGTTGCCGAACATGCACCCGCGGGAGAAAAAGGATACTGGACTTCCTGGATTCAAACTACTGCAACCGTTGGTTTATTTATTTCCCTAATGGTTATTCTAGCTACAAAAAGTGTGCTTTCTGCAGAAGCTTTTGATTTATGGGGATGGCGCATTCCTTTCTGGGTTTCCATTGCTATGGTTGGTGTTTCTTATTTGATTAGAAAAAACATGGATGAATCTCCTGTTTTCGCGAAAGCTAAAAAAGAAGGAACCACAAGCACAAATCCGTTAAAGGAAAGTTTTGGAAACCGCTACAATTTAAAATTTGTTCTTTTAGCATTATTTGGAGCTACAATGGGACAAGGCGTTGTTTGGTACACTGGACAATTCTATGCAATGAGTTTCATGAAAACGGTGATGAATATTGATTCTTCGCAAGTTGATGAATTATTAGGAATTGCGCTTTTAATTGGAACTCCATTTTTTATTGTTTTTGGATGGTTGAGCGATAAAGTCGGACGCAAATACATTATGATGCTGGGAATGCTGCTGGCTATTTTTTCTTATAGACCAATTTATAAGATGATGTATGACACAACGGATATAAGCAAGAAAACGGAGATTCTTGAAACTCCAAGAATTACAACTGAAAACAAGACCAACGGAAGCTCTATTACAATTACGGAAAAAAAATACACAGACGGAACATCCGTTGTGGAGAAAAAAACGTATCTGGACAAAAAAGATACTCAAACTAACGTATCAATAGTAATCAATTCAAGCGATAAATGGACATTGACTTTCCTAGTTTTTATTCAAGTATTATTTGTAACCATGGTTTACGGCCCGATTGCGGCATTTTTAGTCGAAATGTTTCCAACTAAAATCAGATATACTTCTATGTCACTTCCTTATCATGTTGGAAATGGAATTTTTGGCGGATTGCTTCCTGCCATATCAACTTACTTTGTATCACACGCCAAAACAGCAGGCAAAGCCGATTTTTATTTGGACGGATTATGGTATCCTATAATTATTGCTGGAATCTGCTTTGTTATTGGAACGATTTATATTGAAAACAAAAACAAAATTACTCACCTTTAAAATTTAAAAAAAAATGAATGCGATTAAACAAGTTTTAGGGGCGTTATGGATTGCTTTGGCTGCGGCGGCTGCCTATTTTTGTGTATTTGAATTTGGTTTGCCTAAACTTCTTTCAGACCAACAAGACGATTTTGTATTTGGTGCAATTATTCTATTTATACTGACGCCGCTTATTGTTATGGGCTTAGGAACATTTGGATATTATTCTTTAATTGGGGAGTATAATGATCCTAAAAAGAAAAAATAAGTAAAAACAATTACGGTTAAATCATAGAACTCCATCGACTTATTTAATCACCTCAAAAAACATATTTATATTACAAAAAACTACTTTAAGCAAAAAAGGCTGTCCATTTCTAGACAGCCCTTTTTCATTACTAACCAAACCTAATTTTTAATAAACTTCACAACGCGAACTTTATTATTCTCATCAAACGTCTTTACGAGATACAACCCAGAAGCTAAACTACTTACTGAGAATTGATATTCTGTATTTCCGTTTGTATTAAATGTTTTTACTAATTGCCCCGTAATAGAATAGATATCTACTTTTAAAGTTTTAAACCCTAAAGTAAAATAATCGGCAACAGGATTTGGATATAAAGTAACTTGATTTCCTTTTTCAAAATCTTCTATTGCCAAATTTGCTTGTTTATTGCCATAAATTCGATATTCTCCTGGAGCAAGAATTATTGGAGTATTTACATCGGCAACATTAATCGTTGAATTATCCATTAAGTTGTACCACGCTCCAGTATATTGAAATCCTGGAATCATATTTTGTGCTGTTGTATCAAAATTGGCCAAAATCACAACATCTTTAAGTTGAGCAGAAGTCAAATTGCTATTTGTAATTTTGATATTTACTAGTAAAGTAGTCGCATTGGCCATTGTTGCTGTTCCTAAAAATACTGGTTCTGTTTTTTTAAGGGTAATCATCTTAGCCCAATCGTTGTAAATCTTGTTTCGATTAGCATCGCCCAACCAATTTTCTGTCCATTGTGGCTGTGGTTTTGTATCCAATTTACAATCTCCCGGAGTCGCAGACGATTCATCATTTACAGTTCCGTTATTACAGCTAAAAATAGAATCGTCCATTCCCAGTTCTCCAAAATGCCAGATCATTTTTGGACCAGGAATCAGCAAAGAAACTGCTCCAATAGCAGACATTCTAGATAATGCAGTATTTAATGTTTTTACATTATAACTTCCGTTTGAAGCGCCATACTGCACATTTTTATACATCAAACGTTCTTCATCATGACTTTCTGCATAACCCATCAAGCGGTTTGCTGCGAAGCCGCGGTTTGCACTATTCATTCTAAAAATATTACTTTCAGAAACATACCCCATAGACAATTGATTATACTCTTTTGTCATTTTTCCCCACATCATTACACCCTTGCTTGGTGTTTCTGTTACTCTGTAATTTGCCCATTGCTGTTCTTCAGCATCAGACCCTAAGTGCTCAAAAATAGTATAATGCGTTGGATCTATTGCCCAAGAAAAATCAGCGTATTTTTTCAGAATATCTACACGATCTTGTTGGTACGAATCGGTACAAGCATTATCGCTTGACGTACATGATTGCGTAAATCCTTTGGTTAAATCCCAACGGAAACCATCAATTTTATATTCTTCAATCCATTGTTTGATAACACGATTTACATAATACTGTGTTTTTAAAGATTGATGATTAAAATCTTCACCAACGTTATAACTATGTTTTGCTACTGTATTGAAATATGGATTTTCTGCAGTTGGCGAACCAAAACCATCTCCATCAGGATCATTCATCCACATTCTTACCATCGGATTTCTTCCGAAAGCATGATTTAAAGCTACGTCGAGGATTACCGCAATTCCATTCTGGTGGCATAAATCAATAAACTCTTTTAACTTATCTGACGTTCCGTAAAACTTATCTAAAGCCATATGAAACGAAGTATTATAACCCCAACTTTCATTTCCTTCAAACTCCATTACCGGCATTAACTCGATAGCATTAATTTTTAGATTTTTAAAATAATCTATTCTATCAATTAAACTTTGATAGCTTCTTGATGCATCGAAATCGCGAACTAAAACTTCATAAACAACTAATTTCTCTTTTGCTGGTTTTTCAAAATTTGTTACCTGCCAATTGTAAGGAGTCTGTCCTGTTTTTAAGACTGTAACCTCAAAATTTTGTCCTGTCGGATAAACTGGCATATTTGGATATTTTGAAGCAGGAATTGAAGGATCATCGTAAGGAGATAACACTAAAGTAGAATACGGATCTGCTGTTTTTACCATTGCTGGCGAATTCGCAAGTGGCGTTGTATCGACAACCCAATATTGATACATATTGTTTTGCCCCGAAACCAAGCCAGTTATTTCCAACCAAAATTTTCCCGAAGATGGATCTTTTTTCATGGCATAAGCTGATGTAGGCTGCCAATTGTTAAAACTTCCAGCCACATATACAAAATCTTTTAAAGGCGCATCTAAGACCAAAGTCGCTTTAGTAGCGTCTGAAGCATTGTAATTAATCCCGTCAACCAAACCTGCGGGCATCGCCTCAGAAACAGTATTTGGATTTACAACTACCGCAAATTTCTTAGAAACTGTAGTCGCTCCTTGAGTTGCAATTAATTCGTAACTCTGATTTCCTGTAATATTGGTATGTGTATAGGAATAACTTGAAGTGCTGGCGTTTGTATTAATTATTGTTCCATTAGCTTTTAAAGTATAACTACCTGCTCCTCCTGTGTTTGTTGCACTAATAGTAAAATTTGAGCCAGAATTGATGATCGAAGTGCTATTTTCAACCGGAGAAGTCAAAGTAACTTGGAAAGATCCGACTTCAACCAAAATATCTTGCGATTTTTTATCTCCTGTTCCGTCTTTAGCCTTAACCAAAAAACCAATTCGTCCTATTCCGTTTCTTGCAAAATATGTAGCAGGTGTAATTGTTTTAGTATAAGTATCAGTTCCTGCGTTATAGGTAAATTTACTTGCTTCGTTGGATGAAGTCCAAGTCCCGTTGGACGGACTATCCGATTGATTAGTATCATTTACATCATACGACCATGACCAAAGATATAAAGCATTGCCTGTAACGCTCCAAGTACCTTCGTTTATGCTTGCACCCGCGATTGAAATAGTAATCGAAGTTGTTTCTTCAAAAGTGGAGGGATTTATTGAATAAGTAACTGTTTGAGGCTGGGCAAAAACGGTTACTGCCATCAATAAAAATATTGATAGTAAAATTTTTCTCATAATCTCGTGGTTTTGTGTGGTTAGTTAGATTAAAAAAGGGCTATCTAGAGATAGCCCTTTTTCAGTTATTAACTGAAGTTTTTATTGATTAGGAATCATTAGATAACTTCCGTCTAAGTCATTGAAATAAATAACATATTTAGATTTTGCAACTGGAATATTATCTCCAGTACCTCCACCTGAAAAGGCAGTAGTTCCTCCCCATGAAACATCCCAAGCATCATTTGCTCTGAATTTCATTCCTCCATCATTTAAAGATGTCACTCCAAGTGTCCAGATATGAGCATTAAAAGTTGATTTCACCATTGGTGTTGATGCATCCCAGCCTTTAGCAGTTGAATCTCCAATAATACCTACTGTACTATATGTTGGCGCTGTAGCTCCTGCTGCGTATGGTTCTAAAGTATAGGCTAACTTTTGAACATCCATTTTAAATTTATAATAGCCTTCAGCAGGGATTTCAATACTTGGCGGATCTTGATCTCCGTCTGTTGCTCTGTAAACTAGAGAACCGTCTTTGCCTCCATACATTGGAGCCCAGCTTCCTAGGTTTTGAATAGCTTTAAAATATCCTTTTTTAAAGTATCCTGTGAATACATATTCATTAGCATTTTTAGCGCTTCTGAACAAGATCTGATTTCCTTTATTATTGTCCCAGCCAGAAACGGTTGCATCACCAACTAAGTACCAATCAACAAAATTATACTCTACTTTTCCTACATAAGGAGTTACAGTAATTGAAATTAAACCTTTTGAAACCTGAGTAAACGATCCTGATACATTAGAGGTAATTTTTACATCATACTCTGCCGCTACTTCTGGCTTTCCTCCTAAATCAATTGCTGCTTGATTTAATTCTTTCGCTAGTACAGAAACCTCTGTAATACTATTTGTAGTGGTTTGCAATGTTTTTGCACTTTTAAAATCTCCCCCTTTCTTGTCTATCAGTAAAGTATATTTTATTGCTACATCTGTTGAATACTCTGCAGCCGACCAAGTAAATTTAGCCACCTCGTCTGATGCTTTTTCAACGTCCAGAACATAATTTTGTCCTGTTGTTGGTGCTGTAATTTCTGGAGCTGCAACAACATTAAGAATTGGTCTTTCGTCTACAGCGTCAGCATTACAAGACACCGCTAACACACCAATAAATGCGATTAAAATTTTATATATATTTTTCATTTTACAGTTCTATTAGATATTAGTATCCTGGATTTTGCTTCAGTGTAGGATTAGCTTGAATAGTTTTAGCAGGAATAGGCATTAAATCTCTGTATGAGTCTGTTGCTACTCCATTCATTACACCACCTTTCCATTGCCAAATTTTGCTTCCTCCTGTAAATTTTCCAAAACGAATCAAGTCTGTTCTTCTGTGGCACTCCCAGAATAACTCTCTTCCTCTTTCTGCTAGGATAAAATCTAGAGTTAAATTTGCACTTGATATTGGAGTTGCTTCTGCTCTTGTTCTAATTTGATTTACATAACCAACAGCAGTCGCTAAATTACCTGTAGTTGCACCACGCACAACAGCTTCTGCATACATTAAATAAGCATCTGAAATTCTAAATACAGGGAAATCAGTATCAGGAATATCAGTTCTTTGAGCTGGTGAACCATCAGCTTTTTTGTTAATGTATTTAGTTACAGCATAACCATCTGTAAATGTTGAGATATTAGTAATATCTAAAGCTTGTCCATCAGTATGAAATGTACCTCTTTTATCTCCTGTAGCTGTTGCATCAGGGAAAAGAGCAACAAACTCTTTACGAGTTCTCGTACCAAACCAACCACCGTCCATTCCTCTTGACGCAGCATCAATACTTCCTCCAATAGCAGCGTGAATAATGAAACTCATTCCTCCACCAGTTGCTCTAATTGCAGTTCCGTCACTAATGATTGGGAAAATAAACTCAGTCTGAGCTCCATTTGTATTATTATCAGCAGAGAATAAATAAGCATAAGGAACATTTGCAAAACTATATCCTGAATTAATGATTTCACTACATAAAGTTGCTACTTCATTATTTCTTTCAGTTCCTGTGTATACTTTAGAGTTTAAATAGATTTGAGCTAATAAAAATTTAGCCGCTACCTTATCAACTCTACCATATTCATTAGTTCTAGCATTTGGCAGACTGTTATCTAAATCTTTTAATTCAGACTCTACGAAAGCAAAAACTTCTGCTCTTGATTTTTGTACCGGATAAAAGAATCCAACTGGATCTGCTTCTGTAGTAATTGGCACATTACCAAACAAATCCATTAAGTTTACATAAGAATACGCTCTTAAGAAACGAGCCTCTGCTCTAAAAGTTGCAATTTCAGCTTTCAAATTAGCATCAACACCTCTTGAATTTAATTTCTCATCTGTAGTTTGTCTTAAAAACTCATTTGCCAAACTGATATGATAAGATGCTCTAGAATAGGTTCCGTATAAAAACTCATTATTAGGAGACCATGTCTGAGTATTTAATGTTGGCAAAGTACCATCCGCCCAAGCAATAACTGCTTCATCTGTAGGCAATTCCTGAGTTACAAAAAGCAAACGCAAGTAACTGCTGAAATCTCCCCCTAAACCAGAAATATCTGGAGAAGCATCACCGTCATTACCTCCAACATATAAACCTGCATATAATTTTGCTAAAACTTGTTTGTAAGATGATGGGTCTTCGAAAAAAGTTTCCGATAAAAATTCATCATCATCTTTTGGCGTCACGTTTAAATCGTCAGTACACGAAGTAAGCGTCATACTCATTCCTAAAATAAATAGGAAGAAATAAGATATATATTTAAATGATATTTTCATTTTGTATGTTTTAAATTTTGTTTTTCAATGTACTATTAGAAACTTGCATTTACTCCAAACAAGAATGTTCTAGCTCTTGGGTAAACGTTACCATCAATTCCGTTGAATTTCTCCGGATCCAATCCATCATATTTTGTAAGTACAAAAACGTTCTGAACACCAGCTGAGAATCTTAAAGAAACATCTTTTAATAAAGATTTATCTAAAGTATATCCTAGAGTTACGTTATCTAATTTGATAAAAGAAGCATCTTTTACGTAATAGTCTGATAAGTAACGTTGCGTTCCGTTATCTTCAAAAACAAATCCAGTGTTTAAGTAATCTGAGCTCACATTTGATAAGTCAGTTTGTCTTCTTAAAGCAGCATCAGAATAACCCATGTTAGAATTTACGTTATCAAAAATGTAATTTCCTAAACTTGCTCTCCAGTTCATTGTAAAATCAAACTTTTTGTAGTTTAAAGTAGAAAATAAACCGAATGTGTAATCTGCTGTTGGCTTGTTATATCTATAACGATCGTTAGCATCAATTTTACCATCTCCATTTCTGTCTACATAAGCTCCAGCGATTGGTTTTTTATTAGCATCATATAATTGCTCGTAAACAAAGAATGAGTTTGGAGCAGATCCAACTGTGTTAATTAAAACTTTGTTTCCATTTCCACCTTTAATGTTATCTCCTACTTCATAACCTTGGAAACCAGGAACAGTCTGACCTAAATTTTCAATTTTTTGATCTAAATAAGTAGCATTAACAGCAACATTCCAAGTTAAATTATCTTTTTTAATGATATCAGATTGAAGGCTAAATTCAACTCCTTTTGTTCTTAAATCACCAATATTATTAAATCCTTGGTTTCTTAAGTTAGCTCCATCTGGAACCAATACATCAGCTAATAAGTCAGATGATTTTTTATCAAAATAGTTAAGAGTACCTGTAATTCTATCATTTAAGAATCCGAAATCAACCCCGATATTCATTTCAGCTAATTCTTCCCATTTGATATTTTGATTATATCCTTCTGGTCTAGCTGTTCTGTAAACAACACCATTAAATACATACTGAGTATTAACAGTACCTAAAGTAACTCTTCTTAAATAATCGTACTGAGCAGAAATATCTTGCTGACCTGTAGTTCCGTAACCAACTCTCAATTTTAAGCTAGAAAGCGTTTCATTATCTTTTAAGAAAGACTCTTCAGCAATATTCCATGCAAAAGCACCTCCCATAAAGTTACCCCATCTGTTTTCTTCAGAGAAACGAGAAGTTCCGTCTCTTCTGTAGTTTAAAGTCAATAAATATTTACTATCCCAACCTAAATTCACACGACCAAAATACGATTGTAAATTGATGTCTGGATCAGTAATAACATCTTCATTTCTACTAGCTGCAGGCTGTGTAAGTGCTCCTGACTGATATTTTTCTTTTTGGAACAATTGGTAGTTATAACCAGCAGTAGCATCCAATTTAAGTTTTCCTATATTTTTGCTATAAACAAAATAGGTATTTAAATTTTTATTTTGAAGGTCATCAGTATAAGTATCATAGTTACCTAAATTCACCCAAGTTCCTGAACTAAAAGGATTTGGCTGATATCCTAATGCACTTTCTGTACTCTGTCTGTTGTATCCGCTACTGTCAAATCTGTCAATACCAGCTTCAGCAACAACTCTTAAATCTTCGAAAAAGTGGAATTTATAGTCAACGCTAATATTACCCCATTTTCTTGTAGATTTAGATCTTTTATCTTCTTGATTTAATCTCGCAACAGGATTTTTAGCAGGTAATAATGCTAAATTTCCGTTTGGCTCCAACCATTCAAAATATCCTCCATAACGAGAACCTGCTTGGTAAGGAGATTGAGTTGGATCAAAACTGATTGCAGAACCAATAACTGCGTCTTCGTCCTGAAATTGATTTTTACTGAAAGATAAGTTTCCGCTAATATCAATTTTTAAGTGATTGTCAAATAAAACTGGATTTAACGATATCGATGTCGTAGTTCTTTCAAAAGAAGTATTTCTTAAGATTCCTGGGTTATCAACATTTCCAACAGATAAACGTACTGGCAATTTATCAAATAAAGCACCGCTTACAGAGATATTATTGTTTGTTGTAAGAGCTGTATGGAAAATTTCATCTTGCCAGTTTGTGCTTGCAGTTCCCATTAATGCTTTTTGAGCATCGCTTCCTTTTTCGTTTACGAAAGCACGAAATTGATCTGCACTTAAAACATCAACTGTATTAGCAACTGTATTAATACCAACTTGAGAACTGAAGTTTACTTTTACACCACCTTTAGTCCCTTTTTTAGTTGTAATTACAATTACACCATTTGCCGCACGAGAACCATAAATAGCTGCCGCAGAAGCATCTTTTAATACTGTAAAAGATTCAATATCATTTGGATCAATCGTAGATAAAATACTTGTAGCACCACTTGGCACAGCATTACTTAATGGAAGTCCGTCCAAAATAATCAATGGATCATTAGAAGCACTTAATGAAGATCCTCCACGAATTCTAATATCTGCTTTTGCTCCAGGTGCTCCACCTCCAACAACATTCACACCAGCAATACGACCACCAATTAAACTTTCTGGAGTTACGTTAATACCTTTGTTAAATTCTTTTGCTGAAATTTGAGAAACAGAACCCGTAGCATCTTTTTTCTTAACAGTACCATAACCTACTTGTACAACAACTTCTTGTAATTGATTTGTATCTTCGCTTAAAGAAACAGCTAAGTTTTTTTGACCATTAAATACAATAGTCTCTGTTTTGTATCCGATAAATGAAACTAAAATTTTGTCTCCATTTTTCAGATTAGGCAATTGAAATTTACCATCAAAATCAGTAGAGGTACCTCCTGCAGCACCTTGAACATTTACATTTACTCCCGGTATTGGCTGACCTGTGGTATGATCAGTTACCGTACCATTTAAAGTGTTCTGAGCCAACACTGTAAAAGGCAACAATAGGAATAAAAATAACAACTTTTTGTAAATTGTTTTCATACTTTTTGTTTAAATTAGTTTTGAGTTTTTGAATGTTAGTTAAGTTTTTAATTTTACTTCGAATTTCAAAATTATGAATTTATTAACATGCTCAACCAGAGACATTTTTTATTGCTTTACGAAAACGTGGTAGTGTTGAAAACTTTCTATATTTTGTAATCTTTTAGCGTTAAAATTGTCAATTATAAAAATTTCAGATACCTTTATTATTAAATAGATTTTTTTCAATTAACTACATGAAACGAAAAATAACCCTAAAACAGATTGCAAAAGAACTGGATGTTTCTATTTCAACTGTCTCAAAATCACTTAGAAACAGCCTTGAAATTGGAGAAGAAACAAGGCTAAAAGTGCAGGCTTTTGCTAAGTTTTACAACTATAAACCCAACAATATTGCCCTTAGTTTAAAAAACCGAAAAACGAAAAGTATTGGGATCATTATTCCTGAAATCGTACACTACTTTTTCTCTACTGTAATCAACGGAATTGAACAGGTTGCGAACGAATATGGCTACAGTGTTGTCATATGCGTATCTGATGATTCTTTTGATAAAGAGGTTCTAAATATGGAGATGTTAGCCAATGGAAGTATCGACGGTTTTATCATGTCTCTTTCTAAAGAAACCCAATATAAAGGCGACTTTCACCACATCACAGAAGTGATCAATCAAGGAATGCCGGTTGTCATGTTTGACCGCGTTACCAATGATATTTTATGCGATAAAGTAATTATTGATGATAAATCTGCAGCTTATGAAGCCGTTCAGAGCTTAATTGACAGCGGACGAAAAAAAATTGCACTCGTAACAACTGTTGATTATGTAAGCGTTGGAAAATTAAGAACTGACGGTTACGAAAAAGCTTTATTAGATAACGGACTGCCTTTTAATGAAGATTTAATCATAAAAATTGAAGATGTCGATACTTGCGAAATAACCATTTCTGAGCTACTGCACGCCAGAGCTTTTGATGCTGTTTTCGCGGTAAATGAACTTTTCGCAGTAACTATTATCAAAACTGCAAATAAAATGGGGTTGAAGGTTCCCGAGGATTTAGCCGTAATTGCTTTTACAGACGGAATTATTTCAAAATATTCTACTCCAACCATAACTACTGTTAGCCAGAGCGGAGAAAAAATGGGGAATAAAGCAGCCAAAATGCTTATAGAAAGAATAGAAGCCGAAGAAAATGAGGATGAAGAGCACACTGAAAATTACATTACAGAAGTTATAGAAACTCATCTCATAAAAAGAGAATCCACTGACTAAATTTCTTAAAATCAATACTTTCTAAAGCCATAAAGAATATTTATGGCTTTTTTATTAGCATATATAAAAAAATAATTTATAATTTTACGCCCGTCAAGGCTTTTAGTTTTACTTCGAAAGAAACAAAGTTTTGATAAGCAAAGCGCTTATCGTATAATTTTCACAAATTACGATAATGGAAAAGCGTAAATTAAGTTTCTGGGAAATCTGGAACATGAGTTTCGGATTCTTGGGAATCCAAATGGGGTTTGCACTTCAGAATGCAAATGCCAGCAGAATTCTTCAAATTTTTGGTGCCGACGTACATGAACTTTCGTGGTTCTGGATTATTGCTCCCCTTATGGGATTAATAGTGCAACCCATTATTGGTCATTACAGCGATAAAACCTGGGGAAGATTCGGCAGACGAAAACCTTTCTTTTTAGTGGGGGCCATTTTAGCTTCGGTAGGATTAATTCTAATGCCGCAAGCTAACATTTTCATTTCTGTTTTACCGGCCTTATGGGTTGGAGCCGGAATGTTAATGATTATGGATGCCTCTTTCAACATTGCGATGGAACCTTTCAGAGCACTTGTTGGAGACAATTTAAGAACAGATCAGCGTACTGCAGGATTTAGCATCCAAACTTCTTTAATTGGTTTTGGAGCCGTAATTGGTTCTGCATTGCCATACATTCTTACGAAATATTTTGGCGTACCAAATAGCACAGTTCCTGGAAGCGTTCCATTAAACTTAACCTTGTCATTTATAATTGGTGCGGCAGTTTTAATTGGTTCAATCTTAGTTACGCTATTTACAACCAAAGAATATTCGCCAGAAGAATTGGCAAAATTTGAAGATCCGCAAAATGATGCCGTTTCAAATTCTGAAGAAAAATCAAAAATTACAGACATCTTTACCGATTTTGCAAAGATGCCTGCTACAATGCGCCAATTAAGCTGGGTGCAGTTTTTCTCTTGGTTCGGATTATTTGGTATGTGGGTTTTTACTACTCCAGCCATCGCGCATCACATTTACGGATTGCCATTAGAAGATACTTCAAGTCAGCAATATCAAGATGCTGGTGACTGGGTCGGGATTCTGTTTGGCGTTTACAACTTAGTTTCTGCTATTGTCGCTTTGTTTTTCTTGCCTTATATCGCTAAAAAAATTGGAAGAAAAGCAACACATTCTCTTTCATTGGTTATTGGAGGAATTGGTTTAATCTCTATTTATTTCATGCCAAATGAAGACTGGGTTGTACTGCCAATGATCTTAATCGGAATTGCTTGGGCGAGTATCCTAGCAATGCCTTACGCGATTCTTGCGGGTTCTATAACACCTAAAAAAATGGGAGTTTACATGGGAATCTTCAACTTCTTTGTTGTTATTCCTCAAATTGTAAACGCTCTAATTGGTGGTCCAATCGTAAAATACCTTTACAATGGAGACGCTATTTATGCCTTAGTTACAAGCGGAGTTAGCTTTCTAATTGCTGCTGCTTTAGTTTCTAAAGTAAAAGACGTAGACGACTTTACTCAAAAATCATAATTAAGAATTTTCCATACAATGAGCAAAAAAGCATTCATATTCGATCTTGACGGAGTGATCGTTGATACCGCTAAATACCACTTTTTGGCTTGGCAGAAAATTGCCAAATCGTTAAATATCAATTTTACGCACGAAGACAACGAACTTCTAAAAGGTGTTAGCCGCGTTCGTTCGCTAGACATTATACTTGGGTTAGGAAATGTTCAAGCTACTCAAGAACAGAAAGATCAATGGTTAATTCAAAAAAATGAAGATTACCTATCTTATTTAGTTGACATGGATGAAAGTGAGGTTCTTCCAGGAGTTTTAAAAATTCTAAAACTATTAAAAGATAAAAATCAAGGAATTGCACTGGGTTCTGCCAGTAAAAATGCAAGACCAATCTTAGAAAAAACAGGCGTTCTGTCTTACTTCGATGTTATTGTTGATGGAAATGATGTGAGCAATGCAAAGCCAGATCCTGAAGTTTTCTTAAAAGCGGCTCAATTATTAAATATTGATCCAAAAGATTCAATCGTATTTGAAGATTCTGTTGCTGGAATTCAGGCAGCAAACATAGGAGAAATGGTAAGTGTGGGAATTGGTGAGGAAACAATTTTACATGAAGCTGACTATATTTTTAAAGATTTTACCCAAATCACAGCAGACTTTATAGAAAAATTAATCAATTAGAAAATGTGCCAATTAGATAATTTCTGAATCGTACAGTTATCTCATTTTCTAATTAACTCATTATCAAATTAAACAAATGAATCAAGATTATATAAAACCAGACAATTGGTCAATTATCGAGGAAGGATTTGACGCAGAGCGCGTAAAATCGTCCGAAAGTCTTTTTAGTATCGGAAACGGTGCTATGGGACAACGTGCGAATTTTGAAGAAACATATTCTGGCAAAACTTTTCAAGGAAGTTATATTGCTGGAATCTATTACCCGGACAAGACAAAAGTCGGCTGGTGGAAAAATGGTTATCCAAAATATTTTGCCAAAGTACTTAACGCTCCAAACTGGATCGGAATCGACATTGAAATCAACGAAGAAAATCTTGATTTGAACACGTGTACAGAGGTTAGAAACTTTCGTAGAGAATTGAATATGAAAGAAGGTTGGTACAATCGTTCTTTTGAAGCTGTTCTGAAAAATGGAACTGAAATCGCGGTAAACATCCGTCGTTTTCTTTCATTAGATTTAGACGAAGCTGGAGTTATCAAATATGATATTACACCTTTAAACAAAGATGCAAAAATTGTTTACAAACCATATATCGACGCTGGTGTAACCAATGAAGATGCCAACTGGGAAGAAAAATTCTGGGAGCCTTTGGAGGTTAAAAAAGGAACCAACGAAGCGTTTGTAACGGCTCAGACTTTCAAAACGCATTTTAAAGTTACGACTTTCATGCACAATACGATTTTTGCTAACGGAGAAAATGCAAATATTTCACCTTCAACAATCGATTCTACGGTAGATAAAGTTCAGTACACTTACGGAACTATTATCGCAAAAGGACAAACCTCATCAATCCAAAAAATTGGTGGATATACGGTTTCTTTAAACCACGAAAATACTTTGGCTGGAGCCGAAAAAGTAATCAAATCTGCTGTTGCTTTAGGTTACGAAACCTTGCTTCAAAACCAAATCGATGCTTGGGCAAAAGTTTGGGAAATGTCAGACATTACAATCGAAGGCGATGTAAAAGCACAACAGGGAATTCGTTTCAACATTTTCCAATTAAATCAAACCTATTCAGGAAAAGATTCTCGTTTAAATATTGGTCCAAAAGGTTTTACCGGAGAAAAATACGGCGGATCGACTTACTGGGACACTGAGGCATATTGTATTCCGTTTTACATGGCTACAAAAGACCAGCAGGTGGCAAGAAACTTGTTGACATATCGTTACAATCAATTGGACAAAGCGATTGAAAATGCTAAAGATAATTTAGGTTTCAAGAACGGTGCAGCTTTGTATCCGATGGTTACCATGAATGGTGAAGAATGTCACAACGAATGGGAAATCACACACGAAGAAATTCACAGAAATGGTGCGATTGCTTTTGCGATTTACAACTACAACCGTTACACTGGTGACTACTCTTATATTCCAGAAAAAGGTTTAGAAGTTTTAATCGGAATTGCTCGTTTCTGGCACCAAAGAGCTTCTTTTTCAAAAGATAAAAACCAATATGTAATTCTTGGCGTTACAGGGCCAAATGAATACGAAAACAACATCAATAATAATTTCTACACCAATTATATTGCAAAATGGTGTATTGATTTTGCTGCGGAGCAAATCGAAAAAGTAGCTTCAGAATATCCTGCAGATCATAAAAGAGTAATGGAGAAAGTAAATCTTTCTGCTGAAGAAATCAAAGAATGGAAAAAAGTGGCAGATGACATGTATTTCCCTATTTCTGAAGAGCTTGGAATCTACTTACAGCAAGACGGTTTCTTAGATAAAGAATTAGTTCCGGTAAAAGATTTAGATAAATCACAGCGTCCTATCAACCAAAAATGGTCTTGGGATCGCGTATTACGCTCACCATACATTAAACAAGCCGACGTTTTACAAGGTTTTTATTTCTTCGAAGATCATTTTTCGAAAGAAGAATTAAAACGCAATTTTGAATTTTACGAATCATTTACAGTTCACGAAAGTTCGCTTTCGCCTTGCGTACACTCGATTCAAGCTGCTGCTTTAGATAAAATGGACATGGCATATACCTTTTATTTAAGAACTTCTCGTTTAGATTTGGACGATTATAATAAAGAAGTGGAAGAAGGTTGTCATATCACGTCAATGGCTGGTACTTGGATGAGTATCGTAGAAGGTTTTGGAGGAATGCGTGTGAAAAATAATCAGCTTCATTTCTCTCCAAAAATTCCAAAGGAATGGAAAGGTTATACGTTTAAAATCAATTTCAGAAACCAAATTCTTAAAGTATCTGTAAATCACAACGAAACAACTTTTACTGTAGACGGCGATCAAGATTTAACAATTATCGTTAACGGAAAACCTGTAACTGCAAGTAAATTTGTACAAATAAATTAAATTACAATACATCTAAAATCTAAAAAACATGAAAAACTTATTTTTCGCAAGTTTAATTTTGTTTGCGTTCAGCACTGTTGCAAAAGCGCAGCAATTAAAATCACCCGAAGGAAAGTTCGTAATGGAATTTTCTCTTCAAAACGACGGAACTCCAGTTTACAATTTAAAATACAAAAACAAAGAAGTTATTAAAACCAGTAAACTAGGTCTTGAACTTAAAGACGACAAAAAATCTTTATTGAACGACTTTACAATTGCTGACACGAAAACTTCAACTTTTGATGAAACTTGGAAACCAGTTTGGGGAGAAGTAGATCACATCAGAAATCATTATAATGAGCTGGCGGTTACTTTAAACCAAAAAAGTACTGACAGACAAATCGTTATCCGTTTCCGTTTATTCGATGACGGTTTAGGATTCCGTTATGAATTTCCAGCGCAAAAAAATCTTACTTACTTTGTAATCAAAGAAGAAAGATCACAATTTGCCATGACTGGAGATCATACCGCTTTCTGGATTCCAGGAGATTACGATACTCAGGAATATGATTACACAAAATCAAAATTATCAGAAATTAGAGGTTTATCTCAAAAAGCGTATACAGCAAATGTTTCTCAAAAATCATTTTCACCAACAGGGGTTCAGACTTCGTTGATGTTAAAAACAGTTGACGGAATCTACATCAACTTACACGAAGCTGCTTTGATTGACTATTCTTGTATGCACTTGAATTTAGATGATAAAAATTTCGTTTTCGAATCTTGGTTAACTCCAGATGCAAAAGGAGACAAAGGTCATATGCAGGCGCCAAATCACTCTCCTTGGAGAACGATTATGGTAAGCGATGATGCTAGAGAAATCTTAGCTTCTAAAATGACTTATAATTTAAACGATCCATCAAAAATTGACGATACGTCTTGGATTAAACCAGTAAAATACGTTGGTGTTTGGTGGGAAATGATTACAGGAAAAAGCTCTTGGTCATATACTAACGATTTCCCAACAGTTCAATTGGGAGTTTCTGACTTTTCAAAAGCAAAACCAAACGGAACTCACGGAGCAAACAATGCTAACGTAAAAAAATACATTGACTTCGCGGCTGCAAATGGTTTCGACGCTGTTTTGGTAGAAGGATGGAATCAAGGATGGGAAGACTGGTTTGGCCACTCAAAAGATTATGTTTTTGATTTCTTAACTCCTTACCCGGATTTCGACGTAAAAGGTCTTCATGAATATGCAAAATCAAAAGGTGTAAAAATCATCATGCACCACGAAACTTCTGGTTCTGTTCGCAACTACGAACGCCACATGGACAAAGCATACCAATTCATGAAAGACAATGGTTACGATGCTGTAAAAAGCGGTTACGTAGGCGATATTTTGCCAAGAGGTGAAAACCACTACAGCCAATGGATTGTAAACCACTATCAATATGCAATTGAAAAAGCGGCTGATTACAAAATTATGGTAAACGCTCACGAAGCAGTTCGCCCTACGGGAATTGCAAGAACGTATCCAAACTTAATTGGAAACGAAGCAGCAAGAGGAACAGAATACCAAGCTTTTGGAGGCTCTAAACCAAATCACGTTACGGTACTTCCATTCACTCGTTTAATCGGTGGCCCAATGGATTATACTCCGGGAATCTTCGAAATGGATATTAGCAAAATGAGTCCTGATAACAAATCTCATGTAAACAGTACAATCTGTAACCAATTGGCTTTATATGTTACAATGTATAGCCCACTACAAATGGCTGCTGACACTCCAGAGAATTATAACCGTTTTCCAGATGCATTCCAATTCATTAAAGATGTAGCTGTAGATTGGTCAGAAAGTAAATATATTGAAGCTGAACCTGGAGATTTTATCACAGTTGCCCGTAAAGCAAAAGGAACAAATAACTGGTTTGTTGGAAACGTAAACGGAGAAACCCCTCGTACTTCAAACATCGATTTCAGTTTCCTTGAAAAAGGCAAAAAATACACTGCAACAATTTACGCTGATGCAAAAGATGCGCATTACAAAACAAATCCGCAAGCTTACACTATCAAGAAAATTGCTGTAACAAGCAAATCAAAATTATCTCAGTTTTCTGCTCCTGGAGGAGGATATGCGATAAGCATTATAGAAAACAAATAATTTTTTTAAAGACAAGTAATTTCCCCCATGATTGCTTGTCTTTTTTTTAATCAACATCTTTTTGTCACATCGAGCGGAGTCGAGATGCCGCAAAGGTTCTCGACTCCGCTCGAACTGACAATGAAGAATAATTTCTTATTACTATGAAAACCCAAAAAACATCATTTATCTATAAATTAGTCTTAATGGTTTTGTTGTTTTCCGCTTCCGCGAAAGCACAAATCCAAAAAGTAGAACCTCCGTTTTGGTACGCAGGAATGAAAAATTCGGAACTGCAGATTATGTTCTACGGAAAAAACATTGCTCAATATGAAGCTTCGGTTTCAAATAATGTTGTGATTAAAAATGTAGAGAAAACAGAAAACCCAAACTACCTTTTCGTAACCATCGATACAAAAGATGTCAAAGCTTCTGAATTGACTTTTTCATTCAAAAACAAAAACAAAGTCGCTTTTACTCAAAAATACGCTCTTAAAGAAAGAAGTGCCAATTCGGCAGATAGAAAAAGCTACGATGCATCTGATTTGATTTATCTAATCATGCCTGATCGTTTTGCAAATGGAAATCCGAAAAATGATAGCGATGCTTCATTAACTGAAAAGGCAAACCGTCAAGATCCAAGTGGGCGTCACGGTGGAGATATCGAAGGAATCATCAAAAACTTAGATTATATTTCTTCTCTTGGTGCAACAACAATTTGGAGCACGCCTTTATGCGAAGACAACGACAAACAGCATTCGTATCACACTTACGGGCAATCGGATGTTTATAAAATAGATCCACGTTACGGAACCAATGACGATTACGCTCGTTTATCGGCAGAAATGCACAAAAAGAACATGAAACTGGTTATGGATTATGTAACCAATCACTGGGGAATTACGCATTGGATGGTGAAAGATTTGCCAACAAAATCGTGGCTTAATCAATTTGAGAATTATACACAAACGCACCACAGACGTGAAGTAATAACCGATATTCATGCTTCAAAAATCGATCAGGAAGTTTGTATTGATGGATGGTTCGTTCCTTCAATGCCGGATTTAAATCTTAGAAATCCGTTAGTAGCAAAATACTTAACGCAAAACGCTATTTGGTGGATTGAGTTTGCAAATCTTGACGGATTCAGAGTAGATACTTATAATTATTCAGACAAAACTGCGATGGCAAATTGGGCAAAGTCTATTACAGATGAATATCCAAACTTTAATATTGTGGGTGAAATCTGGATGCACAATCAGGCGAATTTAGCTTTTTGGCAGAAAGACAGTAAAATTGGTGCAATTGAAAACTACAATTCAAACCTTCCAAGTGTAATGGATTTTACGCTTCAAAGCCAAATCACTTCTGCTTTCAGTGAAGATGAACCAAACTGGGACAGCGGATTGATTAAATTCTACAACAATTTTGCAATGGATTTTCTATATCCAAACACGAATAACATTTTGGTTTTTGCCGAAAATCACGATACAGACCGTATGAACGAAAAGTTCAAATATGATTTGCCAAAATACAAACTAGCTATGACTTTATTGGCAACCATTCGTGGAATTCCACAAGTATATTACGGTTCCGAAATTGGAATGGGCGGCGACAAAAGCAAAGGCGACGCTGATATTCGTCAGGATTTCCCAGGCGGATGGGCTGGCGACAAAAACAATGCTTTTACAAAGGAAGGGAGAACACCGCAACAAGCGCAATACTTTGATTTTACTTCAAAATTATTCAACTGGAGAAAATCGAATGAAGCGGTTCATTTCGGAAAAATGACACATTATATTCCAGAAAATAATACTTATGTGTATTTCAGATATACAGATGCAAAAACGGTAATGGTCGTTTTCAATAACAATGCAAAAGAGCAAGTTGTAAAAACAAATCGTTTCAAAGAAAGCATCAAAAACTATAAAACAGGTAAAGATGTTATCACAGGTAAAACATTTGATTTAGCTACTGAAATCACTTTAGAACCAAAATCGGCCTTGGTTTTAGAATTGGAATAACGATATTTTTTCTCTCGCAGATTTTGCAGATTGAGCAGATAATTAAAAAAGAAAATCTGCCGAATCTGCGAGATCTGCGAGAAACTATTTTTTCCGCCACAAATTCACGAATTATTTTTTGACAATCTTTGAGAATAAAAATTCGTGAATTCGTGGCTATTTTTTTTTAGCACAAAGTATTTCACGATTATTTTTGACAATCTTTGAGAATAAAAATTCGTGAATTCGTGGCTATTTTTTTCAACGCAATCCATCCTAAAATATTCTAAAATAATGAAAAAATACACTTTCCTTTTTTTATCTTTAGTATTCATAATTACGGGTTGTTCTGGCTCAAAATCAGTTACAATGAATACTACTTCGAAAACACCTTTCGTTTGGGAAGGAGCAAATGTTTATTTTTTACTTACAGATCGTTTTTACAACGGAGACACTTCAAACGACGTAAATTTCAACCGAAACAAAACTCCCGGAAAACTACGCGGATTTGAAGGCGGTGACATCATCGGAATCACTAAAAAAATCGAATCAGGTTATTTTGAAAAACTAGGAATCAGTGCTATTTGGCTTACGCCGATTGTTGAGCAAATCCACGATGGCGTTGATGAAGGAACTGGATTGAGTTATGGCTTTCACGGTTATTGGGCAAAAGACTGGACATCTCTTGATCCAAACTTTGGAACAAAAGAAGATTTGGCAAAACTGGTAAAAAAAGCACACGAAAAAGGAATCAGAATAATTTTGGATGGCGTGATCAATCATACAGGACCTGTAACTCCAGAAGATCCCGTTTGGCCTTCTGATTGGGTTAGAACTGGTGTGGTATGCGATTACAAATCATTTGAAAATACAACGATGTGTACTTTGGTTGATAACCTTCCGGATGTGAAAACCGAAAGCACTCAAAACGTAGAACTTCCTCCTTTCTTAATCGAAAAATGGAAAAAAGAAGGGCGTTATGAAAAAGAAATTGCTTCATTAGATGCATTTTTTAAAAGAACAGGCTATCCAAGAAGTCCAAAATATTACATCATTAAATGGCTTACCGATTATATTCTGGAATTCGGAATTGACGGTTACCGCGCCGACACTGTAAAACATACAGAAGAAGGCGTTTGGGCCGATTTCAAAAAGGAATGCGATTACGCTTTTGAAACTTGGAAAAAACACCATCCTTTGCAGGTTTTAGATCAGAATCCGTTTTACACCATTGCCGAAGTTTACGGTTACGGAATCAGCGGCGGGCAGGATTATGATTTTGGAGATCGAAAAGTAAATTATTTCCAAAATGGTTTCAACAGCATGATCAATTTTGAGTTTAAATGGAATGCAGCTCAAAACGATTACGAAGGTTTATTTTCTAAATATTCGAATGCATTAAATAATGATTTAAAAGGATATTCTGTCCTTAATTATATGTCTTCTCATGACGACGGACAGCCTTTTGATGCCAACCGCACAAAAAGCATCGAAACAGCCAACAAGCTATTGCTTTCGCCGGGAATGTCTCAGGTTTATTATGGAGATGAATCGGCAAGATCATTGGTTGTTGAAGGGACTCAAGGCGATGCAACATTACGTTCTAATATGAATTGGGAGGATATTCAGAATAATCCAGAAATACAGAAAACGCTTTTGCATTGGCAGAAATTAGGTCAGTTTAGACGAAATCATCCTGCGGTTGGAGCTGGTGTTCACCAACTGATTAACCCTTATCCTTATACTTTTTCCAGAACGTTTATTAAAGGTTCCTTTACAGATAAAGTCGTGATGGGAGTAGATTTACCAAAAGGCAGAAAAGAGCTTCCTGTTGGCGATGTCTTCCCAAACGGAACAAAATTAAAAGATACTTATTCAAATCAAGAAGTTGAAGTAATTGATGGAAAAGTGATTATAGATAATGATTTTGATATTGTTTTACTCGAACTGATCTAAAGGTTTAACCGCAAAGGTCGCAAGGGAAAATCGCAAGGTTCGCAAAGATTATAAAAAACTTTGCGAACCTTGCGTAAAACTTTGCGACCTTTGCGGTTAAGAAAAAAACTGTAGAATGCTAAAAATAGCTCACAGAGGCGCCAAAGCCTACGAACCTGAAAATACTTTACAAGCTTTTCAAAAAGCATTAGACCTAAATTCAGACGGAATTGAACTTGATGTCCATTTGAGTTCAGATGGATATTTAATTGTAATCCACGACGAAACCATTGATAGAACCACTAACGGAAAAGGTTCAGTCAATGATTTTACTTTAGCAGAATTAAAATCATTTTTGATTGATGGAAAATATCAGATTCCAACTTTAAACGAGGTTTTCGACTTAGTAAATAAAAAATGTTTCATCAATATCGAATTAAAAGGTTTAGAAACTGCTCCTAAAGTTGTCGAGCTAATCGAGAAATATATTTCAGAAAAGGACTGGAAATACGAGCATTTTATTATTTCAAGTTTCGATTGGAATATGCTGGAAGAAACCTCAAAACTAAATCCAAGCTTCTCAATTGGTGTTTTAACAGAAGAAAACATAGATACTGCTTTGGCTTTCGCCGAAAAAATAAAAGCAAAAGCCATTCATTCTGATTTTCAGTTATTAAATACTAAAAATGTTCAACAAATGCAGGAAAAAGGTTTTCTAGTTTTACCTTGGACAGTAAACTCAGAAGAAGACATTCAAAAAGTAAAAAGTTATCAAGTAGACGGAATTATCTCTGATAATCCAGACAAAATATAAGTTTAAAAATAGCACAGATTAAAATTTTTTTTTGCCACAAATTGCACAAATTTTCACAAATTAATTATTGCATTTAAATTTGTGCAATTTGTGGTTAAAGAAAAAATCTAGCTAAAAAAATTAGTGCCAATTCGTGTACTTCGACGCAACCAAAAAATAATATGATCAAAAATTTCGACATAATCATCGTTGGCGGGGGCGCTGCCGGTTTTTTTACCGCAATTAATATTGCAGAGAAAAAACCAAAACTGAAAATTGCCATTTTAGAAAGAGGAAAAGAAGTTCTTTCTAAAGTTCGCGTTTCCGGAGGCGGACGATGCAACGTTACGCACGCTTGTTTTGAACCCAACGAATTAGTAAAATTTTATCCTCGTGGAGAAAAAGAACTTCGTGGACCATTTCATCAATTTTGTTCGGGAGATACAATCGAATGGTTTGAAAAACACGGCGTAGAATTGAAAATTGAAGAAGACGGCAGAATGTTTCCTGTTTCCAATTCGTCTCAGACTATTATAGATTGTTTCTTAAAAGCAACCGAAAAACTAGGTATAAAAGTATTGACAGGTCAAAGCGTTCAGTCGATTTTCAAAAAAGAAAATCATTGGAAAATTGATACGCAAACGGACAATTATGCTGCCGAAAAATTAGTAATGGCAACAGGAAGCAATCCTAAAATCTGGGAAATGCTTCAGGAACATGGTCATGCCATTGTAAGTCCTGTCCCTTCCCTATTTACTTTCAATATCAAAGATTCACGAATTAAAGAATTACCGGGAGTTGCAGCACAAGTTTCGGTAAAAGTAAAAGATACTAAACTAGAATCTACTGGGCCTTTGTTAATTACGCATTGGGGAATGAGCGGTCCAGCAATCCTGAAACTCTCAGCTTGGGGCGCATGTATTCTGCATGACAAAAATTATCAGTTTACGATTTTTGTGAATTGGCTAAATGATGTCGATTTTGAAGATGCTGAAAAAATCCTAAAAAATTTAAAACAGGAACACGCTAAAAAAGCCGTTTCTAAAAAATCACCTTTTGACTTTCCGAATCGTTTATGGGAAAGTTTGGTTTTGGCTTCGGGAATTGATTCTGACTCGAGCGATAGCGAACAGGCGAAGCAAACGAAATGGGCAGATTTATCTAAAAATCAATTGCAGAATTTGGCTTCACAACTCACAAAAGCCGAATTTAAAGTCAACGGAAAAAGCACTTTCAAGGAAGAATTTGTAACCGCAGGTGGAATCGATTTAAAAGAAATCAATTTCAAAACCATGGAAAGCAAAATTCATGAAAACCTTTATTTTGCTGGGGAAATTGTCAATATCGATGCTATTACCGGCGGATTTAATTTTCAAAATGCCTGGACGAGCGGGTTTATTTTGGCTCAAAATATTTAATAGAATGAAATTTAAAGGAATTATTTTTGATTTAGACGGAACTTTAGTCAATTCATTACATGACATTTCAGATGCTATGAATAAAGTGCTTACCGCTCTAAATTATCCTACACATAGTTACGATACTTACCAATATTTTATCGGAAGCGGTTTACGAAATCTGGTAAGCAAAGCATTGCCAGCAACAAACAATTCTGATGATGAAATCGAAAGTTGTTTTGAATGTATGGTCGATGAATATACTAAAATCTGCACACTGAAAACAAAACCTTATGACGGAATTGTCGAACTGCTTGAAAAACTGACTTCACAAAACATCAAAATGGCTGTTTTCTCTAACAAAGCAGATGAATTGACTAAAAAAATTGCAACAGAATTATTTCCAGAGCAATTTGACACGGCAGTTGGTTTGAGCACAGAAGAACTTAAAAAACCAAATCCGTTTGAAGCGATTGAAATAAGCAAAAAATGGAATTTAAAACCAGAAGAGATCCTTTTTGTCGGCGATTCTGATATTGATATGAAAACGGCTGTAAATGCTAATATGTTTCCTGTTGGTGTTACTTGGGGCTATAGAACCGAAGAAGAATTGAAAGCCAGCGGTGCAAAAACGGTTATTAATATTGCTTCGGAACTGATTGCTATTTTGTAAAATCATGAATCCTTCTTTAAAAAAACAAATACAATCAATCGCTTCGTTTTCTGAAAAAGAAATCGAAACGATAGATTCGTGTTTTGAGTATGAAAAATTCAATGCTAAAGAATTCCTTTCGTTAATGGGAAAAATCAGCAACAAGATTTTCTTTATTATTGAAGGATTGGCGCGAGTTTATTATCTTAAGGATGGAAAAGAAATTACGACGTATTTAAGCTGTGATGAAGGTTTTATTGCTTCGTATTCCAGTTTCATCAATCAGACGCAATCTTTTGAGAATATTCAATGTATTGAAGATTGTGAAGTGCTTTCGATCACTTTTGAAAAAATGCAGTTTCTGTATAATGAAATTCCAAATTGGGAACGTGTCGGAAGAATTCTTGCTGAACAAAATTACCTTTGTATGGCAGACAGAGTTTTAAAACTTCAAATGATTCCTGCCAAAGAAAAATACCAGACTTTTTTAGCTTCGGCTCCAGCCAAAATAATCCAGCGGACACCTTTAATTTACATCGCTTCTTTTCTCGGAATTACACCAGAATCGCTGAGCAGAATCCGTCAGGGCATTTCTTAACATTTATCAAGTGAGTTGAGAAATGGAATTCAAATCTTTGTCAAAATAAAATTTGAAAAAGATGAAGAATATTGCCCAAGACGTTTATCAAATTCCCCTATTTCCAAGAAATGCCATTAATTGTTATTTGATTGAAGATGTTTTAATTGATGCTGGAATTCGCAGTTCTGCATATATCATTTTAAAAGCAATTAAAGACAAAACCGTTGCCAAACACGCATTAACACACGCCCACGCCGACCATCAGGGAAGCAGTAAAATAATCTGCGAAACCTTGAAAATCCCTCTTTTATGCAGTGAACCAGAAAAAGAGTTTGCTGAAAGCGGTAATGTATTTACAGAATACCCAAATCCGAATCATATTTTTTCAAAATTTCAGAAAAATTTCTGGGCAGGAAAAGGAACTCCCGTTTCTCAAACCTTAAAAGAAGGCGATCAAATTGGTGGATTTACAGTTGTTGAAACTCCTGGACATTCTAGAGGTCACATCTCATTTTTCAGGGAGAAAGACGGCGTTTTGATTGTTGGCGATGCCATGACCAATATGAATCTGCTCACTACAAAAGTCGGATTGCACGAACCTCCACATCTATTTACCGCTGATAAGGAAACCAATAGAAAATCAATATTAAAACTTGCATCTTTAAAACCCAAAATATTGTGTTTTGGCCATGGTCCTATTTTGTTTAATAATGGTGAATTAGAAAAATTCATTCAAAAAAGCAACATTGCTTATTAACAAGAATTTACAGATTCTGTAAGTTTTCATTAAGACTATTCTAATAATTTTACTCTCAACTAATTAATCCTATATGAGAGTAAAATTACTTACCACAATTTCTTTTTTCACCTATCAACTCACTTTTTCTCAATCCGAAAAACTATTAACTGGGAAAGTTCTTTCACAAAACATTCCACTTAATAAAGTAGAAGTAATTAATAAAACAGCTCAAACCAGTACAAGAACAAATGAACTTGGTGAATTTTCGATTCTGGTTCGTCCAAAAGACAGTCTGTTGTTTTTCTCTAAAGATTATTTTTTTAAAAGGCTTAAAATTTCTCAAGAAAATATAGACCAGAACAATATTGTGGTAAATATGATTCTGAAACCTGAAGAATTGGATGAAGTTCTTATTACAAATATTAAATTCCCTCATGTGAGTTCAACTCCGCAAGTTTCAGATTCGATTGCATCAATAAAAGCTTCCAATAATTTAAGTAAATATACCGGCGTTTACGATGGCACCATTACAAACGGAATGAATTTTATCGCAATGGGAGAAGGACTTATTAGATTATTCAAAAAGGAGAAAGAAAAACCTAAAAAGAAAACCCCTGAATTGGATTTCAAAACATTCGTAGAATCAACTTGCCCATTGAACTTTTTCACAAAAGACTTAAAATTAGATCCCGATGAAAAAGCTCTTTTTCTAGACTTTTGTACAGCCGATCCGCAATCGGAAATTATTCTAAAAAAGAAAAATTTACTGTATACGATGGATTTTTTGTTTGCCAAAAATGAAGAATTTAAGAAACTGAAGTAGCCTAACTTGAAACAAAGAAAACCTTAAACCTGAAACAAAACTTATTTATTCAACCACCAAATACTGGCATTTAAAACTGTTGCAAACCCAACCCAAGCTAAATATGGAATCAATAAATAACCAGCAGTTTTATTGATTTTGATGAATTTCAAATACGTTTCATAAATCATCAGCCATAAAAGCACAATTTCAATTAAAGCTAACATCGGGTTCTTTAATCCGAAGAATAAATAAGACCAAATTGAGTTTAAAATCAATTGAATAATGAAGAAAAGCAGAGCTTTTTTAACTTCCTCGGTATTTTCTTTTATTCTATCCCAAACCAACGCTGCTGCAACAGCCATTAAAATATATAGTATTGTCCAAACCGGCATAAAAATCCAATTCGGCGGATTAAAAACTGGTTTTTCTAGCATGACATACCAAGTTTCAATACTAGGTCTTGTTACTAAACTGGCAGAATATCCTACTGTTAAACAAATTACTAAAGCTATAGCGATTTTTACAAACTTATTCATGACATCAAATTTTGAATTCAAAAATAGTTAAAACAAAATTTAAACCATATAAGTTATATAAGTTCATTTGAAGGATTTAATTCTGTGTTAGGCTGAGCGGAGTCGAAGCCCTTTCCAATTCATAAGCCTTAGACGCCACTCGGGATGACAATCATGTCAAAGTTCATTTTTAGTAAACGATGCTTATAATTTCTTAAATAACTTACATGGTGAAAACTGAAAAAGTTATCTTTGCCAAAATTTTATAATTCATGTTAACAGCAGCCGATTTTATCCCAAATCCATATACTTCAACAATCGAAAACGGAAACTTTGAATGGAGCGCTCCAAGCAACATTGCCTTAGTAAAATACTGGGGAAAAAAAGAGAACCAGATTCCTGCAAATCCTTCGGTAAGTTTTACGCTTAACAACTGTAAAACAATTACGAAATTGGCTTTTTCTAAAAAAGACGCTTCGACTCCGCTCAGCAGAGCAAATGGTTTTTCTTTTGATTTGCTTTTTGAGGGAAAACCAAAAGAAGATTTCAAACCTAAGATTCAAAAGTTTTTGGAAAGAGTTGAGGTTTATCTGCCATTTTTAAAGGATTATCATTTTACGATTGATACTCAGAATACATTTCCGCACAGTTCAGGAATTGCTTCTTCAGCTTCTGGAATGGCTGCATTAGCGATGAATTTTATGAGTCTGGAAAAATTACTGAATCCAGAAATGACTGATGATTACTTCTATCAAAAAGCTTCATTTTTGGCTCGTTTAGGTTCTGGAAGTGCCTGCCGAAGCGTAAAAGGGAATGTGGTCGTTTGGGGAAATCAGGCTAATATTGAAGGCAGCACAGACTTGTTTGGAGTAGAATTTCCATACACAATTCATGAAAATTTCAAGAATTATCAAGATACTATTTTATTGGTTGACAAAGGCGAAAAACAAGTTTCGAGTACGGTGGGACACGATTTAATGCACAATCATCCGTATGCAGAAAGACGTTTTGCTCAAGCACATGAAAACCTGGATAAATTAATCGCCATTTTTGAAAGTGGAAATTTAGACGAATTCATTAAAGTTGTAGAAAGTGAAGCACTGACTTTACATGCTATGATGATGACTTCAATGCCTTATTTTATTTTGATGAAACCAAACACGCTTCAAATCATAAATGCGATTTGGAAATTTAGAAATGAAACCCAAATTCCAGTATGTTTTACGCTTGATGCTGGAGCTAATGTGCATGTACTTTATCCTGAAAACGTTGCAACGAAAGTACTCGAATTTATTCAAGACGAATTAGTTGTATTTTGTCAGAATAGTCAATACATTTGCGACAAAATTGGAAGCGGTGCGATTGCATTATAATTTTCCGTATCTTTAATTAAATTTTTGGTTATGGACATTCAATTAGAAAAATTAGAACTGATAAAGCTTTTAGCTGAAACAGAAAATCCTAACATCATAAGATCTATTCGAAAAATTTTTAAAAAAGAACAGAAAGATTGGTGGCATGATTTGACTGACGAGCAAAAAGCAGAAATTGAAGAAGGAGAAAGACAAATTGAACGTGGTGAATTTGTTGAATATGAAGAAATGATGAAAAAATTTCGTTAATGAAAAGAACAATAGTCTTTTCAAAAAATGCCGAAAAAAGTTTATTTGAACTATTTGAATATTTAGAAAGTCGATGGTCTGAAAGAATAAAAAATAAATTTATATCAAATCTCGACAAAGTAATTTATCTAATACAAGTTGAACCTGAAATTTTCCCTAAATCGGAATTAAATAAAAATTATAGAAAATGTGTCTTGTCAAAACAAACAACAATCTATTATAAATTCAATACAAAAAGAATTGAGATAATTGCATTTTTCGACACCAGACAAAACCCAAATAAAATTAAGAAAGACATAAAATAAATTATGAAAGGACCTTTATTTTACTCAAAAATATTACTCTTTGGAGAATACGGAATTATCCGCGACTCTAAAGGACTTTCTATTCCTTATAATTTTTATAATGGCGCTTTGAAAAAAAGCGAAGAACCTACAGAAGAAGCTATTGCTTCTAACAGAAGTCTAAGAAGTTTTGCGGCTTATCTTGAAGTTCTGCATACACAACAGCCAGAATTGGTTACATTTGATTTAGAAACTTTAAAAAATGATGTTGAAACTGGAATGTATTTCGATTCTAGTATTCCTCAAGGATATGGTGTTGGAAGCAGCGGCGCGCTTGTTGCGGCTATTTATGACAAATACGCTACAAACAAAATCACCGTTCTAGAGAATCTGACTCGCGAAAAATTATTGCACTTAAAAAATATATTCTCTCAAATGGAAAGCTTTTTTCACGGAAAAAGTTCTGGTTTAGATCCTCTAAACAGCTATTTGAGCATTCCAATCCTGATTAATTCAAAAGACAATATTGAAGCAACTGGAATTCCAACCCAAAGTTTTGACGGAAAAGGTGCTGTATTTTTGTTAGATTCAGGAATTGTTGGAGAAACTGCTCCAATGGTTAGCATTTTTATGGAAAATTTAAAAGATAAAGGTTTCCGTGCGATGCTTAAAAATCAGTTTGTGAAATATACAGATGCCTGCGTAGAAAACTTCTTGCATGGCGATATGAAGTCTTTGTTTACCAATACCAAAAAACTTTCTAAAGTTGTTTTAAATCATTTCAAACCAATGATTCCGGAACAGTTTCATGGAATCTGGCAACACGGAATTGACTCCAACGATTATTATCTAAAACTTTGCGGTTCTGGAGGCGGCGGTTATATCCTTGGTTTTACTGAAGATTTAGAACGTGCAAAAGCAGCTTTGAAGGACTATAAATTAGAAGTTGTTTACCAATTTTAATGCTTTAAACCCAGAAATTATTTGAGTAGATTCCCATAAGTTTTCATCCTAAAAAGTTATTTATTATGAAAAGTATTTTTAAAATAATTAAAGCAACTTTTTTAGGAGGAATTCTCTTTTTGGCACCATTGGTTGTACTGCTCGTTATTCTAGAAAAAGGTTATGGCATTATTCAAAAAATCACGCTTCCGCTGGCAGAACACCTTCCTAGAATACATGTTTTAGGAATTGCTCTTCAAGAACTTGCTGGAATAATAATCATAATCCTTATTTGTTTTGTTGCGGGTTTATTGGCGAAAACTGCCAAAGCAAAAAATTTGATTCAGAAATTAGAAGATGGCATTCTGAGCTTTGTTCCTGGATATTCATTTATGAAAAACATGAATGAAAACATTATGGGACTTGAATCTAAGGATGATTTAAAAGTCATTTTGGTACCAACAGATGCTGGATTGCAATTTGCTTTTTTAATTGAAGAGATAAACGAAAACAAATTTGCCGTTTTTATTCCAGATGCGCCAAATCCGTGGAGTGGATCTGTAGTTTTTGTTGAAAAGAAAGACATAACAGATGTTGATATTTCTCAAAAACAAGCTTTGGCCTGCATTAGAAAATTAGGATTTGGTTCTAAAGTTTTATTAAAAAACAAGCTTTAATTCTTCTAGAAAAAATAATAGCCTTAAATTACCACTCTAAAAACTATAACCTATAAGAAATGCTGAGCAGACAAAATAAACTTTTAATAATGAAAATTGTTAGTTTGTTCTCTGTGGTTAGAGGTTATAACATTCCAATAATCGTTTTAGCACAATATTTATCGGCAATTTTTATATTGGCGCCAGAAATTAGAGCACTAGATATTCTGTTGGATTTTTATTTGTTTCTAATTGTTTTTGCTTCGGCTATCACAATTGCTTCAGGTTATATTATCAACAATTTTTACGACAGCCAGAAAGACTTAATAAACAGACCCAACAAGTCTATGCTGGATCGTTTGGTTAGCCAGAAAACAAAACTTAATGTTTATTTCAGCTTGAATTTCTTAGCAGTTTTAATGGCTTCTATTGTTTCGTGGCGCGCTTTTTTATTCTTTTCCGCGTATATTTTCATGATTTGGTTTTATTCGCATAAAATTAAAAAGTACCCAATTATCGGAAATCTAATGTCGGCATTACTGGCTGTCACTCCATTTTTTGCCATTTTGCTGTACTTCTACAATAAAATTTCGTTTGAAGAAATCGAAAATCATATGAGTCATTTTGTCGTGATCTCTGCTCATGCAGTTTTCTTGTTTTTACTTTTATTGATTCGCGAAATGATAAAAGATCTTGAAAATCTGAAAGGCGATTTAGTAACAGATTATAGAACCATTCCTGTTTTGTATGGCGAAAAAATTTCAAAACAAATCATTACGGCTTTAACTTTTTTAACCATTGTGCCAGTTTATGTTTTGGTCAACATACATGATGTGGGTTATATGGATATCTATTTTTATATATGTTTTGGTGTCCTGCTTTTCTTCCTGATTTATTTATGGCAATCCAATTCTAAAGAACAATTTCTAAGACTCCATAATGTTTTAAAATTCCTGATTGTTTCTGGCGTTTTCTGCATTATACTGATTAATCCTAGTGTTTTATGGCATGGAAAGGAATTGATTTCTAATTATTAAGCTATATTCCACGGAGATACACAAAGATTTTTCTGCGAGACTTTGTGTCCAACTTTATGAATCTTTGTAAAATATTCAAAATGTTTAAACGAAGCCAATTATCACGCTTCTAATTTATTAAAAAATCAGCGCTATTAATCTAAGAACATTGAACTTAGGATTTATTAGCAGGAAAAAACTATCTTTGCACAAATTAATGATTCTATGAACAATAAGGAAGGCAACAATAAAAGAGGCGGATCGAGACCAAACAGCTCACGATCAAACTCTAACAAGCCAAAACCTGCTTTACCAAAACGCGCGCAGGGACCGAAAAAAGTAAAACCTGAAGTAAAAGCAGCTCAAGAAGCAGCAGCTGAAAAATTCAGAAAACAAAATCAGCCGGCTAAGAGACAAAAAGCTTCAGATGAAATTCGCTTGAACAAGTACATTTCTAATTCTGGTATTTGCTCTCGTCGTGATGCCGATATTTACATTCAGTCTGGAAATGTAAAAGTTAACGGAACGGTGGTTACTGAAATGGGGTATTTGGTAAAATTAAATGATGTTGTAAATTTTGATGGTGTTACTTTAACTCCAGAAAAGAAAGAATATATCTTATTGAATAAGCCTAAAAACTTTACGACTGCGCTTGACGAAGGCCAGGAATATCGTAACGTTCTAGAGCTAGTTCGTGGTTCTACAAATGCAAAAATTGCTCCTGTCGGAAGAATGGACAAGAATACAACTGGTTTGTTATTGTTTACTAACGACACCGATATGATTCGTAAATTTACGTTGCCAAATCAAAAATCGTCTAAGATTTACCAAGTTTCTTTAGACAAAAACTTAAAATTTGAAGACTTAGAAAAAATCAGCAAAGGTCTTGTTCTTGACGGACACCGCGTTTTTGTTGAAGAAGTAAGCTATATCGATAATGAGCCAAAAAGCGAAGTTGGCCTTAAATTGCGTACTGCTAACGTAAAGGTGGTGCGTGCTATTTTTGAATCGTTTGATTATAATGTATTACGAATTGACCGTGTTTCATTTGCCGGACTGACCAAAAAGAATCTTCCTCGTGGAAATTGGCGCTTTTTGACCGATCAAGAAATTATCAATTTGAAAAACATGTAATTGTTTTTCAAATTAAATTATAAATGAATCCTGTTTTCTTCTTGAAAATGGGATTTTTTATTTTTAAAAACTAAAGAAATTATGTCCGAAAAGGGTAAAAATAGATCTTCCGATAGATTGGTTTTTGTCTTCTACTGTTTCGTAATTTGAAAAACCTAGGATGATTTTGATTCCGGGAGGAATGCTGTTTAAAATATCTCTTTTTTGATCTTCTAAAAGGAGTTTTAAACTTTCAATTAATTGAAGATTATATCTTAAGTAAGACATTACAAGTAATGCTGAAAAGTTTAGTATTTCTCTGGCTGTTTCGCTTTTTATGCCAACTTCGTTAGAAACCATTTCTGAAATTCTGCCTTTTTTATTTGAAAACAATTCTTTCAGCAATACATTTCCTTCTAAACGGTAGCAGTCGTCGACTGATAAAATTCTGCCTGCATTAAAATCTACTTCTTGGTAAAAAGTGGAATCTTCTTGGATTAGCGAGACAATTTCGGAATAAAAATCAGATTCTTCTGCTTTGTTGTAGAGTCCCATCAGAATTGTGCCGATCGAGACATCTATTCCTTTGATTAAAAGCGCATCATTTTCAAAATAAAACTTGTTTAACTTGGAGACAACATTAGAAGAAATAAAGCGTCTAAGTTCAATTTGTAGGTTTGGGGTCATACTCATAACTTAAAAAATGATTATTTATACTTATTTAAAATAACCGATAAAGTGAGGCTTTTCATCGATTATCGTGATAAAAATATAAAATATTTTAACATTTCCAAAAATTAAGTTAAAAATTTAGGTGGTCGATTTTCAAGCATTTAGCCCTAAAAAATGAGGAAATGAGCAAATATAAAGCTTGACGTAACCTATAAGATACAAAAAATATTTTTAAAATTTTAAGAGTTTTTTTCAAAAAATAAAAAATATAAGAAAAAGCTTAAAGTCAAAATTACCATTTAGAAAATAAGCGCTCTATTTTGCCAAAGGATAGTCAGAAAAATCCCGAGATAAATTACTGAAAAAAAGAAGTTCACAAAACTTGAAGCCAAGAATCCGAGAACAGAACCTGTAGCCGCTTTTAGCGCACGTTTATGATTTTGAGAATCGTATAATAATTCGCCAACAAGCGCTCCTACAAACGGACCAATAATAATTCCAAACGGAATTGGCGCTATAATCCCGACAATCAAACCAATATTGGTTCCCCAGATTCCATAAGAACTTCCTCCAAACTTTTTGGTTCCCTTAGATGGAATCACATAATCTAAAATGGTAATCGTTACCATCAAAACAAAAGTGATTCCAAGAACCCAATAATTGTTTTCTACTGCCTTGGTTAGATACAGGAGCAACAGCCCAACCCAACAGCTTGATAATCCAGGCAACACAGGGAGAAAACTTCCAAAAACACCTACTATTACGCATATAAACCCCAACAGCACTAAAAGTAAATCCATATTATTTTTATCAATTTATTTTTACAAATTACTACTTTATTTTTTTTCGTACAAACCTTAAAATATGTATCTTTAAAGTATGAAGATGCCATGAACCTAGGCAAGCTTCACAAAAAAAATTGTATTTTTGTTCATTCATTCAATTTTAAAACTTTGAGGCAGTTTTTCCCTTTTTTTATTTGTATTCTTTTCAATTCTTGTCAATATTTTGAGAAGCAGGTTCCGTCTGAAAAAGAATTACTTCAAAAAGAGCTAAAGTCAATCAATTGGAAAGAAGTTGACGAATATCCTTCTGTTCCTAACTGTGATAAAATTGCAGATAAAAAACTTCGTCAGCAATGTTTTTTTGAAGTCATGTCAAACCTTATCCAAGAAAAACTAAACGTAGATACTTTATCGATATTATATCCAGAATTGGATACTATCGAAGTGAAAGTTACTGTCTTTCCAAATTCGACTATGAAGTTCGAGCCTCAGTTTCCTAAAGATTCTGTAGCCTATGACACCATAAAAATTGACAGCATTCTTCATGCTCGTCTAGTTGATTTCCCAAAAGTAAATCCAGCTATAAAACGTGGTATTCCAGTAAAAACACAATTTATTCTGCCTGTTATTATAAAAGCAAAAGACGATAAATAAGTTTTATAAGGAGCTGATTCCTGCTGTCCGCTATATTTTTTGCTTTTTAAAGAAAAAAGCAAAAAGATGCCGCTCCCATCAGGGCTAAGGAACTCTATTTCATAAAGAAATTATTTTTTAAACTGACGATCTTTCCATTCATAAGAGCCAAACAAACTATATAGGGCTACTGTTGAGCTAAAAAACGGATACAACAAACTACTCAACAAAAAACTTTTTATTCTGTTTTTAGTCAAAAATTGATTGGTTATTGAAAGCAAAACATAATCGATTGCAAACTTAAAAAAAGCAAAAAGCACAAAAATCGGATAAGACCAAATTCCGAAAAGAAGAAAGAAAAATCCAAAAACAAAACTCAAATTTCCGAAAAAAACAATCAACCCGAGAAATTTACCAAAAGTGCTTTTATATGAGGTTGTTTTGGCCGCCCAGCGCACTCTTTGATAAAATAATGATTTCCAGTTTTCGGTTGGTTTTGTAACGACAATTGCTTCGTCAGCTTTTAGATACTGAACTTCTTTTGGAAATTTTTCAATTGCTTTCTGCAGTAAAAAAACATCATCTCCGCTGGCGATTTTTTCGTTTCCTCCAAAGCCATTCAGTTTTTCAAACAATGATTTCGTGTAGGCAAAATTGGCTCCATTGCACATAAATCCTTTATTCAATCCAAAACTTCCAATGGTTGCACCTTGCAAACTTGTCAAGTCTAATTGCTGAAAATGATCTAAAAAAGAATTTTTACATTGATACCTTACAGCACCAGCTAACATCGAAACTTTGTTCTCCTGAATGTAATTATCAAAGGCCAAAAGCCAATTTTTCAGAACAATGCAATCAGCATCTGTGGTAATAACCCAATCGGTTTTTACATGTTGCATTGCCGTTGTAATCGCGTCTTTTTTTGGAGAATTTGAAATCCGAATATTATCGATTATCGAAACTTGAAACCTGAAACTTGAAACCTGAAACTTTTCATTTGAAGAATCATCAACCAAAATCACTTCAAATAAATCTCTCGGATAATTTAAGTTTGAAAAACTCTCTAAAAGTATAGGCAGATTTTCTTTTTCATTTCGAAACGGAACTATAATTGTAAAACTCGTTTTCGGTTTTAAATCTGTTTTTTGATATTTCTTCACTTTGAAAAAACCATAAATCAGCAAAGAAATGCTAATACTATAAATGGTTAATATTGCGAACAATCCAAAAATCATTCTGCTGTTTTGGTTTTAAAATTCAGCACAAAATAACTTCCTAAAACTACTGGCAATACTACATTCAAAAACCACATTAAAGTGCTGATGAAAATTACAATCCATTCGTTTACACCCAAAATTCCGAAGAAATATATCGCAACGCTTCCTTTTACGGCAAAGTCTAAAAATTGAAAAGTTGGCAATGACGAAGCTAAAAAGTAAACCGAAGTAATCGCAGCCATTAAAGTCAAATAAGGAAGATCGACATCAAAACCTAAAAACAAAAAGTAATATTGATGCGAAAAAACCAAATAACGGCAGATTCCCAAAAAGATGTTTTTATGATGAATCGATTTCGGAATTTCGTTGATTTTATGAATCAGTTTTTCTATCGAATATCCTTTAACTTTTATTTTTTTAATGGAGAATAACAGAATCAAAATCAGCATAAATCCGCCAAAGAGAATAAGAACTGCTTTGGTTGTAATTACATCAAATTCAGCGTTAAAATACAATAATCCGAAAATTCCAAAAATGATGGTTAGAATCATTTGGATTCCGTTGCAAATCAGGTTTAAAAAAACAACTCTCTTGGCTTCAGATTTTGCATAATACAATGCTTTTCCAGCATACTCACCTACTCCATTTGGCGTAAAAATTCCAGCTGTCAATGCCGCTAAAACCTGTTTTGTAGCCTCGTAAACCGATATTTTATGAATAATTTGTACAAGATTCTGCCATTTTAAAATCTCAAAATAACGATTCAAAACACTCAAAAGAAGAATAAACGAAATCCCTAAAACCGACTGGTTTTTCTTAAACAAGACAATAAACTTCTGCCAATCTAATTTGTCGTTGTTAGCCAACTGATTGTAAATAAAATAAAATGCGCCACCAACAATTAAAAGTTTGGCCAGAAGAACTAGGAATTGCTTAGCTTTGTGAGGAATTGAAATCATGCCGCAAAAGTAATCAATTTGAAAATGTGGCAATTTGAAAATGAGAAAATGAATTGTTTGATTTTCAAAAAACTTGAAACTTCAAACCTGAAACAAAAAAAATTGACACAAGAACGCATCATATTAGGTATTGACCCTGGAACCACAATTATGGGTTTTGGATTGATTAAAGTAACAAATAAAAAAATGGAATTTCTGCAGTTAAACGAATTGCAACTTTCCAAATACGATAATCATTACCAAAAACTAAGAATCATTTTTGAGCGAACTATCGAATTAATCGAAACACATTGTCCGGACGAAATTGCGATTGAAGCACCTTTCTTCGGAAAAAACGTGCAATCTATGCTGAAATTAGGTCGCGCGCAAGGCGTTGCCATGGCTGCGGGACTTTCAAGAGGCATTCCTATTACAGAGTATGAGCCTAAAAAGATAAAAATGGCGATTACCGGAAACGGAAATGCAAGTAAAGAACAAGTTGCCAAAATGCTCCAACAGCTTTTAGGCTTAAAAGAATTACCCAAAAACCTTGACTCTACAGACGGTTTGGCGGCTGCAGTTTGTCATTATTTTAATTCAGGAAAAGTCGTAGCCGGAAAGAGTTATTCGGGTTGGGACGCTTTTGTGAAACAAAACGAAGATCGAATTAAAAAGTAGTTTTCAGTCACAGTCACAGTTTACAAGCTGAGACTGAGACCGAAAACTGAGACTGAAAACTAAAAAAATGAGCGGTATCTACATCCATATTCCTTTTTGCAAACAAGCTTGCCATTACTGCGACTTTCATTTTTCGACTTCGATGAAAAAGAAAGACGAGATGGTTTTGGCTTTGGCTAAAGAAATTGGTATGCGAAAACCCTTCGGCTCCGCTCAGAATGACAATATCATTGAAACGATATACTTTGGCGGAGGAACGCCTTCTGTTTTAAGTAATGACGAAATAAACTTTTTAATTTCTGAAGTTTACAAAAATTATAAAGTTATCGAAAATCCAGAAATTACTCTTGAAGCCAATCCTGATGATTTGTCTACGGAACGTATTTTAGAGTTATCCAAAAGTCCGATAAACCGACTAAGCATCGGAATTCAGTCTTTTTATGAAGAGGATTTGAAAATGATGAATCGTGCTCATAATTCGACGGAAGCCAAAAAATGTTTGGAAGAAGCGACAAAATATTTTGATAATATTTCACTCGATTTGATATATGGAATTCCTGGAATGAGTGACGAAATGTGGAGACAGAATATCCAAACCGCTTTAGATTTTGGTATTCCGCATATTTCGAGTTATGCTTTGACGGTTGAACCGAAAACAGCTTTAAGCAAATTAATTCAGACTGGAAAAATTGCTGAACCTCAAGATGAAGTAGCTTCCAACCATTTTATGATTCTGGTTGAAATGCTTCAAAAAAATGGTTTTATTCATTACGAATTATCGAATTTCGGAAAAGAAAACTATTTCTCTAAAAACAATTCAGCTTATTGGCTGGGCAAAAAATATATCGGAATCGGACCATCGGCACATAGTTATGACGGCGAAAAAAGAGGCTGGAATATTGCAAATAATTCATTGTATTTAAAAGCAATTCAAAACAACGAACTTCCAATTGAAACAGAAGTCTTAACTACTTCAGATCGTTATAATGAATATATTATGACAGGATTGCGAACGATTTGGGGTGTTTCTTTAGATCGAATTGAAAAGGAATATGGTTCAGAATATTTGAATTATTTATTAGAACAATCTCAAAAATTCTTAAATGATGATTTGCTTTCGATTGATAACAATATCCTAAAACCAACACTTAAAGGAAAATTTTTAACGGATGGAATTGCTTCAGATTTATTTTATCTAAATTTGGAAGAATAAAATTAGCCACGAAGGCACAAAGGCTCAAAATTATTAAACTTTGTGACTTAGCGTCTTTGCGGCATAAAAACCCAAATTTGTGTTAGCAAAAATCAACAACTTCGAAATAGACTTATCAAAACCCATTGATATCTCTATCCCATTAACAAATACTGACGAAAACCCAATTGCTTGGTACATCGAAAAGCCTTCAATTGAACCCGTCATTTTTGGCGATTGGATTGGAAAAGTTTCGGAAGGAAAATCATCTACGAATTTTAATAATATTTTTTTCAATCCGCATGGACATGGAACGCATACGGAATGTTTGGGACATATTACAAATGATTTTTACAGCATCAATCAATCCTTAAAACAGTTTTTCTTTTTTGCTAAATTGATTACAGTTGAACCTGAAAAAATTGGAGAAGATTTTGTGATTACGAAAGAGCAAATTGCGAGTTTAATCACTGAAAAAACGGAAGCATTAATTATCAGAACGCTTCCAAATCAGCTGGAAAAAAAATCAAGAAAATATTCGAATACGAATCCGCCGTATTTGTCTGAAGATGCTGCGATTTTCATCCGCGAAAGCGAAATTCAGCATTTATTGATCGATTTGCCAAGTGTGGATAAAGAACATGACGAAGGAAAATTATTGGCTCATAAAGCGTTTTGGAATGTTAAGGACACACATAATCTAAATCCTGACGCGAGATTTAGTGCCACAATCACCGAAATGATTTATGTTTCAGACGAAATTGAAGACGGAGATTACATACTAAACCTTCAAATCGCTTCGTTTGAAAATGACGCTAGTCCATCGAAACCAATACTATACAAAATTTAAAATCAACCACAAATTACACAAATTTTCGCGAATTTCTTTTTTTATTTTGCCACTCCCAATAGCTATCGGGATAAAAAGATTTATACAGATTTAATCATTTGTAAACTTTAATCTTAAAAAATAATTTGTGAAAATTTGTGTAATTTGTGGTTAAAAAACATCCCTTAATGATAACAGTATCAACTGACAAAACAAAACTCGATGTTCCGTTTATACAGAACTTTTTAAAAGATATTTATTGGGCTGCCGGAAGAACTATAGAAGAAGTGCAACGTACCATTGATGCTTCGGTTTGTTTCGGAATTTATTTGGATGGCAAACAAATTGGTTTTGCGCGCGTTATAACCGATTATGTTGTTTTTGCTTATTTAATGGATGTTTTTATTACCAAAGAACACCGCGGAAAAGGATATTCGTCCATTTTAATCGAAACGATGGTGAATGAGCCTCAACTCCAAGAAGTCAAAATCTGGCGATTGGCAACCACTGACGCTCACTTTTTATACGAGAAATTCGGATTTACAAAACTGAATCATCCTGAAAAGATGATGGAAAAAATAGTCAAATGAAAACAGTCTTAAAACTCGAAGAAGCCGCTTTGTTTATTCTTGGAATATTTCTCTTTAACTGCTTAAATTATGATTGGTGGTGGTTTCTGGTTTTGATCTTGGCTCCTGATTTATCGATGATTGGATATGTTTTCGGAAATAAAATTGGTGCTTTTACTTATAATATCTTTCATCATAAAGGAATCGCACTTTTAATTTATGCCATTGGATGTTATTTAAGTATTGAAAGCATTCAATTAACAGGAATTATTCTATTTTCGCATTCGGCTATGGATCGTGTTTTTGGTTATGGCCTTAAATATGAAACAGGCTTTAAATACACTCATTTGGGTGAAATTGGTAAATAAACAGTTATGAATTTAGAAACGTTTTACGAATATTGTCTTTCCAAGAAAGGTGTCAGTGAACATTTTCCTTTTGATGAAGATACATTGGTTTTTAAAGTCGGCGGAAAAATGTTTGCTTTGTCTTCGCTTTCTCAATGGGAAAAAAACGAACAATCTGTCAATTTAAAATGCGATCCAGACCGCGCGCAGGAACTCAGAGCTGAATATGATGAAATTCAACCTGGATATCACATGAGCAAAGTGCATTGGAATACGATAGCCCTAAATGGAAACTTAGCAGATAAATTTGTAAAAGAGCTCATAGACCATTCGTATGAATTAGTTTTCAAAAGCTTAACAAAGAAAATTCAGAGCGAAATTATCTAATTATAAAATTAGGCATTACATTTGTAGCATCAGTGAAAAACTCAGCGACTTAGTAGCTTAGCAACTTAGAACCTTAAAAAAATGAAAGAACAATTTAAAAAATTTCTAAACGAAGAACAAGATCCAAAAGCGATTGAAAAAATCACTTCGAAACTTAACGATTTATTGATGAAAGGCGAAGAAGTTGGATACATCGCAGTGCAAAAAAAACCTGCTATTACTGTTTTTCCAGACAGCATTGTATTAACTAACAAGCGTATTATTATCTGCAAGCCTAAAAATTTAGGTCTTTCTATGGATTTTACCGATTATACTTGGGATGATATTGCGAGTACCTTTGTAAAAGAGAACATTTTAGGTTCTGAATTTTCATTTGGCACTAAAACAGATTTAGCTGTTTCTATTGATTATATTCCGAAAATTCAGGCTAGAAAAATTTATACTTATGCTAAAGAACAATTGGATTTATTGAAAAATCCTGTTCAAACAGCAACTCCAATTCAGGAAACTGCTGAACCTGTTTTTGAAGAAGAAGCAGAGGAAATTGAAGAAGTTGAAACAGAAGAAGTAACAAGCTTTGCAGAAATTTTACCTGCAGCGCCGGCTGTTACAGAAACTTATGAACCGCTTCCGACTCAGCCAGCAGGAGAACGTAAATTGAGCGATTTATCTAAAGAAGAACTTTTCGATAAATTACAGAACTACAAAAAACTTCTTGATAATGGTTTGATTATGCAAGGAGAATATGATGCTTATAAAAAAGAGATTTTAAGTTATATGTAGTTTAAAAGTACAAAGTTCTGAGTACAAAGTACAAAGATTATTGACTTTGTCTAAAATAAAAAAGGCCCGAAATAGAGATTCTATTTCGGGCTTTGTATTTAAACTTTGCACTTAGAAACTTTGCACTTTGTACTCATTTACAAAGTCGCCTTCTGCTTTTCTACAAATTTATGCGATTGCAGTTCCAGCAATTCTTTTGCATTTTTTCGCTGTAAATCAAATAACCCTTTGTCTTCTGAGATGTCAGCGTAAACTTTATCGTGCATTTCGGCACTGGTTTTCACTAATAAATCGCGTTGGTATTTATTTTGTGCCAAAGTAGCTTTCATTGCAGTTTCGGCTTCTTCTTGTTTGAAATCGAATTCTCCTTTTGGCGCCAATAATTTGGCAATAATTGGTGAAGTTTCGATTGCCAAAAACAACAGCATAATGAAAAATGAAGGCAGCCAAGGCAGTTTATTCAAAGCATTAATTCGCGCCATTAATCCATCGAAACCTTCAATGATGGGTTGGGTTTGCGAAACTTTTTTGTCTAAATCGGCTTGAAGCTGTACGCCTGCTTTTTCTTTTTCAGCAATTTTAGCTTCGTTTGTCTTTTTTAAAGTTTCAAACTCTTTAAGAGCGGCATCGTGTTTTTCACGTTTTTCTTTATAAACTGGACCTTTTCCTAATTTTTTAGTTCCAGCAGTTCCCTCTGCTTCTGTAATGTAAGTTGAATATAAATCGTTTACTTCTTTTTCTTTCTTTACAATATCAGCTTTTAAAGCAGCTATTTCGGCTTTATTTTTATCTAAATCTGTTTTGAAATAAGTTCCAATTTGTTTTTTATTAGCCAATTCCATTTCATTTTTTTCTTTCAATAAAACGGTATTGATTTCTTTTTCAAAGATTTTAATCTCCAAAGGCTTCGAAATTACAATCGCAATAATAATAGCCAAAGCAATACGCGGAGTTGCCTGCAGGAATTCATCCAAAAAACGATCTCTTTTTTTAATCGTAGAAACAATAAAACGATCCAGATTAAAAATCAGCAAACTCCATACAAATCCAAAAATCAGAGCGGGATAAATAGAATCAAAAACGGTAAAAAGTGCATACGCACTGGCCAAGAAAGCCATAACTGCTGTAAAGAAAACTGTGGCACCAATACCAACATATTTGGTTTGTTCGCCTTCTGAACAGTCTTTCAAGAGGTCTCTATCGACTCCTGAACATAGGATAAAAAATTGTTTTAACATGATTGATGATTTTTGATTGTGATTGATACGGCAAATTTAACGCCAAATTTTCAAATACAGTCAAATTATTCTTTTTCTTTTTAATTGTGAATCAATTATTTGTCAGCTTTAGTGTTATTTAAACATTAATAAATTTCAAATTTCAATGGACAATCATAACACTATGTTAATTTTTTTTCAAGGCTTTAGTAATACAGGGGTTTTAGCTTCGCAATCGAAAATCAAACTAAACACACACAATGAAGAAATTTTATCTATTAACCGCATTCTTTTTATTCGCCTTTACAGGTTTTGCTCAGAAAGCGATTATATCTGGAAAGATATTAGACGCCGATGACAAACTGCCTCTTCCTGGAGCTATGGTTCAAATTGTAGGCGAGAAAAAATATACTGTTTCTGACTATAACGGTCGTTTCGAGTTATTAAATATTAATGAAGGAATTTACAAAGTTGAAGTAAAATATATTGGATATACTGCTTTAACTCAAGAAATAAAAGTGGAGCAAGGAAAGAATAATGTAATTGACTTTGCGCTTAAAGCTTCTCAAAACGAACTAAAAGAAGTTGTTGTTGGAGACATCTTAAAAGGTCAGGCAAAAGCATTGAACCAACAGAAAAACAACAAAAATATCGGAAACGTAATTTCTTCTGATCAAATGGGACGTTTTCCAGATGCTAACGTGGGAGATGCTTTAAAACGTGTTCCAGGTATCACAATGCAGAATGACCAAGGTGAAGCTCGTAACATCATTATTAGAGGTTTGGCTCCGTCTTTGAACTCTGTTACTTTAAATGGTGACCGTATTCCGTCTGCTGAAGGAGACAACAGAAACGTACAAATGGACTTAATTCCATCTGATATGATTTCAACTATCGAAGTAAATAAAACATTGACTTCAGACATGGATGCTGATGCGATTGGAGGTTCTGTAAACTTAATTACAAGAGCCACTCCAAACGGAGAAAGAATTTCTGCAACAATGGCTGGAGGATATTTGCCAATTCGTGACCACGCTTCTTATACTGCTGGTTTAGTTTATGGAAATCGCTTTTTCGATAATAAATTAGGAGCTGTTTTCAGTGGATCTTACAATAATGTAGATTATGGTTCTGATAATATCGAAAACGAATGGGTAAAAGATGATTTTGGAAATGAGTATTTACAAGCATCTGAAATTAGAAAATATGACGTACAGCGTATCCGTCGCAGTGCTTCTGTTGCTTTAGATTACAAATTCAATGACAATAACACGATTTTTGCCAACGCAATTTACAATTGGAGAGATGATAGAGAAAACCGTTTTAGAACCACTTACGATGATATCGAGCCTCTTTATAATGGTGAAGAAATTGTTGGTTTTGAAGGTCGTGTAAAACGCCAAACAAAAGGTGGTTTAGACAACAGCAGAAATAAAAACAGAAGATTAGAAGATCAAAGAGTTCAAAACTATTCTATTCGCGGAGAGCATTTAATCAATTCGACATTAGATTTAGATTGGTCTGCTAACTATGCAAAAGCAAGAGAATACCGCCCAGGTGAGCGTTATATCGAATACCGCCAAAAAGGTCTAGAAATGTTTGAAGATTTATCAGACATCAGATTTCCTTTAATGACTACGGTTGGCGAATCTGTTGACGAATTTAAATTTAATTCTGTTACCGAAAACACAGACGAAACAAGCGAAAGCGAATTTGGTGCAAAAGTAAATATCCGTTTTCCATTCTCTGTTATTGCTGGCGAGAAAGGAAGATTGAGAACGGGGCTTAGACTTCGTTTGAAAGAAAAAGAAAGAAACAATAATTTCTATTCTTATACTCCGCTGAACGATGATATGGAATTATTATCGCAAGTTCCAACGTCTTATTTTGACGGAAAAGATTTTAATCCAGGAAGCAAGTATGTGCCAGGAACTTTTGCTTCGGCTTCTTTCTTAGGAAGTTTAGACTTAAACAATGCAACTTTATTCGAAAAAGAAGCTGATCCAGCAGAATATTTGGCCGTAAATTATAACGCTAAAGAAAGAATTACTGCTGCTTACGTTAGATGGGATCAGGATTTTAACGATAAACTTTCTATGGTTTTAGGTTTCCGTGTTGAAAATACTCATATCGATTATACAGGAAACCGTGTATTAGACGAAGAAGAATTAGAAAGTAAAATCAATAATACCAACTCTTACACTAATTTATTGCCAAGTATTTCGCTACAATACAATGCAACAAAAGATCTAATTTTAAGAGCTGCTGCTACAACAGCATTGGCAAGACCAAACTATTATGCATTAGCTCCTTATGTAAATAATATTGCTGCAGATAAAGAAATCACGGCAGGAAATCCAGATCTTAATGCTACTTATTCATACAATTATGATTTCATGGCAGAGAACTATTTCAAATCTGTTGGTTTAATTTCTGGAGGTGTTTTCTACAAAAGATTAAATGATTTCATTTATAACTACAGTGACAACCAATATACTGCAGAAAAATTTGCTACAGATTTCCCAAATCAGGAAAACCCAATTCCAGCGGGAGAAAACTGGTCATTTTTACAATCAAGAAATGGAGAAAATGTAGATGTTTATGGTTTTGAAGTTGCTTTTCAGCGTCAGTTAGATTTCCTTCCTGGTAAATTCTTAAAAGGATTTGGTATCTATTTGAACTATACTTACACAAAATCGAAAGCAAGCGGAATTGCTGATGAAGATGGAAATGAAAGAAAAAATATCAGTCTTCCAGGAACAACGCCTCACATGTTTAACGGATCTTTATCTTGGGAAAACAAACGTTTTTCTGCAAGAATCTCAACCAACTTTACATCTGATTATTTAGATGAATTAGGTTCTGAATCTTACAAAGACAGTTATTATGACAAGCAATTTTTCTTAGATGCCAATGCTTCTTATAAAATCACTCCAAAACTTCGCTTTTTTGCTGAAGCAAATAACCTAACAAACCAACCGTTACGTTACTACCAAGGAGTGTCTGCACATACAAAACAAGCAGAATACTACCAGCCACGTTACAATTTCGGATTGAAACTAGACTTGTAATCTGCACTTTTTTAAAATTCTTAAATTAGACAGAGTTTAGCGCTCTGTCTAATTGCATTAAAACATATAACACAAATGAAAAATAAATTTTTAGTTGCTTTTTTACTTTTAAGCTTATCATTTACAGCTTGTAAAGACGATAAATTAGCGCCAATTCAGCCAAATGCCGTAAAACCAACAGCTGTTACAGAAGCTTTGCCACACGATACAGATGATCCTTCAATCTGGATTAATCCAACTGATGCTTCAAAAAGTATTATCGTAGGAACAGACAAAGACACAGACGGCGGTTTGTATGCTTTTGATTTGAATGGAAAAATCCTTAAAAAATCAATTCCGTTAAAGCGTCCAAACAATGTTGATATCGCCTACGGATTAATCATTGATGGAAAAAAAGTAGATGTTGCCGTTACGACAGAGCGTGAAGAAAATAAAATCAGGATCTTCAGTTTACCTCATTTAGCGCCAATTGATAACGGCGGAATTCCTGTTTTTGAAGGAGAAACGCAACGCGATCCAATGGGAGTTGCTTTATACACTCGCCCAAGCGATGGGAAGATTTTTGCTATTGTAGGAAGAAAAACGGGCCCTTCTGGAAGTTATTTATGGCAATATGAACTTTCTGGAAATGGAAAATTCGCTGCTGCGAAAGTGGTTCGCAAATTCGGAACGTACAGCGGTAAAAAAGAAATTGAAGCAATTGCTGTCGATAACGAATTAGGCTTTGTATACTACTGCGACGAACAGGCTGGAATTAGAAAATATAAAGCAGATCCAGCTTTAAATGATAATAAAGAATTGGCTTTCTTCGGTCAGAAAGATTTTAAAGCAGATCACGAAGGAATTGCGATTTACAAAAAAACAGATTCTACAGGATATATTTTAGTATCAAACCAGCAGGCAAATTCTTTTATGGTTTACCCGAGAGAAGGTGCAAACGGAAATGCAAACAATCATCCGTTATTGGCTGAAGTGCCAACTTCTACAATTGAATGTGATGGTGCAGATGTTACGAGCGTAAACTTAGGTCCAAAATATAAAAACGGACTTTTTGTAGCCATGAGCAACGGAATGACTTTCCATTATTATGCTTGGGATTTAATCCAGAAACGTATAGACGAAGCTAAAAAATAAAAGTTTTAAGGTTTTCAGTCGCAGTCCCGTGTTCAGTGTCTATTTTTTTTACTGCGATTGGAAACCAACTAAAAAAAGCTGTTCATTTCTGAACAGCTTTTTTATTTTGAACTAAAAATTCCTTTTATTCTGTAATTGGTGCGCCTGCTAAGATTTCAGCATTGGCAAACTCTTCAAATTTGGCAAAATTAGCTTTGAATTTATGAGCTAATTCTAACGCTTTTTTATCGTATAAATCTTTGTCTTCCCAAGTATTTCTAGGATTCAAAATCTCGTTTGGCACATTTGGACAATCTTGAGGAATTTCAATTCCAAATACATCATGATTTTTAAACGCTACATCATTCAATTCTCCTTTTAATGCTGCAGTAATCATAGCACGAGTATATTTAAGCTTCATACGGCTTCCTGTTCCGTAAGCTCCGCCAGTCCATCCAGTGTTGATCAACCAAACTTTTACTCCTGCATCTTTCATTTTTTTGCTCAACATTTCAGCATAACGCGTTGGGTGCAAAGGCATAAATGGAGCACCAAAACAAGCTGAGAAATTAGGTTGAGGCTCTGTTACACCTGCTTCTGTACCAGCAACTTTTGCTGTATATCCAGAAATAAAGTGGTAAGCCGCCTGACCTGGAGTCAATCTTGAGATTGGAGGCAAAATTCCGAAAGAATCGGCCGTTAAGAAAAATATATTTTTTGGATTGTGTCCAACCAAACCTGGCTGTACATTATCAATATGCGTAATTGGGTAACTTACACGAGTGTTTTGTGTGATAGAAACATCATCAAAATCAACAACGTTTGTTCCTGCTTTGAAAACCACATTTTCTAAAAGCGCTCCTTTTTTGATTGCTCTAAAAATGTCTGGTTCATTTTCTTCTGTTAAATTAATCACTTTTGCATAGCATCCGCCTTCAAAATTGAAAACAGTGTTTTCATTTGTCCAGCCGTGCTCATCGTCTCCGATTAATTTACGTTCTGGATCTGCAGATAAAGTTGTTTTTCCTGTACCAGACAATCCGAAGAAGATTGCTGTGTCTCCTGCTTCACCAACATTGGCGCTACAGTGCATTGGAAGTGTATTTTTGAAAACTGGAAGAATAAAGTTTAATGCAGAGAAAATTCCTTTTTTCATTTCTCCAGTATAACCTGTTCCACCAATTAAAGCAATTTTTTTAGTAAAATCTAAAATAGCAAAATTAGACTGGCGTGTTCCGTCTACAGCAGGATCTGCCATAAAACTTGGAGCACAAACTACTGTCCATTCTGGAGTAAAGTTTGCCAGTTCTGAAGCTTCTGGGCGTAAGAACATATTGTAGCAAAACAAATTTGACCAAGCTGTTTCTGTTACAACACGAACATTCAATCTATAATTTGGATCAGAGCACACATAAGAATCGCGAACAAAAACTTCTTTGTTTGATAAAAATGCTGTTACCTTATTATAAAGCTTTTCAAAAGCTTGGGGCTCAAATGGGATATTTACATTTCCCCACCAAACTTGATCTTTAGTAATATCGTCTTTTACGATAAAACGATCTTGTGGAGAACGACCTGTAAATTCGCCTGTATTAATCGCTAACGCTCCGGTAGAATTCTCAACACCTTGACCTGACTGCAAAGTAATCGCATGTAATTCATCTGCAGATAGTTGATAACGAACTTTTGCATTTTCAATTCCTAACTCTTTTAACGAAATCGATTGCGCGAAAACTGTATTAGTGTCCATAAATTTTTAAGTTGTGTGTGATTTTTTGTTTAAAGCAAAATTACAGATTAATTTTTATTTCTTTCAAAATACTTAAATTTCACTTTGATTTATACGGAAAAAGAGAAATTTCACTTTAAAAATTACAAAAAGAAAAAAATAACCGCTTCTAATTTGTTTAATTACAACTTATTAAGTGATTTTGTTATATTATTTTTGTTTAACAAGAGAAAATACAAAAAAGTCACACAAATAAAGTTATATGTTATTTATGTGACAAAATTAAAGATTAATTCTTAGACAGAATTTTTTTTTCGGGATTTTATGATTTTCTCTTCAAAATCGTAAAGAATAATAGCGTCCAAGCAATAATTAATAAGAAACCACCCAAAGGTGTTGCGAATACGATAATTTTAGATTCGAACAAAGTGTAGTCTTTTGTTGCCAATAAATAGATTGAACCGCTGAAAAGCAAAACGCCAGCCACTACCAAATTATAGATCGTTTTTAAGGTCTTTTCTGCAAGGTCTTTTTGCGTTGATAAAAAAAGAAGAAAAAGAGCGTGGTACATTTGGTAACGAACACCAACTTCAAAAGTATTTAATTGGTCAACCGACAGATATTTTTTCAATAAATGAGCACCAAAAGCACCCAAAATAATAGCCAACATACCAATAAAAGCTCCAGTTAAAATGATTCTTCTTTTCATAATATATCTCTTTTGAAATTTCAAACAAAAATACTTCAAACGAACTGAAAAACCGTCTTTGTTTCTAGATTATTTAGAACAAAATCAGATTATTTTTTGGGTTTTGCGAAAAAAATAATTTTATTTTCTTTAATTTGAATTGTTATATTTATAACATTTAAATATATTTGTGTTAAATATTTAAGACATGAGAAACATTTTAATATTTGGAGCAGGAAGATCCGCATCTTCTTTGATTCGCTATTTATTATCAAAATCTAATGAAGAAAAACTGCATTTATCGGTGGCCGACCTTTCATTGAATCTTGCGAAAGCAAAAACACAAGATCATCCGAATGCCACTCCGCTTGCCTTAGATATTTTTAATGCCGACGAAAGAAAAAAAGCTATTGCAAATGCATCAATAGTTATTTCGATGCTTCCTGCGCATCTGCATATTGAAATTGCGAAAGATTGCCTTGAATTTAAAAAACACCTTGTTACAGCATCTTATATTAGTGACGCTATGCAGGCTTTAAACGAAGAAGCCATCAAAAACAATCTGATTTTCATGAATGAAATTGGTCTTGATCCAGGAATCGATCATATGAGCGCCATGAAAGTCATTGACGAAATCAGATCGAAAGGCGGTAAAATGCTTTTGTTTGAATCTTTCTGCGGCGGACTTGTAGCTCCTGAATCTGACAACAATTTATGGAACTACAAATTTACTTGGGCGCCAAGAAATGTAGTTTTGGCGGGTCAAGGCGGTGCTGCAAAGTTTATTCAAGAAGGGACTTATAAATACATTCCATATAGCGCTTTGTTTCGCAGAACCGAATTTCTAGAAGTAGAAGGTTACGGAAAGTTTGAAGCGTATTCTAATCGAGATTCACTTAAATACAGATCGGTTTATGGTTTAGATGATATTCTTACTTTATATAGAGGTACAATCAGAAGAGTGGGTTATTCTCGCGCTTGGAATATGTTTGTACAGCTTGGAATGACTGATGATAGCTATATTTTAGAGGGGTCAGAAAATATGAGTTATCGTCAGTTTATCAATTCTTTTCTTCCGTATCATCCAACAGATTCTGTCGAAATTAAAACTCGATTGATTTTAAAAATCGATCAGGACGATATTATGTGGGACAAGCTTTTGGAACTGGATTTATTTAACCCAAACAAAAAAGTAAATCTGCCAAATGCTACTCCAGCACAAATCTTAGAAAAAATCTTAACCGACAGTTGGGCTCTTGAACCTGAGGACAAAGATATGATTGTAATGTATCATAAATTTGGCTATGAGTTGAATGGGGAAAAGAAACAAATCGATTCTAAAATGGTTTGCATTGGCGAAGACCAAACGTATACTGCAATGGCAAAAACTGTTGGGCTTCCGGTTGCGATTGCTACTTTATTAATCTTAAACGGAAAAATCACAACTCCAGGCGTTCAGCTTCCGATTAAAAAGGAAGTTTACGAACCAATTTTGAAGGAGTTAGAAGAATATGGGGTCATTTTTAACGAACAAAATGTACCTTATTTTGGATACAATCCAGATTTGTTCTAGTCTGGATTCTGCATGTTTATTTTTAGAATTTTTTTTTAATTAGTTTTTAATTTTATCCGCTTCTCCCATCAAGAAGCGGATTTTTTTCTTTTTAAGGGACAGAGGTGCAAAGTAACAGAGTGACAAAGGTTTTATGCTAATATAAAAAGGCTTTAGCCAAATATTATTATTCTACAAAGTCCAGCGTTAGCTAGAATCTTTCCAATAGCCTTTGTTACTTTGTTACTTTGTCTCTTTGCTACTTTGAATTGTTATTGGCAAAGTATAAAGCACACGAACTGGCTGTCCATTTTGAATTCCTGGATTCCATTTTGGAGAAAGTTTTAAAACACGAATTGCCTCATCGCCTAATCCAAAACCTAAATCTTTTACTACTTGAAATTCTGAAAGCGAACCGTCTTTTTCAATCATAAATTCTACTAAAATTTTCCCTTCAATTTTATCTGCTGGTGATTTAAAATTTTTCCCAATAAATTTGTAGAACTCCAATATTCCACCTGGAAATTCTGGCTGTCTTTCGATATCGTTAACCACTGCTGTAGTTTCTTTTCCTGGCGTTTCTCGAATTTTATTTTTATGTGCATCTTCATTAGCCATAATTGTTATGGTTCCGGCATTTCGCACCTGATTTTCACCATACGCTTTATCATAACCTTCAGCAGTAAACAATGTTACTTGATAATTTTGTGGAAACCTCTTGCTTCTGGCGTTTTTATAAACAAAACTATTAAAGTAAGAAACAAAATGATCTGCTTGATATTCATTCAATTTCGAATTAGAAACATGTTTGCCATCAATCCAAACTGCATAATTATTGCTATTCTTAAAGCTTTCATATTCCTTTAAATCTGGAGATTTTTTCGCGAGAAATGGCTGAGGAGGAATACTTTTTTTCTCCTGTTCTGTCAGCTCAGAATATTTCTTTTTAACAATAATGCCATTATTTTTGTTTTTGAAAACAAAAGCCGTTTTTGAATAGTATTTGTCGAGAGACGAAACATTCTGTTCTGTTTTTACATCAGTTTTAATTTCTTGAGCTATTGTTTCTACGCACAAGAGAAACATTAACCCAACAGCAATAGGCAAGGCAGCAATTTTCTTTAGAAACGCTACATTTTTTGATGTTGTTTTTTTCATCATAATTAATCGTTTTTTTGTTACTAAATAATTCAAATTACTGGCCAAGTAAATCGTTTGATTTCCACTACTCTTTTCTAAAAGTAAATTTTGATAAAATGGAACATTCTTATAAATTGTTACAATTTCTTGATCGGCAAGAAATTCATGATTGAGCTGTATCGCTTTTTTATAAAATAAAAAGATCGGGTTAAACCAAAAAACGGTCTTTAAAAACTCCACAAACAAAATATCTAATGTGTGCTTTTGTGTAACATGAACCAATTCATGCGCGTATAACTCTGCTTCAATATTTTGCTTATTATAATCATCGGCATTGATAAAAATATAGTTCAAAAAAGTGTGCGGAAGGATTTTTTCTTCTACCAAAATCAATTTTGAATTCTTAAAATCAACTGATGGATTACATTTTATTTTAGATCTAAAATTTATAATGTTTCTTCCAAATCTTATTGCCAATATTAAAGTTACAAATGCATACAAACTCCATAAAAAAACCAATTTATAGTCGGTTTTTTCGACCGCGGTTTCTATATGGATGGGTTGATTTATAGCAATTTGATTTGTAACATCTAAAGGAATTTCTTTAACAATTTCAAATGAAATATATGGAATGACTAATGAAAGTGCAATCGAAAAAAGCAAAAAAAATCTGTTAAACTGATGAATCTTTTCTCGCTCCAATACCAAATGATAAAAGGCAAGAAAAACACCTAAAGCAATCGCCGATTTTAAAAGATACGTTATCATTTTTTCTTTTTTTGAATTTCTGAATCGATTATTTTTTTAAGATCTTCCAATTCTGAAGCCGATAAATTGGTTTCGGTCGTAAAAAACGAAGCAAATTGCGAAGCCGAATTATTAAAGAAATTGCTAATCAGTCCTTTAACATGTTTGGCAAAATAGTCTGTTTTCTTTACCAGCGGATAATATTCTCTCGAATTTCCAAATTCGTTATACGCCACAAATTTCTTATCGATCATTCGTTTTAAAAGCGTCGCCACGGTTGTTGTGGCCGGTTTTGGTTCTGGATACGATTCTAGTAAATCTTTCATAAAAGCTTTTTCAAGCTTCCATAAATGCTCCATTAACTGTTCTTCTGCATTTGATAATTGTATCATGGTTTCGTGTTTTCAAGTTTTTCTGTTTCAGCCAATTCCTTTTTATATTCCTCCAAATTCCATTCAATATCCAATTTTGTCGCATATTCGGCCATTGTGCCAAGTCCTACCTCAGCACGCCTTTTGTCTACATTGTCCGGATCTATCATTGGCGCTATGCATATTTTACCAGTCTTTTTATTCTTCGAACTCTGACTGCCATAAATTTGTTTTTTTCCCTCTCTCAAAGCTACTCGATCTTCTAAATACGCTAGGTTTCCTGGATTGGCATTGCCATTTTTAACGGCCTCTCTCATCATAGGCAGATATTTTTGCTGATATTGTAAATCGGCATGCTGAATAACCAGAAACAAAGTCTGATTTCCCTGTGTTCCTACCACATTTTTTCCCAACCAGCCTCTTTCATCCAGTATTTTCATCACCTTAATGAGGTTGATACTGTCTTTTCTTTCCATAATCTTTCCAATACTGTCAATTTTCTTTTTATCAGGTTTTGTAGCTCTGTAAACATTCATAAACTCTCCACGAATTTCCTGATCTTCGGTATAAATTTCTGCAAGTTGTTTTTCTAGCGCCTTATCATAATTTGCGCCAATAACATCCAATTTCTTTTGCAGTTTTTCAATTGTTTTATTCCACTGTTTTTCTGAGTGCAAGTGCTTTAAATCTTCATCAATTTTTATATGAGCCATATTCTCATATCCGTTATCGATAGAGAGATTCAGCCATTTAAATGCTTTTTTATGCTGCCCTGCCATAGAAGCCGAACAGCTAGCATTATATAAATCAGACCAAGATTTCTGTTCTATTTTAAACGCTTTATCATAATATGAAACAGACAACTTATAATTTTTTGTCGTGTAGCAAGAATCTGCTTTATGAACCCACTCTTTATACGTTTGAGCTTGCATGAAAAGACAGCGCAGCATAATAAAGGAAAGCGTGATTATTTTTTTCATGGTTTAGAGGTTGGTTAGTTTATTTAATATTTTGTTCCGAAATCAATTGTCCTTGATCGTAATTTTTGATTTCCTTTAATTTTCCTTTGTCCGAGTAAAACTTCCATTCTCCAAAATAAAACCAATGCGTTTCAACCGAATTCGTTTCTAATTTTGTTTTCCCTTTCGATTCCAGTTTTCCGTTTTCGTAATAACTTTTTACGACACAGATTCCGTTTTTATATTTTTCTGTTTTGTAGATTTTTCCGTTAATGTACGTTCTCCATTTTTTAACCGGAAGATCATTTTTATAATATTCATACGATTTGTAATTCGTTCCATCTTGCGAATAACTATCAATCCAAACACCTTCTTTTTTCTTGTCAATTTTCTGATTAATCAGTTTGCTTTTACAACTCAAAAGCATTAATCCGCAAAACAATAGTAAAAAAAGGATTTTCAAATTCTTCATTGTTCTACAATTATAGATTTGTTTCTACAAATGTAGAGTTAAATTTTAAATACGCAAGAAAAAGAGGCCTTTTTTTTAGTTACAAAGGTTCAGAGAGACAAAGTGACAAAGGTTTTTCTTTTGAATCTTAAAATATGGAAAACAAAAAAATCCGCTCATTTCTGAACGGATTCTAAACTTACTTACTATGTATATTACTTCTTTTCAAAATAAATGCGCTTACTTTCTTCATTTTCTGTATCAATATAAATTGAAAAGGTTTTTAAACTTTTAACTTTTTTTCCATTTAAAGAAGCATATTTCCATTTTGGCGAAAGCTGAACAACACGCAAAGCTTCTTCATCTAAACCAAAACCCAGATTCTTCAAAACCTTGATATCTGACAAAGAGCCATCTTTTTCCACTACAAACTGCATCGGAATTTCTCCCTTCACTTTTTTTCTCACAGCCTTTTTAGGAATTCTAAAATTGGTTTTTACAAAATCATGAAATCTATAAATTCCGCCTGGGTAATCAGCTTCGATATGAACAGCAACAAAAATATCATCATTTGACTGATCGCTCTTTTGTGATGTAAGATCCTGAGCCATACTTTTGGCGCTAAACAAAATCATTATCAATATAAAACCTTGACTTAGTATTTTTTTCATATCTGTAATTTCTGTCTTTTGTAGACAAATATAATTGTTTAGTTAATTTAAATTGTTCTGATATTATCCTGTCGAAAAATCTCAGCGCATAATTTAACCGCAAAGAACGCAAGGATTTTATTTTAGGCTTGCACATAAAAACACAAAGTTCGCAAAGCTACGAGATGAAGCTTTGCGAACTTTTATAATCTTATTTTTAAAGAACCTTTGCGCTCTTTGCGGTTAAAAAAACTTATTTAGAAAGCTCCACAAAATACTTGTAAAACAACGGAATAGTCTCAATACCTTTCAAGTAATTAAAGATTCCGAAATGCTCATTTGGCGAGTGAATAGCATCGCTATCCAAACCAAATCCCATTAAGATCGTTTTACTTTTTAATTCTTTTTCAAACAAAGCCACAATCGGAATACTTCCTCCAGAACGAACTGGAATTGCAGGAACTCCAAACGTTTCTGTATACGCTTTATTTGCTGCCTGATAACCAATGCTGTCAATTGGCGTAACATAACCTTGACCACCGTGGTGAGGTGTTACTTTTACTGTAACTCCAGCCGGAGCAAGACTTGTAAAATGTTTTGTGAAAAGTTCTGTAATCTCTTCCCAATCCTGATTTGGAACCAAACGCATCGAGATTTTAGCGAAAGCTTTGCTCGCAATGACCGTTTTAGCACCTTCGCCAGTATAACCGCCCCAGATTCCGTTTACGTCTAAAGTCGGACGGATTGAGTTTCTTTCGTTGGTTACATATCCTTTTTCGCCGTAAACATCAGCAATGTTTAAAGCATTTTTATATTTTTCTAAGCTGAAAGGCGCTTTTGCCATTTCTGCTCTTTCTTCTGCAGATAATTCTTCTACTTTATCGTAGAAACCTGGAATTGTAATATGATTGTTTTCGTCGTGAAGCGAAGCAATCATTTTTGCCAGAATATTAATTGGGTTTGCCACAGCTCCACCGTATAAACCTGAATGCAAATCGCGATTCGGACCAGTAACTTCTACCTCAACATAACTCAAACCTCTTAAACCTGTCGTGATAGACGGTTGTTGGTTGGAGATCATTCCTGTATCTGAAATCAAGATTACGTCATTTTTCAGTTTTTCTTGATTGCGTTCTACGAACCAAGCCAAACTTGCAGAACCTACTTCTTCTTCACCTTCGATCATGAATTTTACATTACAAGGCAACGTATTGCTTTGCACCATTAACTCAAGCGCTTTTACATGCATGTACATCTGACCTTTGTCGTCACACGCTCCACGCGCGAAGATTGCTCCTTCTGGGTGAATATCTGTTGTTTTAATAACGGGTTCAAAAGGTGGTGAAGTCCATAATTCTAATGGATCTGGCGGTTGTACGTCGTAGTGGCCGTAAACTAAAACCGTTGGAAGATTTGGATCTATAATTTTCTCTCCGTAGATAATTGGGTAACCTGGAGTGTCGCAAGTTTCGACATAATCGCACCCTGCTTTTGATAAACTTTCTTTTACAGCCTCTGCTGTGTCAATAACATCTTGAGAATATGCAGTGTCGGCAGAAACCGACGGAATCTTTAATAATTCGATCAATTCGTTGATAAACCGATCTTTATGTTGTTGAACGTAGGACTTAATATTTTCCATTTAAATTATTTTTATAGAAAACCAAAAGTACGAAAAAGAGAATTAAAAAAAATTTTGAAAAAATGCTTTGATAATTCAAAAGTATGCCTATCTTTGCACCCACAATTACCGCGGATATGGCGAAATTGGTAGACGTGCCAGACTTAGGATCTGGTGCCGCAAGGCGTGTAGGTTCGAGTCCTATTATCCGCACTTAAACAAAGCTTCTGAAGATTTTTCAGAAGCTTTGTTGTTTTTATCAAAATTGTAAGTTTTACCTTTAACAAATAAATTATTCGATTTATATCTACTTTTTTATATTTTTGAAAGATTAAATATCAAATTAAGTTAATTATAGCTCTAAAAACTAGCAAACAAAAACTAATTATTTGCCCTTGTGAGTACAAGAATTGAAAATATTAACAAAGAAATAATTGAATGGGCTATTATAAGAAATGGTAATAGTCTAGAAGATTTTTATGGTCAAAATTCAATTGTTGAAAGCTGGATAAAAGGAGAAAAAAAACCTACCGTTAAACAACTGGAAGCATTTACCCACAAAGTTCATGTCCCTTTTGGATATATGTTTTTAACTCATCCTCCAGAAGAAAACATCCCCCTTCCTTTTTTCAGAACATTAAGCCAAAATAATAACAACAAAGTAAGCTTAAACACTTACCATACAATCCAAATGATACAAGATAGACAAAATTGGCTAACTGAACATTTGGAAGAATTGGCTTTTCCCGATTTAAATTTTGTTGGCAAATTCAATATAAAAAATGATTACCAAACAATCGTTAACGATATTAGAAGTACACTTAATTTAGAACATGATTGGGCAAGTAAACATAATAATTGGGAGCAAGCTTTAGATTTTTTATCGAACAAAATTGAAGAAATTGGAATTATAGTAACCTTTAACGGAATTGTAGGCACAAATACACATCGAGTTATTGACGTAAATGAATGCAGAGGATTCGTTTTAGTAAACAACAAAGCTCCTTTTTTGTTTATTAATTCTGCAGATGCGAAAGCTGCACAAATGTTCACTTTAATTCATGAATTAGCTCATGTATGGCTTGGTGAAAGCGCTGGTTTTGATAATCAAAATTTACTACCAGCAGAAGATCCGTTAGAAATTCTTTGCGACAAAATTGCGGCTGAATTCCTAGTGCCTAAATTTCAATTATTAAAAAAATGGGAGACCACTCAAAATTTCACTTATTTAAGTAGATTATTCAAGGTTAGTCCTATTGTTATTGGAAGAAGGGCTTTAGATCTGAAATTGATTGATAAAAATCTTTTTTTAGCTTTCTATAATGAATACATGCAAATGGTAAAACAAAAAAAAGAAAATCAAGGTCCTGGCGGAAATTTTTATGCAACTACTAGAAAACGCGTCAGTTTAAGATTTGCTTCTTTTGTTAACAATGCCGTAAAAGACAACAAATTATTGTATAGAGATGCTTATAAGCTAACTAACATGAAAGGAGATACATATAATAAATTTATAACTGAATATTTATATTAGTGAAAAAGTATTTATTAGATAGCAATGTTTTAATCCAAGCACATCGCATGCATTATCCATTCGATGTAGTACCTAATTTTTGGGGTAAATTGATTTATTTATCTAATAATAAATTAATAATGAGTATTGACAAAGTAAAAAAAGAAATCTGCGACACTTTACATCCAGACGAATTATCAAGTTGGTGCTCACAAGAATTAGATCAAACTTTTTTTGCGGATTCATCATCTTCAATAGATATTTATGCCGAAATAGCCTCTTGGACACAATCTAACACAATCTTTTCGCAAAGTGCAAAAGATGAATTTTTAGAAACTGATTTAGCCGACCCTTGGCTAATTGCCTACGCAAAAAAATTCGGATTCACCATTGTTACTCATGAAATTAGTCAACCTCAAAGAAGAAATAGAGTCAAAATACCTGAACCTTGTATTAAGTTTGGAGTAGAGTACATATCTCCTATTCAAATGTTTAGAGAATTAGGAGAAACTTTTTAAGATGTAATTACAAAATTGAGTTTGTAAATTGCGGAAATCACTCTGGAATTTTTTGTTGGTTTTGCTTTTGGTTTCTCCTTTCGTCAAAATGAACTTTTATAGTTTTCGCACTTACTCCACTTCCAAATACGGATGCAAAATTTCGGCTAATTCATTCAGCCAATAAAAACCTTTTTCTAAGTTTTCTTTTTGAGCATAAACATATCCTCTTTCATCATCTCTCATAACAGTTAAAGCAATTGCATAATTTAATTGCCGAATTGCTTTTGCCAAATCTTTGGCATCAATAACATTATTAAAAAAATCTAAGAGTCTTTTTTCTGTTTCTTTCGAAAGGTCTTTTGTATTCATAATTTCAGATTTAAAATATTGCAAAAATCATTCGAACTTAATTTCATTTGAACCCATATATGCGTTCAACTCTAATTATTTTTTTCTTATGGAAATCAATTTTCAGCTAAAGCCTTTTTCCTTTTAAATATAAAAAAACCTCCTGCTAAAGCGGGAGGCAATTCATATAATTCATTTGCTTTTTAAGTCTAGTTTGTCATTTCGATGAAGGAGACTCGAAATGACAATACTTTATGGTTACAATGCATAAAAAACTTTGCGGAGTTACTTGCGAAGATTTCTCCTTTCGTCGAAATGACAAAAAATGCAAAAAACTCTGCTCCCGATAGCTATCGGAATTGCGAGATTAAAAACCATCAAAGATTATAAATTCAGAAATTTCTTTAATTATTTTACAGTTTAGTATTTAAATATTCTTATTTTTAAAACACCAAAAACCTAATTCTCAAAATTTCACTTGTTTTTAAATCTCAAAAAACATTTAGAACACATGAGAAAATACAGATTACTAGTCCTTTTTTTAGCAATTATTGCTGTCTTTTATTTTGCAAGAACAATTCGAAGTTTTACTGTTCAGCACGAAACCAAAACTCTTAAATCGGAGCATTTTATCGTTTCCTATACCGGAATTTATAAAAGTGAAGCTGAAAAAGTCAGCAAACATCTTGAGGAAAACTATTCTAAAATAAGAGAAAATCTAAAAGATGCAGAACACGAGCCAATAAAGGTTTTTGTTTACGGTTCGCAATTCAAGTTTAATGAAGCGACAGGTTTAACAGAAAACACAAAAGGCACAAGTCGTGGTCCAAACGAATTTCATTTTGTATGGACGAATTGGTTTAATTCTATTTTTCCAGACGATCCTCTCAAAACGGCTTTGCATGAGTTTACGCATTGCGTTCAGCTCAACATATTAATTTATAAAGCAAAAGACACGATTATCACCCAAGACCGACTAACTTTTGAAAAGCAATTTGATAAAAAGTTTAAAGCCGAATATCCGCGCTGGCTCTGGGAATCGATCAGTATTTTTGAAGCAGGAGAAGTTAATTCGCTAAGCGTAAAATACGCCAAAAGCAAAAACCTGACTTTAGAAGATCTTAATCACGGCAATCAGATTTACAACATTGGCTACACGATAATCGAATATATGACCCAAAAATGGGGAAAAGATATTTTGCCCAAACTAATCGCGTCTTTCGGCAACATCGAAAAAACATTGAACGTAACGCAAGAGGAATTTGAAAAAGGCTGGATGGCTTTTTTGGAGGAGAAGTATTAGGTTTACAATTTTAAACATCTAGTTTGTCATTCCGAGGAACGAGAAATCGCACGCGGGATTCGACACAGATTGGCTTTTCGTTGCGGAGTTACTTACGGAGATTTGCTTCGCCTATTCGCTATCGCTCGAGTCTCCTTCGTCGAAATGACAAGATTTTGGTTACAATATGAAAAAAAACCTTTGTCAAAGTTTAAAACTTCGACAAAGGTCTCGTATCACTTGGCATTTGGGATTTTAAAAAATTGGAATTTATTTCCCTAATAATTCTAAAATCTTATCCACATTCACTTCGCTATAATCATTAATATAAAAATCGCATGGCGGAAGCTGTTCTTTTGTATGCGTACTCAAAACGCCTACGACTTTCATTCCGGCATTTAATCCTGCTGTAATACCCGAAAAAGAATCTTCAAAAACCACACAATCAGACGGAGAAACACCAACACGTTCTGCCGATTTTAAATATACTTCAGGATTTGGTTTATGAAACGTAACGTCTTCGCTGGACATCATCGAATCCATTTTTTCGCCTAATTTCAAGAAATTGGCAATCAAATCCAGATTCGCACGAGGTGCCGATGTCGCAACTGCGGTTTTGAAACCACGAGATTTTAATTCGTTTAAAAAATCCATATAATGCGGAATCGTTTCGACTTTGTCTTTGTAAATCTCGCGAAACATTCCTTCTTTTTCGTCTTCCAGTTTTATCAATTCTTCTCCCGCAATCGGACGTTTGAAGAAATGCGTCATGATATAACTATTATGTTTTCCGTACATATGTTCTTCAAATTCTTCTTTCGTGTACGGAATATTATATTTATCGAAAAACTTTTCAAAAGCGATTACATGATGCGGATTTGTATGCGAAATCACGCCGTCCATATCAAAAATTACACATTGCTGGCTCATAATTTTGTTTGTTGTTTTAACGGTTGCAAGATACTTAATTCTGTAGAGTTGGACCGAGGTTTCTCGCAGAGTTTTTTTTTTTGTTTCACGCAGATTTTAAAAAGATTTAAGCAGATAAGCGCAGATTATTTATTTTTAAAAATCTCAAAAATTAAATCTGCTAAAATCTGCCGAATCTGCGTGAAACAAAAATCCTTTTAATCTTTACAATCCGTGGCTTTAAAAATAAAACTCTTTGCGTCTCTACCGATGGTTATCGGGATTGCGAGATTAATTCATTATCCAATCCAAATCTTACTTTTCATCAAAGTCATAGTCTGTCTCAAATGCTGATTGCACGCGATAAGAATTATCAGAACCAATAAACCATAACCCACAATAGTATAAATCTCCATATCGGCTAATAGAGTCGATTGTTTGGTAATGCTTCCGAAGATCTTTTTCATGGCTAAAACATTCGCATTATCTGCCGAATATCCTTTGGCGATAAAACTCTGCGTAGTACTGGCGATGGTTTGCTGTGCTTCGGGATTTTCGCCGGTTACGAACTGGCTTAGTTTAAAAAAGTGTTTTTTGTTTAAAAATACTGTTGCATTCTGCATCACGCAAAATCCAATCGTACTTCCCCAAAAACGTCCCGAAACGCCGACAATTCCCGAAGAAACCGCCATATTTGCAGGAACCGAAGATGTGGTAAAGAGAATTAACGGAACAAATAAAAACCCCACTCCGATACCCTGCAAAAAGTACGGAACAATAATATCTGATAAAGCCACATCGGGCACAAAAAGAAACGTAAACCAAAAATGATATAAGGCAATCAGCGAAAAACCAATCAGGAAAATGATTTTGGTAGAAACCGATTTCATGAGGAAATAAGCCGCCAAAATCAATCCGATTACATTTCCGAGTCCGTTAATGTACTGCACGCCCGCAACACGCGACGGATCCCAATTCCAAATCGAATACATAGCCGAATGGCAAAGACTCAACGTTGCTCTGCTGATGTAAAACAGGAAAAACAATAAAAAACCAATTCTCAGATTGGCGTATTTAAAAACTTCAAAATCAAAAGTGGGCCTTTTAACCAAAAGCTCTTTAAAGATGAACAAACCTCCCGTAATAAGTGCCATAATAAGCATTAAAACCATTTGAGAAGATTCGAACCAATATTTTTTCTCGGCATACACAAAAAAGTAGGCACCGCAAAGAATAGCTGTTAAAACCAAAAAATAGCTCATCCAGTCGATTTGATACAACGGGATTTTCTTTGTGATTCGGTGCCCACGAAAAGTAACCAAGATTAAAAAGACATTTAAAACCTGCAGTCCGCCAGAAACATACAGCATGTATTTCCAGTCGTAATGATCCAGAAACCAAACCGCAATATTCATAATAAAAGGCGTTGACAACAGTAGAGAACCATAATAAAAGGAAAAACCAATTATAATGGCATTTTTAGAATCAAACTGCTCAATAAGCAATTGTCTGATGGTAATGGCAGGAAGTGCCATTAAGATTCCTTCGGCAACTCTCAGCAATAGAAAAACTGCAAAATTATCGACATAACCCGACGCCACAATCGTAACTCCAATTAAGGAATAAACTCCTATGAGGTAATTTTTGGCAGGGAAAAAACTCGAAAATCGGCTTTCTATGAGAATTGTAGCCAGCAGAGTTCCGTACGTAACACACATTGCAAACTGCAAATCTTCGGGCTCGATGTCCAGAAAACTTGCCGCATACGTTACGTTTGACGTATAAACTCCCAATAAAATCATGGAATGCAAGAGGCAAACAAACAAAATTGTAATGATTGCCCATTTTGGAACCCATGATTTAAATATACTTTTATCTTCCATTTTAGTGTGCTGCGATCACAGTAATATTCATTCCTGCTCTTAAAAAGTCAGTTTGTTTGTCGCTGTCTTTCAACTGAATTCTAACCGGAATTCTTTGTTCGATTTTTACGAAGTTACCCGTTGCATTATCTGGAGGAAGCAATGAAAATCTTGCCCCGCTCGCTGGCGATAAAGAAGCTATTGTGCCAACAAAAGTTTTATCGCTCAACGCATCGGCTTTTATTTCAACATCTTGTCCAACTTTTAAATATTGCAATTGCGTTTCTTTAAAATTGGCTGTAATCCATTTTTCTTTACTTACAATTGACAATAGAGACTGACCCTCTTTTACCAATTGTCCTGGCTGTAAAGTTCGTTTTCCAACCCAACCGTCATAAGGTGCTGTAATTATGGTGTACGAAAGAAATAAAGCAGCATTATCAGCCACGGCTTGTTTTGACGCAATATTGGTTTGTGTTGTCGGAACATTGGCTTCGGCAACAGAAGTGCTCAAAGCCGATGAATGAATTCTATTTTTCATTTCCTGAAAATGCGCCTGCGCCAATTCGTAATCTGCTTTTACTTTTTCTAATTGCTGAGAAGTTGCTGCCTCTTCGCTTACCAAAGCTTTGTATCTTTCGTATTCCAGTTTAGTTTTCCAAAGATTCGATTTTGCAGCTTCTAACTGCGCTTCGTTAATCGCTGTTGCGCTTGCTGTATTTATGGCATTTTTCTCAGCCACAACGCTATTTTGTTTCGCATTCTGAACATCGGCAAGAGCCACATTCAATTTCGATTGATACTCTCTATTATCAATTACAACCAAAGTATCGCCTTTGTGCACAAACTGATTTTCATCGAAACGGACCTCTTGCACATAACCTGTAATTCTCGACATAATTGGCGTCACATATTGCTCCACCTGAGCATCATTCGTTTCTTCGTGATTTCGGTTAAATACATAAAACCAAATTCCCAAAATAACACCGCTTATTACCAGCGTGCACGCAATAATCGTTATTAGTATATGAAACGTTTTATTTCTTCTAGTTTCATTTTTAATCTTAACCATATCTTTCTTTTCTCTTTAACTTAGTTCTTTTCTAAAATGTCTTTTCTCTTGCTTCTTTCGTCTATCAAGTCTTTTCTCTTGCCTCTTTCTTCTAAGGCTTTAGCCTAATCTCTCACCATCTAGCTTTGCGGAAGCATTCCAGCCGTATGAAGCAGTTCGTAATGTTTTAAAACCGCATCCAATCGCGTAGAAATTTTGTTGTATTTCGCCTGAAGCAAGGCATTATCGGCATCAACCATTTCGGTAATTAAAACCAATTGGTTTAAGTATTTCAGCTTTACGATTCGATAGTTTTCTTCGGCTAAATCCAAAGCTTTATCAACCACCACAAACTTTTCAAGGATTTCCTGATATTGCGTGTGTTCTTTATACAGCTTATCCTGAATTTCCTCTTTTACAATTTCATTCTGCATTTTCTGCCATTTGATTTTGGTATTGGCCTGCTCCATTTTGGTCTTATTTTTATACAAAGACGAAAGGTCAAAAGTAGCTTCGATCCCCACTTGTCCCAAAGTGTACAAATACGGATTTGGCGGAAAGAATTTGTAGTTTGGATAATAAAAACCGTAGTTTCCAAAGAAATGAACACTTGGCAGATAATTTCCTTTAACCAATTTCAGTTCCGTTTTGCTAATGTTTAACTCTTGGCTTGCAATACGCATTTCTTCGTTCTGCAAAGCTTTCGTCATATAAAAATCATACGGATCTAGACCGTTTATTTCGTCAAGACTTGACGTCGTGTCGATTGTAATTTCTTCGTTTTCCGGAATCTGGATCAGCGTTTTCAGATCGTGAAGTGCGATTTTAATGTTTTTGGAGTTAGTTAACGCATTCAATTCGCGATCTGAAAGCTGTAATTCGGCACGAATAACTTCGTTTTTCGTAACCGTTCCATGTTTTTGAAGCGATTGCACTTCTTTCAGTCGGCTTTTTTCTTCTTTGATGTTTTCTTCGAATATTTTCTGAAGTTCCATCATTTTATAAATCGCCAGATAGTTTGTCACCACTTCCAGCTCGATATCATTTTCGGCCTTTTCGGTTTTTATTTTAGCAATTTCGTTTTCCTGATTCGCAATTTTGATGGCATTATTAATCTTATTTCCAGCATAAATTGGCATTTTAAAGGTTGAATTTACCTCGTAAATTTCAGGAATTGCTGGCGTAACTTCTTTGTCTTTCAAAAACCCGCTTCCTTTGAATTCAGTAATATTCGTGATGCGAGAATACATGCCATTTAACTGTACGTCTGGCAGTCGAAGTTCTTTTCTTTCTTTAATATTTTGCTCTGCGAGCGTGACCTCCAATTGAGATCTAAGGATTTTTTTGTTGTTTTCTTTGGCCAGTTTCAAAGCTTCTTGTAACGAAACCGTGTGGACTTCCTGCGCTTGTAAGCCATTGAATGCTAATATCATTAAGATTAACAGCAGCATTCTGGGAAAACAATCGTCTGTAGAATTTGTTGTTTTAAGGAACATAAATACATTAATATTTGATGCTGCAAAGTTCTTTCATTTTTCTCGTGACTGATAATTCTAAAAAGCCAAGAACATATTCATTTCGGACAAACGTTAAAATTCTATTTTCCGAAAACTTTATATTAAAACACTGAAAAACAATTTATTACAAAATAGATTTTGATTGTGATATTTCACGCAGATTTTAATAGATTTTAGCAAATGCTCGCAGATTTTTCTTTTTATTCTCGCAGATTCCACAGATTGTGCAGATTGTTAAAGAATTTTAAAAAAAATCTCGAAATCTGCGAAATCTGCGAGAGAAAAATTTTTAGCGTGAAATAACTAAAATCTGTCAAATCCGCTTAAATCTAAATGAATCTGCGTGAAACAAAATTTTTATTTTCGCTCTAAAATCTCTTCACCGTTTAAGTAATCGGAAGGTCTTTGACCTAAAATCTTGAAGAAAGTATTACTGAAAGTTGGAACACTATTGTAACCAACTTCTTCGGCTACCTCTTTTACTGAAAGTTTCCTTTCTAATAAAAGTTCGATTGCTTTTAAGATTCTTCTAATGGTATAATATTGAATAAAGGACATTTTGAGATCTTTTTGAAACAAGCGATACAAAGAGCGTTCGCTAAAACCAAATTCGTGAGCGACATCGGCAAACAGAATCGTTTCTCCAAGATTGTTTTCGATATGGCGCAGAATTTTTCCGAGACGTTTGTCTTTGGGCTGTGGCAATTCTAAAGGTAAATTATTAGTGCAAATTTGAGGAAGAATTGCTTTTATCGCTTTGGCAATGGTAAAATTTGGAGTTCCTTTTTTAAGATCGCCATTCCATCGATTGGTAAAAAGCATCATTTGAAGGAGCAGATTATTGACTGGGTAAATTCCTTCTATTTTATAAAAGTCATCTTCTTCTTTTTCAACAGGAAAATACAGATTTCGCATCGTAACGCTTTCCGATTTCGGCTCGATACTATGCTCCACTCCACTCGGAATCCATATAAAATGCCTTGCTGGCAAAAAATAAGTTTTGGTTTCTGTAGTTACAAAAACAACATCGCCTTCAGCATAAAGTAATTGTGCTTTATTATGCTTATGTGGTGGAATAAACAATTCGCCCATCAAATCGTGGTGGCAGTAAATGCTTTTTTTATCAGCATCTACTTTTTTGATGTAATATTTATCGAGTTTCTGACCGGAGTGTTCCATAATATAAAGATAGGAAGAAATTTAACCGCAAAGCACGCAAGGTAAAAGCGCAAAGTTCGCAAAGATTAAATAAAACCTTTGCGAACTTTGCGTAAAATCTTAGCTCCCGATAACTATCGGGATTGCGGTAAAATTTAAAAACAAAAAAGCCTTTCCGTGAAGAAAGGCTTTTAACAACTTAGGCGGTCTGGACGGGACTCGAACCCGCGACCCCATGCGTGACAGGCATGTATTCTAACCAACTGAACTACCAAACCCTGCGTTATTGCGAGTGCAAAAATACAACAGAATTTCGTTTCTGCAAGCGTTTTTACGAATAAAATTTGAGAAATTTTTAATTGGTTAAACTCCAATATTTTAAAAATTCACATTTTAATAAAAAAGTAGGAACTTTCTTTTACTTAACCGCAAAGAGCGCTAAGATTTACGCAATCCCGATAGCTATCGGGAGCAAAGATTTTTCACGTAACATCATTTATCCCGTTTTTAAACATAGCCCGTGGTTTCAACCACGGAAACGTATTGATTGATATAGATTGTGTCCCCATGGTTGAAACCACGGGCTATGTTTTAATATATGATGGAAAATCTTTGTGGAATTACTTGCGGAGATTTCTACTTCGTCGAAATGATAAACTGTTCGTTGAAATCAGAATCAAGCAAAAAAAATCGCAAAGCTTAATCAATTCTAAGCATTGCGACTTTGCATTCTTTAAAAAATATCTTTGCTCCCGATAGCTATCGGGATTACGTAAATCTTAGCATTCTTTGGGGTTAAAAACAAAAGTGTCTTAAATCAAAAAAGCCATCCACAAAAGTGGAAAGCTTTTCATTGGTCTAACTACTAAACCAGCTACGAGTTACAAAGTCGTAGCAAAACAACACAACTAATCTTAGATACCGTTTTTGGGCAAAAAAGCCTTTCCGTTAAGAAAGGCTTCTCCCAATATTGCGGTCTGGACGGGACTCGAACCCGCGACCCCATGCGTGACAGGCATGTATTCTAACCAACTGAACTACCAAACCTCTGCGTTATTGCGGTTGCAAAGATATAACAGAATTTCATTTCTGCAAGCGTTTTTATAAAAAAAATGAAATTATTTTTTAAAATATCATCCAAAGTTTTGTTTTTCAACCAAATATGTAGTCAATATTTTTTCAAAATTGTCGCCCACATTTACCGGAACGTACTTAATTTGGTTCTTTGCGCAGGTTAAAGCCAAATTTTTAAAGTACGCCTCTACCCTTTCTTCGTATTGCTCTTTTACGTTATCAGCAAAAATAGAAACCTCATCTCCCGATTCTAAATCGATGAATTTTCGTGGCGTATTATCAAAATCAAACTTCAATTCGGTTTCATTATCAACCACATGGAATAAAACTACTTTATGTTTGTTGTGTTTTAAATGTTGCAATGCGTTGAATAATTTCTCATCATCTTCGGTCTGAAACATATCGGTAAACAAAATAATCATCGAACGGCGATGCATTTTTTCCGCAATTTGATGCAAATATGTAATAGTATCGGTTGTTTTTTTGACTTTTGGTTGAACCAATAATTCTTCCAGTTTGTTTAAAAGCATTCTATGATGGCGATCGCTTCCTTTTTCCGGTGCGTAATATTCGTATTTATCTGAAAAAACACTTAAACCAACGGCATCGCGCTGTTTCTTTAAAATATTCATCAAAACTGCCGAAGCCAGAACAGCAAATCCAATCTTCTTTTCATAAAATGGCTGATTCGATTTCAATTCCGGATAATGCATTGATGACGAATTATCTACAATCAAATGACAGCGTAAATTGGTTTCTTCCTCAAAACGTTTCGTATACAAACGATCGGTTTTGGCGAATAATTTCCAATCGATATGTTTGGTGCTTTCTCCTACATTATAGACTTTATGCTCGGCAAACTCAGCCGAAAATCCATGAAACGGACTCTTGTGCATTCCAGATATAAAACCCTCCACAACCTGATTTGCCAGCATTTCAAGGTGCTGAAAACTAGAGACTTTCTCTATTTCCGATTCAATTTTCATTCGGTTTCTTTTTTAATATTTTGCGCTTTATAAAGCAAATCTGTCGCCTGAAACAATTTACGCTTCAAGATCGGACTAAAATTAGGGTTTTCTTTTAAGAATAGCTGTACTTCATCAAAAGCAAATTTCGAAGAATACTTCCCAATCGTATTGTCCAGCCAATCTTTCGGAAAGAAAATATCTCCCGTACGCTGAATTTCATCAACCAAATCTAGTGAAAATCTAATATACTTTTGTGCACTTTCCTGACGAAGCGGATGATTTATATTGGCTAAACCTACAGAAACCCAAGATTCTTTCTCACGATTTGCATCGTCTTTTAAAGATTCCATAAAAGCATTTCGAACCGACTCATCTTTCGATAAAGAAGGAAGCAAGAATTCAAAACGCTTTTGTTTATCAGGATTTGTAAATGAAGTTCTTGTTTTCTCCAAGATTCCATCAGCCAGTGGATGTTTGAAAATCGCCAGATTCATAGCCATATTGGTATAATCGTCTTCATTTAATTTCAAATTCGGAATCGAAATTTCTCTATTCCAAACCTTATATAAACTGGCTTTTGCAGAATTGGAATAGGCAATTGAACTGAATAATCCGAACAATGTCTTTTTGATATTTGCAGATAAATTGGCCTGTAAACGATCATTTAAAACGCCTTCAAGCTGTTTCTGAACTTTATTTTGCTGTTTTTCAGTCAGAAAGCGCCAATAAATTGTATTTAAATTTCCTGTTGCAATTCGAAGAACCAACTCGTTTTCTTCCGATTGAATTCCTTTTAAAAAGCATTCAAAAGCTTTTTCTGGCGAAACATTTCCAATCAAAGTATTTTCATAAAGATTACTATAACTCGAAGCTCTAGCCATTTCATCTTTCAAAGAAGAAATATAATTTAAATTATTCCCGTCAAGCGGAAAAACGCCGTATCCAAAACCATTATAATTGTAAACAACAGCAATTGGTTTTTCAAGTCCGATGGCTTCTTTTACGACAGTATTTTTATCATTAATATTAACTGATAAAACTTTTACCTCTTTAGCATAAACCAACCCAATCTGAAAAATCTGAGGCCAGATATTCTCTGATTGGTCTTCTGCTTGTTGCTGAATTTCAAAACTTTTAATTCGGTTTTTAGAATCGTATTCAACTTTATCTGTAAAGATTGCTCTCCCCGATTTGTTAACCCAGACATCGCTCCATTTTTTCATATCAAGGGGAGTTTCAGCATCTAGAAGTTCTACGAGATTATTCCAGTCGGCGTTATCATTGGCGTATTTCTGAATATATTTTTGAATTCCTTTCTGAAAAGCTGCTGCCCCCATTGAAGCCTCTAACTGACGCATCATGATGGGCGCTTTGTTGTAAATAATAGCTCCATACAACGAACCCGCATTTTTTAAATTAGCCAAATGCTGTTTGATCGGATGTGTTCCTAAAGATCGATCTTCCGCGTAAGCGCTAGGATAATGCGCGGTAAAAAATTGCAGATTATGATTGACTTGTGGAAAAATCGGATTCATGATTTTATCGGCCATGAAGTTGGCAAAAACCTCTTTCATCCAAACATCGTCAAACCATTTCATCGTAACCAAATCTCCAAACCACATGTGTGAGGTTTCATGTGCGATTAATTTGGCACGGTTTAATTTCTCCGTGTCAGTTGCGCTATTGTCCAAAAACAAAGTTGATTCTCTGTACTGAATTGCACCAATATGTTCCATTCCGCCATACTGAAAAACAGGAATTGAAGCGAAATCTAGTTTTTGAAACGGAAATTTATAATTGGTATATTTTTCTAAAAACTCTAAAGATTGCTGATGTAAATTGAAAATAGTATCAGCGCTTACACGAAATTTCTCTGGACTATTTTCACGATACAACATTGTCATTTCCAAACCGGGTTTCTGTGTCACGCTTTTGAATTTTCCTGCAACAAAAGAAAACAAATACGTACTCATTTTATCTGACTCTCCAAATGTATAAGCAGTAAAATCTCCTTTTTCGAGTTTTTCCACAACATCAGCTCCAGCCAAAACAGACCAATCTTTTGGTACAGAAAGGCTCAGTTTATAAGTCGCTTTTAAATCGGGCTGATCTAAACAAGGAAATAAAGTACTCGCGCGATCTGGAACTAACAAAGTATACAAAAAATCGTCATTTCTGTTTAAAGATAAATTACCTGCAATAAATGAAATTGAAAATGTATTTTTTCCTGAAACCAAAGCCGAAACCGGAATTACGATATGTCCGTTTTCATGAATAATAGAAAGATTTTTTCCGTTTGCTTCAACTTTTTTTATGTTGGAAGTTTTTTCTTTAAAATCAAAAATCAAAGGCTGACTTAAATCTGACAAACTCAAATTTACAATCAAATTAGAATTTATATTTTCTGATTTCTGATTCGGAATTTCGAAAGACAAAATGTATTGAAGATCTGAAATCTGCTTTTTACGAAATTTCGCCAGCTGTTCTAAAACACCATTTTCTAATAATTCATTTTCTTTTACCTGAGAAAAACTATTGAAAATCAATATAAAAAAACAAAGAAAGCTGTAGAAAATTTTCATTTTTAAGGAATATAAGATTTGCTAAAATTAGCAAAAGCATTGATTTTTTACAAACAATTATCGCAACAACATTGCATTTAAAAATAAGATTTCTATATTTGCAACACTATTGCATTAATTCTGGGTGAAAATATCAGAAGTAATTTTAACGAATGAAAAAGAAGCTTAAATTTATAAATCTCTTCATGCCTTTGATTGTATTGTTCGCAATACTTTTTCCGGCTGTCCATTCGTATGAGCATATTTTGGACACTCATTTGCAGAAAGAGAAAATAGAATTTTCAGTTTCAGAAAAGCCACAATTCAAGGCCAAACTGCATTCGTTTCATAAATGTTCGATTTGCGATTTTAAGTTTAGCGCTGTTGGCACATTTGAATTTCATGCTTTTCAGTTTTTCAAGAATAATCCTGTCGTTAAACACATTAGTTTTTACAGCAAACCGCATTTTGCATTTTTTAAGGGCGCTCTTTTCTCACTTCGAGCCCCACCTTTTACACTTTAGTATTTTTTGTGTTTCTGATTGTTTTGCAATTCGGCATATAATTGTTTTTATGATTTAAAAATTTAAAAACATTCAATAGCTATTACATTCGTTTTAAGCATTTAATACAATGTATTGATATTGATATTGATATTGATATTGATATTGATATTGATATTGATATTGATATTGATATTGATATTGATATTGATATTGATATTGATATTGATAT